>Ga0209647_1001292_pt1 | contig 21647 bp, 21 predicted proteins | sample GraSoi_2013_60cm_FD_185827 | JGI IMG/M metagenome (GOLD analysis project Ga0209647, IMG submission 185827) | Grasslands soil microbial communities from the Angelo Coastal Reserve, California, USA - Sample 9_17_2013_60cm (SPAdes) (version 2) | ecosystem: Environmental > Terrestrial > Soil >... | reverse complement strand
GAAATCCTCCCGTATTGCTCGTTCCATTTTTTGTACTGTTTCCTCGATCATAACATCATCGAGGGCAAGCGAGATAAAACAAGCCTCAAATTGAGACGGCGGCAGGTAGATGCCCTGGGCAAGCATGTGCCAGAAGTAGCGGGCAAAGTGAGACGTGTCGGATGTTCGCGCCCCGGCGTAATCGGTGACGGGCTCGGCGGTGAAGTAGAGACAGAACATAGCGCCGATGCGTACGAAGCGCAGGCTTAATCCTGTTTCATGCAGAATGCGCTCGACGCCTGCACCCAACAATTGGCTTTTGCGCTCTAATTCCTCATACCGACCTGGTTTGCGCATTTCGGTCAAAGTTGCGATGCCCGCGGCCATAGCCAGAGGATTACCCGAGAGTGTTCCGGCCTGGTACATGGTACCCACAGGTGCGACATGCTGCATAATATTGCGACGGCCACCATAAGCGCCAACTGGCAGACCACCTCCAATGATTTTACCCAGGCAGGTCAGATCAGGCGTGATTCCTACGCGCTCCTGCATGCCACCAAGGGCAACGCGGAAGCCTGTCATGACCTCATCAAAAATGAGAAGCGCACCGTACTGCTCAGTGAGAGCACGCAATTTCTCAAGAAAACCTGGTAGAGGGAGCACAAGACCCATGTTCGCTGCGACTGGCTCAACGATAACAGCGGCGATTTCCTCCGGGTAGGCAGCGAATAATCGCTCTACGGCCGAAGCATCATTATAGGAGGCTACAAGGGTGTGCGCGGTTGCCCCGGCAGGGACACCTGGACTATCGGGCAAGCCCATCGTGGCAACACCAGAACCAGCCTGAACCAGAAGCATATCGGCGTGACCATGATAGCAACCGCTAAATTTAATGATCTTGTTACGGCCGGTATACGCCCTGGCAAGACGCAGGGCGCTCATGGTAGCTTCAGTACCAGAATTGACAAAGCGCACCATCTCGATGGAGGGAACGCTCTCAATCACCAGCGTGGCAAGCGTATTTTCGGCCTGCGTGGGAGCGCCAAAGCTAAAACCATGCAAGCTGGCCTGGACAACAGCCTCCACTACACTGGTGTGGGCATGGCCCAGGATCATTGGTCCCCAGGATTGCACGTAATCGAGGTAACGATTGCCGTCCACATCATACAGATACGGACCATTGGCAGAGGCGATAAAGACTGGATCGCCCCCCACACCACGAAAAGCACGCACAGGACTATTGACACCGCCAGGCAATAGCACCTGGGCCTCTTGAAAAAGGGCCTGTGAGCGGGTCAGCGTGAGAGAACTACCGGGCGAGCCTGGCTTATTCACTGGTTACGCTCCAATCGCTTCCAAGATATCGGGCAATGGCTGTGCCACACAGGTAAACATAGGAGTATCACGCAACGTATAGGAGCTGGCTTCTGTCTCACGCAACTCCTGAACAAGATCAAGAAAATCGCTGATGTTATCTGTTTCAAAGGCGACGACAAATTCCTGGTCGTCCAGGCCAAAGGAATAGGTAGTATTGAGTGAGACCGACGGATAAGTCAAGCCGACACGAATGTGTTCATTCATCATACGCCTACGATCTTCCAAAGGCAAGGCGTACCAGGGGCGCGTCTTCACAAAAGGATATACAAAGAGATATTTCTTATCGTCAGGAGTGATCACCAGGCGCGGGTCGTGGGCTCCACGAGCGTTTTTACCGACATAGACGGAACGCTTGGTCATGGAGAGGAATGAATGAGACTCGTGTAGGTAGGGCCCCATAGGACTGCGCCGGATGCGACTGCTGATATCTTGCAGGTCTTCGACGGAGTAGGTTGCCTGCCAGAGCATAAAGTCACAATCGGAGCGCAGACCGAAGAGGCTAAAACTGCGCACAAGCGAATGTTCAGTATATTCTTCAAAGATTTTGCTAAGCTCTTGCTTGCCCTGCTGACGCGTTTCAGGGGGAAGCAACTGCCACTGAGGATCAAGCTTATAAAATGTGAAACGCACAAGCTGGCGTGGCTGCTTGGCTTTAGACGGTGTAGTTGCCGGTGCTGGCTGCTCTGTAATCATTTGATCTGCCATGATAGATTTATTCCTTATATTGTAATGAATGGAGAACATCTACGTGAGATGCCTCTACTAACATTATATTCTTCCCTAGCGAGTGTGCGCTGCTAGAGATGCCCGCACGATCGCCTCAACCAACCCCTCAATGGTAAACTCTAGCGCCTCAATATGGACGGTGAGGCCAAGTTCACGCGCGGTCTGCGAGGTAATCGGACCAATACTGGCAATTTTGAGTTGCGAATTAGCAGTCATCAAGCGGGTAGACGAATGGTTCCCCTGCCCCTCACTACTGGTAAGCCATTGCATAAAATTGCGTACAGTAGAAGAGCTAGTAAATGTTATTATGTCAATCTCCTGTTTGGCCAGGAGATCAAGTATAGCGCGTCCCTGCTCATCGTCACCTGCCACAGGAAACGTGTAATAGGCGGCGATCTCGTCGACTATTGCTCCTGCCTGTTGCAGTTGTGTGACCAATATTTTGCGCGCCTCTGCTGCCCGGGGCAGAAGTATGCGCTTGCCTTGGAGAGATTCTCCGTGCTGGCGGACATCCTCCAGCAGGATCGCAGCCACACTTTCGGCGATATATTCTGCCGGTACAAGGTCAGCCATTATGCCATAGCCCTTTAGAGTAGCCGCCGTGGCGGGACCGATGGCGGCAACGCGCACGTCTTTCAGGTGCTGAGTCTGTAAACCCAGACTTTGTAAGCGTTGGCAAAAGATATGTACGCCGTTGGCACTGGTAAAAACCAGCCAGCTATAATATGGCTGTTGCCGGGCATCGGCGAGAAAAAGCTTGCCTAACGCGGTATCAAGGTTTGACCAGTCGGACGGAGGCATAATACGGATAGTAGGGAACTCAATTGGTTTTGCCCCAAGGGTTTGCAAACGCTGACTGAAGGTCTGTGCCTGTTCGCGCGTGCGAGTAACCAGAATGCGTTTTCCTTGCAGAGGCAAAGTGGACACGTTTTGCTCAGGCATATTGCTGCTCCTGCTCTCTACCGGCATTTAAGGCGTTGATAATTCCTGCCGCGCCTTGAGCAAGGGCTTGCTCGGCCACAGCTATACCAAGTTGTTCTGCCTGTTCAAGGGCTGTATCCACGGTCCAGGCCATGTTCTGCTGGGCACGCACAAGATGCTGTCCATCCAGGCTAATTACTAGACCATGCAAGATCAATGTCTCGCCTTGTACATGGGCGTGTGCAGCCACAGGTAGATAGCAGCCTGCACCCAGACGGCGCATAAACATACGTTCAGCAGCCGTAGTGGTCTGCACAGCCGGGTCGTTTAAGGGGAGCAAGAGTTCGCACATCTCAGGTTCGTTGCGAATCTCTAAAGCAAGTGCACCCTGCCCAGGAGCAGGCATCATCGTCTCAAGGGGCAAATATGTGATGCGGTCAGCCAGGTGTTCTTGCATATCCAGGCGATGTAAACCGGCTGCCGCGAGCAGAATACAATCATACTCGCCCGCCACAAGTTTACGCAGGCGTGTATCTACATTACCACGAATGGGCAGGATCTGAACGTCCGGATACATAGCACGTATTTGTGCCATACGCCGCAAACTGCATGTGCCAACACGCATAGTGGCATTCAATTGTACGCCCGGCTCATTCGATACAAATACGTCGCGTACATCTTCGCGGGGGCCCGTGATGACCAGGTGCAGGTCTTCTGGTTGCATCGTAGGGAGATCTTTCAGGCTATGCACTGCTATATCGATGCGCTTCTCATGAAGAGCGTGTTCAATCTCTGTCACAAATACACCATCGCCACCAATCTGTGAGAGCGGTTTATCAGTTACACGATCACCCGTGGTATGGATCTGCTCGATAGTTATCTCCAGGTGTGGCCACAACTGCTGTAGTCGCTTGATCACCTGGGAGGTCTGAACCATCGCCAGTTTGCTGGCTCTCGTGCCTATAGTTATGTGTTTCATGAGTATTCTCTTCCAAATCGAATAAATAGCGCAAAGCTTCAGCGTATATATGTCCCTGACCAACAGCCGCTGCATCTTTAAGACGTAGTGTAGGTTTATGTAAGAGTTTGTTCATCAGGCGGGTAGTCAGTTCCTGCACAGCAGCGGACTCCCGCTCAGAGAGTGAGGTAGATAATTGCCGCAATACACGCGCCAGTTCCTGTTGACGCAATTCTTCGGCATGTTGGCGTAAATCACTAATTGTATCAATCACACTCAGCGAATGCAGCCAGCGCTCAAATGTAGCGACCTCCTCGTCAATAATTGAACGTACATGCTCTGCTTCTTGCATACGCAAACGGATTCCTTCGCTTGCCACCTTTTGGAGATCATCGAGGTTATAGAGATGGACACCCGGCAAGTGAATAACAGCAGGATCGATATCGCGTGGAAGTGCAATGTCGATTAACAACAAAGAACGACTATCACGCTGAGCCATGGCAGTCCGCATCATATCGGATGTAATGATGGCATGAGGAGCAGTAGTAGAACTAATAACAACATCGGCTTCGACTAAAGCCTGGGGCAATTCAGGAAAGGCTCGGTGAGTCGCGCCTAAACGCTGCGCAAGATCAACAGCATGATCTTGGGTACGATTCATAATTACGAGGCGCCTGGCACCATTATCACAGAGATTACGAGCTGCAAGCTCGCTCATTTTACCGGAACCCAGCAGCAAAACACACGCATCGTTGAGCCTGGGAAATAGCTGGCGGGCGAGTTGTACAGCCACATGACTGATTGAAGCCGCGTTACGACTGATACCAGTTTCACTGCGCGCACGCTTACCAGCTACCAGCGCGGCGCGAAATAAGGCGGAGGTAATTGGACCCGCATAACTACCTCCCTGCGCAATCTCTATAGACTCAGCAACTTGTCCCTGAATCTGTGGCTCTCCTGGTACAAGCGAGTAGAGACCGCAGGCCACACCCATTAGATGTGCTATTGCTTGTCCATCGGCAAAATCGTAACAGTGAGCCTCAAGATCGGCGAGAGCAACCTGGCGCGTTTCACTGAGAACCTGCAGGAGATCAATCCTGGCCTGCTTTGCATCCTGACAAACAGCATATAATTCTATACGATTGCATGTCGAGAGCAAAACGCTCTCCTGTACTACTTCTTGTGAAGCTCTAAGTACCTGAGGCACCTGGCGTAATGAACAAGCGAGTTGTTCACGTAATTCAATAGATGCAGTCGTATGATCGACTCCAACAACGATGATATGCACACAAACCTCATAAATCTTAAAATTCTCAGTGACTTAATAGAGATTTTAGCGTTTTTTTGCCAATAGTCAAGATCAAATCATCAGGTAAACACCTTATGTTTCTCTAAGGTAATCCCAACATCTACAAAATCTACATACAAGAACATCTACAGACCTGCCCCTTGTTGCACTACGACAAATGTGCTAGTATCCTCAAGAGGATCTAGCAAGGAGCAACAGGAACGCATGCAAGGACAAAACCAAACCGAGGAAACCATAGAAGCACAAGAACAAGCACATGATGAGCCAGTAGCAGTACAATTTTCAGATATACAAAGTCCCAGCGACCGGCACGCTCGAAGGCGAGAATTCGATTGGTTAGCATTGGGGGTTGTGCTGCTGATCGCAGGACTTTTCGCTGTGGTGGGACGAGTAAGCCCACAACCGGCGACATCGCTCGTGCCTGTAGCAGTCTTGAGTGCCACAGGTTGCGGACTGCTGATCACCGCGCTACGCAAGTTACATACATCCCAACGTCCTGGTCTACTTGAGGCAGGCATCGGAGGACTTTTTTTAGCCCTCTTCCAGTTTATTGCTGCTATCAGCTATCCCAACGTGATTTACACGCTAAGCCAGGCATCCGACCAACGTACAGGCTTTTTCAGTACATGGGGATTGATTGGCATTTGCTCGATTGTTTTCAGCATTATAGGGGCTACCTTGGGACACCTGGCATTTGCACCTTTGCGTCCTTTACCCACAAAACAGCTAGCAGTCCAGGCAGTACCTGCCGGTGAGGAAGGGATAAAAGAGGAGCATGCTTCTGCTGGAGATGACAGTGAGGCAAGCGCTATAGACGACAGCGAAGAAGTGTTAGATGATGACGTGGCAGATGGTGATTCAGAGGTGGAAGATCTTGAGGACCAGGCTACAGAGACAGAAGAAGCAGAAATAGTGAGTACAGCGGCAAGTGAGACCAATAAAGCGACCTGGAGACGTGCTCTGGTCGGTTATTTGATCACGGCAGTCCTGCTCGGTTTTGCTCCTACGGTAGCCGGATATGTCTTTTCCGCAGCTTTTGACTATATGTTGCACGCCAACCTGTTTTTTTCAGGCCCCTATCCAACTCTACGCTTGCTCAGTGCACTCTTACCATGGCAAGTTCCGTTGCCCTTTATACCCACCGCCAATGATCCTAATGCGCTCATCTTCCAGTTATGGCAGCTATGGCGCATCCCCCTGCTCCTTGGTAATCCTGCGATGTTTGACTTACAGGCGCTGGAACCTTACGTTTTTAACGGAGCGGCACTCGGTTTACTGCTTTTAACAACCTGGCAGATAGATGCTGATGGTTTAAACGCGCGTCTAAAGCTGCGCTGGCCGGTGTTGCTCGTGCTTGAAATTGTGCTGGGTCTCTTATTAGTGCTACCTGCTGATCTACTCATCAGCCGCGGATTACGAGGGCTCTTGCAAGATCAAATTCTTGCTGTCCCGATACGCACACTGTATATCCTGAATCCACTCACTTTCACGCTGAACCTTCTCTTTGGACCGCTAGTATGTGCAGGAATAGGCCTGCTCTTATTCTGGCAACAAAAAAGCAGACGGCAGACAAAGTGAGCGTTCCCTCGTATAGGATAAACGTATGCATCACATCATTGTTTGCCTATCCATCCGTTACATAGAATGTGAGCTAAGCAAGATAGTGTAATACAAGGCCATCAGATGAGATCAAGGATGCCTGGTGGTATATGTGGCCGCGCGAGATAAGCACGATATGCCTAGAGCCCGGATAAGAATAGTCAGAGAAACAGGATATTCCAAAGAATATTGGTGAGGAACGAGAGGTCATGTATTTTTGTCCCAGATGTCATGCTGAAGTTTCGGCTGAGGCGAATTTTTGTGTCAAATGTGGCTACAATCAGACGAATGCGCGATTAACAGCTCTGCAAACGCCAATGTCAGAACAGGCCCCAAATATACCTACTGTGCCTTCAATGCCCACAGCACCAACACCAACACATACAGTCAAACCTGCCAATAAGCATAATCTGGCAAATGCTGAACGAATGTCTCAGACTGCCCCACCTATACAGCATTCTTCAGAAGAGCATCCTTCTTTAGCGAAACGGAATCCATCGCCTATACCAACCAGGCCCACCCACCCCACCGGACTTATTCGTCCGGTGGGCATGCAGCCACAGCAAGAAGCAGTCGCACCTGATATACATTCACGCTCCACGCAACATATACCCACGCCATCAAAGGCTACACCACCCCATTTATTAGCGCTTATACCAGAAACGCCACCCGACATTTCGAAGCAACGCCCTCAAGCGCCTGTAACGACTCCTGGATGGGCGCAACAAACTGCACAGAGGCAGCCGTTTAGTCCGGAAACTCCTTTACCCGTGCCGGAGCAACCACCCGCGCTGCAGCAGTTTAACAGGCACCAGGAACCGCCCACATTAATGCAAGCAATGCCAGCTTATGGGGCACCCAACACAAGCAATATATCCCCTGCCTGGCCTGGACAGCCGCGCTCTGTGCCTCATGAAGAGTTAAGACAGAGCGTACCACCTGGCATTGAAGTGGTGAAGGGCCGCCCGCACATGGCGGAAACATTTGAAGATTTCGATGAATATGATGAAGGCTTTGTCGCTACCAGCAAAGCAGCAGAGCATTGGCGTACCAGTTGGCGCAATCGCCAACGTAGTGAGGCGGGACCAGCAACCTCTGTCTCACGGGGTCAATCGTCTGTATCCGAACCACTCCTTGCGATGCAACACAGCCTGGCACGCATACGAGCGATAATTGCGCCCCAGGGTAAACAACAAGAAGAGCAAAGGACAGGGCCTGGCTTCTGGATCGCTGTCTTGCTCATGATTTGTCTGATGGCGGGTCTTCTTGCATATATTATCTCGACCTACTTGCCAGATACCGCCTCTGCTAGACTGACTACTGCGTCAGCTTCCACAAACATATCTCCCCCCAGTTTGAGCTTATACGGCCCCCAGTTTGCCGCTATCCAACAAGGGCAGATGCTTCATCTCCAAGGTAAGAATTTTAATGCAGGCGCTCCTATTATCTTCACGCTGGATGGTAGCATGACTATCAATGGTACGGATGGACGTCAGATGTCCATCCTGGCCTCCCCCCAGGGATCATTTGCTGTGTCCCTACCCACAGCTACATGGTCGCCGGGTGATCACCTGATCCAGGCTATGGATAATAAAAGTGGGCAAAGCGCCTATTTCAATATGCAAGTCAACCTGGCACACCCCACGGCCAATACCGACCTGGCGTTATCAGGGCCAAATCCACTGCTGTTCCAGGCCGTAAGCGGTAAAGGAAATCCAGCATATCAGTATGTCTTGCTCACCAATAAAAACCCGACGACCGAGATAACATGGACAGCCAGGGCAACTACAGATGATAATCTCAGCTGGCTAGATATTGATCCAACAACCGCCGGTGGTAAGATAAAAATAAGGGGCGCTGAAACACTGAAGGTAGGCATCAATATTGAAGGACTGAAGAGTAAGGCGACCCCGTATACAGGTGAGATTATATTTACGATCAATCAAACAGAACAGTTGACACTTCCTGTAGAATTACAGGTACAGAATCAGACAGCGGAACTTGTTATCGATCCTAACCCTCTCGTTGGTTCACTGGTTACCAAAGATCATACTTGTCAAGCAAATGGACAATTGCAAATCGTCAATATCAGCAATGCGCCAGTAAGCTGGAATATCAGTATGAATACCGCAACAAAACAACATATCCAGTTTACAGAGCAAGGCAAAATATCCCTGTCGGGGACATTGGCACCAGAGGGAGAACCAGGGGACAGCCAGGCACTGACGTTAGTTTGCGCCCATGTTCAAGGGGGAGATACGTACCAATTTAATGTGAATGCCAACAACTTTCCCTGGCCTGAGACCGTTTTGATTCAATAGTACCAATAATGCATGTAGCGAGCATGTGGCACATGTCGTTTACAAGTCAGGAGAGGAGCATTACTTATGAATAACCCAGGTTTTCTTGCAATTATCCTGGTCGTTTTTCTGCTCCTGGGAGTGTATAACGTTTTTACAGGACTGCGACGACAACGGGAAGCACAACTGCGGGGACAGCGCATCCGCTGGTATCGGCAGATCAATATTTTGACGGGTATCGAGTACCTCCTTCTCTCATTGGTATTTGGGATCAGCCTTAACCTCAGAAACAGCGCCTTCCCCAGTTTCTTGCGCAACCTGGTGGTACCATTCTACCTGGTGGTGCTGGCAGCGGCGGCGATATTGGCTGCATTTGTGATACGCCAGGCCATCAGCAATGCGCGTCAAATTAGTAAAAGTTCTCCGTCTCCAGCCCACAGAAACAGCGCACCTGCAGTTAGACAAGATGAAGATAGCAATGTAACACTAGAGCAACGAGCGGCTAATGTTCAACGCAGGCGTGAGCGTCGTCAAAAAGCTGCTGCCGCCCGTCGTCGTCGCTCAGGGAAAGCATAACAACGATCATATTGGTCTTTTCAAGAGACATGCCAGAGCAGAACACTGCCAAGCTGCGGATCGAATAAGAGGATTTGCCTGCCATCAGGCGACCAGTGCAGCCAATTGAAATGACCGGGCAGCGCGGTAATGGAGTTGGTAGGCACCTGCAGCGAGGCTATGCTGAAAGCCTGTGTCGCGTACCGCCAGCACAGGAGTCTGTTCCATATGGAAGTCCTTTAAGGTCCGGACGCTGGGGGCAGGCTGCCCAGGTAGTTGCATGACCTCTCTCACAAAGGCTTGTTAACTGTTAGAATAGAGAAGAGACAGGTAGCTGACAGGTTTTTATGCATACTAGCTACCTGTTACCTTTATTACTAGCTAGTGATGAGTTATCGGACCTGGTGTAAGCTCGGGACCGAGCTCCCGCCATGCTGCCTGCACACACTGCTTCAATAGCATAACATTGGTTAGCGGACCAACACCACCAGGAGTTGGGGTGAGAGCACCGGCGACTTCGCGCACCGAGGCAAAATCGACATCACCAACGATGCCTCCCTCAGGTAAGGCATTAATACCTACGTCTATCACAACGGCACCAGGGCGTACCATGTTGGCTGTAAGCATGTTAGCACGACCTGCCGCTGCTATAAGCACATCCGCCTGGCGTGTAAAATCCGCCAGGTTGGCGGTACGTGAGTGGCAGATAGTCACCGTCGCGTTTTTCTGCAAGAGCATCATTGCCAGTGGTTTACCAACAACATTGCTGCGCCCGATGATTACCACACGTTTACCCGCCAACTGTATATGTATACGCTCAAGAATTTCCATCACGGCTGCAGCTGTGGAGGGTAGGAAGCTGGGCAGACCTAAAAAGAGGTTTCCTGCACTACGCGGACTGATGCCATCAATGTCTTTACTGGCTGCGATAGTATCGGCAACCATTTTTTGTGAGAGATGACGTGGTAGGGGCATCTGGACGATAATACCCTGGATACCGGCATCCGCATTTAATTGCAACAACAAAGCATGCAGTTCATCAGACGAAGTAATAGCAGGAAGCTGTTCTAATCTTGCGCTAATACCAATATCGTTGGCAACACGCAAAATCGCCTTACTATACATGCCAGAGGCGTCATCACTACCAACGAGCACAATGACGAGACCAGGAGCCCGGCCCTGCTCTTGCACATACCGGCGAATTTCCTCGCGCAACTCTGCCCTGATCTCAGCTCCCATCGCACGCCCATCAAGAATATGTGCCGTCACGATCTGCCCCCTATTATAGTCGTAATCTGCTGGCTATACTCTGTGATACCATCCAGAGCAACGCTCATACGGTCACTCAATATATTAACCATCTCAAGGTCTTTCATAGCGACCAGATTGGCCCGCACCATCCAGGCAGCACCTGCCCCAGCGCTTGAGGCCAATAGTGCGCCCGTGGCTATGTCGCTTAACACATTAGCATTGCCGATTTCAGCTATTCTGCGACAATATTGTACCAATTGAAAAGCGCTTTCGACCATCTCTAGCGGAACTAGCGCCGCCTCGAAAAGCTGCTTCTGAATGGCTTTACCGCGTGCATCTACCTCTTCCGGTGTGCTTCGAGGCAATTTAAAACTTGCCGATAGTTTACCATAGGCATCTATATCTTCCTGGATAAGCTGCTGAAAGCGGGCGCGCAGTTTCTCCGTCTGCTGCAAAAGTTCCTCAATCTCTGGCTCCACATCAGCATACCTGGCTTTACCCAGCGTAAGGTGGGCAACCATGCTGGCAAGTGCGGCTCCCATTGCGCCACTGAGGGCCGCAGCTGAACCACCACCTGGCGTTGGTTGCGCTGAAGCCAACTCATCGAGATAATCTTGTAGAGGTCTATCTAAATACATGCTTATAATCTTTGCTCCTTTTTCACCAGTACCTACGCATCTTGACGGCCTCCTCCTTCAAGGGTGTTAGCCGTAGGACTTGTTCGCCTTCATTTATTGGTCATCGTCTCTATTCATCGACGATGTTGTCACTTTATTGACATCCCAGGAGCCAGGTCACGTAGTTCCTGAACAGATGGACGATTAAAGAGTGAGCATCTGGGTCCTTTGGTATCATACCATACCAGCAACACGGCATTGATCTAAAGGAATGAAGGCCATTGGAGCCAAATTGTATCTTTTTTAAATGTACAACACGTACTAAATACAGGCAGATAATTTGTCTCCGACTATTTAGATCCAACAAAAAACATGCTATGTAAAATGGTATGCAGGATAGGAAAGGAAGGTGCATGATGGGCCGTTTTATCAATGGAATGGTCGTCGGAGCCGCCATTGCGCTGCTCATAGCTCCTAAGCGGGGAGATGAAATGCGCCGCCTTGTGCGCGAGCGCCTCGACAAGTTAAGTGAGCAGTTACCTGGCATGACATCTAATGAGTCAATACCTGAGGGTCTCTCAGAAGTGAGAGAGAACGTCAGAGAGAACCTGAACCGACCAAATACAAAGGTCATGGGGCAAACAGAGCCGGACGTGATCAATAAGCAGTCAATGAAGACATGACAACGTCGTTGGTACGCTGAAAGGGTACCAGCATGAGAATAGACTACCAGTTAACTCTTAAGCGAGACCGCTACATTGAGTGCCACAATGTAGCGGTTTTGTTTTTTGGCGCGATAAGCGAACGTAAATAGATGTAAAATCTGTCTACAGGGTTGGCATGTATAGCAACCTGATCTTTCCCCAAATGTTCATAGTCAGTGACCCCACGAGTGAACTCGGGGGCTTGTCTCTCAACTCCACCGCAACTCGGCAAACTGTTGCAAGCGTGCCGCTTTGGCTTCTTTGTCGGAGGCATCAGGGGCAACTGACAAGTGCCCCGTCTGGGACCAGACTTGCCGGAACCAGAGCGTTCTCATGACGAGATTGCGAGCACCCACCAGATCGGCGTGCAATTCGTACTGACAATTGCCGCAATGAAACAGGAGCCCTTTGTTCGGGCGATTGTCGTCGTGCGTGAACCCACACTTGGGACAGGCTTTGCTCGTATAGTTGGCATCGACTTTGATGGCCAGCGATCCAGCCAGAGCGGCTTTATAGGCAATCAGAGCATGAAGCTCAGCAAAGGACCATTGCGCGCGCACCCGGTTGGCGCGGCGCATTCTCGGGGTCGCAGGCTCAGTCCCTTTGCCCCCCTTTTTGCGCTTGCGCTTGCGGGCTTTGGTGCGCTCGCGGATGTCGGTGAGATCTTCTAAGCCAATCATGGCCTGGGGGTGGGTCGTGACGATCTGTTTGGCAATCTGGTGATTGACTTGCAACTTCAACCGTCTCTCTCGCTGCTCGATCTGGCGGATCTTGCGTTTCGAACCGCGAGTGCCTTTCTGTTGCAAGCGTTTGCGCAAGCGCGCATAGTGGTTGGCGCGATGTTTGGTCTGCTTTCCCGTGAAAAAGGCGGGTTTGCCCGTTGTGGTGGACGTGACTGCCAGATATCTGATGCCCACATCCACGCCAACCAGTTGTTTGTACTGCTCAAAGGTCGGATCCGCAAGCTCGATCTCCAGGGAGACAAGCAGATAGAAGCATTTCTTGGATTGGTCGTACCAGAGCTTGGCCGCGCCAATTCCCACCCCTTGCCCGAGCAGGGTGAGATGTTTGGAATAGCCGCTGTAGGGGAGGATCACCCGTCCGGAGAGGGTGAGGATGCTCACCTGCTGCTGGGCTTTGAGCGTGTAGTCACGCCGGTTGTTGTAGGTCAGGGTGGGAGACAGATACGTGGGAGGCTGATCCAGTCCCTTGTAGCGCTTCTTGGTAACCCCAGCACGGCGCAACTCCGCATGGGTGCACGCCCTGGTCCACAGGCTTTTGTAGGTGGCTCCCACTTGCCGAGGAACGTTGCAGGCCATTTGCGACGACAGTCCAAAGAGGGCGCGAATGTCGTCGTAGGTCCCATCTTGCAGGCGCCGCTGGTTGCTCGTCTTGCCGTGCTCGAAGGCATACCGGCTCACGTAATTCAGGGCATCGCGATAGGCCAGTTGGGTGGCTCGTAAAGCCACGAACTGTTCGGGCGTCGCGTAGAGTTTGAGTTTCGCCGTGATGAGCTGCTTCATACGAACAAGTGTACTATATTCACTACTACCTGTCAATATCCTCTCTGGGTGAATGTGCTCCTTCCCACCCTCCAAAGAAGGAACGCCGCATTCCTCCCCATGCGTGAACGGCAGGGGACTCCTGCGGCGGTTGGTTGAAGATTGGAGACGAAAGAGGTAGAATATCTGCACACGATCATACTAGATGATAGGAATTTTGCATGACGACGTCCCCTACACAGACCATCCACCTGATAAGAGTTTATGAATTGCTCATCGCTACATATGGTGAACCCAAAAATGAACCTGATTATGATCCACTCGGAGGGCTGGTGGGCACTATCCTCTCACAACATACCTCTGATATCAATTCAGAACGAGCCTACCAGCAATTGATCACAACATTTCCAACCTGGGAAGAGGTTCGAGATGCACCCACTTACGAGGTAGCTAATGCTATTCGGTCCGGTGGACTTGCAAATATCAAGGCCCCCCGCATTCAGGATGCTCTATTTACGCTCACGGAGTGGCAGCAAGAACATGGAGGCACAGGTCCTCTTACAAACTATCTTTATAGCGAACTTATGAAACGCACACCCGAAGAGGCCTGGAAATATTTACGCAGTATTCCAGGTGTGGGACCGAAGACAGCAGCATGTGTACTTATGTTTAACTTAGGACTGGCTGTTATGCCAGTCGATACCCATGTCCACCGAGTATCCAGACGCTTGGGACTTATTGGTCCAAAGGTATCTGCTGATCAAGCCCATACAGTCTACGCGAGGATCACTCCACCAGCATGGATTTATCCGTTGCATGTTAATCTCATCCGACACGGACGACAAATTTGTCACGCCCAGCGACCCGAATGCGGGAAGTGTACATTGTATGAGGAGTGTGCATATGTCGGAAGTGTAAATGCGCAGGCGACAAGTATTTCAGATTAAATTAGCACATCAGCATACACCTCTAATACTTCTTTCCAACTCTTATACCTCTTTCCTTATCTAAAAATTGATACCTCCTGTAATCGCTATCTCCTTACACGTCACTATGTGCATTTGTAACTTTTCCGCCAGCAATTACGTGAAATTCTTGAGGTATACATGAATATGCTTAAACTCTTAGCCTAAAAGCAGTAGTTCGTAAGGTCATTACAGAGATGATAGCACCAGCAAGTCTTGCCACACATTAGGATGCAAAGCTTCTAGCAAAGGAGAGAACAAATGTCGACGATGCCATCAACTTCAACCATCGTAGGAGTTTTTAGAGACCGAGCAACAGCCGAACAGGCAATGGAAGAACTTCAGAATACAGGATTTGACCGCGACCAAATCAGATATGCAGGCCCAGGGACTGTCGGCAGCTTTCTTGATGATATCAAAAGCCTGTTCACAGGTCCAAACGCTTCTGGGAGCGTTCTTGCCAACGATCTCTCCACTATGGGCCTATCGGATGAGGAAGCACGGTACTATGCTAATGAATACAACAATGGAAATTCAATCCTTGCAGTGAACGCAATCGGCCGTGAGCAAGAGGCCGCAAATATCTTACATAGATATGGCGCCTACAATTACGGCACGACGCCTGGTTTCATGGAGACAAGTAATAATACCCAGCAACCCTCTGAGTATGCGCAGCCAGGCAACTACACCACCCCTGATGAGAACGCCTTTGCACAGCCACACGACCTACAACCTGGAGAGGCACAGGAACCAGGTGTCGTCACAACTGAGCACGATGACGACAGTGCGCCACAACATACCCAACCTGATGTGGACACGACTGAGCATGATACTGCACCAGAACATACCCAGCCTGATACCGTTCCAACTGAATATGATACTGCGCTACAGCATACCCAACCTGATACCGTTCCAGGTGAATATGATACTGCACCTCAGAGTACTCTTTCCGATGTTGTCTCGACTGAATATGATACTGCGCCTCAAAATATCCAGTCTGATACCGTTCCAACTGAATACAATACCGGTTTCCCAAATGATCAGCCTTATGGCGCCCAGACCGACCACGAGGCCGAACTTCAGAATCTCCAGGAGCAAATCCAGGCTGCCCAGCAGCAACTTCAGGAAGCCAAAGCCCAACTTCAAGCGGCCAAAGAACGAGCTGCCCAACTTCAGGCTGCACGCGAGCGTGAGGCTCAGCTTCAGGAGGCTCGAGAGCGACTCCAAGAAGTTCAAGCAGAGCTTCAGGCAGCTTTGGCGGAACTTCGGGAGACCCAGGAACGTATTGCTCAGCATCAGCAGTAGTAGTAGTATATATAATACTCTTTTGTTCGTTTAAGTTAGCCGCCGCTTGCAGAAGGAGATTTAGGAGGTAGACGAGGTGGGAGTGGGTGACCCGCGCGGGTCGCCCACTCCCACCATACATACATCCTTTGCGATCACGCTGATGACCTGTATATCCGCTTGGGCTTCTGCTACAATAGCTGAGCAGTCATGGTGCTTGTAGGAGTGAGCGCGACTACGCCTTCACGAAAGGAGGGTCGTTATGGGTAGCACTGGAAACAGGGAAAACGTTCGAGGAAGCCGTGTGCGCAACGATCGCATCCTCCCAGAAACACGATGGGTCTCGGCGATCATCGTCCCTTTTTTTAGTAGCTGCTTTCGCGATCCTCTACCTGTTCCCCGATCACACCAAGGAGTTGTTCGCCTGGGATATTCAGCCACGCATGAGCGCAATGATGTTGGGGGCGGCCTATATTGGAGGAGCCTATTTCTTTGTGCGTGTCGCCGCTTTTGCGCGCTGGCATTGGGTCAAGATCGGTTTTCTCCCTGTCACCATCTTTGCCTCGTTGATGGGGATTGCGACGATTCTGCACTGGGATCGCTTCAATCATAGTCACATCTCTTTCTTTGCCTGGGCAGCCCTGTACTTCACGACGCCGTTCATTGTTTTCCTGCTCTGGCTACGCAATCGCTCCACGGACCCTGGCCCTAACAAATCCCCCGGTCGCCGTGTGCCACGCCTTGTGCGTCTGGTTATCGGCATAGTGGGTAGCTTAACATTGCTCACCAGCATTTTTCTCTTCCTGCAGCCTGGCTTCATGATCAGCACCTGGCCCTGGCAGTTGACTCCGCTCACTGCGCGTGTCATGGGAGCCTTATTTGCCCTCACAGGAGTTGGTGAACTCACCATCGCGCTCGATGTCCGCTGGAGCGCAGCACGCATCGCACTCCAGAGCCAGATGATCGGGCTTGTCGCGATTGGGCTGGCTATTGTCTTCTCGTGGAACAACTTCAATCAAGCGAATCCGTTGACGTGGATCTTCCTCGCGAGCATCCTCTTCCTGCTGATCGCAAGCCCCCTTCTCTATGTTTGGATGGAGACGACCATAACTGGGGAAATATCTTGATGCTCAAGCTCATGCATGACTGGCACTGGGCGCGAGGCAAAATCGCGAGCTACTCGCTGATCGCCCCATATATTACAGCAGACCAGCGCTACGGGAGCTCATGTACTTCGGGCACATCCCACGTGAGTAACTCATGTTCTGCCCCTTAGCATATACGACTCAGAAGAGAAAGAAACCTCGCCCCAGTTCATCCCGCGGATCAACGAGAAATTCGTGTCGACCAGTTATGAATGCCCTTCCACTTACTTCGGGTACGACCGCGTTATATGGCCCAACCTGTGTATGATCGACTACTCGCCCGCTGAACGTGCTGGCTGCCCCTAAAATACTCTCAATAATGATTTGCTGACCATCAGTTATTTCGCCTTTCGCATAATGCAAGGCCAGACGCGCTGAAACACCTGTCCCTGTGGGCGAGCGATCTACCTCACCGTTAGCAAAAATACAAACATTCCGGCTGTGATGCGCTGGATGCTCAGGTGGGCCGGTCAAGATCGTGCCATAGAGAAACCCTAAATCTTCTTCAGAAGGGTGCTTGATGGTCAACTTCGCATTGATCGCCTTTTTGATGGCTTCGCCAGCTGCCATCAGTTTTTCTTTCTGTTGAGGCTCGACCTGCAACCCAACTTGTTGGGCAGAGAGAATTGCGTAGAATGCTCCACCAAAGGCAATATCCATGGTCAGCCTCCCCAGTGCTGGCACTTCAAGTTCAACATCGCGAGCGTAGAGGTATGAGGGCACGTTCAGGAACGACACGCGTTCCACCTGTCCATGGCTATCGAGGTGAGCAGTCGCTTGTACCAGTCCTGCGGGAGTGTCAAGGTTAACAGGGGTGTCTTGACCTTTCGCTGGCAATGCACCCGTCTGCACGAGCGTGGTCACCAGTGCAATCACTCCATGACCACACATCGTACTATAGCCCTCATTGTGCATGAACAGGACACCCAGATCAGCACCGGGCGTTACTGGTTGGGTCAGCACACAGCCATACATGTCTCCACAATATAGCTTTTATTCCTGGATATACCCATAGGATACAACCTCATTCGTTGTTCTCAATATGGATAACGATAAAAGAATAGCAATCTTCACCTGGATAAAATATCAAGACGGAACTGAATGGACAAACTTTACCCCTGACCGCAAACCCATTCTGAGAAAGGCAGAACCAGTTGAAGAACCAGAACCCATAATACCTTCTAAACCAGTTTATAAGCAGCTCACTTGTAAACGATGTGACGCTTCATGGACTTCCAGGAAGAAGAAACCTCCTATCCAATGTCCGAAATGTCACTCGCCGTATTGGAATAGGGATAAAAAGAATACGCACCGTTAAGCTGGACAGGATAAATATTGGCATGGTACTCGGAACGAATGAGTGATGGATCGTGCTAAGAAAACAATCTCTGTAAAAAGTTTTGTTTCTTTGATGTTTTAGGTACTCTCCAATTCCAATCTTGGTTCAATTTTTGTCGCTTCCTTTGAGTGATAGTAATGAAAAGAGCGACAAGATAAACCGCCATTGCTCCTAACAGAAAAATGACGCTCACATATCCTTCTGTAGAAATAGGAGCACTGGGTAAGTGTCTACTTTGACCATCTAAAAATAGAAGTATCATGCTCACTACCATAAACAGAAGGGAAATTGCGAAGCAGAGATTCCGAGTAAATGCGGATGATCTAGCTGGTCTGGTTCGTACACCTACACCATGAACCGTTACAGTACAGTTGCTGTTTTCATTTTCAGTGGTTATCAGACGAATGACCAGACTCGTCTTTGCATTCAGGTACGGCACCGATAGGTGAAGCATATTAAGGTGGTTCGGATCTTTCTGGGTAGTGATGGTATATCCAGGTGTAGATGTCGGTTCTGTCTCGCATCTGACAATTATAGCCGCTGTATCAAGGCGAATTTCAATATCGTCTATCTTCTCAATGTCCTCATTTCCCACACTCAGAAGAATCTGGAAGCCGTAAACGGTATTGAGGGGGAGCACCTCATTATGATCTGCCGGATCTCCGGTAAGGGTCTCCTTACTAACTGAAACGATTAACACGCTATCAGTAGCTGGCTTGAGCCTAAAGAGCGATATCGAAGACACCCTATATTCAACCAGCTTTCGTTTCTGTGCGAGTCGAAATAGGAGAAAACCACCTAGTAAGCCAAGAACTGCACCGACAACACCGTCGGTCAAGCCGCCTAAAATAGCGGAGAAGTTTTCCGGTGACATTGAATACTCCCTACCAATTCTTTCGCTGGATTGTGCTATATGCAGTAGATAACTGAATTACCGCAAGTAGTATAACACAGCAGTCAAGCTATTTGATATAGAAAGATGTAGTTGACAGATAACTTACCGTATGTTACATTATTTATGTAATATGAAAACACTAGAAATAAAGAAAGTAGTTAAAGAGATAACAGGGTTTGACTATATCGCAGTCAGAAAAGGCACAGGTAGTATGAGTGGAAAGATATTAGTCTTTTGTAGCTGCAACAACAAAGTAACATTCAAGCCCTTTGAAAAAGAACTACGAAGTATATTTGACATTGAGATATATGGCTGGGATGTTTTAACAATCAAAGCAGTATGAGAGAAACAAAATTCAGAATACTAAAACGTGATCCCAATTATTCCATTGATGCAGATAAAGCAGACTGGACATGGGAATATATTACTTTACCTGATGATTTAATTGGAGAAGGCTATTATGCACAAGAAGCGTATAGGTGGCAAACATTCAGTCAATGGACTGCTTTATTAGACCGAAACGGTAAGGAGATTTATGAGGGCGATATAGTTGAAGTAATTGTATGGAAAGACGGATGGGCGAAAAGTAAAAAAGAGACATACAAGATTATGTTTGACAACTATGATATGGCACTTAATTTATATTCACCAGAAGATGACCCCGATAAAACAGCACCTAATGAAACACTTGGTTATTTGCAAGGCACAAGAGATATTGACTCAATAGAAGTTATCGGCAACATATATGAACAAAAACGACCTTATTAAAAAAGCCATGTCTGAACTCGGTAAACGATCAGCCAAGAAGAACAAACGTGACTACTCATCTATGGGAAAAAAGGGGATGGCGAAGCGATGGAGGAAGAAATAATATGGACAAACCAAACCCAGGAGACTTTTTATCACTTTTAATGCCTGATATTGATAAGGACTTAAAGAATGCAGGTGTTTATACGCATACTTTTGCTGAATTACACCCAATTCCCAAAGAATTTCACCTCGATAATTTTAAAGAATTGCCAAAAATAAAAAAGGGAGATAAGATTTTATTTACAGCGGTGCCCGAAAAGGTTGAGCCGTATGATACAATGAGAGCATGAAAGCATATTCACTCGATTTACGCGAACGTGTCCTGCGGGCGGTGGATCAAGGCGAGTCGCGGTCAGAGATAGTGAGGATGTTGGGCGTGTCGCTAGCCACCATCAAGCGCTACGTGAAGCAACGGCGCGAGACGGGCGAGGTGAGGCCCAAAGCGATTCCCGGACGCACGGCCAGGAAAGGAGCCGCCTTACAAGCAGGACTGGTGGCCCAATTGGAAGCCCACCCAGATGTCAGCTTAGAAACGCACTGTCAGCTCTGGGAAAGCGAGCATGGCATGGGGGTCAGTACCTCAACGATGAGCCGCATGATCCAGCGGCTGGGTTGGACACGAAAAAAAAGTCGCTGGCAGCCAGCGAACGCCACGAGGAGGAACGAGCCAGCTGGCGCGAGCAGATGAAGGAGGGCGAGGCCAAGCAGTGGGTCTTTGTCGATGAGTGTGGGTCCAACATTGCGCTCACGCCGTTGTATGCACGCGCTCCTAAAGGGCAACGGGCCACCGACAGCGTGCCACGCAACCGGGGCAAGAATACGACGCTCATCGCCTCCTTGTCTCTCGCAGGGATCGGGGCTTCCATGATCATCGAAGGGGCAGCCAATGGCGCGGCTTTTGAAGCCTACGTCGAGCATATTCTCGTGCCGAGCTTGCAGCAAGGACAGATCGTCGTGATGGATAACTTGCGCGTGCATAAGACGGCCCGTGTGCGCCAACTGATCGAAGAGAAGGGATGCCAGCTGCGCTTTTTACCGGCCTATTCTCCCGATTTCTCGCCCATTGAAGAGGCCTTCTCCAAGCTCAAGACGCGGCTACGACGCAGCAAGGCTCGCACGCGAGAGGCCTTGGAAGAAGCGATCGCCCAAGCGCTGCTCACCGTGACCTCCCAGGACGCACATGGCTGGTTTGAGCACGGCGGCTATCTCTCTACACAGGAAAGGAAGAGCTAAACTGTGGCTCAAGCTTTTCGGGCACCGCTGTAGTAAAAGTCTTTGATTGCCAGTATACGAAGAATCCCTCACCTATCCTGATCGACCTGTATAAAACGGGTGCGGCTGATCTCTCAAGATAAGCTATCGCTGAATTGCTGCCGCACTACACATATATGTGCCCCGTCTGTCCATTGGA
>Ga0209647_1001290_pt1 | contig 21660 bp, 25 predicted proteins | sample GraSoi_2013_60cm_FD_185827 | JGI IMG/M metagenome (GOLD analysis project Ga0209647, IMG submission 185827) | Grasslands soil microbial communities from the Angelo Coastal Reserve, California, USA - Sample 9_17_2013_60cm (SPAdes) (version 2) | ecosystem: Environmental > Terrestrial > Soil >... | reverse complement strand
GGGTTATTCACAACTGGCCCGGCTAGAGCCGACCGTTTTTCGAAGACGGTCTCGCCGGCTCCAGTTGACATCCTTGGAACAACTTCCTAAATCTAAAACAGCAAACCTAATAACAAGCAGCGCTCTACGTTGGGAATGTCCAGTAAACGGGATCACGTCAGCTGAACTCACGCCTCCTGCCCGGCCGACTTAAAACTAGCTGCCGAATCGTATCGAGATCGTCAACCGTGTAGTTGGATAGACGCATACAGTCAAATCAAAGGTGAATGCTAAGACGCGCGCCATATATCTTATAAATCCCCATAATCCTACCGGAACTATTAACGATGACGAGGCGTTTAAGAGCTTCCTTCGCGAAAGCTCACAGAGCGCAGTTGTAGTCGTGGATGAAGCGTATCTTGAATACACCTCTGATTTCGCCACACGATCCGCGGTTTCGCTTGTGCGCGAAGGAGCCAACGTTGTTGTTTTCCGTACCTTTGACAAGATACATGGTCTGGCCGGCATGCCTATTGGTTGCGTGCTGGCTCCGCGCTCGCTCGCGGATGCTCTGCGCAAGCAAGGCGCGGGTGAAGCAGAGTATCCGCCTATCCGCCTAGCAAACCGCACAGCTGGCGGCGTCTCCGAATTTGGTCGGTCAGTTTTGGGTTGCCCAGGCGGCGGGCGTCAGTTCGGCGATTCGACTGATTGGAAAATCACCCAATCCCGGCAGGACGGAACCCAGATAGTCGCGGACAGGGATTTTGAGGCGCCGGCAGGTTGCGACCAACGAGATGATCGCTGCAACACGGGGTCCCCTTGATTTCCGTGCCAAAAGTGCCGGTTTAAGTCTGCGGGTTTTGTAGGGGTTGGGCTGATTTTTCGTAGCTGCCTCAGGCGGTTGCTGTTCGCCTGTTTTGGTCGGCTATGGTACCCCTCGGTCAGAGGGGTCAAGAGCATGAACTGCTTTGGCCATGTAGAGTCTACAGCCGACGAGTTTCCCACGCCCTTCTACACTCCGCGACGCTTTGTCACGAAGGCACAGGAAAGCGCGGAGAAGACCCGAAAAATTCCAAGCTTCGAAAGTGCTTGGACACTTGCTAAAACCGACGCCGGTTCGCTAAGGGGCAAAGGAAATCGTCGACCAGCGAATTTTGCGAAAACGGCAGTAGTCGCGGAAAACATCCTGGTGGCGGCTCAGGACGGTGCGCACGATGAGCGAATCATCAGCGTAGCCGATCTCAGGAACAGAATCTGGGATGACGTCTGCTTCCTTGGCCATATAACGAAGCGCAAACGCAGTTTCCTTTTGTGACGCCTCAGACCCAGTCGGAAATACGCCGGCGGCGGTATCCTCGAGGAAGTCAGTTAGCAGCTTTAACTGTTGCTGCAGGTGCGGGAACTGCCGCACCGAGATGGTGGCGAATTGAAGATTCAGGATTGGCAAATCTCTCCGCACCTCGTCGAGGTTTTCTGGTGTGAGCAGCGACGCGCGCTGTTCAACGTAATCGACAATCGACTCTACGACAGGTCGAGCTGAACGGCGATGCCGTGAGATACGACGCAGGAATTCCAGCGAGCCGTTAGCGGATCTCATGATCGTCTATTAGGTGAAGCGGCGATCCGCATTCCGGAGCCAAGGATTGCCACTTAGCATTCGCTTTGCAGACGCTGCGTTTCGGCTGGTCAAGACAGTGATGAAAATTGATCTTCATGCGTACAAAGAATCCAATAGCCTCTGGAAACCTCCAACCGCGAACGCGGAGGTCAGACCAATGAAGACCCAGGTGCCCATTGCAGTTAAATGGCCAAGCAACACACACAAGCCGTCTTTTTCCATCATTCCGATGGCCAGAAGGACGACCGCCCAAGCCGGAATACTGTTCGAGAACGGAATGGGCAATGGCAACATCAATCCGAGACCGGCAATAACTATCCCCAAGCCGATCAATCGCAACATTCCGGGCCCGGCGTGCAGGTAAGCAAGGCGTGGTCGAACAAATTTCTCGAGCTGGCGTGCCACTTTGATCGCAGCAGTTAGAAGTTGGGCCGACCGGGCGGTTGATAGGCGCCGATGCATAATGAAGCGGGGCAACCATGGCTCACGCCCGATTGCCAGACATACGCCGATCAAGCATATGGCAATACCGAAAGGCATCGATAGCCCGGGGATAGCAACAAAGCAAAATGGCAACGCTAACAAGATCAGTAACATGGCGGAGCCACGGCCTTTGAGCGCTTGCTTCACCTCGGCGAGTGTAAGCGCCTTATCTTTCATGCGGGCGTGCAGCGTTTCAAGGTCGCTCGAAAGGTGCGATTGGGAGAAGCTTTGTTCAGTCGTCATGGTAAATGAGTAACAGGTAGTGAATCGTGATCAGTTTTTGTTGTAGGGTCTGCCGTCGCTTGACGTCGACGGTTTACGAGTAAAGAAAGACAAAGCGCCGTCAGTAGAACCAACCCAATGACTGTAAGTGAGACCGCCGTTGGGACGTGGTAAAGATCAACCAGGAGCATCTTGGCGCCGATAAAGGAGAGGATGACTGCCAGTGCCGGTTTCAGGTAGACAAACTTGTGAACGAAACCGGCGAGCAGGAAATACAGCGAACGCAAACCGAGGATAGCGCAGACGTTCGAAGTGTAGACGATGAAGGGGTCGTGGGTGATGCCGAAGATCGCCGGGATTGAGTCGATCGCAAAGAGAACGTCGGTGGCCTCGACCATAATCAGCACCATGGCCAACGGCGTCAGCAACCGCCTGCCATCGCGCAAAACGGTGAAGCGCGCGCCATGGTAAGTATCGGTCACCGGCAACAGCCTGCGCACGAGCCGAATCAGCGGATTCCGACCGATCCCGACAGTTTTCCTTCTGCCAAAGAACATCTTTAGGCCGGTGAAGACCAAAAAGGCGCCGAAGAGATAAAACACCCAGTGGAACGCTTCAACGAGCGCGACACCAACGCCGATCATGACACCACGTAGGATCAGAGCACTGAAAATACCCCAAAAGAGGACACGGTGCTGGTAAGCCGCCGGCACGCTGAAATAGGAAAACACTAGAACGAAAACGAAGATGTTATCGACGCTAAGAGAATATTCGACCATGTACCCGGTCAGAAATTCCAACGCTTTCGCATATCCCGCCCAATGCCAGATCAGTGCATTGAACCCGAGGGAAAGAGCAATCCATACAGCAGTCCAGATCGCCGCCTCCTTCGTGCTCGGCGCGTGCGCCTTGCGCTGGAAGCCAAACAGATCGATGGCCAGCACACAAAGCACACCGGCGTTAAAGGCGATCCAGAGCCAGAGATTCGTATGCATCTAAATCTGATCTAGTAAGGATTGAGCTGAGGCGACTACTGGGTGATTCGCCATCGGGCTCGGCGTCGGCATGTTAAGAGGGTGATCTAGTCGGGCGTAGGCAACCGTCGCTGGGTCTTCATCGATGAGTAAAACGAATCCAGCCGAAGGGGCGAGACAACTGAGAGCAGTTGATCGATGTCAAACGTCGGAAGCGGCCAGCGTAACTTGTACGCATGCGAACTACGCCTAAACGCGTCCTCGTGACGGCCTAGCACCAAGCTGACGATCATCGCATCGTCCAATAAGCCCATCCCGGGGATGGGGTCGGGAATCAAATCGGTAGCGGTCTGAAAATAGAGCAGCGCGAACGCCGCTTCACTCACAGTCTGCGAGGTCGGGTAGCAGTTCGCCCCGGTGACCTGGTCTTTGACCACCAGCGAAAGGAATTCAAGGTGGTCTGACAGGTATGGGTACGTCTGCGTTGGAATCGTGGTGAACCGTTCACGCAATGCCGGCAAATCGGCAATCAGCCGGTTCAAATCGGCACCCGAAAGCACACTGGCTTGGCTTTGAACAAAGTCGATTAATTGCAGGGTCATCAATTCCTTAAAGTCGGCATATTGTGCGGTCATGGTTCCTTAATCCGGCAGTCTTGGCGCGGCGCAGGATAATCCTGAGAAGTTGGTTAGTTAGTTCTACTAGTCCTCCGCTGTTAACCCAGAGCGAAACCCTTCTGGTGGCTGCTGCATGCCGTCACGGTCTATACATTCGGCCAAACTGCGGTTAGTTCCGATTGGTTCCGCTCGATAACGCGTTGAAGTATAAGAGTGTCATCCGCCAGACCGATTTCCGGAAGATGATCAGGTATTAAGTCAAATCTTTTCAGGAAATAAGCCGCGGCGAAGCCAGTCTCAGCCAACCAGCGCGGCAATGGATCTTTCGCGTGTTGAGCCGCCGGTGATCCCAACACCCAGACGATTACCTGGACGGCTTCACGCAGGCCAGGATACACATCGCCGTTGCTTTCCTTCAGCTTGTCCAATAGACGACCACTAAAGTTCTCAAGCACACGAAGATCGGTTGAGTTTACTTGCTGCGCATGATCTTCGATAAACTCGTCAAGGGACATTGTCTTTCCACCTACTCTCCACTCGGTAGGGGACACCTGCCCAAACTCGCAGGTGATCGATTTGCTCGAACTAAGAGGCGGTTCAGTTGCTTTTGATTTCGGTTTCATAAGTCCGTTCCTATTTGGTGTATTCTCAATGTCGTATCCTAATCACCCTCGGCGTCTGATGATCAGGGGTAAAGATGCTCAAGGAAGTAACCAAGCGATGTGATGAACGCCGCAACGCAGGTAGGCCGCTGTCCCAAATCCTTTGCGACCGCCGCCTCTTCTTCCACTGTTGGTATTAGCCTGGTCTGCTTGAGCGCCAGTCGCGCTCGAGCGGACGCATCGAATTCGACATGCACCACTTCCTTGCTGGATCGCTCGACGATTAAAGCTAACCCTTCCGAGAGAGAGAATCGTGCGCAGCCAGGCTTCTCCGGTTCAGGAGCTGACTGAAACAATCCTCGGAGCCGCTCTTTCGCGCCTTCGGCCTCTAATATTAGGCTGATGTAGGAGTTCATTTGTAGTCTTTGTGGATGTAGTTGGGCCGCCTTCTGGAGCAGACTCAATGCGTCGTGCAGGGCTTCTCCTAGTGCCCGCTTGCAGCGGACTGAGCATTAGCGATTTTTCCCTTAGCTTGAAGGTAGAGGTCAGAGGCTTCCATATTGTCAGTCGGTTTTTTCTATTCGCTGCTCTTCTTCCGGAGAAAGTGCAGCTGAAACTTTGCCTGCGATGGTTTGAGCCACCTCGCTCTGAATCGCGAAAATGTCATTCAGATCCCGATCGTAACTATCGGCCCAGACTGCGTTGTCACTGCGCGCGTCGACTAACCGAGCACTGACCCGAACCCGATCACCTTCGCGGCGCACCGTTCCTTCAAGGACGTTCGCAACGCCTAACGCATAGGCAATCTGACGCATATCGCGCTTTGCGTCTGCCCGGTACTGCATCACCGAGGTGCGACCGATCACCTTGAGCTGCGCGATCTTGGCGAGGTTTTTGAGGATCTCGTCCTGAACCCCATCCGCAAAATAGCCGTCGTCTTTGCTCGAGCTGATACTCTCGAACGGCAGCACGGCAACGCTTTTCGCCGCCACGTCGGCGATGGAAAAGTCTGTTTGTCGCTCGCTCCGGTTTTCCGCTGTGTAAAACCACGCTGCTACCCCGATCGCGGCAATTGCGGAGGCTAGACCAGATTCGACTATCCATCGGCGTGGTTTCGGCGGAACAGAAAGGCCAAGGTAAACAACTGGTTTGGGTACTTTGCCAGCAGGGTCGGTGGCAGATTCGCCATTGGCCAACAATTTTCTAACCCGCTCGGTTAACGCGTTGAGGTGCTTTTCTAAAGGGGGAATAACGGCGTCTAACCAATGCACTGTTTCCAGGAAATAGCTCAAGCTGCTCTGGGGCAGAGGATCTTCGATGCGGAAGGGAATGACCTGGAGTCCAAGCGAAAAGGCTTTAGCCACTTCTCGGCGCACATGCTCTGAACCGTTCGCATTCTCGGAAAACACCAGCACAAAGATCCGGCAGGCCGTGATGCTTCGCATGATCGCTTCGGTCCAATCGGAGCCGTACTCGATGTTCCGGGGAGCCATCCAGCACGGGATATCCGAAGACTCCAGTTGACGGCAGATCGCATCGGCTACCACGCTATCCTTGCTCGAGTGGCTTATAAAGACCTGCGGCGGCATCCCTCTCTCACGTGCGCAAGGCTCTATAGATAGAGAGCCTTCGGGTGATAATTGCTTGCACAAAATTTATGGAAAATGCGGCCGGTACGGCGAAAGCCTAATCCCGTCTCAGCGGAATTGGCTTGAGCTGCTCGCGATGTTGTCAGCAGTGTCATCGGTGCGCTGGTAATGCCAACGACGCCAACGATCTTTTCGGCCCAAGTAGCTTCTCGATAGCTGAGCGCAGTGTCTTTTGGGCCGACGTCATGCGCGGCCCTGTTAATCGGATAGCGGTCGATCATTCCGTTATAAAGTTTGCGCGCAGTATCGTAGCGCTGATCATCAGGCTGAATCAGTTCGCCGCGCAGACTCTCTTCCAATGCTTGGAAACTATTGTCGCTGAGCACCGTCATTCTCCTTCTAGTTCAAAACGTTATTGTGATCCGACTCAAAACAGAGGAAGAGCGCGGATCAGCTCCCAATTGTTTCCTTTAAAAGAAACGCCGGAGACTAGGACAGCATTCCTCGTCTGACCAATACGAATACTCGAAGTGATTCTTCGTGTTTTCCTAAGTAGCTCAGTGCACTCGGATAACGGCTTGCGATCGCTAGATTCTACCTCACATCAGGGGTTCGCGGACCAGTCCAGTCGCACTTAACTCACCGGTATAGAGCGGATCGGTGGTTGACGCGGAGGGGGAGCCCGCCCGCAGCATCACAACAATCACACCGACTGGGCGGGCCGCTGGAATGTGTCTGACAAGCGTACTATTTTTTTTTGACAAAAGCTAAGGTCCAAAGCTATTCTTCGTTATCCTCTAACCTACAATGAAGTGGTTGAATTATCATCATCTCCTCTATTTCTGGGCGGTGGCGAAGGAAGGTAGTTTGCGGCGCGCAGCCGAAAAGCTACACATCTCGCAGCCGACGATCAGCGCACAGATACGTCAGCTCGAAGAAGTGCTTGGAGAGCGGCTTTTTTCGCGTAGTACGCGCCGTCTGACGTTGACCGATTCCGGCCAACTGGTCTTCGGGTATGCGGAAGACATTTTCGCGCTGGGCCAGGAGTTAGTCACTACCCTGGGTCAGGAGCCGAGCGAACGGCCACTCCGTCTGCAGGTCGGAATCTCTGATTCCGTCCCTAAGGTGATCGCCCGTAAGGTCTTGTTACCGGTATTTCGTCTGTCGCGACCTGTTCGCCTAGTCTGCCGCGAGGGAGATCTTCGCGAATTGGTAACGCAGTTAGCGGCACACCAACTTGATTTGGTCCTGGCTCACGAGCCGTCGACGAGCGCTTTCCGACTAAAGACGCTAAATTATCGCCTGGAAAAATCTGGTGTTGTCCTGTGCGCTTCGTCGCGGCTGGCTACAAAACTAAGCGAGACATTTCCGCGTTCATTGAACGGAGCCCCCGCCGTCCTGCCCACGATGGAAATGCCGTTGCGACGATTACTGGAAAAGTGGTTCGAAGCGATTCATGTTCGGCCAACTGTCGTCGCCGAAGTGGAAGACGCTGCTTTGATGAACCACTTCGGATCCGAGGGTTTGGGGTTCATCCCGGTGTACTCGGCCGTACTTCCAGAACTAACAAAAATGTACAACCTCCGGAAGTTTGGCGTGGTTAAAGGCGCAGAGATAGACCTTTACGCGATTACCGCCGAAAGAAAAATCCGCCATCCTGCGGTAGAAGCGATTACGGCGAACGGCTTATCCTGAAGCTGCGTTCGTCGGCAAGCTGTGGGGGTACGACTGAGAGAAGCTCTGCTTGCAGCGCTAGTCTACGGACATCATTGGAAATCCTTTTCGCGGTCTTAGTGCCGCGAAAATGGCAATTACTTCCTAGGGTTTGCCTGGTGCCTGTTATGACTTTGCGTAAGCTACAGGAATCAGCTAAATGCTTTTTTTGCCGTCAGCACTTCTTTTCGGAAGACAAGGTTTTCTCCGACAGGTTCTGGCACGCGAGCCTGGCGGGTGCCCAGCAACGTGCGATGCGACTGCGAGGTGGTTCGGGAGCGGCCGAGAAAAAGCAAGGTTGATGCAAAAAGGGAAAAGTGAGCGCAATCCGTGACGCACAAACTAAGGACGGTTGGCGCCTACGGCCAGCCGATTTAATTGATATCGACGGCCTTCACGCGTTGGCCGCCAGTCCGTTGGTATATCGATACCTTTTCGATGGAGCCCCGCCGGATAAGGAATTTATCACGCGCCGGGTCGCAGAGAGTGTTGCCAACGCAGGAGAGACAGGGCTCGGTATGGGGGCTACACAAGGGAAGCTGCGATAAGACCCAATAAGCATCACCGGACCGGAAACGATCGCATCGCCTGTTCGTACTCGCCGGAAACATCTGCTATCGCAAGAAAGTAAACTTCAGACAAATCCTACCATTCGAGACCCAGTTCGCCTGGTCCAGCTGTTATCGCAATTCTAGGTCACCATCCTCAAAGAGCTCGTGAAAGAATTTCCGTTTTTATTTTTGGCCCTGGCACTTTCCTGGTAGAACCGACTTCCCAGCCGCTTTCCCAACGCTCTGCAAACCGAAAACTTCCGGTTCTGCCTATTTTGGGAAATTGCGCTGCAATCAAACCCGGAGGTTGTCCCATGGTGAAAGCGTATCCCCAGTTCCGATCCTCTTATTCTCACGAGGAAATGGTCGAGCATTTCCTATTGACTCCGGCCGAATTGCAACTGGCGCTCACGTGCCGAGGCGACGCGAACCGTTGTGGCATGGCGCTGCTTCTGAAAACGATCTCTCATCTAGGCTATGTGCCCGACCCAATGCCCCAGATACCAGAGGAGGTTCGCGCATTCGTTGCCGCTCAACTCGGCCTGCTCTGGGATTCCTCTGAGTCCTATTCTTGGCACGGCAGCACGCTTGATTATCATCTGGCGCAAATTCGTCAGCACAGCGGCTGGCGTTTTCCGACGGCGCAAGATAAGGAGGAGCTGGAAAACTGGCTTCGCAACCAGGGTGCGAAAGAGGCGCACACGGCCGACGCCCTGTTTGATTCCGCGTGCGAGCGATTGCGGAGCCTGCGGGTGGAATTGCCGGCGGAAGGCGAACTCGAGCGTGTCGTCAACGCCGCCTTGAACGGCTTCTTTCAAGATATTCACCGGCGGATCTCCGACGAACTCGCATCCGATGTCCGCGCTGGTATCGATGCCTTACTCGTCGTGCGCGAGTCGGCGGCCGTTTCAGGCTTTGAGGGATTGAAGGCAGATCCAGGCAAAGCCGGCGTCGATAATCTTCAAGCTGAAATCGAAAATTTAACGAGGATTCGCGCGATTTGGGTTGGCACCGAGACGTTCGCTAACGTGCCGTGGAAAGTGCTTCAAATGCTGAAACGGCGTGCGTCGAAGGAGACCGCGAGCGAGATGCGGGACCATTCCAATGTCATTCGCTACGCACTGATGGCGTCCTATCTCTATGTGCGCGCTATGGAGGTGACGGATGACATCACGCGCATGGCGATTGATCTCATCCATCGCTTGGACACCCGCTCGGAAAAGCAGATCCATCGTGAGTTTCTCGCCGATCTCAAACGCGTCGACGGGAAGATGCAGATTCTGTCGCGCGTCGCCGAAGCGGTAGTCGAGCAGCCGGACGGTATCGTCCGGGAGGTCATCTTCTCACAGGTCAAGGAGGAAACGTTCCACAATCTCGTAACAGAATTTCGTGCGAGCGGACCGGAGCTGCGGCTCCTGCGCCAGACGGTCATGCAGCGCAAGTTTGCGCGCCATTACAGGCGCATGTTGCCCGCCCTATTGGAAAGCGTGCGTTTCCGCAGCGACAATCGCTTTCAGCCGGTAATCGAGGCGCTCGCTGCCATTCAGCGCAATCTTACGACACACCAGGAGCATTTTTCAGAACAAGTGCCAATCGAAGGCGTGGTGCCACCCCGCTGGAAAGAGAAAGTGTTCGAGCAAGTCAACGGCGAAACGAAGATCAATCGCCGCTACTACGAATTGTGCGTCCTTGAAAAGCTGGAGCGCGCGTTAAAGTGCAAAGAGGTGTGGGTCGAAGGGTCCTACGACTTCCGGAACCCAAGCGAGGATCTCCCGAGCGACTGGAGCGATGAGCAACGCCGCACGCTGCACTATCAGGCTTTAGGAAAGCCTCTGGATGCTCAGGCATTTGTGCGGTTGCTTCGAACGCGAAATGGGAGCCGCCCTCACCAACTTCAACCGTGTTCTGCCCGAACTGAACCATCTGCGAATCTTTCGTCCCCGTCAGAACGATGATCGCGGTCTATGGGCGCTCGCGAAACTGGAACCGCAGCCCGAGCCGCAAAGCCTTGGCCTGATAAAAGAGAAGATCGGTGGTCGTTATGGGATGCTCGATCTGCTCGACGTTTTTGTTGAGGCCGACCGACTCGTCGACTTCACGCGATTTTTCACACATTCGGGCACACGGGAGGTGCGCTCCCGCGAGGCGCTACGTCCATTACTGATCCTGGATCTGTTTGGCGAGGCGACCAACATGGGCATTAAGCAAGTGGCGAACGCCAATGATCGTTACGGCTATGACGAGCTGCTCTATGTTCGAAAGACCTACTTCTCACCAGAAGCGCTGCGGAACGCGAACGGAGCGGTTGTAAATAAGTTGTTAGCATTGCGCAATCCGCGCTTGTGGGGCGAGGGTGCGAGCAGTTGCGCTTCCGACGGCTCACGGTTCGAGAGCTGGAAACAGAATCCGAATGACCGAATGGCGCTCGCGCTATAAAGGGTATGGCGTGATGGTCTATTGGCACGTAGAGACCAACGCCGTCTCCATCTATTCGCAGACGAAGAGCTTCTCCAGCTCCGAGATCGCGGCAATGATTGAGGGTCTTGTCCGGCACGATACGGAAATGCGTGTCGACAAAAACTTTGTCGATTCGCACGGCCAGTCGGAAGTGGCGTTCGCGTTTTGTCATCTGCTGGGCGGCGTGCGGCTTATGCCACGGCTGAAGCGCATCAAGTACGAGCGCCTGTATTTGCCCGACAAAGGGATCGCCGGAGATTATCCAAACTTGGTGGGGACCTTTGCGCGCCCGATTCGATGGGAGCTGATCGAACAGCAATATGATGAGATGGTCAAGTCGACAGTGGCGGTGAAACGCGGCACGGCGACATCCGAAGCCATTCTCAAGCGGTACAACTCCTACAACGTGACGCATCCGCAGCTTTCCTTGTGTAGCCCCATCCACTGGCACCCGCACCGGAAATCGCGGAACCGGACCTGATCGCAGCCGCAAAACGCCTGATCGCGCTAGAGAAATGAGGTGAGTAATCTCTTAGCGCCGACGCCTAGCGCGAGCTGCTGCAGAGGGCGGAGCTAACGCGAATGTGACACTTTCATCCAAGAGTTTTTTGAATCGGCTGTGATCATCGATGATCCGATTGGGAATAACCGCGTACCCTTTTTGGCGTGGCCGTTTTTGAAATATTTCAAAGGCGATCCGTCTGCTTCCTTAAAAAGTTCTTTTAGGGTTTGAGGTGGGAGTCTAAGCGCTAGCCCAAACTTCCCACATGAAACAAATATGTTTCCGTTTACATAACCCGCGACCGCCCCGAAACAGTTCTTAAATTCCAACCGATGACTGATCGAGAGTGTCGGGTGGAACAATTTTAGAAGATCATCTAGCTTGTTTAAATAGGACGGTCTCAAGCACTTCCAGTCTGGTTATGCAGACCGCTTTTGCACATCGCTAATCAGCTCTGGCGCGATCGCGTAGTGCATCAGGTGCGCCAACGCCTCTCGCACGGTCGTTTCGACAGTTTGGCTATTTCTCTTTATTTTACCCAATAGCATTGCACCCTGTATCGAGGCGATACAGAAATCCGCCATCTCTTCTTCGCTGGCATCGGGGGAAAGTCGCCCCTTGGCTTTCTCTTTGATAAAGAATGCCGCTAGCTTGTTCTTTACGATCTCGAAAATAAGACTGAGGTCCTGGCGGATTAATTCGTTGTTCTCCGTAACCTCGTTTCCAATTGTTCCGAACGGACAGCCGCGAGTCATGCGGAACCTCTTTTGCAATTCGATATTGGAAAAAAACCAACGTTCCAAGTCTTCCCAGGAGTCGATCTCATAGCTGAGGGGAGCAGTACCTTTAGTGATGTCCTCCAAGTAAGTTTGTAAGACCTCGTGCACGAGGCCTTCCTTGCTCTTGAAATAATGATAGAACTGGCCCTTCCCCGTTTCTGAAGCCTCGATGACTTCATCCGGGCTCGTCGCTCCCCCCCTTGTTTGTGAAACAGGTCGGCGGCAGCCCGGATAATCCGCAGTCGTGTTTCCGCGCCTCGTTTGGATTTGGCATTCATCGGCTCTTCGGTAATTGTACTAACACGTACAGTGTATTGAGCACGCGCTGTTAAATCAATGGCTCTCCCGCGATTTGTCGTTGTACTTGATTTTTGATATATAAGAGATTAAAAGTAAGGCACTTACAAATAATAGCACAGATGACATAGAAGGTTTGGCAAATACAGATCGTAGAAATATTGTACTAGTACGTTTTGCGATAGCCACAGGTTTGTTCGTCGAGTGCGAAAATCCCCCTAGAAACCCCAGAAGGAGACTCGAGCTATGCCGGTTGTTTTTATTGAAGCCCCTCCAGGCATTCGGACAGATGAGAAGAGGAAGATGGTAGAAAAGATCACCTCAGCAATCGACGAAGCCTATCACATCGGTGACGCCTTGGTGTTCCTTCGTGAATACGCGCCTGACAACGTAGCGATGGATGGGCGCCTCCAGTCGGAGAATCCGAAAATCGTGGAAGCTCTCAAGAAAATTGGCACCTGAGCCAAGCTTCTGGCAGTTAGAAGAGGACAACGAGCACGCGAGAAGCCATGAAGCCCGCACAACTGTACGAAGACAAGTATCTGCAGATCCTATGGGACGACCAAACACGGATCATCAGCATCGATTGGAAAGCAGCGACCTCTGCCATGACTGATGAGGATTTCAAGATGGAATTGACGCTGTTCGCTAAGCAGGTTGAAGAGAGAAGGGCGCCCAGAATTCTCATCGATGTAAGCAAATTTCATCACCGACCGGGCGCGGAGATTGGAGAGTGGCGATTAAAGAATATCTCCACCCGTTACAATGCTGCCGGCGTGCAGCGTTTCGCGTTTCTCCTTTCGAAGGATTCGCAGATTTCGCCGATGGCAAGTCAGTCAGAGGGTGAACAGTTTCTAACTCAATCGTTCAACAACGACGAGCAGGCTATAGCCTGGTTGACGGCATTAAACTAACCGCGCTGAACACCCGACACGACGAATTGACCTCTTAACGGAGAGCGCAGGACGGTGCTGAATACCGACAAGACCGTACTCATATCGGGAGCGACTGAGCGCCAGGGCGGAGCCGTTGTTCGCCATGTGCTAACGAGAGGATGGAGGTTGCGAGCGCTGACTCGTCAATGCGGTAGTTATGCGGCCCAACAGTTAGCCGACCAAGGTGTCGAATTGGTGAAAGGCGATTTGGAAGATCCAGCCTCCCTCGAGTGTGCCGTGCGAAGTGTTTACGGCGTCTATAGTGTGCAAGATTTCTGGGCGGTTGGGGCGAGACGCGAAGTGCAACAAGGCAAAAACCTCGCTGAGGCCGCCAAGCAAGCTGGAGTAGAACATTTTGTTTACAGTTCCGTGGGCGGGGCTGAGCGGAACTCCGGTATCGATCATTGGGAGAGCAAGTGGGAAATTGAAAGGCATATTCGCAAACTTGGTTTGCCGGCAACGATGCTCAGGCCAGTCGCTTTCATGGAGAACTATTACATTGATCAAGTTGAAATCGGAATCTTGAAGGGCAAACTGATGGATCCGGTTCGTCCCGATAAGCCTTATCAGACAATTGCAGCGGAGGATATCGGCGCCTTTGCAGCCTTAGCTTTTGAGCGTCCCAAGGAGTTTATCGGACTGGAATTGGAGATAGCAGGGAGTGAGCTTACTAATCCGGAAACCGCCGCCGCCTTCAGTCGTGTGCTCGGCAGGCCCGTCAAGTTTCAGCAACTTCCGATGCCGATTGTCCGGCTAGTTCTGGGCAAAGAATTTTACCAAATGTTCCGCTGGCTTAATAGGGAAGGTTTTAGGGCCAACGTCGAAGAACTTCGCCGTCGCTATCCCGAGGTTGGTCTCCAAACCTTGGAGCAATGGCTTCGCAGCGAGGGATGGGATAAGCGTGGCCGGCGAGTTCGACCACCTAGAGCTTCCGGAGCGGAACAAATCCAGCCTGCTTAAAATGGTGATCCGTGGAAATGCGTGGTGAATGGAAGCGATGCCCTTGAGCGTGGCGCGTTAGAAATTCGCCCGCATTTAGCCTCGCCTAATTATTATGATACATAACCTGCGTTCCGAGCGTTTATGGAAACTGATGCGTCCCGACCGGAGAGTGGAGTAGTGGAGGGATACGTTCCCTTCCTCCTGTTTCTCCATCAATGGAGAGTCCAAAGCGGAAATGGATCTCCGATATTAAAGCCGGGGTCTTTATGGTAGACCAAGTCAAGTCGGCCATCCTTAAAGGAACCGCTATGCGGTTTGATCTCTCCAAAGGCAAGGGTATTAAATGAGCCTCGATATTTCGGACCGATTTGAACGATCACTTGGTACTGATCACCTCGCTTCTCGATCGCCGTGACCTTCGCAAGAATCGGTGTCATCCCTGGAGACCCTTCATATAGCTTCTAGGCCTACGGCCAGACTATTTAGCGTTCCTCTTTTCCCGATTATGTTTCAAGCCAAAAGCGATGTCCGCTCTGGGTTGAGCACTCCCCGCAGGGAGCCCCTGAGCGCGCCAGTAGCGCAAGTACGCGCGCAGGCTCTCGAAGAATTCGTAACGGGGTTCAGACGTTAGCGATTTTTCGCTAACGTGGACGGGGCGCAAGACACCCAGCCGGGTGAATGCGACGATCTGCGCTGGCGTCTCGTCGAACGCGTGGGCGAGTTGCTTGGCGGTGACAATCTGTTCGGCTGGATCGAAGTGGGACATAGGGGAGGGATGTTACGCGTAAATTTACGCGTAAGGTGGATCGCTGCAGTTTTGCAGCGCTAAAGTAGGTCGTCCCCTAGGAAAAACTATCATCACTAAGGATAGTTTTTCTTCGGTCGTCCCTGGCGAAGTTCGCCTGCGTCCTTGAACAATCGGCAAATAGGGGTCACTGCTGGCGCCGCGTCAGGGCCGATATCGCCGTGTACGTCCCTGAAAGCGGACGTTTCATTAATCAAGAGTATGAAGATTGAAGCGTCGGTTCGTAAAAAACGGCTTCAGTCGATCGATTGCTTCCTTCAATCCCTTTTCGGTAAACCCGGTACCGGAGTGACAAATAGCGCAGCCGTCCGTTTCGGTATGCCCCCAATAGCAACGCTCCAAAATGATTGCGACTACCTTTTCCTTCGGTGAAACCGCACACCACGAATTCCTGTTGCTGCCGAGCCTTAATCTTCAACCAATCGGGTGAGCGCTTTCCCGGCCGGTAAACACTGGTCTTGCGCTTCGCGATAATGCATTCGAATCCACAACGCGAGTAATGTGACCACCGTTCGTTTTAGGGAAGTAATGCGCCAGATACTTTGGTAATAGTGGCACCAAGGGCTCGGCTTTCGAGTAGCTTCCATTCTCTCGGAGACACCGCGATCAAATCACTCTCACGTCTACAATCTTCTGTTCATTTGACTTGAATTTCAGTCTTGTGTAAACGATTACGTAACCGTTTGCTCAAATCGTCGCGGCAACCAAAGTCCGCCCCCCAACTTATCCCCCCAAAGGCTACATATGACAGAGATCAATCGCCTGATTTCACGGCGCAAATTCCTGAAGTCTACTGCGCTAGCGAGCGCGGCGTTAACCGCCGGACTATCGTCAAGCAGAGCGGCAACAGGTGTGGTAAACATTCGTTATTTCTGGCGCGCGCCATGGCCGTCGTCGGACGTCTACGCCAATTGGCTGATTGACGAATGGAACAAAAAAAACGGTGACCGCATCCGCGTTAATGGTGCCAGTGTCGATGGAGAGACCTACAAGACCAAACAAACAATTGAACTGAGTTCCGACACCCCGCCAGATGTGTACTACTCGTGGGAAGGCGGTCGAGCCAAAGAATTAATTGATAACGGATTCTCGGCCGATCTGTCGACCTACTACTCGAAGTACGGCTGGGACAAGTCGCTCATTCCTGCCGGAATAACGCTCGCTACCTTCGGCGGCAAGCAGTACTTCGTGCCAACCGAGATGTGCGCCTCCGTTGTCTGGTATCGCAAAGATTTGTATGAGAAGCTAGGTCTTTCAGTTCCCAAGACCTGGGACGAGTTGATGGCCAATGCGGCCAAGGCCAAGCAAGCGGGCATCGCGCCTTTCATGCTGTGCAACCAAAAGAAATGGCCTTCCCAATTCATGTGGTCGGCGATTTTGGTCAACAAGCACGGGCTGGAAACCTACGATGGCCTGATCGGTAACAAGATCCCTTGGAGGGATCCGCGTGCTGTGGATGTCACAACAGTAATGCAGAAGCTCGCCCAGGATGGCATGTTCGAGCCGTCGTTCAACTCTATCGACATCGGACCGGCTATGGTGCCGTGGACGCAAGGAAAGGTGCTGCACTGGTATCAGGGATCGTTTAATCTCGGCCGATTCCGCGGTGAACAAGCTCAGTGTTGTCTGGTTCCGATGGACTTCTTCCCGATGCCGCAGATTGGTGACAAGAAGCCGGTTATGTCAGTCTTTGCCGAAGACACCATCATGATTCACGCCAAGAGCCCGAACAAGGATGCGGCGGCCGAGTTCGTGAACTGGATGGTATCCAAAGAGGCAATGTCCAAGAAACTGGAGATCGACAAGCCGTACCCGTCCAATTCCGACGCCGATCTGTCGCGCCTCAGCGAAATGGAACAGCGTCTTGGTAAGGAGATGAGTGCCGCCGGATCGTTCACGTTTATGCATGTCGACCATGCCACGCCGCCGTCGATCTCCGACAAGTTTCTTGATGCGGTTCAGGGCGTGCTCGCCGGAGCCATGTCGCCAAAGGACGCTATGCAATTGACGGAGGATGCAGCCATCCGCGCACGCGGCAAGGTCTAACCCTAAGGTAGAGTTCGTCCACTTTTCGTCGCCGCTTCGCACCGCGTGCTGTGTCAGCTGCGCGAGGCGGCTCTTGCGTCTTGACCACACAAATGTTCAGATTCAGCCTTAGACCGTGAAGACACATGGCGATTTCCCGAAAGCAGCGTGAAAGCAGGTCGTTCCTAGTATTTGCCAGAAATCACGTCTTTGTGACTATCTTTGGTGTCGTTGTTCCGGTGGTTCTGTTCCTGGCCTTCATCGGGTACCCGATCGTTTACACGATCTATCTGAGTTTTTTTGAATGGAACGGCATGGCTCCAGTCAAGAAATTCGTGGGTCTCGCCAATTACGCTTATTTGACCGGCGACAAGTATTTTTATGTCGCCCTCTTCAACAACTTAAAATGGTTGGTCGTAGCTCTTGTATTCCCGGTGACGCTGGGGTTTCTCATCGCCTATGCGATGCGGCTGCGAGTAGTCTACTTCCCGAGCTTTTTGCGCACTGCGGTGTTCTTCCCGGTGACGATGTCGCTCATCGCCGTCGGCCTGATGTTCCTGCTGATCCTGAATCCAATTTTCGGTGCTTTCGACACGTTGTTACGTTCGCTCGGGCTGGGCTTTTTAGTGCGTGAATGGTTCGGCGATTTTCACATCGCGCTTTATACCCTGGCCGTGATCTCGGGATGGGCGTTCACCGGCCTGCCGATGATCTTCTATTTTGCCGGACTCGGTGATGTGCCGAAGGAGACTATCGACGCCGCACGCATCGAGGGCGCAGGCCATTTCCGGATGATAACGCGCGTGACCTTACCGCAGTTGCGACCGGTCACTGCCGTGGTGGTCATGTTGACGCTCTTCGAGTCGTTCAAGGCCTTCGATCTCGTGGCGGTGCTAACCAAAGGCGCGCCCTTTGGGACGACCAATGTACTAGGTTACCTAGTCTATCTGGAGAGCTTCTGGAACTCGCGCTTCGGCTATGGAGCTACGCTTAGCGTGGCCATCCTCGTCCTGTCCGTCGCGTTGGCAGCCTTGCTCCTAAGCACGGTTCTGAAGGGGGCTTTCCGTGAGTGACATTGCACTTGTCCAGCCGCGCAATCGGAAACGTTTTCATCTTCGCAACGTCGGCCCGAAACTCGTGGCAACGCTGCTGGCGCTTGCTCTGGCGGCGGTTTTTTTAGGGCCAATGTATCTGGTGGTCATCACGTCCATCAAGTCGAATAAAGATTTTCTCGCCGGTCCGTTTGCGTGGCCGTCGGGCGTGACGTTTGAGCCTTACCGCCAGGTTTGGCAGGAGCTACACTTCGGTGACCTAATGAGCAACAGCTTGCTCTATGCAAGCACTGGTGCTGCACTTGCCGTGTTGCTCGCCCTGGTTCCTGCATTCGCTCTTAGTAGGTTCGATCTTCCGGGCAAGACGGTTCTCTTCGGTATGTTCCTCACTGGTCTGATGCTGCCGCAGCAGACCGTGCTCATACCTCTTTATGCCGCACTGCGTACGCTGCACCTGCTTGATTCCAAGATTGGCCTGATCATCGTGCATGGCATATACGGTATGCCCGCGCAGATTCTGATACTCCGCGGCTTCATGACCGCGATACCCAGCGAGATTGAAAAGGCCGCGCGGATTGAGGGCGCGACGGACTTTGCGGTCTTTTGGAAGGTTATCCTTCCGCTATCCGTGCCTGGAATCATCGTCGGCTACTCCCTCAACTTTATCGCGATCTGGAAGGAATTCGTGTTTGGGCTGGTCTTCCTCAACCACGAGGCGAATTTCCCGCTTACTGTCGGTATGCTGAAGTTGAACAGCGATCGCTATATCTCTGTGTTTAACCTTCCTGCTGCTGGTCTCGTAATCTCGCAGATCCCGATCGTGATCCTTTTCATCCTGTGCTACCGCAAGCTCACGAGCGGGAACTTTGTCGGCGCCGTCAAGGGTTGACCGATGGTCAGCAAAGGAAGCACTTAAGGACAGAGTTAAGCACATGGCGAAAGTGTTGTTCATGAACGTCGCGAAACATTACGGCAACAATGTCGTGATTCCGGACCTCAACCTGGAGATCGCTGACGGCGAGTTCGCGGTGCTAGTGGGACCATCAGGCTGCGGTAAGACCACGACCCTACAGATGGTCGCAGGTCTCGAGACGATCTCAAGCGGCACGCTGCTCATTGGGGACAGGGACGTTACCGACCTGCCGCCCAAGGAGCGTGACATTGCGATGGTGTTCCAGTCCTACGCTTTGTTTCCGCACCTGAACGTCCGCAACAACATCGCCTTCGGCCTCAAGATCCGGAAAGTGCCTAAGAGCGAGATGGACAAGCTGGTCAAGAGTGTTGCTGAACGTCTTCGTATAGAGGGCTATTTGGATCGTCTTCCCAAGGCCCTCTCGGGCGGGCAACGCCAGCGGGTAGCGCTGGCACGCGCGGTCGTAAGTCGACCCGGCGTCTTCCTGATGGACGAACCGTTGTCCAATCTCGACGCCAAGCTGCGCATCGAGGCACGCAGCTTCCTTAGTAAGATGCATCGGGAATTGCAGACGACGACGGTCTACGTCACCCACGACCAGTCTGAAGCGATGACGATGGGCACCAAGATCGTCATCTTGAACGAGGGTCGCATCCAGCAGGTGGCACCGCCCCTCGAGGTCTACAACCATCCCGCAAACCAGTTCGTCGCCAGCTTCATAGGATCGCCCGCGATGAACTTCCTGACTCTTTCCCTGGAGAATGATTCGCTCGTCGATTCGACTGCCGGCATCCAGATCCCTTTGACCGGCCAGATACGGACACAGCTCGCTTCGTATCGAAGACCAACGGTCGTGCTAGGCATTCGGCCCGAAGCGCTGCGGCCATTAGAGCGCGGGCTGCCCGTTCCGGCGAACTCCGTTACGTTGATAGTCGACGTCATACAACATCTTGGACACGAAATTCTTCTCGACGCCTCGGATGGGGCGCATCGGATCGTGGCGCGGGTGCCGCCGGCAGACGATTCGGGAGTCGGTGAGCGCCGGCCATTTATCGTCAACATGGACATGGTGCATCTGTTTGACGTTGAGACAGGGCTAAATCTAGCGAGGACCGGATCGTGATGATCTTTGAGGGGGGAAATGCCGGATGCAAGCCTTACGATTACGTATCTGTTAGCTGCTTTTACTGACTATCGATACCCGCCACACAGTTTTAGAGGTACTTGCTACTGCATTTTTTCCGACTCTTCCTACCTTGACGTCGTTTTATTGAGGTTTGATTCCGACGGGTAATTTCAGATCATGTCTACAATGAAGCGAGTTGCTGAACGGGCCGGAGTATCGATCGCTACGGTTTCGCGAGTAGTGAACAAAAGCAGCTTCGTGGCTCCGCCTCTCCAGAAGCTAGTTATGGAGGCGATGGAAGCGCTAAGATATCAGCCGAGCGCGGTTGCGCGAGGTTTACGGACTCAGGAAACCCGTTCGATTGGAGTACTAATTCCTCAGCTTTCTCAGCCGTTCTTCAGTTTGCTCGCCTATGCCATTGAGAGGACACTTTTTCGTCACAGCTACCGCGCCTTTCTGTGCAGTGCTGAGGAAGATGCTGCGGAAGAATCCGCCTACCTTGATATGTTGTTAAGCCAACGGGTGGACGGGCTAATCCTAGTGCCTACGGGTCAAAGCATGGCGAACGTTCAGCGAGTTCTCCAGGCGAAAGTTTGCGTAGTACTTGTGGACCGTGATCTTCCAATACTCAAAATCGATCGCGTTCTTAGCGATAACTTCACCGGCGCTTATGAGCTTACTCGGCATTTGATTGACCTTGGTCACCGCCGCATTGGTATCATCAGTGCACCGCAACACAGCGGATCAATTGCTCGTCGTGTAGCCGGTATCAATCATGCTTTGCTAGAGGCCGAGATCCAACAGGAGCAGCATCTATTTGTCGAGGGAGCGATCGAACAGTTTCAACTAGGCTTCACCGTCGCACAACAGTTCCTGCAAAGTTCAAAACCCCCGACTGCTGTGATAGCACTTACCGACGTGATTGCCGTCGGCGCTTTGCACGCCGCTTGGAAAGCCGGTCTCTCGCTTCCCCGTGATCTGTCGGTGACCGGCTTCGACGATATTCCGCTAGCCAAATATACAATGCCGGAGCTTACCACTGCTAATCAGCCCGTTTTCGAAATGGGTAAACAAGCGGCACTCCGTCTGCTCCGACGCATCCAAAAGCCTGGCCTGAAGGTGCGGCGAACACTCTTGCCAATAAGCCTCATTATTCGAGGATCAACTGCTCCAGCTCGACAACTCTAATTTTCCATAACAATCCTTCCAGAACCGCTTGCGACTGGGCGTTGTAGATTGCCATTTGCGGAGCCCAGTTTCCAGCCAGATCCAGCCGACGAAAAGTTGGGCGATGGTGGAACTGATCTAGCGACAGTCACACCATCCAGCCCCCTGCTCGCTCGAAGATTGTAACATAACGCAGAGCATTTTTAGACCGGCGTCGCGGCGGAAGAGGCTCAGAGAGCATACAAAGGGTGATCGCCGCGACGGTGGGCTAAAAATCGGTTGGATTAAACCATTGCCCAGCGCGTGGCCTAT
>Ga0209647_1001287_pt1 | contig 21676 bp, 18 predicted proteins | sample GraSoi_2013_60cm_FD_185827 | JGI IMG/M metagenome (GOLD analysis project Ga0209647, IMG submission 185827) | Grasslands soil microbial communities from the Angelo Coastal Reserve, California, USA - Sample 9_17_2013_60cm (SPAdes) (version 2) | ecosystem: Environmental > Terrestrial > Soil >... | reverse complement strand
AGGATAAAGCCCCAATCCGAATACAAGCTTGGATCGAAGGCGCCATAGGGGTCGTGAATAACCAAGTTGAGCTTGCTTAGATCCGGCGTGTAATTCTCATATCCGACAATCAATATTATATGTCCTTCGACATTTTTATGGCTCACGCTGGCGATGACGGGAAAACCCGCGTCGATATGGCGCACGATCCAGGCGATTGCTTCCTTCTTGTCTTTCTTATCGAAATAATCGCAATGCAGGTCGGGCAGATACCGCCTTTCCAGCCACCACATCATGTTGGCGTGACTGTTAGGGTTCTTCTTGTCCGGACGGCCCGGAGCACCGTTGATCATGGTCTTGATCTCTTCGATCTTGAGCCGCTCCGCCGCGTCGAGGAAGGGCATGTCGCCCTCCGGCCGGTACCTGGTGTTGAGGTCGTCCACCAGCCGCTTTTCCATCAGGATCGTGGCCCCGCCATTCTCATCGAGAACCTCGCTCTCGACATAAGTCGCGAGCATCTTCAAGACGGTCGATTGGCAGGTGGTGTCCGTCGGCTGCGGGATATAGGGAACCGGCAGGATCTTGCTCATGCCAGCCATGAAAGCGCCCCTTCGTTTTCGCCGGCGAGCGGAATGACGGCTAGAACCGGTGGTTGCATGCCGTTCCCGACTATCCGCTGGCCGGCACCCAGAATCAATGGAGATTGCCGTCGTATTTGCGAATACCTAGAGTTTACGACATCTCGCCCTGCCCGACGGGACCGATGATGCAAGCTCCGTCCGATCGCGCCGATATTGGCAACAGGCCCGCGGCAGGGAGCGCGCTTCAGCAGGCGGTCGCGCTCCATCGCTCGGGCCGGCTGCGCGAGGCCGAGCCGTTTTACGCGACGGTGCTGGCGGCCGAGCCCGACCATCCCGACGCGCTGCATTTCCTCGGCGTGCTCAGGCATCGCCAGGGCGCGAGCACGAAAGCCGTGGCGCTCATCCGGCGCTCGCTGGCGCTCGCGCCCGACAATGCCGACGCCCACAACAACCTTGGCAACGTGCTGCTTGAGATCGGCCAGGCCGAGGACGCGGTCGCGGCCTATCGCCGCGTGGTCGAGCTTCGCCCCGATGCCGCCGAGGCGCATCACAATCTCGGCATCGCGCTGCAGAGCGTCGGCCAGCCGGCCGAGGCGGGGTTCGCCCTCGAGCAGGCGATCGCGCTCGAGCCGAGACGGCCGCTCTTCCACTACAGCCTGGGCATGCTTTGGTTGCGGCTCGCCCGGCCCGAGGACGCCATCCCCATCCTGCAGGTGGCCCTCGCTCTCGACCCGGGTTTCACCCAGGCGCATGTCGCGCGGATCCGCGCCATACGGATGGCCGGCAACGAACAGACGGCAGCGCTCGCCGCCGTCAGCGAATGGCTCGCGTGCGACCCGACAAACCCCGTCGCGCATCATTTTCGCGCGGTCTATTCCGGCGAACCGCCCCCGGCGCGAGCATCCGACAGCTATGTGCGCACACTGTTCGACGAATACGCCGCCAGCTTCGATTCCCATCTCGACCGGCTGGGTTACCGCGCGCCGCAATTGCTGCGGGAAGCGGTCGCCGGCGTGGTGGGCGAGCCAGCCGGGTCGCTCGACATCCTCGACGCCGGCTGCGGCACCGGCCTCTGCGGCCCGCTGCTGCGCCCCTTCGCGCGACACCTCGCCGGCGTCGACCTCGCCGAAGCGATGCTGGCCAAGGCGCGCGAGCGCGATGTCTATGACGAGCTGGCGACGGCGGAGCTCACGGCCTTCCTGGCGGCGCGACAGCGCGCCTATGACGTGATCGTCTCGGCCGACACCCTCGTCTATTTCGGCGCCCTGGCCGACGTCGGGGCGGCGGCGGCGCAGGCGCTGCGGGACGGCGGCGTGCTCGCCTTCTCGCTGGAGCACCTTGCCGCCGATGATAGCGGTCGGGGCTACCGGCTCGAGGAGCATGGGCGCTACAGCCACGATGCCGGCTATGTCCGCCGGATGCTCGCCGAGGCGGGCTTCGCCGTCATCGCGATCGACACCGCGACGCCGCGCAACGAGGGGCGCCGCCCCGTCGCGGGGCTCGTCGTCGTCGCTCGCAAATTCGGCGATGCCGCTCACTCGAACCCGTAACGGAAGTCGCCCTCGGCGACGCTGATGTGGACGCGATCGACCGGCCGCCCCTCCATGGTGCGCGCCAAGAACTCTCGGCTGATCGTCGGCAGCACCGTGTTGGTCAAGATGGCATCGATCATGCGGCCGCCGCTCTCGAGCTCGGTGCAGCGCTCGGCGATCAGCTTCACCACCGCGTCCTCATAGGTGAAGGGGATCTTGTGCGTGGTCTTGACGCGCTTTTCGATGCGCCCGAGCTGCAGCCGGATGATGTTCGCGAGCACGTCGTCGCTGAGCGGGTAGTAGGGGATGGTGACGATGCGGCCCAAGAGCGCCGGCGGGAAGACCTTGAGCAAGGGCTCGCGCAGCGCTTTGGCGAGCCCTTCCGGATCCGGCATCAGCTCCGGGTCCTTGCACATGTTGACGATGAGCTCGGTGCCAACATTGGAGGTCAGCAGGATGAGCGTGTTCTTGAAGTCGATGAGCCGGCCCTCGCCGTCCTCCATCCTCCCCTTGTCGAAGACCTGGAAGAAGATCTCGTGCACGTCGGGATGCGCCTTCTCGACCTCGTCGAGCAGCACGACGCTGTAAGGCTTGCGCCGCACCGCCTCGGTGAGCACGCCGCCTTCGCCATAGCCGACATATCCGGGCGGCGAGCCTTTCAAGGTCGACACCGTGTGCGCTTCCTGGAACTCGCTCATGTTAATAGTGACGACGTTCTGCTCGCCGCCATAGAGCGCCTCGGCCAGTGTAAGCGCCGTCTCGGTCTTGCCCACGCCCGACGGCCCGCACAGCATGAACACGCCGATCGGCTTGTTGGGGTTGTCGAGACCGGCGCGCGACGTCTGGATTCGCTTCACGATCATCTCGAGGCCGTGGCGCTGGCCGATGACGCGCTGGCTCAAGGTGTCCGCCAGCTTGAGCACGGTCTCGATCTCGTTCTTGACCATGCGCCCGACGGGAATGCCGGTCCAGTCGCCGACGACGGAGGCGACCGCCTGCGCGTCGACGCTCGGCAGGATCAGCGGCGTCTCGCCCTGGAGCTCGGCGAGCCGCGCCTTCGATCTCGTTCTTGACCATCCGCCCGACGGGGATGCCGGTCCAGTCGCCGACGACGGAGGCGACCGCCTGCGCATCGACGCTCGGCAGGATCAGCGGCGTCTCGCCCTGGAGCTCGGCGAGCCGCGCCTGCGCCTCGTGCAGCTTGGACAGCATGCGCTCGCGCTCGAGGCCGGTGAGCGCGGCGGTTGCCGCCAACTCCGGCTCCGCCGCGCGCGTCGCGGCGGCTGCCTTCTCGAGCGCGCTGTTGGTGCCCTCGACCGGCTCGGCTGTGCCGCGCAGCTTGGCGCGCATCTCGAGGATGCGGTCGACGAGGCCCTTCTCCTCCTGCCAACGCGCTTCGAGGCCCTTGAGCCGCTCGCGTTCGGCGCCGAGCTTCTCGTTGGCTTGCGCCTCGCGCTGCGCGGTGTCGACGCCGACCGCCTTCTCGCGGCCGATGATCTCGAGCTCGGTGTCGAGCGCGGCGATGCGGCGGCGGCTGTCATCGACCTCGGCCGGCACGGCGTGCTGGCTGATGGCGACGCGGGCGCAGGCGGTGTCGAGCAGGCTCACCGCCTTGTCAGGCAGCTGGCGCGCCGGGATGTAGCGATGCGACAGGCGCACCGACGCTTCCAACGCCTCGTCCATGAGCTGAATGCGGTGATATTTCTCCATGGTCGAGGCCATGCCGCGCATCATCAGGATGGCCTTCTCCTCGCTGGGCTCATCGACCTGGATGACCTGGAAGCGCCGTGTCAGCGCCGGATCCTTCTCGAAATATTTCTTGTATTCGGCCCAAGTCGTTGCGGCGACGGTGCGCAGCGTGCCGCGCGCCAGCGCCGGCTTGAGCAGATTGGCGGCATCGCCCGTTCCGGCGGCGCCGCCGGCGCCGATCAGCGTATGCGCCTCGTCGATGAATAGGATGACCGGCTTGGGCGAGGCCTGCACCTCATCGATCACCTGGCGCAGCCGGTTCTCGAATTCGCCCTTCATGCTGGCGCCCGCCTGCAGTAAGCCGACGTCGAGCGTGCGCAGGCTCACCTCGCGCAAGCTGGGCGGCACGTCGCCGGCGGCGATGCGCAGCGCGAAGCCCTCGACCACCGCGGTCTTGCCGACGCCGGCCTCGCCGGTGAGGATCGGGTTGTTCTGCCGGCGCCGCATGAGGATGTCGACGATCTGGCGGATCTCCTCGTCGCGTCCGACGATCGGATCGATCTCGCCCTTGCGCGCCTTTTCCGTGAGGTCGACCGAGAAGCGCTTCAGCGCCTCCTGCTTGCCCATCTGGGCCGGCGCCATGGCGCCACTCGCCTCACCGGGCACGGCGCCGGCGGCGAGGCCCGAGCCGTCGCTCGCGCGCAGCGCCTCTTCCGGCGAGCCGGCGACGATGCGGGCGAAGTCATCGCTGAGCGCCTCGGGCTTGATCTTGGCGAATTCGCGCGAGATGGCGAGGAGCGCATTGCGCAAGGTCGAGGTCTTCATCATGCCGACGACGAGGTGCCCGGTGCGCACCTGGCTGTCGCCGAACATGAGCGTGCCGAACACCCAGCCGCGCTCGACCGCATCCTCGACATGCGAGGAGAGGTCGGAGATCGAGCTCGCGCCGCGCGGCAGCCGGTCGAGCGCGTCCACCACGTCCTTGGCCAGCCGCGATGCATCGAGGTTGAAATGCTTGATGATGCGGTGGAGATCGGAATCCTGCTGCTGCAGGATCTGATGGAGCCAGTGAACCAGCTCGACATACGGGTTGCCCCGCATCTTGCAGAAGACGGTGGCGCTCTCGATCGCCCGATAGCCCAGGCTGTTGAGCTTGCCGAACAGTGCGGCGCGGCTGATCTCGCTCATAACGTGCTCCTCAAAGTCTCAAATGGTCGATTGCCCGTCGACCGAGTGTCTCGATGTTATCCGGCGTCATCGCCTCACCCCTTGGTGCCGAGCGGGTTTAGCCGGAGGTCGTCCGCGTCGCACGATCGCGACGGCGCGGTCAACCAGGTGGTCCAGCCGAGACGTCCCTCTTGGCCCAGGCGAAGCGGCGGGATCTCCTCGCCCTTCAGGATGAGATTGACGTCCCAGTCGAGCTCGTCGCCGACATAGAAGCGCACCAGCGGCACCAGGCGGCGCAGGCTGTCGCCGCCTGGCAGGAGCCGCCTGTACTGGGCGAGGTTGAGCGGGCCGAAAGCGATGCGGAATTTGTGGTGACAACTCCACACCCGCGCGCCGATCGTCGCGGAGCGACCGAGCGTGCCGCTCTCGCGCGAGCGGCCGAGCCGCCAGCGCATGTCCTCGCCGAGATGCAGCCACCCGGGCGTGAACTCGCGGATGGTCACGGGCATGCGGAAGAAGTCGCGCAGGACGGCGCTGAGCCCGCTGCGATGGCGCGTCTGGTTGGCGAAGAGGCCGGCGTAGCGCAGCCGCGCCAGATCGGGAAACGCATCGCGGCTGCGCGAGCTCGACAGGCCCAAGCCGAACAGCGAGCCGACATAAGCGGCGAAGCGGTCATCCTCGGGACGGTCGAAGCTGACGGAGGGCTGGTTGATCGCCCAGGCGCGGTAGAAGAGGCTGAGCAGCCGGTGATGGAACAGATCGAGAAAGCGCACGAAGGTGGCATCGCCGCTGTTGCGCAGCCGGTCGCGCCCGTATTCCGTCAGATGAATGGGCAGCGGGCCGTTGGGACCCAGCAGACCGAAGAAATAGCTGGCGAGACGCGGCCGGCGGTTGCCTTCGCCGGGCGCGAAGGAGGCAAGCGTCGCCGGCGCGAACGCGGTTGTCGGCTCCTGCACCAGCCGCACGGGATCGTCGAAGGCATGGCTCGACGTCCCCGTGCGCGGCTTGTCGCGATAGAGGTTCTCGATCCGCCGCACGGCCTGGAAGAAGCCGAAATCATAGGGCTTCTCCTGCAGGTCGCGCAGCAGAGTCAGAACGTGTGTCGCTGTCCGATCCGCGTCCGCCATCGCATGATCTCGCCACGGCCCAGCGTGCGCAGGACCGTCTCGGTGAATGAGTTGATCGATACGTATTTGGCAAAGAACTGCTCGAGCACTGCGCCCAGCAGGAAAACGCCGGTGCCCTCGAACGACTCCTCGCCGCAGGTGAGTGTGATCTCGAGGCCGCGACAGAAGGCGATCGGGCCGGGAACGAGGGCGCGGCGCGTGATCGGCTTGGTCGTCACCGAGCGCAGCCCCTCGATCTGCCGCGTGATGTGCAGCTCGTCGAGATCGGCATAGAGCGACAGCAGCTCGCGCAGCGCCGCCGCGCCCTGCTCGGGATTGCTGTCGACGAGCGAAAGGTAGTTCAGCGAGAGATGGCTGATCAGCCGCCAGGCGGCATCACCCTCGGCGAAGGACGGCCGCGGCTTGCTCGGGCCGGCGACGCAGCGCACGGACTCGACCGGCGCCGAGAGCTGCAGCGTGAAATCGGTCGCGCTTTTGCCGATCGGCACATCCAGGGCCAAGTCGCGGTTGGTGCAGAGCGCCTCGATGCCGAGCTGACGCAGGTCATGGCGATAAGGCGCCTCCGCCGTGTCGACCAGCGAGACGAAGACCTCGCTGCCGATATAGCTCGAGCGCGGACCGCGCTGCCGCTGGCGCGACGACAGCACGCGCGGTTCGCGCTGGACGGTGTAGTAGGCGCGCGCGTCGGCCATGCCCGCGAGATCGGTCAGCGCGTAGAACGGCAGGAACTCCTGCTGCCGATCGTTGCCGACGCCGAACCCGGTCACGCCGGTCACGGCATAGACCTCGAAATCCATCGGCCGCGTGCGATCGACGACGACGTGGTGCTCCTCGCTCCGGTCGGTCAGGTGGATGCGGTCGGCGCGGCGCGGGAAGAGGTTGATCGCCGGCGAGCAGAACAGCGCGAAGTCGTCGGCGCCGATGGCGCCGTCGAGGCGCGGCTCGCTGCGCTTCAGGAGAATGATGATCTCGAGCTCGTTGCTGGTGCAGCGCCGCACCGCGGGGCCGAGGCCGCTCAGCTTGATGAAGAGGTAGCGCTGCGGGAAGGCGAAATACTCGTGCAGCAGGCGATAGCCGTCGAAGGACGGCGCCGGATAAGGCAGCAGCGCCTCACTCTGCTCGAAGCCCAGCGGTCGCGTCGGCGCATCGCGCACCACGTGCTGCCAGGCGATTGGGCGGGTGGCCGGCCGGACCACCATGCCGACGACATTGGCGATGAGCTGCTCGTAGATCTGCACCGGCAGCTCGTTGCTGCCGCGCAGGTAGAGGGGCAGCGCGTCGAGCGCGAGCTTGTCGAAGGTCAACCCGCTGGCGGCTCTGAGCCTCAGCCGGATCGCGGCGCGCACGCCCTGCAGCTCGGTGACGCCGAGCGCGGACACCGCGGCGGTGCTGCCGACATATTCGGCATCGGCGAGCTCCAGCGGCCACAGGACGACGTCATGCGCGGTGCGATACTCGCACGGCGTCTGCTCGCCCTTGCCGAGCAGCGTCTTCATCACGCTGCCGCGCGGCACGGTGAAGCCCTCGACGAGGCTGCCCTCGGCGAGCGTCGGCTGGAAGCGCACCACCGCCATCGACGGCGTCGGCGCCAGGTAGTGCGGATAGGCCAGCTGCAGCAGGTGCCGGGTGAAGCGCGGGAACTCGGCGTCGACTTTGAGGCGGACGCGCGCGGCGAGAAAGGCGAAGCCCTCGATCAGCCGCTCGACATAGGGGTCGGCGCATTCAAAGCTGTCGAGTCCGAGCCGCCCGGCCACCTTTGGGAACTCGGCGGCGAACTCGCCGGACATCTCGCGGAAATGCTGCAGCTCCGCGTTGTAGTATTTGAGTAGGCGCGGGTCCATCAGCCGCTGCTCCCGCCCGTGTAGTCGGACAGCTTCACTTCGCCGAGCTCGAGGTCGATCTCGGTCTTGAGATAGATGCGCTGTGGCACCGGCTGCGCCCAGAGTTGGCCCTCGATCTCGAAGGTCATGGCGTTGTGCGACATCTGGTCGAGCGCGACGGCAAGGCGCACCTTGAGCGTATCGCGCAGGATGCGCGGCTCGAAATCGACGATCGCCTGATAGATCTTGCGCTCGAACTCGACGACATCGATGCTGGAGACGAGCGTGCCGGCAAGACCGGGCATGCCGTAATTCAGCACCGACTGCGCCACATACGGGTAGTCGGTGAGGTCCTCGAGCACAGCCATGTTGGTGGCGTTGAGCAGCCAGGCCAGGTCGCGCAGCACGCCTTCACGCAGCCGCCGCAGCGAGACGACGCGCTGGTCGCGCGATTCCTGCTTCTTCTCCGGCGCATCGTCGGTGATCCGGTCCAACAGGCATGGCTGCAATCGCTCTTGCTGCGTGAGCTCGGCCATCGCCCACCACCGCCCGTCAGGCACTCACGGCTGGTTGCGCTAGGCTGAGCTCGGCTTCCGTCGCCTCGGTCTCGAGCCGTATGGCGCGCGCATCCATGATCGGGTATTCGCCGGCATCGGTCGCCAGCATCCGCTGACCCAGGCCGACGAAGAGGTCGGCCCCGCGATCCGCCCAGTCGGTGCGCCGCGCCAGGCGCAGCTGCGCGTCGGCGCTCGCCTGGGAGCCGGGATAGCGCGTCGGGATGAGGCCGACGCTCTCGCCGCCATTGGCCCAGGTGAAGTAGGCCGGCATCCACACGACATCGCGCAGATCGGCCGGCGCCTCGATCCGGATCTCGCGGATGCGGTTGAACGGCACCCAATAGTAGCGTCCGCTGATGATCGTCTCGAGCACGGGCCCGAGGCGCGCATCGGCGTCGGCGATCCACTCGAAGGGCTGATCGTCGATGACGCCGCGCGTGGCGGGCGCCGCTGCGAACGCCTCGTCGCGCACCTTCTGCGACTGCTCGATCTCGCCGGCCGCGGCAAGCCGCAGCGCCTCGACCAGCAGCGCGATCCACGTCGCGGGCTGGCCGAAGATCAGGGGCGAGCGGTGGCCAGCGAAGATCTCGTCGCGCAGCGCCTCGCAGGACAGCGCCTCGCGATAGGTCTGAACCATGGCAAGGTGGCCGGCATCGAGCTCGCCGGCGACCTTGAGCTGGGTGAGAGCGCGGTCCCAGCGTCCCTCGATGGCGAGGAGCTGGAACAGGAACACGCGCAACTTGGCATTCGAGGGGCTCTTGCGAACCTGCTCCTGCAAATCGCTCAGGGCGGTGCTGGGGTCACCGCCGCGCAGCCAATCCTCCGTTCCCATTCCGCTCTCCCATGCCTGCCATCCGCTCGGCGCCGCTCCGGCCGAATGCTGCCACACCCCAGCAGCCGCCGCGGCGCCGTCGCGGCGCGGATCACACCTTCTTGTTTTCGGCGATGTGCCAACCAAAGGGCACCGGCGCATCGCCGCTGCCATCTGACTTCTGTGGCAAGTAGTCGAGTTGCACCTTGGCGAAGTTCAGGGTCACATTCTCGGTCAAGCGGTCCTCGCCGCCGCTGCCGCCGGTGCTGACGGCGGTCACCATCACTTCCGTCAGCTTGATCTTGAGGTATTCGAGCGGGTTCTCGCCGGCCTTGCGCACCGTCAGGAGTGCTTCCTTGATATGCTTGCCGTTGCAGCAAGACAGCATGAGAAGCGGACTCGATTTGTCGACGTGCTTGGTGATGGACAGGTCCTGGACGTTGGCCTTGCCCGCGCCGCCACCGCCGCCGCCGTGGAAGGAGCCGGATTGCGACATTCCCCAGCTCCACGCCAACACGTCGATCGTGTCCTTGTGCTTGTGGTCCTTCGATTCACCCGTGATGCCGTCAATCTTGATGAACATGTCGACAGCCATGTGCGTGTTCCTCTTCTGGGTCTAGGGTTTAGAGGGCAATACCATTTACGCAGCCTTAGCAGATGGAAGCTTCGAGACGAGACGCAGCGATACGGTGAGGCCTTCGAGCTGATAGTGCGGCCGCAGATAGAACTTGGACGAGTAATAGCCGGGATTACCCTCGACCTCGTCGACGACCACCTCGGCTGCCGCGAGTGGTCGCCTTGCCTTGACCTCTTCGCTCGAATTTGCCGGGTCGCCGTCGACATATTGCATGATCCAATCCTGCAGCCAGCGCTGCATGTCGGCGCGTTCCTTGAACGAGCCGACCTTGTCGCGCACGATGCATTTCAGGTAATGGGCGAAGCGGCACGTGGCGAACAGGTAGGGAAGCCGCGCCGACAAATTGGCGTTGGCCGTGGCGTCCGGATCCTCGTACTCCGCCGGCTTCTGCAGCGACTGGGCGCCGATGAAGGCGGCGAAGTCGGTGTTCTTCTTGTGGATCAGCGGCATCAATCCGACCTTTGCCAGCTCCGCCTCGCGGCGGTCGCTGATGGCGATCTCGGTCGGACATTTCAAGTCGACGCCGCCGTCATCGGTCGGGAAGGTGTGCGCCGGCAGGCCCTCGACCGCGCCGCCGGATTCGATGCCGCGGATGCGCGAGCACCAGCCATAGAGCTTGAACGAGCGGTTGATGTTGACGGCCATCGCATAGGCCGAGTTCGCCCAGCAATACTTCCCGTGATCGCCGCCCTCGGTGACTTCCTCGAAGTCGAAGCCTTCCACCGGGTCGGTCTTCGCGCCGTAGGGCAACCGGGCGAGGAAGCGCGGCATGGCGAGACCGATATAGCGGGAATCATCGGAGTCACGCAGCGACTTCCAAGCCGCGTAATCCGGCGTCGAGAAGATCTTCGTGAGATCGCGCGGATTGCTCAGCTCCTGCCAGGAATCCATCTGCATGAGCGAGGGCGCGGCGCCCGAGATGAACGGGCAGTGCGCTGCGGCCGAGACCTGGGCGATGCCGTTCAACAGCTCGACGTCGGGTGGGCTCTGGTCGAAATGGTAGTCGCCGACGAGGCAGCCATAGGGCTCGCCGCCGAACTGGCCGTACTCCTCCTCGTACATCTTCTTGAAGATCGGGCTCTGGTCCCACGCCGTGCCCTTGAACTTGCGCAGCGTCTTGCCGAGCTCCTTCTTGGAGATGTTGAGCACACGGATCTTGAGCATCTCGTCGGTCTCGGTGTTGTTGACGAGATAAGACAAGCCGCGCCACGCACCCTCGAGTTGCTGGAAGTCGGGATGGTGCAGGATCAGGTTCACCTGCTCGGTGAGCTTGCGGTCGATCTCGGCGATGATCGCGGCGATGGTGTTCACGACGTCGTTCGAAACGACGACCGAGCTCTCCAGCGCCTGCGCCGCCAGCGTCTTGACAGCGCTCTGGATGGCCTCTTGCGCGTGATCGGACTTCGGCCGGAACTCCTTGTTGAGCAGCGCGCCGAAATCGCTGAATTCCTTGGCTTCCGCCTGGGGTTGGGCAGCCGTCTTTGCTTCGGACATGGGACTACTCCTGCGCTCCGGTCGCGGGTTGCGCATCTTGGGGTTTCGGCGCCGCCGCGATGGCCTTTAGCAGCGTCGGATCGGTCAGCATCTTGCCGATCAACTCCTCCGCGCCGGTCTTGCCATCCATGTAGGCGACGAGGTTGGCGAGCTGGGTGCGCGCTTCGAGGAGCTGGTTGAGGGCACCGACCTTGCGGGCGACCGCCGCCGGCGAGAAGTCGTCCATGCTCTCGAAGGTGATGTCGAGGTTGAGATTGCCCTCGCCGGTGAGCGTGTTCGGCACCTGGAAGGCGACACGCGGCTTCATCGACTTGAGCCGGTCGTCGAAATTGTCGACGTCGATCAGCATCGCCTTGCGGTCGGCCACCCCCGGCAGCGCCTCGGCCGGCTTGCCCGAGAGATCGGCGAGCACGCCCATCACGAACGGGAGTTGCACCTTCTTCTGCGAGCCGAAGACCTCGACGTCGTATTCGATCTGAACGCGCGGCGCTCGGTTGCGCGCGATAAACTTCTGACTGCTCATTTTTGCCATCTCAAGTCCTCCTGTTCCTCCGGCGCTGCATAAGCGCCATCCCACATTCCCCAATCAGCGCCGATGCGGCGCCGCCTGCCTCACTCCGGCGCCCGCCCGCGGTACATCTCCGCCGTCGCGACCGCATCCGGAATCAAGTCCTTGACGATTTCCATGAAATTCATCGGCACCAGTTTCTTGGCGCGCTGCAGAAGCAGCGGCACCGGGCTCGACGGCTCGGCCCGCGCGTAGTACTCGCAGAGCTTGTCGAGCATGCGCATGACATCGTCGCGGCTCTGCAGCTGGCCGCTCACCGACAGCGGCGCGGCCTCCCCGTTGAGGGCGTGTCCATTGGCGCGCGCGGCGGCGCCCTCGGCCGTGCCGACGGCGCGCTCGGCAAGCCGCGTGTCAATCGCCCGGCCGGCCTCCTTGAGGAGCTTCGTCAGGGGATCAAGGCTCGCGGCATTGCTGGCGCCGACCTTTTCCGTGACCACGCTCTCGATCGCGCGTGCCTCCTCGGCGGCGGCGCGCACCGCGTCGGCGGTCGCCTGGAGGTCTTCGAGCGAGCTGTCGAGGAACGCGCCTTCGACCGCTGGCATGGTAGGCGGCGCCTCCATTCCGGCGGGTGCGGGGATCTCTCCCGACGCAATGGCGATGTCCCGCAAGCTGAAGCGTCCGAAGCCGCGCGACTGCACCAGCGGCGCCTGGCGAATGCCGAGCAGCATGGTCTGCGCGTCGCACAGCGAGCCGATAATGTTGACCCGGGTCGTCGGATCGTTGTCGTCGTCGGGATCGAGTTGCGGGTGAACGCTGTCCCAATAGCGCTCGAGCGAGCGGCGCACCAAGGCGAGGGCGTCGTTCAGGCCGGCATAGCCATGGGTGCGGACGGAGGCGCGCGCCAGATAGTCGAACACCCGCAAATCCCGGGTGCGCTTGCAAAGGTCGAGCGCCAGACGCCGGACCTCGGCCCAATCCGGCTCCTCGGCCGGCACGATGGTGTCGCCGAACTGCTGTTCGGCCTTGCCGCGCGTCGACTGCTCTAAGAGGACAAAATCCTTGTCGTATTCCAGGTTCTCGCCGCAGGGAGAATCCGGGGAAATGCCCTCGATCAGTCGGTCAAGTTCTATGGTCGCCACAAACATCTCGCGTGCCCGATCAGGCGCGCGCCCCTCCCCTTAGACCGACCGCTTCTTAAGATTGGGCGGTCTTTTCGTCCTTCTGGGTAAGTAGTATTGCAAAAACCGAAGGTAGATTGCCCTTCCGAGAGAGTCAACAATTTGGCTGGTCGGTCCGGGCCACTTTGGCGATTAAGTCGTGCGCCAGATGTGACGGGCATCACAGCCGAGAAGGGCGTCCATCATCGGCGGACACCGTCCTCGACGTGATCGCCGAAGCTTCCGCCCGTGTTACGGGTGCCGCGTGATCTAAGGACGCCGCCGTCCACTCGGACGGCGCTGCGAATATCCAGGCGCCGGCGCTGGGCTACTTTGTCGCCAGCACCAGGAGGCCCTGCACCGGCTCCAACGCCTGCTCACGAATGGTTGTCGTCTCCAGCGAGACGATGGTGAAGCCGGCCTCGGCGAGGCGGCGGCGGACATGGTCTTCGTCGTGCACGTAGCGTCCATATTGGTTAAGGCGATAGCCCGCCGGGTGATCCTCGGTGTCGCGCTCGAGGTTGAAGGCGATGCGCCCGGCTTGCCGCAGGGCGCCGGCAGCCGCGCCGAGCGGCATCGCCAGATCGCCGAAATAGACCAGCGTATCGGCCACGACGATGAGGTCGAAGGCGGCCGCGTTCTGCCGCAGGAAGGCAGTCAGCTCGGCCTCGACCAGCGCGTCGTAAAGCCCGCGCGCGCGCGCCTTTTCCAGCATCTCCGGCGACAGGTCGACGCCGACCAGCCGGCGGGCGAGCGGCCGCAAAACCGGTGCGCACAGGCCGGTGCCGCACCCGGCATCGGCGATGTCGAGGGGGCGGTCGGCCGGAAAACGCGCCAACAGCGCCGCAAGCAACCCCGGCACGCGGTAGTTCAGGTTGGCCAGCACCGCGTCGAAGGCTGGCGCGAAGGGCGCGAAGAGGGTGCGGATATAGTCGTCCGTGGCGCGGACCGGCATTTCCGCTGCGCTGACCGCGGCGGCCATGTGCCGGGCCGCCGGGTGGTCGGGCGCGACGTCGCGCCAATGGCGATAGATGCGGGCCACGTCTTCGCTGCGGCCGAGCACGCTGTAAAGCGCGCCCAGCGCCTGATGCGCCTGGGGATGCCTCGGCTGGAGCCGCAGCGTCGCCTCGAAGGCGGCGGCCGCCTCGTCCATCCGGCCTGTCCTCTCCAGAACGATGCCTTCGTTGTACTGCGCGTCGGCGAAATCGGGCTTGTGTTCGACGGCGGCGCGAAAGGCGGCGCCAGCCTCGGCGACACGCGCCTCGGCCATCAGCGCGATGCCCAAATTGTTGAGGATTTCCGAATCCTCCGGGTGCTTCTTCAGCCCTGCGCCATAGACGGCGAGGGCCTCGTCATTGCGCCGCAGCATGGTCAACAGAACGCCGAGCGCCTTGATCGCGTCGAGGTCGTCGGGCCGTTCGGCGAGGTATCGCTGATAGGCCGCGGCCGCCTCGTCGAAGCGCTTGAGCTCCAGCTGGATGCTGGCGAGCCCATGCAGCGCCTCGGGATATTGGGCGCGGCAGTCGAGGGCCCTTTGATAGGCGGCGAGCGCCTCCTCCGGCGCTCCCTGCTTGCGCAGCGCCACCGCCAGGTTGAAATGCGCATCGGCATAGGCCAGGCGGTGGCCGAGCGCGGCGCGATAATGGGAAACGGCGGCGTCGACCTTGCCCTGCTGGTACAGCGCAATGCCGAGGTTGTTGTGCGCTTCGGGAAATCCCGGCGCGAGCGCAATCGCCCGCCGGTAAGCGTCAATAGCGGCATCGAGCTGCCCACACCCTTTCAGGGCAATGCCGAGATTGGCGTGAAGCGCGGGGTCGCCGTCATCGAGCGCCAGAGCACGGTCGATCAGCGTCACCGCCGTCGTGTCGTCGCCTTGCTGATGCGACAGCACGCCGAGAAAATGCAGCGCGTCGCGGTGATCGGGCTGGCGGTCGAGAATCTGGCTGTAGAAGGGCGCCGCCTCGGCAAGCATCCCGGCGCGGTGGAAGGCCATCGCCTGGCGCATGAGTGCGCCGATCTCCGCCGGCAGCGCGGCTTTGCCGGCGTCATGGCCCGGCTCGGAGCCCATGCGACACCTTTCATGCGAGGAGGCTTGCGCCCCGCTTGCGCTTCCCCACCTATTCCTAGCACAGATGGCGTGGCGCCTGGCTATGGCGTTGCGCTATCCATGATACAGTCGCCGTCATGGAGCTGCACCAGGTCCGCTACTACGTGGCGCTGTGCAAGACGTTGAACTTCACGCGCGCCGCCGAGGCCTGCAACGTGACGCAGCCCGCCCTCACCCGCGCCATCCAGCGCCTCGAGGAGGAACTCGGCGGCCCGCTCTTCCAGCGCGAGCGCAATCTGACGCAGCCGACCGAGCTTGGCCGCCTGATGCGGCCGCTGCTGGAGCAGACGCTGGCAGCGGCCGAGGCGGCCAAGGAGCATGCCACCCGCTTCCGCAAGAGCGAGGTGGCATCGCTGCGGCTGGGCTTGCCGCCGACGATCTCCGCGCGCGTCGTCACCGCCTCGCTGCAGGAGCTGACGCGACGCATCCCGACGCTCGATCTCGAGCTCAAGATGGCCGACCAGGACGCGCTCATCGAGGCGCTGCTGCACGGGGAGATCGGCGCGGCGTTCCTTGACCAGCGCACGGACCTGCCGGAGCGCCTCAACAGCTGGGCCTTGTTCAAGGAGCGCTACCGGCTCGCCTTTGCCCCCGCGCACCGCCTGGCGTCGCGCGACGCGATCGCGCTTGCCGCCCTCGACGGCGAGGCGCTGCTCGGCCGGCGCGGCTGCGACGCGACGACGCGGCTGCAGGAGTTGTGCGCGGCGGTGCAGATCACGCCGCGGCTGCGCCATCTCAGCGACAGCGAGGAGCACATCCAGCATCTCGCCTTGGCCGGGCTCGGCATCGCATTGGTGCCGGAGCATCTGCCGGTCTTGCCGGCGCTGGTGGTGCGCCCGCTGGCCGAGCCGGCGCCGCAACGCGCGGTCGTGCTCGCGGTCGTCGGCGGCCGGCGCTTTTCACCCACGCTCGACGCCTTCGTCCGACTGACCCGGACGCGCGATTTCGCCCACGATTTTGCCATCGCCGCCTGAGCGCTCCTCGGCGCGCAGCTCGTCGAGCACGCGGACGATCGCCGCCGGCTCCATGCGCCGCCGGAAATCGCAATCGATCTCCGCGTGCCGCACCACGCCGCGTCGATCGACGATGTAGGTCGCCGGTATCGGCAGCAGCCATACGTCGTGCGGGTTGCCGTGGCGCGCGCCGAGATCGATGTCGAGACGGCGATAGAGATCGCGGATCGCGTCGGGCACGCGGAACACCAAGCCGAACTGCAGCCCGAGCCCGAGATCGACATCGCTCAGCACCTGGTAGGCAAGCGCGTTGTCGCGCTTCGCCGCCGCGAGCGCTGCGCCTGTGTCGGGCGTGATCGCGACCAGGCTCGCGCCGCGCGCCGCGATGCCCGGCACGGTTTGCTGCAGCGCCGTCAGCTCCGTCGTGCAGAACGGGCACCAGCCGCCGCGGAAGAAGCTGACCACGAGCGGCCCGCGCTCGAGCAGCGCCGGCGACGCGACGAAGCGCCCCTCGACATTGGGCAGGTCGAAATCGGGCATGCGCTCGCCGGCTTTGAGGCTGGTCTCGGTGAGCCCGCTCGCGACCAGCGTCCGCACCAGGGCGTCATAGGCTTGCCCAATCTCGGGCGAGCGCTCGCGCATTCGCCGCCACCGTTCGTCAAGCTCGTCGCGCAGGGACATCTCGGCAGACCTCGACCCTTGGATGCGCGCGAAAGCCGCGCCTGCGCATCGGTTCTTCCACGCCCCGAGTATAGATCAGGACCGCGATAGGCGGCACTCATGGAATCGATGTCGGAGAGGCATCGCCCGCACGGGCGGCGATAAACCCCGTGCATCGAAACCATAGGCGCTCGGCATTTCCGCCGCTTGCCCGGCGCTGCCACAGTCACACACGATCGGACGAGGTCATCAGCAGGCATGCAGCACCCCGGCGCCCGCCGCATGCCGAAGCAACCCCGGGCGCTGACATGAAGGAGTACGACAATGTTCAGCAACACCCGCTTCGCCGCTGTGGCGCTCGCGCTCGTGATTTCCGGACTGGCCGGCACGGCCCATGCCTATGACGGCTTCGGCGGCGGCGACCGCGAGACGGTGATCCGCCAGTCGGCGCTGTCGCCGATGGCCACCGGCATGACCAAGGCGGACGACCGCTTCACCGTCGGCAGCAATGCCTGGACCGGCGACCGCGACGCGCTCATCACCACCAGCGCGTCGGCCGGCTTCGGCAAGCGCATGGTCGCCAAGAACGCGCGCTGAGGCCTTCGTACGCTGAAACCTTTCGGCGGGGCGAGCGAACAAGTGAGAGGACACCGCGAGGCACGTGCCATGAAAGCAGCACACCATCTCCTGATCGTCAGCCCCGAGCACTCGTCCAATCAATCGCCGCTGCGGCAACTCGCCCTCTATGACGAATTCGTGATCGGCTGGGCGGGCAGCGCGGCGGAGGCGCTGCGGCTCCTCGCGGAGCATCAGCACACGGCGGTGCTGGTGGATGCGCCGCTGCCGGACCTGGACGAGGCGGCGTTCTGCCACCAGGCGCGGCGCCAAGGCGCGCGCATGCCCATGATGGTACTGGGGTCCGGCGGCGAGGCGGCCGTGATCCTGGCGCTCGACGCGGGCGCCATCGACTATCTCGCCCAACCGGTTCGCGCCAACGTGCTGATGGCGCGGTTGCGCGCGCATCTGCGCCAGTACGAACACTGCGAGGCGGCGTCGATACCGATGGGACGCTTCCTGCTGCGCGTCGGCGAGAAGCTGCTGCTGGACATGGCAAGCGGCAAAGAGATCCGCCTCACCGCGCGCGAGACCGACCTGCTCAAATACCTGCATCGCGCCGGCGACCGCCCCGTGTCGCAATCGCGGTTGCTGACCGACGTCTGGGGCTACAATGCCGGCATCGACACGCATACGGTGCAGACACATGTGCATCGGCTGCGCCGCAAGATTGGCGACGACCGGCGCACGGTCAGGCTGATCGTGACTGATGGTCGCGGCTATCGGCTGGCGTCCGTCGACGCGCAGCGCAGCGCCGCCTAGCCGTCACCGCGATCTGCCCGGGCTACGTGCTGATGCCGCTAGTCGAGAAGCAGATCCCCGACACGGCGAAGGCGCGCGGCATCACCGAGGAGCAGGTGGCGCGGGACATGCTGCTGGCGGCGCAGCCCACCAAGCAATTCGTCACGGTAGAGGAGGTAGCGGCGCTCGCCGCCTTTCTCGCCTACGACGGGCGGCATCGATCACCGGCGCGATCATTCCAGTCGACGGCGGCTGGACCGCGCACTGAGCGACAGGGAGGCTATCATGGACGTCGATACCAGCGTGACACGGCCCACCCAGGGCAAAGCGACCCAGCCGAGGGTCGCGGTCAGCAAGACGCCTGCGGCCGGGAAAGAGCCGCACAAGACGGCGACGCCCGAGAAGCCGCTCGGGCAGATCGTGCTGGTGCTGCAAGGCGGCGGCGCGCTCGGCGCCTATCAGGCCGGGGTCTGTCAGGGCCTGATGGAAGGCGGCATCGAGCCCGATTGGGTGATCGGCACCTCGATCGGCGCTGTTAATGGCGCGCTCATCGCCGGCAACGCTCCTAACCATCGCCTCGAGCGCCTGCAGGAATTCTGGGGCCGGCTCGGCAACCGCCGCGGCTTCGACGATGCGTGGTCGTCGGCATTCTTCACCGGCGCGCTCGCCAATCTGCACACCATTACGCAAGGCGTGGCCGGCTTCTTCCAGGCCAATGCCCATGCGCCCTGGGGCATCCACTTCCCGGTCGGCATCGAGCGCGCGGCGTTCTACACCACCGAGCCGCTCAAGCGCACGCTGGGCGACCTCGTCGATTTCGACCACCTCAACGGCCGGCGCACGCGCCTCACCGTCGGCGCCGTCAGCGTGCGCAGCGGCGAGATGCGCTATTTCGACAGCCGCGACATGGCGCTCGGGCCGGCGCACATCATGGCGTCCGGCGCGCTGCCGCCGGGCTTCCCGGCAGTACGCATCGACGGCGAGCCCTATTGGGACGGCGGCATCTACTCGAACACGCCGGTCGAAGTCGTGCTCGACGACAAGCCGCGCCGCGACTCGCTGATCATTTCCGTCAACATGTGGCAGCCGAACGGCTCCGAGCCCGGCACCATCTGGCAGGTGCTCGGCCGGCAGAAGAACATCCAGTACGCGAGCCGCGGCAAAAGCCACGTCATGCGGCAGGAGCAGATCCATCGCCTGCGCCACGTCGTCCGCGAGCTTGGCAATCGGCTCTCCGACGAGCAGCGTGCCGATCCGGAAGTGCGCGAACTCCTGGGCTACGGCTGCGCCACCACGATGCATCTCGTGCGCCTGCTGTCGCCGCGGCTCGACCGCGAGGACCACACCAAGGACATCGATTTCACGCGCGCCGGCATCCGCAGCCGCTGGCAGGCGGGCTACGAGCATGCCCAACGGGTCGTCGCCGAGCAGCCCTGGGTCTGCCACGTCGATCCGCTGCAGGGCGTGCTGATCCACGAATCGTCCGAAGAGTGAGCATAACGTCCGGGCATCGAAACGAGAGCCAAACGGCATTTCCGCGACGCGAGCAGATGCTTGATGCTATTTCTTCGGCGGCCTGGTCGGCGCTGCCGTGCTCGGCCAGATCTTCGACCGCGTCGGCTGGACGGCGTGCGTCGCCGGCATCGCGTTGTCGCTCGCCGTGGCGGCGCTCCTGGCGGTGCGCCTGAAGCTGCCGGCGATAGAGACGGCAGCATGAGCGCCGCGCCATGGTCCGCATCTCATCCGCGACGCGCGCGCGGATTGGCGGCGATGGAGTGCGGGCGAGCGGATCGCCGCCTGCACCCTGTCCCTGCTCGGCGCCGGCGGGTCCGTTTATCTGGTTGTCCTGGCGCTGCCCTGGCCCATCTAGAGTCGGAGGAGGCGCGACATGTCCCTCTCCATCCCCATCCTCTACGGCTCGGTCCGCGAAGCCCGCCAGGGCATCAAGGCCGCTCGCTTCATCGACGCGCAGCTGCAGCGCCGCGGCCACCGCACCACGCTGGTCGACGCCGCCGAGCTGCGGCTGCCGCTGCTCGACCGCATGTACAAGGAATACGAGAAGGGCAAGGCGCCCGACGTTCTGGAGCGGCTGGCGCGCCTCTACCGCGCCGCCGACGCCTTCGTCATCGTCAGCGGCGAGTACAATCACGGCATCCCGCCGGCGCTCAAGAACATGCTCGACCATTTCCTCGAGGAGTATTTCTTCCGCCCGTCAGCCATCGTCTGCTACTCGGCAGGCGCGTTCGGCGGCGTGCGCGCCGCGATGCAATTGCGCATGACGCTGGCAGAGCTCGGCATGTCCAGCATTCCCTCGCTCTTCCCCGTGCCGCACGTGCAGGACGCATTCGACGTCTCCGGCCACGCCAACAACCCGGCATTCGAGCAGCGGGTCGGCCGCTTCATCGCCGAGCTCGAATGGTACGCCGAGGCGTTGAAGCAGGCGCGCCAGCGCGGCGTCCCCTATTGATTGGAGCGCCGTCGAGGCGCTGATGTTTCATTCTCGCCCCAGCCAGGACACCACGATGTCCTGAGTCGCCTTGGTTCTTCGTGCGACAGGGCGCACCGCCGGCCTGTTCAGGTCGATCTTGGTTCTTCGTGCGACAGGGCGCACCGCCGGCCTGTTCAGGTCGATAGTCAAAGCCTACGAATTGCCCACCTTCCTCCCCCTCTTGCAACTGTCCCCACGGCAGCAAACCGGCGCGCGGATTGAAGATTGAAGTATACAACCGCCGCGGGACGCAGAAGAATTGGCTCGGAGTCGTCGGCCCCGATGACTCAAGGGAGGAGAAAGAACATGTGCAAACTATGTGATGCGGGAATTCCGCAGACCCATTTCCGTTCCCGGCGAAATTTCTTGAAGGCTGCCGCGGCGACCGGGGTTGTGGCCGGCACCGGCCTCAATCTGTTCGCGCCGCGCGCGTCCGCGGCGGAGGACGGCGACGCGCCCGCGGACAGCGGCCGGCCGGGCCGGCGCTACGTCATTCGCGGCGGCTCGGTGATGTCGATGGATCCCAAGGTCGGCGACTTCGCCGAGGCCGACGTGCTGGTCGAGGGCAAGAAGATCCTCGCCGTCGGACCGAACCTGCATGTGGGCGGCGCCGCGGAGATCGACGCGCGCGGCCGCATCGTCATGCCGGGCTTCATCGATACGCACCATCACCAGTTCGAGACGGTGCTGCGCAGCTTCCTCGCCGACGGGGTGCTCATCAACGACGGGTCGGGCTCGCCGAGCGGGAGCACGACCTACTTCGAATTCATTCTGCTGAAGTTCGCGCCTGTGTACCGGCCGCAGGACGTGTACATCAACGAGCTGTTCGGGGGTCTCTCCCAGCTCGATGATGGCGTTACCGCGGTGCACGACGTCTCGCAGATCCATCACTCGCCGCAGCACTCGGACGCCGCCATCCAGGCCCTGTTCGATACCGGGCGCCGTGCCGCCTTCGGCTATTTCGAGAGCGCGGGTGCCGCCATTATCGGCAGCAATCCCGGCAACAAATACCCGGACGACGCGGTCCGCATCAAGACACAGTGGTTCTCCTCG
>Ga0209647_1001285_pt1 | contig 21684 bp, 18 predicted proteins | sample GraSoi_2013_60cm_FD_185827 | JGI IMG/M metagenome (GOLD analysis project Ga0209647, IMG submission 185827) | Grasslands soil microbial communities from the Angelo Coastal Reserve, California, USA - Sample 9_17_2013_60cm (SPAdes) (version 2) | ecosystem: Environmental > Terrestrial > Soil >... | reverse complement strand
TGCCGTTCCTCGGGCTGCCGGCGTTCTACGAGTCGTTCATGTATCTCTTGTTCTCGTGGGCGGTGCTCGCCACCTCGTGGAACATCCTCAGCGGCTATTCCGGCTACTTCTCGTTCGGCCACGCCGCGTTTTTCGGCGCCGGCGTCTATACGACCGCGGTGCTGGGCAGCAAGCTCGGTTGGTCTTTGCTATGGACTCTACCGTTCGCCGCGGCCGTGCCCAGCCTGTTGGGACTGGCCCTGGGAAGCATCATCTTTCGCGTCCGGGCGCTGCGCGGCGAGCTGTTCGCGGTGCTGACGCTCGCGGTGACTTTCGTCGTCGCCACCATCGTGCTCAACACGCCGATCGACGGCGGGCCCGGCGTGATGCTGAGCGCGGTGCCGCTACCCAGGCTCGCGCCATCGCCCTCCGGCACGTTCTATCTGCTCGCACTGGTGCTCGCCACCGGCACGGTGTGGATTGCCTACGCGGTGCATCGCTCGCGCTTCGGCACCGGCCTGTTCGCGATCCACGATGACGAGGAAGTCGCCGAGGTCATGGGCGTGCCGACCTACCGCTTCAAGCTCGGCGCGTTCGCCCTTTCGTGCGCGCTCGCCGGGCTCGCCGGCGGCATCCATGGCGTGTTCGTTTCCTACGTCACCGTGAGCGAAATCTTCTCGCACTGGATCGCGCTCTACGTGATCCTGATGGCCGCGCTCGGCGGCACGCGGCACTGGCTCGGACCCGCGGTCGGCGCCGCCGCGGTGACCGTGCTGCTCTACGCCTTTACCGCCAGCGATTACGCGATTGCCGGCAAGGCGTTCACCGGACTGGTGTTCATCCTCGTGATCCTGTTCCTGCCCGGCGGCTTGCTCGGCCGCTTTGCCCAGCGCAAGCCTCTTCCCAGAGTGGCGAGCACCGTGCCGGCGGTGGCGCCGCGCACCGGTGGTGGCGAACCACTGCTAGTAGTGCGCGACGTAGCCAAAGCGTTCAAGGGCGTCCAGGCGCTCGCCGGGGTGGCGCTCGAGGTGCGCCGCGGCGAGATCCTCGGGCTGGTCGGGCCGAACGGCTCGGGCAAGTCGACGCTCATTAATGTTGTCAGCGGCCATTACCGCGCCGACGCCGGCAGCATCGTGTTCGAAGGCCGCGAGCTCAGCGACGAGGCGCCGCACCGCATCGCGCGCGCCGGGATTGCGCGCACCTACCAGATCCCGCGGCCGTTCAGCCATCTCACCGTGCTCGAGAACGTGGCGCTGCCGCCGATGTTCGGTAAGGCTGTGATGGATCGCGCTCGCGCGGAAGCCGAGGCCTGGCGCTGGCTCGAGTTCACCGGCCTTGCCGCCAAGGCGCAGGAGCTGCCGCAGGCGCTGAATCTGCACCAGCGCAAATTTCTCGAGCTGGCCCGAGCGCTCGCCGCGCGCCCCAAGCTCATCTTCCTGGACGAGGTGCTTTCCGGGCTCACACCGTCGGAGATGGACGAGGCGATCCGCCTGGTGCGCGCGATCCGCGAGCAGGGCGCGACGATCGTGTTCGTCGAGCACGTGATGCGCGCGGTGCTGGAGCTCACCGACCGCGTCGTGGTGTTGACCTATGGCAAGACCATCGCGGCCGGCGCGCCGCGCGACGTGATGCGCGATCCGCAGGTGATCGGCGCCTACCTGGGTACTGCCGGTGCTTGAGGTGCGGAACCTCAAGGTGAGCTATGGCGCAGCGCCTGCGGTGGTCGATGCGTCGCTGGATGTCGAAGCCGGCGGGCTAGTGGTGGTGGTCGGACCGAACGGGGCGGGAAAGACCACGCTCATTAACGCCATCGCCGGCCTGCATCGCCCGGATGCGGGAACGCTGCGCATCGCCGGCGCATCCTTGGTAGGTGTGCCATCGCATCGCTATTGCGACCACGGCATCGGGCTCGTCCCGGAGGGCCGGCGGCTGTTCACCGGCCTCACGGTGCGCGAAAACCTGGAGCTCGGCAGCTACCGCGCTGCGGCCAAGGCACGGCGTGCGCAGACGATGGAGGAGGTGTGCGGCCTGTTTCCGGTGCTGAAAGAGCGGATGGACGCGCCAGCCGGCGTCCTCTCGGGCGGGCAGCAGCAGATGCTCGCCATCGCGCGTGCCCTGATGGCGCGGCCGCAGCTCCTGCTGCTGGACGAGCCCTCGCTCGGCCTCGCGCCGGCGATCGTGCTGGAGCTGTTCGCCATCATCGGCGCGGTCAACGCGCGCGGCGTCGCGGTGCTGCTGGTGGAGCAAAACGTCGCTGCGGCGCTCGAAATCGCGCGGCATGCCTATGTGCTCGAGGAGGGGCGCATCGTCGCCGCCGGCGCGCCGCGCGAACTGACCTCGCAGCCGCACATTCGGCGGGCATATCTGGGGCTAAACTAACTCATGGCTTATCGCGTCACACTTATGCCCAGCGGGCATACCTACGAAGTCGAGGAGGGCAAGAGCGTCCTGCAGGCGGGGCTCGATGCCGGGCACATGCTGCCCTATAGCTGCCGCGCCGGCGTCTGCCGCACCTGCCGCGGCACGATCCTCGAGGGCAAGGTGGACTACGGCGCGGTGCACGCCACCTATCTGCCCGATGTCGACAAGGCGAAGGGCTATGCGCTCCTTTGCCAGGCAAAGCCCCTGACCGACGTCACCATCGAGGTGCGCGAGGTGCATGGCGTGCGCCCGCGCATCATCCCGTGCCGGGTGGAAAAGCTCGACAAGCCCGCGCCCGACGTCGCGGTAATTGGTCTGCGGCTGCCGATGAACGAGAACTTCCGCTTCCTCGCCGGCCAGTACATCGACATCCTGCTGAAAGACGGCAAGCGCAGGAGCTACTCGCTCGCGACGAAGCCCGATCCGGGCGGCGTGACGGCGCTCGAGATCCATGTCCGGCAGACGCCGGGGGGGCTGTTCACCGACCATGTCTTTTCTAAATTAAAAGTAAGAGACCTGCTCAGGTTCGAAGGTCCGCTGGGCAGCTTCTACCTGCGCGAGGAGTCCGACAAGCCGATCGTGATGCTGGCGAGCGGCACCGGCTTCGCGCCGATCAAGTCGATCATCGAGTACGCGCTCGAGAAGAAGCTGGAGCAGAAGCGTCCGATGACGCTGTACTGGGGCTGCCGCATCAAGCGCGACCTCTACATGCTGGATCTCGCGCGCAGCTGGCAGCGGCCCGGCTTCAGGTTCGTGCCGGTGCTCTCCGAGCCGACCGCGGAATGCCAGTGGAATGAATGCGTCGACTTCGTCCACCGCGCGGTGATGAAGGATTTTCCGGATATGTCGGGCGTGCAGGTCTATGCTTGCGGCGCGCCCATCGTAGTCGAGTCGGCGCGGCGCGATTTCAGCCTGCAGTGCCGCCTGCCGGTCGAAGAGTTCTACGCTGATTCGTTCCTGACCGAGGCCGACAAGGCCTCAATTCCATAGGTTCCATAGGAGGAGCTATGTCCCAGACGCGAGAGATCATCCAGGACGGCATCGCCGAAGCGAAGACCGAGAACTCCATAGTCAAGCCGTTCGTGATGTCGCACGGCACGATGGAGTGCTACAGCCTGAAGGAGTCGCGCAAGTTCTACGAGGAGTTCCTCGGCCTCGAGTGCGTGCGCCACGCCAAGCCTGCGATGGTGGTGCGCTGCGGCCTCAAGTTCCACATTGTGGCCGTGGAGGTGGGCGCGGCGGTGCACCCGCAGAACGTGCTGAACCACTGGGGCATGGACGTCGGCTCGAAGGAAGAGGTCGACAAGGCCCACGAGAACGCGGTCAGGCACAAGGACAAGTACAAGATCCGCCAGGTGCTGCCGGTGGTGATGCAGCACGGCGTGTATTCGTTCTACATGGAGGACCTGGATCACAACTGGTGGGAGATCCAGCACTACCCGGGATTCCAGAACGAGGATCTGTTCGATTTCGGCGATCGCTTCTCGATGGACGACGGCGCCGAGCTCGGCGAGCTGAAGGAGCTCAACATCAAGACGACGGCATGATTTTCGAGCACTTCCTCGACGAGCTCGAAGCGCGCACGGCAATCGAGGATTGCCTCAAGCGCTTCGCGCGCGCCGTGGATCGGCAGGACTGGGCGCTCGCGCGCACGCTCTACCATGACGATGCCATCGACGATCACGGCTTTTTCAAGGGCCCGCCCGACGCGTTCCTGGCGCATATCGCCAAGCTGCACGCCGAGCAGGAACACTCGATGCACTTCAACACCAATGTGTTGATCGAGTTCCAGGCCAGAGAGCGTGCGTTCGTTGAGACGTATGTGCTGGTGCTGCAGCGCTTCGCCGGGCGCCGGGTCACCGCATCGGCGCGCTACCTCGACCGCTTCGAGAAGCGCAAAGGCGAATGGCGCGTGGCGCACCGCACGCTGGTGTTTGGCGACACGGTGTCCGAGCCGATGCGCGAAGCCTCGGGATTTCCGCCCGGGTTCACCGTGCAGAAGCACGGCATGGACGATCCGCTCTATACCCTGGCGCGCTGATGCCGACGACGCCGCGCGAAAGCCAGATCGACGCCGTGCTGCTCAAGCTGCCCGGCGCCAGCACGCGAAAGCTCAAGGGGCTGCACGCCTATTTCGTGAGCGACCGCATGTTCGCCTGTATCAGCGGCAACGGCGTCGGACTGCGCCTCCCCGTGACCGTCGCGAGGGAGCTGCACTTCTCGAGGGACAACGTGGTGCCGTTCCAGCCGGCCGGCTTGCCGGCCACCAAGGAGTGGATCCAGATCGACCGCGCGGATGCCGCGGACTACGAGAAGGATCTGGAGCTCTTCCGGCAGTCGCTGGAATTCGTGAAGGGCGGCGGAAGGTAAGCGTATCGGTCGCCCTTTTTTAGGGCGCGCATGGCACATCCCTTGCGGCTGTCGGCGAAAGGAGGACAGCCATGGCCACGACGCAAAGGGCAACAGTGTTAGTCGTCGACGACAAACGGGCCAATCAGCTCGCGTTGGCGGCAGTCCTGGAAGCCGAGTACGAGATGTTGTTCGCGGATTCGGGCGCCGAGGCCATCGCGCTTCTCGAAACGCGGCGCGACGTGGACATCATCCTGATGGATGTGCACATGCCCGAGATGGACGGCTTCGAAACCGCGGCCCGGATCAAGAAGGTCCCCGCGCTGCAGGACATTCCGCTCATCTTCGTCACCGCGGTGTACCAGGACGACCCGTTCGTCAAAAAGGGCTACGAAGTCGGCGGCATCGATTACTTCAGCAAGCCCTTCGATCCCGAGATCCTGAAGATGAAGATTGCGGCTTACTGCGCCTTCAGGCTGAAGGCGGACTTCCTCAGGCAGAAGGAGCTGCACCTGCGCGAGTCCGAGGAGCTGCTGCGGGTTGGCCGCAAACTTTCGGCGGTGCTGGAGAGCCTGCCGGTCGGGGTGCTGATCGCCGACGTCGACGGGCGCATTTGCCAGAGCACGGAGGAGGCGGCGCGCATCCTGAAATGCAGCCGCTCGGCGCAGAGCGACGCCTATGGCGAGATGCTGGGCTGGTGGGACTCCGCGGGCCAGATGATCAAGAACCACGGCTCGCCGCTGGCGCGCGCCATCAGGCTGGGCGAAAGCTCGCACAGCGAGCCGCTCGAAATTCGCTGCTTCGACGGCTCCGCCAAGACGATCCTCGCGTCGGCCGCGCCGCTGCGCGGGCTCGACGGTCAGACCATCGGCGCCGTGGTGCTGATCCGCGACGTCACCGAGAGCAAGAAGATCGAGGAGGACCTGGAGCAGCGCGTCACGCGGCTGGTGGGGCTCGGCGTCGAGCTGGAAGAAAGCACCGCCCCCTGAGCACCGGCAGGCCGCGTTACCATCGCGGCCTATGAAAACCAAACCCTGTCTGACCCTTGAAGACTGCCGCAAGATGACCGCCGCCGGCGAAGCCGAGGCGAAGAAGAACAACTGGAACGTCACCATCGCGATCCTCGACGACGGCGGGCATGTGCTGCTGCTGACGCGCATGGACGGCGCTTCGCCGATCACTTCCGAGATCGCGGCGCAGAAGGGCCGCAGCGCGGCGCTCGCGCGGCGCCCGACCAAGGTCGGCGAGGACCGCATCGCCGCCGGACGGGTCGCGCTCCTCAAGATGCCCGGGCTGCCGGTGCAGGGCGGGCTGCCGATCATGGTGCAGGGCGAGTGCGTCGGCGGCATCGGCGTCTCGGGCGTGCAGTCGCACGAGGACGAGCAGGTCTGCACCGCGGGCATCGCGGCGCTGAAATGATTGCGCGACGCGAGCTCCTGCTCGGCCTCGGCGCCGCCGCGGTCAGCGTGAAAGGCTGGGCGCAGACCACCACCACCAAGCAGCTGCGCATCATCGTGCCGTTTCCGGCGGGCGGCGGCACCGATGTGCTGGCGCGCCTGGTGGCCGACAAACTGCGCGGCAACTATGCGCCGGCAGTGATCATCGAGAACCGCGTCGGCGCCTCGGGTCGCACCGGGGTCGAGGCGGTAAAGAACGCCGAGCGCGACGGCACCACGCTGCTGTTCGTGCCCGACTTCCTGATGACGGTGTATCCGAACAGCTTCAAGAAGCTTTCCTACGACCCGCTCACCGATTTCATTCCCGTCGCGCTCGTCGCGCGCTCGGCGCTGGCGTTCGCCGCTGGCCCGGCGCTGCCCGATAACGTGCGCACGGTGGGTCAATACGTGGAGTGGGCGAAGGCCAACCCGAAGCAGGCGTCCTATGCGACCACCGCGGCCGGCGGCACGCCGCATTTCGTCGGCGTGATGCTGGCGCGCGATGCCAAGGTCGAGCTGACGCCGGTGCATTACAAGGGCGGCGCGCCCGCGCTGCAGGACCTGATGGGCGGCCAGGTGCCGGTGAGCATCAATCCGCTCTCGGAGGTGCTGCCGCAGCTTGGCGGTGGCAAGGTCCGCGTGCTCGCGGTGACCAGCGCGCAGCGCTCGCGCTTCCTGCCGGACGTGCCGACCCTGGTCGAGTCGGGCTACCCGGACATCGCCATCGCGCCGTGGCTCGGTTTCTTCGCGCCGGCGAAGACGCCGGCTGACATCGTGAAGCGCCTCGCCAACGGCATCGCCGACGCCACTGCGCACGGCGATGTGCAGAGGAGTCTGCTGAAAATGGGCCTGGATGCAGTGGCGATGACGCCGGTCGGCTTCGGCGCGGTGGTGAAGGACGAGCTCGAGCGCTGGGGGCCGATCGTCAAGGCCTCGGGCTTCAGCGCCGAGGATTAGGGGTGCCACGACCGGCAGCCGGGGACAAGCCTTTTCTTCAGCGCCTCGGTCCCGGCCTGATCACCGGTGCCGCCGACGACGATCCGAGCGGCATTGCCAGCTATTCCCAGGCGGGAGCGCAGTTCGGCTACGGCATGTTGTGGTCGATGTTTTTTACGCTGCCGTTGATGATCGGGATCCAGGTCGTCAGCGCGCGCATCGGCAGGGTCACCGGACACGGCCTGGCGGCGAATATCCGCAATCTCTATCCGGCGTGGCTGCTCTATATCGTGGTCGGCCTGCTGCTCGTCGCCAACACCATCAATCTCGCCGCCGACCTCGGTGCGATGGCGGCCGCGCTGCAGCTGCTGATCGGCGGGCAGCCGCATCTTTACATCGTGTTCTTCGGCGTCCTGTCTCTCGGCCTGCAGGTGTTCATTCCATTTCCGCGCTATGCGCCGATCCTCAAGCTCTTGACCCTGGCGCTGTTTGCCTACGTGGCGACGGTGTTCGTCATCGACATTCCATGGTCGCAAGTGCTGCGGCACACGTTCATGCCCGACCTGTCCTGGCGAGCCGACTACTTCATGATGCTGGTGGCCGTGTTCGGCACCACCATCAGTCCTTACCTGTTCTTCTGGCAGGCGTCGCAGGAGGTGGAGGAGCAGCGCGCGGCACCCGGCGAACAGCCGCTGCGCGAAGCGCCGGAGCAGGCCAAGGCGCATCTGCGGCGCATAAAGATCGATACCTACGTGGGCATGACGTTTTCCAATGTCGTGGCTTACTTCATCATCCTGACGACCGCGGTGACGCTGCACGCCCATGGCATCACCGACATCGAAACCTCGGCACAGGCGGCCGAAGCGCTGCGTCCGATCGCGGGGGAGTTTGCTTTCCTGCTGTTCGCCGCCGGCATCGTCGGCACCGGGATGCTCGCCGTGCCGGTGCTGGGCGGGTCCGCCGCCTATGCGGTCGCGGAGTCGTTTCGCTGGCCGATCGGCCTGGGCCTCAAGCTGGCCGACGGCCTGGGGTTCTACGCCGTGCTGATCACGGCGACCTTGGTCGGCGTGGCGTTGAATTTCACCTCCATCGATCCGGTGAAGGCGCTGATCTGGTCGGCAGTGATCAACGGCGTGATCTCCGTGCCGATCATGGCGGTGATGATGCTGATGGCGGTGCGGCCCGAGGTCATGGGCCGCTTCGTGGTGAGAACGCGCCTCAAAGTACTGGGTTGGCTCGCCACCGCTGTAATGGCGCTTGCGGTCGCGGCAATGACCTTCACTTTTCTCCCTAAATAACGGATAACCCCATGGCCTGGCAAACTTTCCTCTCGGTGTTCGGCACGGTGTTCCTCGCCGAGATCGGCGACAAGACCCAGCTCGCCACCATGCTCTACGCCGCGGATGCAAAGAACGCCAAGTGGTGGGTGTTCCTCGGCTCGGCGAGCGCGCTGAAAATCGCTGCGGGCATAGGCTTCATCGCCGTCGGCGTCTGGACGCTGCTGTCGAAATAGTCAGAACTCGGCGTGCAGCCGGAAGCCGTAGATGTTGACCGGGCCGCGATCGGCGTTGTAGGCCGGGTTCTCGACGCGCTGGTAGTCGAGCGTCAGCCAGAAGAACTTGGTGACGCCGATGTTGTAGTAGGCCTCGAAGGCGCGCTCGGGCCGCTGGCGGATGCGGCCGTCGCCGATGAACGCGTCGACCCCGCCCATGCCGAGGAAGTTGGCATGCGCCGACGAGATCCAGTTCTGCGCGACTCCGATGCCGATCGAGTCCTGCGCGCGCCGCCAGCGCGTGCCCTTGACGAGCGCGGCGAGGGCGAACGAGCTGTCCGCCGACTCGAAGGCGTCGACCTCGCTGCGGCCATCCGACTTCATCGCCCGCAGGTTGATGCCGACGTCATCGGTGAGGCTCTGCTCGATGCTGACCCCGGCGCCGACCTTCACATGCTTGCCGCGCACGTAGCACAGATCCGGCGCTGTCGCGTTGTCCGAGCCGTAATTGAACTCGGTGCAATTGGCGGCGGTCTTGCTCGGATCGGCGCGCTGCGCTGCGATGGCGTCGTTCCACTGGCCCATCAGAGCGACATTGCGGTAGGCGAGGAGCTGGACCTTGCCCGGCCGGCCGGCGAGCCGGTGCTGGCGCTCGATCTCGACCTGGTCGCCGTAATACTTCATGAACTGGTGGTTGAGCGTCAGCTGGTTCGGCAGCCGCGGCACGAGGAAGCGCCCGGCGCGCAGCGCCCATTCGTCGTGGAAATATTCGCCCGCCAGGCCCCAGCTGTAGCCGCGCGCGTCGGCCGCGAAGTCGTAGGCGGCGTAGGTGGCGAAGTTCATGCTCAAGAATTGCTGCCGGATGTCGCCGGCGACCGCGTTGCGGTCGAAGATGTCGATGATCGCGAGGTTGCCCGCAGTGAGCACGAAGCGGCGGCTCTGCACGCTCTTCGCGAGCTGCATCGGGGCCGACTCCTGCTTCGTCGACTCGCCGCCGAGGTTCCAGGTCTGGCGCAGAAAAAGGCGCGAGCGGTAGAAAATCGGCGTGCTGAAGCCGGTCTTCTCGAGCTCGCCGTTCTGCACCGAGCCGCCGAGGCCGTGCAGGTCGGAGAACGCCACCTGGGCAATCATCTCCGGTGCAAAGAGCAGCTCTCCGCCGCGCCAGGGCTTGACGCCAAGATAGCCGGTGGCGGTGGCGCTCCAGCTTCGCTCCCTGTCGGGGGAGAGCGAGTTGGGGCTGCCGTTCAGGTTGGTGTAAGCCGCCGGGAAGGCATCGTGCTTGTTGGCGATGTAGGTCGCCTGCCCGAATGCGTTCCACCGTTCTTCGACCGGGTCATCGGCGGCGAATGCCGGCGGTATCCATGACGCGAGCGCGAACGCCACTGCAGCCCAGCGGAGCGCCACGATCATCGACGAGCTCCCCTTTGTTCTTGCTGTTGCGACTATCTTACCTGAGGAGATGGAACCGCTTGCCTACAATAGGTCATGCGCCTGCTGATCGTCGAAGACGACGCCATGCTCGCCGACGGTTTGGCGAGGGCACTGCGTCGCTCGGGACATACCGCGGACTGCGTGACGAGCGCGGAGCACGCGGCGCTCGCGCTCGAGCACGACGCGTTCGACGTCATGCTCCTCGACCTCGGCCTGCCCGGCAGCGACGGCTTCGAGCTGCTCGCGCGGCTGCGCCGGCGGGGCAATACCTTGCCCGTGATCGTGATCACTGCGCGCGATGCTCTGACCGACCGCGTGCGCGGGCTCGACCTCGGCGCGGACGATTACCTGGTGAAGCCCTTCGAGCTGGAGGAGCTCGAAGCGCGAGTGCGCGCGCTGATTCGCCGGCGCGCCACGCCGGTTACGCCGCAGCTCGCTTTCGGGCGGCTGACCCTCGACCTCGTGGCGCGCGAGGCACGCGTCGACGGCGAGCGCGTCGAGCTCACGCCGCGCGAGTGGGCCATCATGGAGCTCTTCGTGACTCAGCCCGGGGTGGCCCTGGCGAAGGAGCGGATGGTGCAGTCGCTCTCGAGCTGGGACGACGCCTTGAGCGCCAATGCCGTGGAGGTCTATGTCTCGCGGCTGCGCGCAAAGTTCGAGCCGGCGGGGCTGCGCATCCGCACCGTTCGCGGCTACGGCTACATGCTGGAAGACAAGAATGCGCGCTGAGCGCAGCGTGCGCAGCCGGCTGCTCGTCTGGCTGCTGGGCCCCCTGGCACTGCTGCTCGGGGGGAGCGCGGTCGTCGCCTACAACACGGCGCTCGGCATCGCGACCGACGCGTACGACCGCTCGCTGCTCGACCCGGCGCTCGCCATCGCGCAGCAGCTGAAAATCAGCGACGCGGGAATCGCGCTCGAGATGCCGGAAGCCGCGCTCGAGGCGCTGCGCGTCGACACCAGCGATCGCCTGTTCTTTTCCGTGACCGACCGCGGGCGCGTGCTGATGGGCCCCGATACCCTGCCGCCGCCTCCCTCCGTGCCCGCATTGGGCACGCCGCTGTTCTACGACACGGTCTACCGCGGCGAGCCGGTGCGCGTGGCCGCGCTGGCGGTGGCCGGGCCGGGCCACCCGGTGATCGTGCAGGCGGCCGAGACGCTCGTGAAGCGCAACCGCCTGGTGCAGCATGTGCTGTTCGCGTACGTCGGCCTCGGCTGCGCGATTTTCGCGGTCACCCTCGCGGCGGTATGGATCGGTGTCGCGCGTGGGCTGGCGCCGCTGGAGAAGCTGCGCGGCGAGATCGCCACCCGCTCGCATCGCGACCTGCGCCCGGTTTCCGAGCGGCAGGCCCCCGACGAGGTGCGGCCGCTGGTGCGCGAGCTGAACCAGCTCCTGCATCGCCTGGCGGTGTCGATCGAGCTGCAGCAGCGCTTCGTGGCCGACGCCGCGCACCAGCTGCGCACGCCGCTTGCCGCGCTGCAGGCGCAGGTGGAGGCGGCGCGCGGCGATCCGCTGCCGCCGGCGCTTGCGCGCACCGTCGAGCAATTGCAGGCTGCGACGCGCCGCGCGGCGCACCTTTCGCGACAGCTGCTCACGCTCGCGAGCGTCGACCCGAGCGCCGAGCGCCCGTATTCGCCGCAGGCGGCCGATCTCGCGGAGCTCCTGCAGCGCGACCTCTCGGACTGGATCGCGCGCGCCGATGCGCGCCGCATCGACCTCGGCTTCGAGCTCTCGGCGGCCCCGGTGCGCGCCGAGCCCGAGCTGGTGCTCGAGGCGGCTTCGAACCTCCTCGACAACGCGCTCAGCTATACGCCGGAGCACGGCGAAGTGACCCTGCGCACCGGGCGGCGCGATGGGGTGTGCTACCTTGAGGTCGAGGACAACGGCCCGGGCATCCCGGAGCCCGAGCGCGCCTATGTGTTCGAGCGCTTTCACCGCGTGAAGGGCACGCCGGGTCCCGGGGCGGGCCTCGGCCTGGCGATCGTGCGCGAGATCGCCAACCGCCACGGTGCATCGGTGAATCTCGCCGCGGGCGCGGCAGGCCGCGGCACGCGAGTCAGCGTTTCTTTCCCCGCAGTCTAGGGGCGGTTCCACCAGCCGCCGCCGAGCGCCTGGAACAGGGCTGCGGTATCGGCGTAGCGGTTGGCTTGGGCCTGGACCAGCGTCAGCACCGTCTGGAAGTAGGCTTGTTCCGCGGTGAGGAGCGCGAAATAGCTGATGTCGCCAAGCTGCAGCTGCCGGCGGGCGATGGCGAGGCTCTCCTGGGCGAGCAGCTTCGCGTCGAGCGCCGCCTTCAGAGCGATCGCGTCGTACTCGAGCGCGCGCAGCGTGTCGGCGACGTTCTGCAGCGCTCCGATCACGGTGGAGCGATATTGCGCGGCCGCCTGATCGTAGGCCGCCTCGGCCGCCCGCCGGCGGTGGAGCAGGGCGCCGCCCTGGAACACGGGCTGCGTTACGTTCGCCGCCACCGCCCAGAAGCCGCTGCCCGAGGTGAACAGCGACGACATCGCAGTGGCCACGCTGCCGACATCGGCATTGATGGTGAACTGCGGAAGCATGTTCGCCGTCGCCACGCCGATCTGCGCGCTGGCGGCGTGCAGCTGCGCCTCGGCGGCGCGCACGTCGGGCCGCTGCTGCACCAGCTTCGAGGGCAGGCTCACGGGCAGCTCGACCGGCAGGGCGAGCGCGGAGAAATCGAACTTCTGGGCCACTTCCTCGCTCGGGAATCCGCCCGCCAGCGCGGTGAGCAGGTTGCGCTGCTGCGCGAGCTGCTTGCGCAGCGGCGCGAGGCTCGCCTGCGCCTGCGCCAGCACGACGCGCTGCTGGATGACGTTCGCCTCGGCGATGGCGCCGAGCTGGAGCTGGCGCTGCATGAGCTGCACCTGCTCGGTGACGAGCGTAACAATCTCCTCGGTCGCCGCCACCTGCGCGCGCAGCGCCGCCTCCTGCACCGCGGCGGCCACGACGTTGGCGGTGAGCGTGACGTAGGTGGCTTCGAGCTGGAAGCGCTGGGCCTCGGCCATGGCCGCCGCGTTCTCGACTTGGCGCCGCACGCCGCCGAACACGTCGGGCGCGTAGGCGACGCTGAGCTGCGCCGTATGCAGGCTGAAGATGGAGGCGTTCGAATTGAGCGGCGAGCTCAGCACCGGCGCCACCTTCTGGCGCGTGGGGGAAAAGCTTGCTTGTACGGCGGGAAAGAACGCGCCGCGCTGCGCGCGATAGGTCTCGTCGGCCACGCGCAACGCGGCTTGGGCGGACTGCAAGCCGGGATTTGCCTTCAGCGATTGTTCGACCAGCGAATTCAACGCCTCGGAGCGGAACAGCGTCCACCACTGCGCCGGAATGTCCATCTCACTCAAGAAGCGCTGCAGGTCGCCGCCCGGGGTTTCCGCGGAGACGCTCTGCGTGGTGAGCGGCTCGGGCGTGTAGCGATCCACCGGCGGCGCGGCGGGGCGGCGGAAATCGGGGCCCACGGCGCAGCCCGCCAGAACCACGACGAACAGCACGGCCCTTCTCATCCGGCGGGCGCCTCCTCCTGCTGGCTGCCGTCGGGCAGGGGCGCGGCGCCGCGCCGCGAAACGACGCCGATGAGGGCAGGCAGCACGACGAGGATGAAGACCGGCGCCAGCAGCACGCCGCCCACCACCACGAGCGCGAGCGGCCGCTGCACTTGCGCGCCGATGCCGGTCGACACCGCCGCCGGCAGTAGTCCGACGCCCGCCGCGATGCAGGTCATCACCACGGGGCGCATCTGCACCTCGCAGGCCTGCCGGATCGCCTTCGCGCGCGCCACCCCGTCGCCGAGGAGCTGGTTGTAGTAGGAGATCACGATGATGCCGTCCATCGCGGCGATGCCAAAGAGCGCCACGAAGCCGATCGCCGCCGATACGCTGAAGGGCGTGCCGGTCACGTAGAGCGCGAAGATGCCGCCGATCAGCGCCATCGGCATCACGCTCGCCGCGAGCAGCATGTCGACCAGCGAATTGAAGTGGAAGTAAAGCAGCGCGCAGATCAGCAGCAGGCTGAGCGGCACGGCCACCGCGAGACGCTGCGCCGCGTCCTTGAGGTTGCCGAATTCGCCGACCCACTCGAGGCGGTAATTGCCGGGCAGCTCGACCTCGCGCTGGACCTTGTCCTGCGCCTCGATCACCGCGCTGCCCAGATCGCGGCCGCGCACGCTGAATTTGATCGGGATGTAGCGCTGCTGCTGCTCGCGGTAGATGAACGACGCGCCCGACTCGAGGCGTACGTCGGCGACCTGGCTGAGCGGCACCTGCACCACGGTGCCGTTGGCGCCGGGCACGCCGACCGTGATGCGCCGGATCGCATCGAGGCTGGAGCGGTATTCCGGCGCGAGGCGCACCACCATCGCGAAGTTGCGGTCGCTGCCTTCCTCGTACAGGTTGCCGGCCGCCTGCCCGCCGATGGCGGCCTGGACCGTGGCGTTGATGTCGCCCGGCGCGAGGCCATAGCGCGCGGCGCGCGCGCGATCGATGTCGATGCGCACGGTCGGCTGGCCGAGCGAGTTGAGCACCGCGAGGTCCGTCACGCCCCTGACGGTGCGCATCACATCCCGGATCTTGGCCGCGGTCGCTTCGAGGGTGCGCAGGTCGTTGCCGTAGAGCTTGATCGAGTTCTCTCCCTTCACGCCCGAGGCCGCCTCCTCGACGTTGTCCTGGATGTTCTGCGAGAAGTTGAACTCGACGCCCGGGAACTGCGCTTCCAGCGCGCCGTTGACCTGCTCGGTGAGCTTCTCCTTGTCGACACCCTGGCGCCACTCGGCCTGGGGCTTGAGCGGCACATAGAACTCGCCGTTGAAGAACCCGGTCGCGTCGGTGCCGTCGTCCGGGCGCCCGTTCTGCGAGATCACGGTGACCGCCTCGGGGAAGGTCTTGATGATCTTGCGCATCTTGTTCACGTGCTCGTTGGCCTCCTCGAGCGAGATCGAGGGCGGCATCGTGGCGCGGATCCACAGATTGCCTTCCTCCAGCTTCGGCAGGAATTCCAGGCCCAGGGCGGGAAGCATCGCCACCGCGAGCACGAACGCCAGAACGCCGATGCCCAGCGCGAGGATGCGGTTGGCCAGGGCGAAATCGAGCAGCGGCGCATACGCGCGACGCAGCCAGCGCACGATGATGGTTTCTTTCTCCTCGAGCTTTTCATTGAGCAGCAGCAGCGCGCTCAGGGCCGGCGAGACGGTGAAGGTGGCGATCATGCCGCCGAGGATGGCGTAGGCGTAGGTCTTGGCCATCGGCCCGAAGATGTGGCCTTCGATGCCCGACATCGTGAAGAGGGGCACGAAGCCGGCGATGATGATCGCGGCCGAGAAGAAAATCGGGCCGTTGACCTCGGCTGCCGCCACCGCGATCCGGTTGAGCTTGCCGTGCAGGCCGATCACCATCTGCATATGTTCCAGGCCGTGCGGACCTTCGCGCCATTTCTCCTTGGGCTCCGAAAGGTGGCGGTAGATGTTCTCGACCATGATCACGCTGGCGTCGACGATCAGGCCGAAATCGATCGCCCCGACCGACAGCAGGTTCGCCGACTCGCCGCGCAGCACGAGGATCGCAACGGCGAAGAACAGGGCGAACGGGATGGTCGTCGCCACGATGATGGCGCTGCGCAGGTTGCCGAGAAAAATCCACTGCACGAAGAAGATCAGCACGATGCCCATAACCATGTTGTGCAGCACCGTGTTCGTCGTCACGTTGATCAGGTCGGTGCGGTCGTAGATCTTCTGGATGCGCACGCCGGGGGGCAGGATGCCGCTGCCGTTGATCTTGTCGATCTCGGCCTTCACCGCCTCCAGCGTGGGCTTGCTTTCCTGCCCGCGGCGCATCAGCACGATGCCTTCGACCACATCGTCATCGTTGTCCTGGCCGGCGATGCCGAGGCGCGGCTTGTGCCCGACGCTGATGTCCGCCACGTCGCTCATCAGCACCGGCGCGCCGTTCGGCGCGGTGAGCGTCGTCTCGCGGATGTTGTCGAGCGAATGGATCTGGCCGATGCCGCGCACCACCGCCGCCTGGGGGCCGAAGTTTACGGTCTGCCCGCCGACGTTGATGTTGCTGTTGTTGAGCACCTGGATGATCTGCGGCACCGTCAGGCCGTAATGCGTGACCTTCTTAAGGTCGAGCGTCACGTCGTAGGTCTTGGTCCTGCCGCCCCAGGCGATGACGTCGATGACCCCGGGCACCGCCTTGAAGCGGCGCTCGAGAATCCAGTCCTGGATGGTCTTGAGATCCGTCACCGAAAAGCCGTCCGGACCCAGCACGCGGTAGCGGTAGATCTCGCCGGTCGGGCTCACCGGTGAAATCGAAGGCTGAGCGCTGTTCGGCAGGCTCGGCATCTGGGCGAGGCGGTTGATGACGAATTGCTCCGCCTGGTAATAGGTCAGGTCGTAGGTGAATTGCACCTTCACGTCGGACAGGCCGAACAGCGAGATGGTGCGGATCGTCTTGACGTTCGGGATGCCCGCCATCGCCACTTCGATCGGGATGGTGATGTAGCGCTCCATCTCCTCCGCCGACTGCCCGGGGCTCTGCGTCACGATGTCGACCAGCGGCGGCACCGGGTCGGGGTAAGCCTCGATGTTCAGCTTGATGAAGCTCACCAGGCCGGCGGCCATGACGGCGAACAGCAGCACCACGATCAGCAGGCGCTGGCGCAGCGCGAAGGCGATGACCTGGTTCATCAGTCCTTCACTTGCGCGGCGCGGTCGATGAAGAGGGTGCCGCTCGCGATGATGCGTTGTCCCGGCGTGAGGCCCTCCTTGACCTCGACCATGCCGTCGTTCGTGCGGCCGACCTGGATCGAGCGCGCGGCGACCGTGCCGTCGTCGAGCACCAGCCAGACGTGCGCCTTGTCGCCCTCATAGATGACGGCGTTCTGCGGGATCGCCGGCGCGGCGACGTCCACTCCCGTGATGATGCTGAAGCTGGCGAACATCATCGGCTTCAGTGCCCCGTCGGTGTTCTCGACTTCCGCGCGCACCGGCAGGCGCCGGGTCGTGGCGTCGATCGAGGGCGCGATCCACGCGAGGTGCGCGCTGAACACGCGGGCGGGATAGGCCAGCACGCGCACATCCACCGGCTGGCCGATGCGGACCATCCGCGCGTCGGTCTCGCGCACGTTGGCGATCAGCCACACGGTGGAGAGGTCGCCGATCGAGTAGACCGGGGTGGTCGAAGCCCCGCTCGCTGCGCTGGCGATGTACTGGCCGAGGCCGACCTGGCGCTGCACCACGGTGCCGCCGATCGGCGCGCGCACGATGGCTTCCGGGTTCATCTGCTGTGTATTGGGCGAGTTCTCCACGCTCGCGATCTCGGTGGCCGACTTGCCGAGGATGCGCAGCCGGTTGCGCGCTGCCGCGCGCGCGGTCTCGGCGCTGCGCAGGGCGTTCTGCGCGCTCGCCAGCTCCGCCTGGCTCTGCAGCCAGTCCTTGAGCGCGCCGGACTTGGCGAGATAGAGCTCGTGCTGGCGCTTCTCGTTGGCCTCGGCCAGCTTCAGTTGCGAACGCGCCGTGTTGAGCGTCGAGAGCGCGGCCACCAGATCGTTCTGCGCCTGCACCACTTCACTCGCCTCCACCGCCATCAGCGGGTCCCCCGGCTTCACCGCGTCGCCGAGCTTCGCGATGACGCGCGTCACCCGCCCGGAGAAGGGCGAGAACACCGGCGTCGTCGTATCCTCGTTGATCGCGATGTTGCCGTCGGTGATCTGCTCGCTGCGGAACGTGTAGGACTCGACCGGCATGACCTTCAGCCCCGCCCACTGCTCCTTGGTCGGCCGGAAGGTGCCTGGCGCCGGCGCGGGCTGCGTCTGGGCGCCGCGCGCGTCGTCGCTGCCGAAGAAGTGTTTGAGGGTCGTGGCGCCGGCCGCGAAGGCACCGATCGCGATGGCGAGGGCGACCAGCGCGGCCAGCTGCATGCGGCGCGAGAGGCGCGGCACGCGGCGGCGCGCCTCAGGAGGCGGCAGCAGCGGCTCGGAACTCATGCGCGGCTTCCAGCATGTAACCAACGCGGTGCACCGTGCGGATGCGGATGCCCGCCGGCTCGAGCTTGGCGCGCAGCCGCGAGACATAGGTCTCGATGGTGTTCGCCGAGACGGGCTTGCCGCAGCCCGCGATGCTCTGGCTGATGCTTTCCTTGGAGACGACGCGCTCGGCCTGCCTGAGCAGCACTTCCAGCACCGCCCATTCCCTGGGCACAAGCGCGAGCGGCTCGCCGGCGAGATAGGCGCGCCGTGCATCGCTATCGACCACCAGCGGCCCGTGCACCAGCCTGCGCGCATCCTCTCTCGAACGCGAGCGCCGGATCAGTGCACGCACGCGCGCCGCGAGCTCGGGCATGGCGAACGGCTCGGCCAGGCAATCGGCGCCGAGCTCGAGCGCCTGCACGCGCTCGTCGACCTGCTCGCGCGCGGTCAGCACCAGCAGCGGAACCCGATCGCGCTGGTCCTCGAGCGCACGCAGCAGCCGTGCGCCGTCGACGACCCGCAGGCTAAGGTCGAGGATCAGCAGATCGAACGTCTGTGCGGCAGCGGTGCGTACCGCCTGCTCGCTCGAGCGCGCGAGCTCCACCGCGCATCCCTGGCGCCGGAGCATGCGCGCGAGCTCGTCCGCGACCCACGAACCGTCCTCCAGAATGAGGATTCGCATTGCGCTGCCACTGTAGGAGCAGGTCTCCTACAAAACGCTGACAGCAGGTGGATGCAAGTCACGGGTAAACATGGTGTCAGTGACAGGATGCTTGCAAACGACCTGATGGCGGCGTGTCGAGCGATGCTCGTAGAATGCTGATGCCGGTAGCCGACGGGCTATCGGAGATACCTCCTGAAGCAAAAGGCCGGCGCGACTACGTCGGCCTGTTTTTTTAAGCCGAGTTGTCCGCGATGCGCAGGTTTCTCGTTCCGGTCGACGGCTCCGATAGCTCGCTGCGTGCCCTTGCCTGGGCGATTGATCTCGCGCAGCACATGAGCGGCGTCGCCATTCATCTCGTCAACGTCGACCGGCCCGAGAAGAGCGCGGCGATCCTGAGCCACGCGGAACAAGCGCTGCGCGCGGCGCAGCTCTCTTATACGAAAGAAGCATTGAGCGGCCCCGTTGCAGCGGTCATCGCGGAGCACGCCGGGAGGCTTGGCTGCGATGCCATCGTCATGGGCACCCGCGGCACCTCCGCCATCGAGAACCTGGTCCTCGGTACCGTCGCCAACGAAGTGGTTCACCGCACCCGCCTGCCGGTCACCCTCGTTAAATAAGGTTTTGCGCCGCCCTTTCAGAAATTTGTCAGCTTTCTGGGGTTAGATTCGCCGACCCCACAAAAAGCTGACAAAGTGCTGGAGTGACCCGCTGCGCCCTGTCGTTCCTGGTTTTCGCCCTCCTAGCCGGCGCGATGCCGGCCGCCGCCAGCGATCTGACGCTGGCGGAGGCGGAATCCTTTCTCCTGCGCAATAACCGCGAGCTGCAGGCGGCGCGGCGCGCGGTCGAGTCCGCCGAGGCGCAGCAGATGATCGCCGGCGCGCGCCCCAACGCTACCTTCGCGATCAACAGCGGGCTGATCGGCTCGGGGGGCAAGCCCGACACGGTGTTTCGCATCGACCAGCCCTTCGAGCGCGGCAACAAGCGCGACCTGCGCCTCGACGCCGCCGCCGGGCTGCAGCGCGCCGCGCGCAACGATTCGCTCGACGTGCTGCGTCAGCAGCTGGCACTCTTGCGCGGCACCTACTTCGATCTGAAGCTGGCGCAGGAGCGCGCCGAGGTGCTGGCGCAGACCGCGCAGCTCTTCTCCGTAACGCTGAACGCGGCGCAGCGCCGGCTCAAGGCCGGTGACCTCGCTCCGGCGGACGTCGCCAAGGTGCAGGTAGATTACGAGCGTGCACAGAATGACGCCCGCGGCGCGCAGGCAGAGTTCGCACGCGCCCAGATCGCGCTCGCCTATCTCATCGGCGCCGAGCGCGAAGCACCCGAGCTGCGCGCCGTCGATCCCTGGCCGGCGCCGCAACGCGCCGACGCCGCGACGCTCGAGCGCGCGATCGAGGAGCGGCCCGACGTGGCGGCCGCGCGCCAGCGCGTCGAGGCGGCCGAGCGGCTGCGCGACCTCGCGCGGGCGCAGCGCACGCGCGACATCAGCATCGGCGCCCAGTACGAGCGCTTTCCCGGCAACGTGCCCGCCAACTCCGTCGGCTTCGGCTTCGCCGTGCCGCTCTTCACCGGCTATGACTTCTCGGGCGACATCCAGAAGGCCGAGGTCGACCGCTACGCGGCGATGGATGCCCTGGCGCGCACGCGCGCCGTGGCGATGAACGAGCTGCGCCGCGCGGCGGGGGACGTGAATGCCGCCGCCGAGCGCATCGAGCGCTTCGATGCGTCGCTGCTGGGCGCCGCCAACCAGAGCGCGCAGGCCACCGAGTTCGCCTTCAGCCGCGGCGCCATCTCGGTGCTCGAGGTGCTCGATGCACGCCGCACGCTGCGCGCGGTGCGCCTCGAGGCGCTCGGTGCGCGGAACGACTACGCCAGGGCGCTCGCCGCCTGGACCGCCGCGCAGGCCAACGTGCAGACACTGGAAACGCGATGAGGCTTCTCATCCTGCTGCTGGCGGGCGCCGCGCTCCTTGCCTGCGGCGAGAAGGAGAAGGAGCCGCTGCCGCAATACACCGTCGAGCAGCACAGCATCGTCATCTTCCCGCCCGGCAGCCCGCAGATCGCCACCATCACCTCGGTGCCGATCGAGCCGCGCCGCGACATGATGCTGCGCTTCAACGGCCGCCTGGTGTGGAACGAGGACCGCACCGTGCGCGTCTTCGCGCCGTTCGCCGGGCGCGTCACTTCGATCGCGGTGCGCCCGGGGGACCGCATCAAGGCGGGCCAGTCGCTAGCGGTGCTGGCGTCGCCGGAGCTCGGCGTGGCGCAAGCGGAGGCGCGCCGTGCCGAGCAGGACCACTCGCTCGCGCGGAAGAACCTGGCACGCGTGCAGGAGCTCTTCACCGCGGGCGTGGCGCCAGCCAAGGACCTGCAGGCGGCGCAGGCGGATGTCGCGCGCACCAAGGCCGACCGCGACCGCACGCTGGCGAAGCTGCGGCTCTATGGCAAGACCGATAACGTGGATCAGACGCTGGCGCTGAAAAGCCCGATCGCCGGCGTGGTGGTCGAGCGCAACCTCAATCCGGGGCAGGAGATCCGTCCCGACAACCAGGGCGACAAGGCGCTGTTCGTGGTGTCCGATCCGAGCGAGCTCTGGTTCCTGCTCGACGTCGCGGAAAAAGACATATCGCTGGTGAAGCCCGGCACCGACCTCAGCCTTGCGACCACGTCGCTCGGCGATGAGCGCGTCCGGGGCCGCATCCTGCACGTCGCCGATGTGGTCGATCCGCAGACGCGCTCGGTGAAGGTGCGCGGTACCGTCGCCACGAACGACGAGCGCCTCAAGGCCGAGATGTACATCGTCGCCGAGCTGCGCGTGCCCGCGCCCGGCGGCTACCTGGTGCCGGCGCGCGCGGTGTATCTGCGCGGCGAGCAGCATTACGTCTTCATCGACGAAGGCAACGGCCGCTACGCGCGCCGCGCGATCCGGCCCGGGCCGCTCGCCGACGGCTACCAGGTGGTGCTGCAGGGACTCGCGGCCACCGACAAGGTGGTGCTCGACGGCA
>Ga0209647_1001284_pt1 | contig 21690 bp, 15 predicted proteins | sample GraSoi_2013_60cm_FD_185827 | JGI IMG/M metagenome (GOLD analysis project Ga0209647, IMG submission 185827) | Grasslands soil microbial communities from the Angelo Coastal Reserve, California, USA - Sample 9_17_2013_60cm (SPAdes) (version 2) | ecosystem: Environmental > Terrestrial > Soil >... | reverse complement strand
CCGGCATCGACGGGCTGCTCAGGAGCTGATGCAAGTCGACATGCCGGATATTGACATTGGCCTTGAGGCGCGGCGGGCCGTCCTTGGTGAACGGCGTGAAGTGGAAGCTGAGGTCGACATCGCCCTGGGCGGTGTGAAAGCGCAAGCGCCGCAGCTCGAGCTCGCCGTCCTTGAGGGTGAGGCCGAGGCTCACGCGCTCGAGCGGCAGCCCGCCAGTCGCTTTGATGTTGGTGCCGTCGAAATTAAGCTCGGCGTTGACGCCGGGCAGCTTCTGCACGGAGATCGGCGTGTTCGGAATGATGCGGTCGCCCGGATCGGGCGGCTTGGGCGGCGCCGAGGACGCAGCGGGCTTGCCGCCGTAGAGGCCCTTGAAATCCGCGAGGTCAATGAATGTCGAGGTAAGATTGGCCTGGAGCTGCGGCACCTTGGCATTGGTGTCGATGGCGACGCCGCCCTCGAGATCGCTGTGCCCGGTGCGCATGGTCAGCGCCTTCAACTCGAAGCGGCCGTTGCCGCCGGCGAGCACGGCGGTGCCGCGGAAATCGGGCAGCTCCGGCAGCGGCACGCCCAGCATGTCCGCGAGCTCGTCGAGCTTGGCGCCGCTCAGCGACAGGCGAAGGTTGATGCCGGCGAAATCGAGCGGCTCGTCGACGGTGCCTTCGGCGGCGAGCCGGATCTGGTCGACGCCGCCCTCGAACTTGACGGGGTAGGGCTTCTGCGGATCGCGCAGCTGCGCGATCGGCCCGACCGTGCCGGCGAGGCGGATAGGCGCCTTCTGAAAGGTGCCTGCCGCGGCGATCGTCACGGGGCTCGCGGGATCGGGTTGCTGGAAGTCAAGCGTGGCCAAGCCCAGCTCCGTCCGGGCTTCCGTCTCGCCATTGTGGAAGAGGAGGGCCGAATCGGTCACCGCGAAGTGCCGCAGGTCCGGGAACTGGCTGCGCTTCTTCGGCGCCGCGGATTTCGCGCCGAAATCCCAGTTGCGCTCGCCCTTCTTCGAGGTCTCCAGCAGCAGCTTGGCGCCGTCGAGCGCGATCAGCGGGATGCGCGTCGGTCCGCGCAGCAGGGTGCGCGCGTGGAGGTCGATCTCGAGCCGCCGTGCCGAGAACATGTCGGGCTCGGTGCCCCAGGCGGCATTGGCGACATGCACATCCTCGGCGACGAGCCGGGTCGGCGCGCCCCAGCGGATGGCGAGGGGGCCGTCGATGCGGATCTGGCGGCCGACCATGCCGCTCACGGGATGCTCGATGGCCCAGACTACGGCGCGGGCGCCGCCGAGCCACAGCGCGCCGCCGGCAATGACGACGAGCAGCAGGATGACCGCCGCTATCCAAGCAATGATCTTGAGCGCGCGCACGGTAATCCGCCCATTGAGTTTCCCCTGAAAAACGAGGCTTGACGCCGCGGCGTTCCTTTTCGCGCCCGCTTGCGCCGGCGCCCAGCGCTCCCCAAGTTTCTGCGCCGGATGGACTTTCCTCGCCGAGTGTGTTTTCAACTCGGGCGAGCGGCAGGAGATGGTCATGGCTTCGCAAGAGGGTCGGGTGAGGGTCGCCATTCTCGGCGCCAGCGGCTACACCGGCGCCGAGCTGCTGCGCATCCTCGCGCATCACCCGCGCGCCGAGATCGTGGCGATGACCGCCGACCGCCAGGCCGGCAAGCCGATCGGCGCCGTGTTCCCGCATCTCGCCCGACGCAACCTTCCCGACCTCGTCGCGATCGGCGACGTGGATTGGCGCAAGGTCGATCTCGTCTTCTGCTGCCTGCCGCACGGCACGACGCAGGAGGTCCTTGCCGGCTTGCCGAAGCATTTGCGGATCCTCGATCTCTCCGCCGATTTCCGCCTTGCCGACCCCGCTTCCTACGCGCAATGGTACGGCCATGCCCATCGCGCGCTCGAGCTGCAGCGTGAGGCCATCTACGGCCTCACCGAGGTCAATCGCTCCGGCATCGCCAATGCGCGCCTCGTCGCCGTGCCCGGCTGCTACCCGACCGGATCGCTGCTGCCGCTGGTGCCGCTGGTCAAGAAAGCGGTGATCGATGCCGACGACATCGTCATCGACGCCAAGTCCGGCGTCACCGGCGCCGGACGCGGGCTCAAGGAGACCAGCCTGTTCGCCGAAGTGGCCGAAGGCATCGCCGCCTATGGGGTGGCGAGCCACCGCCACATGCCCGAGATCGATCAGGGGCTCTCGGCGGCGGCGGGGCGGCCGATCAAGGTAAGCTTCACGCCGCATCTGATGCCGATGAACCGCGGCATCCTCTCGACCATCTATGTGCGCTATGCCAAGGGCGCGACGCTGGCCGATTTGCGGCGCGTCCTGGAGGACGCGTATGCCAACGAGGCCTTCGTGCGCGTGCTGCCCGAAGGGAGCGTGCCGGCGACGCATCACGTGCGCGGCTCGAATTTGTGCCATATCGGCCTGGCGCAGGATCGCCTGTCCGGCCGCGCCATCCTGGTCTCGGCGATCGACAATCTGGTGAAGGGCGCCTCGGGCCAGGCGGTGCAGGACATGAACGTCATGCTCGGCATCGCCGAGACGACAGGCCTCGAGCAGGAGCCGCTGTTCCCGTGAGCGGCGGCCTCATCCTGCCGTTCCACAACACGCTGCCGCGCATCGCGCCGGAGGCGTGGGTCGCGCAGACGGCGGTGATCATCGGCGACACCGAGATCGCCGCCAATGGCAACGTCCGGTTCGGCTGCGTGCTGCGCGGCGATATCGCGCCGATCCGCGTCGGCGCCTACGCCAACATCCAGGACGGCACTGTCGTGCATGTCTCGAGCGTGCTCAAGGAAGGGACGCGCATCGGCGCCCATGTCACCATCGGCCACATGGCGCTGATCCACGCCTGCACGCTCGAGGATTCGAGCTTCATCGGCATGAAGGCCTGCGTCATGGACGGCGCGGTGGTCGAGAGCGGCGCCTGGGTCGCGGCCGGCGCGGTGGTGACGCCGGGCAAGCGCGTGCCCAAGGGCCAGCTCTGGGCCGGCACGCCCGCGCGCTATCTGCGCGACGTCACGCCGGAGGAGGCGCTCTATATCGAGCGCCTTCCGAAGCAATACGCTCGGCTCGCGAGCGAATACCGATAGCATCGGTCCGATTAGGTCGCGCGCCCTAAAGAGGGCATTGCGCAAGGCCGAATCTCCACTCATAGTTTTATCCAACAAGATCGGCTAGCGCGGCGCGCGCCTGCGCCCATGCAAGAACGACCGCTTCTGCTTCAGCAAGCACTTAAAATGGGAGGTGAAGGCCATGATCTTGCAGCTAAAAGCCGGAGCGACGAGGCGCGCTCCTTGGACGCTCGGCGTGGTTGCCGCCTGCCTTTTGGCGATGAGCCCGGTGGGCAACGCGATGGCCGGTTCGCCGGTCGTCATGACCCATGACGGGCCGGTCAAAGGACTGTCCGCGCCGACAATGCGCGAATTCCTCGGCATTCCCTATGCGGCAGCGCCGGTGGGCGATCTCCGCTGGCGGCCGCCGCAGCCGCATGCGCGCTGGTCGGCGCCGCGCGACGCGACGCATTTCGCGAGCCATTGTGCGCAGAACGCTTCGCCCTTCGGCGCGGCGAGCGTCAGCGAGGATTGCCTTTACCTCAACGTCTACACTCCCGACGACGGCCGCGACGATCACCCGGTGATGGTGTGGATCCATGGCGGCGCGCTGGTCGTCGGCGAGAGCGACGACTACAACCCCGTGCGGATGGTCGAGCAAGGCGATGTCGTCGTCGTCACCATCAATTATCGCCTCGGGCTCCTGGGCTACATGGCGCACCCGGCGCTGAGCGCCGAATCGGTTGAGCACATCTCCGGCAATTACGGGCTCATGGACCAGCAATTCGCGCTGGAGTGGGTGCAGCGGAACATCGGGCGCTTCGGCGGCGATCGCGACCGGGTGACGCTGTTCGGCGAGTCCGCCGGCGGCTTGAGCACGCTCTCGAACGTCGCCTCGCCCCGTGCGGCGGGGCTGTTCCAGCGCGCCATCGTCGAGAGCGGCGCCTACGCGCTCCATCTGCCGAGCCTGGCGATTGCCGAAGCGCAGGGCAGCGCGGTGGCGACCAGCCTCGGCTGCAGCACGGCCGCGTGCTTGCGCTCCCTCGCGGTGGCGCAAATCCTCGCCAAGACCGCGTCCGGCATCGTGCCGAATGTCGACGGCAAGATGCTGCCGCAGACGCTGGCGAGCGCCTTCGCCAACGGCGATTTCAATCGCGTGCCGATCATCCAGGGCAGCAACCACGACGAGTTCACGCTGTTCGTCGGCCTCGATTTCGACCTGGTCGGCGGACCGGTGACGGCGGCGGCGTACCCGTTCGTCGTCGCCGCCATCGTCGGCGCCGCGCGGGCGCCGGCGGTGCTGGCGGAATACCCGCTCAGCAACTACGCGAGCGCGGACGAGGCGGTCGCCGCGCTCGGCACCGACGTCACCTTCGCCTGCGGCGCGCGGAGCGCCGACCTGTCCCTGTCCGGATACGTGCAGACCTACGCCTATGAGTTCAACGACGAGAACGCGGCAGAGAATTTTCTGCCGCCGATCAGCATCCCCTATGGCGCGGCGCATGCCTCGGAGATCCAGTACCTTTTCACGCTGCCGCAATCGGTTCCGTTCACGCCGACGCAGCAGAAGCTGTCCGAGACGATGATCGCCTATTGGACGCAATTCGCCCGCAACGGCGATCCCAACACCTTCCGCCGCCATCATTTCCCCGAGCCGTTCTGGCCGCGCTTCACCGCCAATGACGAGGACGAGGACATCCAGTCGCTGGCGCCGGCAGGAGTGCAGGTCGAGTCCGACTTCGCGACGCGGCATCACTGCACGTTCTGGGCCGCGCACGGCATCTAGCGCCGAAAATGACGACGCCCTGCTCGCGCAGGGGTCGCTCGCCGCGCGGCTTTCCCAAATGCATCGGGGAGCGGCTGATGCCGCTCCCCGACTAGTCTCTCACCTTGATCGCGTCTTGTGGTCGATCAATCCGCCAGCCTCATTGCCGGCAGATCCGCCAGATCACGCCGGTTTTCGGAAGCTGCACGAGCGGGCCGTCGGCCGGGACCGTGAACTTCGCGGCCGCGTCGGACTGGCCGAAGTCGCGCACCGCGCCATAATCTACCACCCAGGCGCAGCCATCGGGCCCGAACTTGACGTTGGTGGGACGGTTGAACGCGCGAAGCCCGTCCGGGAACGCCTGCTCGAAGGTGGTGTTGTGGGCGAACCGCATGATCTTGAGCACCAGCGGGTCGTCCGGATCACTGAAATTGATCAGCTTGATCTCATGTCCCGCCTCCGGTGCCGGGGGCGTGGCGTTCGAGGCCGAGAAGCCGAAGTCGCCCTCGAGTGCATACAAAGCCGCACCGCGCTCGATCGAGCCACCGACAAAGGAATTTGGCACGAAGTCGATGCCGGTGAACGAAGAATCGGCCGCCTCGAGGGCGAGCGGTGCCGTGATCTGCTGCGGCGGGAACGCCAGCACGTCCCGCATCGGACGATCCTCGTTCAGAATCTGCGCGAGGCTCGCCGGCGTGCACATGCTGGGGGGATTGCCGGGGTCGGCGACGCAGAGATCGTCGCCCGGCCCGCCGACTGGGTTGTAAATCGCCTGATTTGTCGGCAAGAAGCCATAGCGATCCGGCCACCCATGGTAGTCCGGGGTGCCGTCGTCATTCTGCCGGGCCAGTTGCAGCGAATCGGGTGCGTTGGTCGAGGGCCGCGCGCCGCGCTCGTCGGCGCCGTCCTCGCCCACCAGCAGCCCGCCCTTCAGGACATGGTCCTCGGGCGCGAAGCGGATGGCATAGCCGTTCCGATAGCCCCATGAGAAGGGCTCGATCGTGTCCGCCGGGTTCTTCGCGTCGAGGCGGGCCCGCAGAATGGAGCCGTCGCAGACGCCGTGGTGTGCGGCGCTTTCGAAGGCCTTGACCGTCGCGCCCGGGCGTGTCGTGCCGAAGGGGGAATAACCACTGGTCTTTACCCCGCCGCCCGAGTCGAACACGTTGTTGCTGAGCACGATGTCCTGGCAGGGGATGTCCTGTTGATTGGCACCGCCGCCATTGTCGCGGCCGACGACGCCGCTGTTGGTGGTCGAGCCCTGCGACCAGTAGATAAACCCGCCCTTGAAGGCGAGCTGCTCGCTCGGATGATCGCCGGTCGGCAGCTTCGTGATGAACGGGGTAACCTGGCCCGTCATGGGATTCACGGTCACGATGCGCGAGCTGTTGTTCTGCCCGTTATGCGCATGCGTCGCCTGGTTCGAATCGGTGGCAAACAGTCGCCCGCCGGCCAGCCCATTCTCGAAGGCGATATCGACCGCCGGACCGTGCGGCTGCAAGACGTTGGTGCCGCCGGTCTCGGTGGTCGCATCCGTCGGCTTCCCGAGTGTGCGGAGCAGGGTTCCGTTCTGGTTGAAGACGAGAACGTCGGGGGTAAACGGGTTCGGGCCCAGCCCTTTCGTCTGCCAGAGCGCTTCGTCATTGCAGCGGCTGGGCAGCCCGTGCCCGGACTCCAGGATAAAGACCTCGAAGTTTTTCCCGCTGCCGAGGAAGGCGATCCCGGTCGGGAAATTCAGACCGGTCTTGAAGACCTCGACCTTGAATCCGGACGGCACGACGATGTCCTGGCCGCCGGACGGGTTGAACTGCACGTCCTCGCCTGGACAGAGCGGGTTTCCGACGGTCGCTGCGGTCGCCATCGCGGCCGGCAGCGTCGCCAACATTCCCTGCGCGAGGACGATGCTCAGCAGGTGTCGATTGGAAAATCGGACCATGTGATACCTCCTCCCATTGAGTTTGCTTTTAGAAATGCGCACCAACCGCCGCGACCAGGCATGCGAAGCCGGTTTCGCGACGACAAAGTCTTCCCCGTTGCACGGCGTTACCCGCGCATCACCAGTCCTGGATGTGGCTAGCTCGAAAAGCCGGCTCCGATTGATTCGGAGTCCTTAACGCGCCCAGTAGCCTTAAAACGCTAAACCCGCGATAGAAGCCGGTCAACGCCTAATTTGCGTGCAACGCTTGCCCTTTTGGGTAGCATCGTCGCGCACAGCTCGGCGTGACGCGCACATAGGAGTCGGGCGCCGTCGGCTATGTTACCTATGGCCACGCGCCCAAGCGTCTGCGCTCTCGGCTTATAGACAAGTGCGCCGAAACGGCAGAACGTGGCGAAATTCGCGAAAAGGCGCGACAAAACCGGCGCGGATGCGTCTCGGCGACCTATGGCTTTTTGCTACAGTTGCAACCGATCGTCATCCCGCCTCGGCTGACCTGTGCTACCCTTGCGCTCGCTGGTGACCTGTCTTGTCTTGCGGAAGGGGGCAAGATCATGCGCATGCACCTGAGCGATGTCTTTCGCGACGACAACGGCGTCACGGCCATCGAGTACGGCATGATCGCCGCGCTGATCGCGGTTGCGATCATCTTCGCGCTGACGTTTACGGGCCAGAATCTGAGCAGCACGTTCGCTAGCATCGGCAACGCGCTGCGAGGGGTGGTGCACGACTGAACCCGGTCACCGGCCGGCCGGTACGCGTCAGCTCGCCTTGACGCGCACATAAGAGCCGGGCGCGTCCTCGATCGGCGTGAGCTTGCCGTCGCCGGGCTGGCGCGCCTTGACCTCGCCGCCGGAATACTCGCTCACCCATTTCTCCCAGGTCGGCCACCACGAATCCTCGTGATACGCGGCGCTCTCAAGCCAGGCGTCGGGCGAAGGCGGCAGCTTGCCGTTCTCCCAATGGCCGTATTTGCGCTGGCCGGGCGGGTTGATGACGCCGGCGATGTGGCCGGAGGCGGCGAGCACGAATTTGACCGGGCCCTTGTAGATCTGCGTCGCGGCGTAGGTCGATTTCCACGGCGCGATGTGATCCTCGCGCGTCGACAGGAGGAAGCTCGGCACGCTGATCTTGGAGAGATCGATCGGCACGTTCAGGAGCGAGATGCCGCCGGGCACGACGAGCTTGTTATCCTGGTACATGTTGCGCAGATAGAAGCTGTGCATCGTCGCCGGCATGCGCGTCGAATCGCTGTTCCAGTAGAGCAGATCGAACGGGAACGGCTCCTTGCCGAGGAGGTAGTTGTTGACGACGAACGACCAGATGAGGTCGTTGGCGCGCAGCATGTTGAAGGTCGTCGCCATGTCCGAGCCTTCGAGATAGCCGTGGCCCTTCATCCGCTCCTCGAGCGAATGCAACTGGTCTTCGTCGATGAAGACGGAGAGTTCGCCCGGCTCGGCGAAGTCGGTGAGGGCGACGAAATATGTGGCGCTCTTGAAGCGGTCGTCGCCGTTATGCGCCATGTAAGCGAGCGTCGCCGCGAGCAGCGTGCCGCCCAGGCAATAGCCGATGACGTTGACCTCGCGCTCGCCGGTGGCCTGCTCGATGGCATCGAGCGCGGCGAAGGGACCTTCGAGCATATAGTCGTCGAAGCCTTTGCGCGCGAGGCGCTCGTCGGGATTGACCCACGACACGACAAACACGGTGTGGCCCTGGTCGACCGCCCATTTGATGAAGGAGTTTCCGGGCCGCAGATCGAGGATGTAGAACTTGTTGATCCAGGGCGGCATGATCAGCAGCGGCCGGCGCTTCACCGTCTCGGTCGTCGGCGAGTATTGGATGAGCTGCATCAGGTCGTTCTGGTAGACGACCTTGCCGGGCGTGACGGCGATGTTGTCGCCGACCTTGAAGGCATCCATGTCGGTCATCTTGATCATCAGCCGGCCCTTGCCGCGCTCGAGATCGTCGAGCATGTGCTTCAAGCCGTTGACCAGGTTCTCGCCGCCGCTCTCGATCGTCGTGCGCAGCACCTCGGGATTGGTCAGCACGAAATTCGAGGGCGCCATCGCGTCGACGAACTGGCGCGTATAGAAATCGACCTTCTTCGCCGTCTTGCCGTCGAGGCCGTCGACGTCCTTGACCGTCGTCTGCAGCCAGCGCGCGGTGAGGAGATAACTCTGCTTGATGAAGTCGAAGAGCGTGCTCTGGCTCCACGCGGCGTCCTTGAAGCGGCGGTCGCTCAGCGCCGGCTCGACCATGGGCTCGGCCTTGCCGCCGAGGAAACGCTCGGCGGTGCGCTGCCACAGCGTCATGTAATCCTGCCAGAGCGACATCTGCGCCTGGATGAGCTTCCCCGGATCGGCCATCATCCGTCGGGTCATCTCTAGGAAAGCATTGCCGATGTTGAGCGGGTCGGCCATGCCGACGCCCTCGCCGTTCTGGCGCGCGAGGAATTCCATCACCAGCCGCTGACTGCGCTCGGCGATCAAGGCCATGTTGCGCGACCACTCGACCGGGTCGGGAATCTTGATTTCGGGGTCTCCCGGATCTGCCATCTTTACCATCCCGCCGCGTCGGGGAAAGTGCGCCGCCCGCCCGTCTGGCGCCGTTTGCTGGTTGCCGTCCGGCAAGAGCCGATCTAATACACCAACAGGTAAGTATTTGCAGGGCTTATATAGGGAGCGACAATCCGTTAGCCCAGGGGAAGGCGAGGCGGCCATGGTGCTGCGCAGGATCAGTGGAGGGTGGGACAAGGCGGGCGACCGCGGCCGGGCCGTGGCCCTGGCATTGACGGCCGCCGCCGGGCTGGCGGCATGCTCGTCGACCCCCAAATACGTCAATCCCGTCGAGCTCTACCGCAGCGCCGCGGGCTTCACCCTCAACGACGATACGACCGGCGAGCGCAACGCGCAGAACCTCGAGGCCGGGCGCAACCAGCCCTATCCCAATCTCGGCACCGTGCCGCCGCCACCTGATCGCGCGATGAGCAGCATCGACCGGCAGAAACTGCAGCAGGGGCTGGCCGACGATCGCGCCCAGGCAAAACAGAGCGATGCGGACTTGCGCGCCAGCCGCGGCGCCGCGGCTGGCGCGCCGACGCCGATCACCCGGCCGTCATCCGCCACCGACGGCGCCGCACCCACGGAGACCAAGCGCAACGCCGATCCGTCGCTCGTGGGCGAGCGCCCGGAGGCGCGCAGCGCGCGGCGGCGCTCGCCCTCCGGGTCCGAGCCGGCGCCCCAGGAAACCGCGCTGAACAGCCCCATCGTGCACGCCATGCCGGAAGGCGACACGCCGCGTCCGGCGCCGCCGCCCCCCAGCCTTCCGCCGCCCGAGAAGGCACGCAAGTCGGCAGCCGACCAAGCGGCCAAGTCGTCGCCCGCCCCGACCACGGCCAAGCGCCCGTCGCCCGCGCCGCAGACCGCGGCCGCGGACCTGCCGCGCCCGACCGCATCACCGGCGGATGCCAGGCCGCCACGCTCGCCCTCGCCGGCCGACGCTGCCAAAGCGGAGACCACGCCGGCTGCTGCCCCGACACCCGCTACCCCATCGACAGCACCCGCTGACCAGGCGATGCGCATACCCCCGCCACCGCCCGCCGACATGATGATGCCGGCACCCGACAAGACGGCGGCCGCTGAGCCGGCGCGACCCGCGCCGCCGGTGCCCCTGGTCGCGGCGCCAGCCGAGGCGCCCAAGGCCGCCGCAGCGCCGGCGGCGCCGGCCGACACGGTCGCGCCCGCCGCGCCGTGGCCGCCGCCGCTCGGCCCGAGCGATACGGAAAAATCGCCGCCCGAGCAGATCGCCGCGCTGGATCCGGTGCGGCCGCCATTGCCGGCCGCCGCCCCAGCCCCGACCGCGGCGAACACACCGGAGCAGCAAGCCGCGCTCGAACCGCCGCCGCGCCAGAGCAGACCCGGCTCCGTCTCGATGCAGGCGGCGGAGATCAAGTTTGCCGGCAGCGGGTTGACGTTGACGCCGGATGACGATCGCCGGCTCGCCGACGTCGTCAAGCTCTATGACAAGCATGGCGGCGTCGTCCGCATCGTCGGCTACGGCCGGCGCGGTTACGGCGCCGACGCGGCGCAGCAGGAGCTGGCGAGCTTCAGCAAGGCGATCGAGCGCGCCAATGTCGTGGCCAAGGCGCTGACGCAGCTCGGGCTCGCGTCGAACCGCATCATCGTCCAAGCGGCCCCGATCGGCGATGGGCTCGGCGAGGATCGCGCCGAGGTTCTCCTGGAATTCTGACGTCGCCCATCCGCCGATAAAACAGTCGCAACTCGACGATTGCGGCGCTACAAACCGGACAGTGACCGCCGAGGGAGCCGGCAACCGCGTGCAAGCCCCCCTGAAGATCGCTGTCGCTGGCCTCGGCACCGTCGGTGCCGGCACGGTGCAGCTCTTGCAGCGCAATGCCGATCTGCTCGAGCGCCGGAGCGGGCGGCGGCTCGTCGTCGCCGCCGTCGCCGCGCGCGACAAGCGGCGCGACCGCGGCGTCGATCTCTCCGCCGTGCGCTGGTACGGCGACGCCGTGGCGATGACAGCCGATCCCGAGATCGATGTGGTGATCGAGCTGATCGGCGGCAGCGACGGCGTGGCGCGTGAGGTGGTCGCAGGTGCGCTCGCCCACGGCAAGCACGTGGTCTCCGCCAACAAGGCGCTCCTTGCCCATCACGGCACCGAGCTGGCCAAGCTCGCCGAAGCGCGCGGCGTGGCGCTCGTCTTCGAGGCGGCGGTCGCCGGCGGCATCCCCATCCTGAAGGCGCTGCGCGAAGGCTTGGCGGCCAACCATGTGCGGCGCATCTACGGCATTCTCAACGGCACCTGCAATTACATCCTGACGACGATGCGCGAGACCGGACGCGAGTTTCAGGAGGTGCTGGCCGAGGCGCAGACGCTCGGCTACGCCGAGGCCGATCCGAGCTTCGACATCGACGGCATCGACGCCGCGCACAAGCTGGCGCTGCTCGCCGCCGTCGCCTTCGGCAACGCCGTCGATTTCAAGGGCGTGCATGTCGAGGGCATCCGCCACATCTCCGCGCTCGACATCGAGTTCGCCGACGAGCTCGGCTATCGCATCAAGCTCTTGGGCTTGGCGCGGCTCACCGATCACGGCATCGAGCAGCGCGTCCATGCGTGCATGGTGCCGCGGGCGACGCCGATCGCTCATGTCGAGGGCGTCTACAACGCGGTGGTCGTCGAGGGCGATTTCGTCGGCCGCGTCCTGCTCGAGGGCCGCGGCGCCGGCGCCGAGCCCACCGCGTCCGCTATCGTCGCCGACCTCCTGGACATCGCGGTCGGGCGCTGGTCGCCGAGCTTCGCCGTGCCGGCGGCGAGCCTCCAGTCGCGCCCGTCGTCGCCGATCTCGCGGCATTACGGCGCCTCCTATGTCCGCCTCATGGTGGTGGACCGGCCGGGCGTCATCGCCGACATTGCCGCGGCGCTGCGCGACGAGCAGGTGTCGATGGAGCAGATGATCCAGCGCGGCCGCGCCCCCGGCGAGGCGGTGCCGGTCGTGCTGACCACGCATGAGACCGAGGAGGCGGCGATGCGCCGCGCGCTCGAGCGCATCGGCCGGCTCGAGACGGTGCTCGAGCCGCCCCGCATGATCCGCGTCGAGAATCTATAAGAACAGGAGCAGTCATGGCGCAGAACGAAGCGATGGACCGCAATCTGGCGCTCGAGGCGGTGCGCGTCACCGAGGCGGCAGCGCTGTCGGCGTCGCGGCTCATGGGCCGCGGCGACGAGAAGGCGGCCGACCAGGCGGCGGTCGACGCCATGCGCAAGGCGCTCAACAGCCTCGCCATCGAAGGCACCGTGGTGATCGGCGAGGGCGAGCGCGACGAGGCGCCGATGCTCTATATCGGCGAGAAGGTGGGCGCCGGACACGGCCCGCGCATCGACATCGCGCTCGACCCGCTCGAGGGCACTACGATCACCGCCAAGGGCGGCGCCAACGCGCTCGCGGTCATCGCCATGGCCGAGGCGGGCGGCTTCCTCAACGCGCCCGATGTCTACATGGACAAGATCGGCATCGGCAGCGGGCTCGGCGAAGTCGTCGATCTCGACGAGCCGCCGGCGGCGAATTTGAAGAACCTCGCCAAGGCCAAGGGCGCCGACGTCTCCGACCTCGTCGTCTGCATCCTCGACCGCCCGCGCCATTCCGAGCTCATCGCCAAGGTGCGCGAGGCGGGCGCGCGCATCATGCTTATCTCTGACGGCGACGTCAGCGGCGTCATCGCCACGTCGCGGCCGGAAAGCGGCGTCGACATATACATGGGGTCGGGCGGCGCGCCGGAGGGTGTGCTGGCGGCGGCAGCGCTGCGCTGCATCGGCGGCTTCATGCAGGGGCGCCTCATCTTTCGCAACGACGACGAGCGCAGCCGCGCGCAGCGCTGCGGCATCACCGACTTCAATCGCAAATACAACCTGCTCGACCTCGCCAAGGGCAATGTCATGTTCGCGGCGACCGGCGTCACCAGCGGCACCATGCTGCAGGGCGTGCGCCGCTTCGCCGGCGGCGCCATCACCCATTCCATGGTGATGCGCTCCAAGACCGGCACGGTGCGCTTCATCGAGGCGCAGCACAATTTCGAGCGCAAGAGTGGCTACGACCGCTGAGTCGAGAACCGATTGGGCGCGCGATGCCTACCGCCGCATGCAGCGCACGGTGAATTGAGCGTTCCGATTGATCGCCAGCACCGAATCGGAGCAACGGACTCGGATTTCCGAATGATTTCGCGACCGTGTGCGCGGACGCCAAGGATCCGTAGGGCGGCGCGGGGCGATTTGCGCCATTGACGCGACTCGGGGCGGTCGTCGATCCTGGGCGCCATGCCCGATGGGTCGCCTGCCTTTCTCGGCGTCGAGCGCTCGCTGTGCGGCTGGCGCTGGCGCCAGCGCGCCGGCGATGATCGCGCCGGGCTGGCCTTGGCGCAGCAGCTGCGGCTGCCGGAGATCGTCGGCCGGCTGCTGGCGTCGCGCGGCGTCGGCGCCGCGGAAGCCGACCGGTTCCTCAATCCGACCTTGCGCGCCGACCTGCCCGACCCGGCGCATCTCAAGGACATGGACGTCGCGGTCAGGCGGCTGACGCGAGCCATCACGGGTGGCGAGGTCATCGCCGTGTTCGGCGACTACGATGTCGACGGTGCGACCGCGGCGGCGCTGCTGCAGCGTTTTCTCGCTTCCGTCGGCGCCCGCACGCGGGTCTACATCCCCGACCGCCAGCGCGAGGGCTATGGGCCCAACGCGCCGGCGCTGCTGCGCCTCAAGGCAGAAGGGGCGGCCGTCGTCGTCACCGTCGATTGCGGCACGGCGGCGCACCAGCCGCTCGCCGCGGCGCAGGCGGCGGGCCTCGACGTCATCGTCGTCGACCATCACATCGCCGAGCCGGAGCTGCCGCCGGCCTTCGCCGTGATCAATCCGAACCGCGTCGACGAGACGAGCCCGCATGGCGTGCTCGCCGCGGTGGGCCTGGCTTTCCTCCTCGTCGTCGGCGTCAACCGCGCGCTCCGCGAGGCCGGCTGGTATGAGCGGGTGCCGGCGCCGGACCTCGTGCAGTGGCTCGACCTGGTGGCGCTCGGCACGATCTGCGACGTCGTGCCGTTGACCGGCGTCAACCGCGCCCTCGTGGCGCAAGGGCTCAAGGTGCTGCGGCGGCGCGGCAATCCCGGGCTCGCCGCGCTGGCCGACGTGGCCGGGATCGGCGAGCGGCTCGACGCCTATCACGCGGGCTTCATCCTGGGGCCGCGCGTCAATGCCGGCGGCCGGGTCGGCCAGGCGGATCTCGGCGCCCAGCTCCTGGCGAGCGACGACCCTGCCGCCGTCCTCGCCATCGCGCGCCAGCTCGATGCGCTCAATGCCGAGCGTCGCGAGCTGGAGGCGCGGGTGCTGGCCCAGGCCATCGATCAGGTCGAAAGCGGCGAGGGCAACGCGCCGCTCGTCTTCGCCACCGGCGAAGGCTGGCATCCCGGCGTCATCGGCATCGTCGCCAGCCGTCTCAAGGAGCGTTACAACCGCCCGGCCTGCGTCGTCGCCCTTGCCGACGGCATCGGCAAAGGCTCCGGGCGCTCCGTGCCGGGACTGGCGCTTGGGCCCGCGGTGATCGCGGCGCGCCAGGCCGGGCTTCTGCTCAACGGCGGCGGCCATGCCATGGCGGCAGGATTCACCGTCGCCCTATCCCAGCTCGCCGCGCTGCGCGGCTTTCTCGTCGAGCGCGCGGCGGCGGCGCTGGGCACGGACGCGCCGATGCCGGAGCTCGGCATCGACGGCATGCTCGCCGCCGGTGCCGCCGGCCCGGATCTCGTCGAGCTGGTCGAGCGGCTGGGCCCGTTCGGCGCGGGCAATGCCGAGCCGCGCTTCGCGCTCGCCAACCTGCGCGTGCTGCGCGCCGATGCGGTGGGCGCGCAGCATGTGCGCTGCATCCTCGGCGACGGCGCCGGCGGCGGGCGGCTCAAGGCTATCGCCTTCCGCTGCCTCGAGGGCGAGCTGGGTCCGGCGCTGCTCCAGGGTCAGGGCCGCGGCTTTCACGTCGCCGGCCATCTCCGCGCCGATCACTGGCAGGGCCAGACCGGCGTGCAGCTCTTGATTGATGACGCTGCCGCCGTAGCCGGCTGATCAGTACCCCATCAGCGCGGCATAGCGGTCGCGGTGAAACGCGGCGTCGCCGAATGTCGCCTGCGCCACGCGGGCCCGCTTGAGGAAGAATCCGACCTCGTGCTCGTCGGTCATGCCGATGCCGCCATGCATCTGCACGCTTTCGTTGCTGACGAGAAAGCACGCCTCGCCGGCCTTGGCCTTGGCGACGCTGGCGAGCCGGCTTGCGCCGGCATCGCCGGCATCGAGCGCCGAGAGCGCGGCGATGACCGCAGAGCGCGTCAGCTCGATCTCGCAGAACATCTGCGCCGCGCGGTGCTTCAGCGCCTGGAACGAGCCGATGGGCACGCCGAACTGCTTGCGGTCCTTGAGATACTGCACCGTGCGCTCGAAGGCCTCGCATGCGCTTCCCAGCATCTCCGCGGCGAGGCCCGCACGCGCCCGATCGAGCACGCGGTCGAGAATCTCGGCGCCGGCATCGACCTGGCCGAGCACCGCGTCCTCGCCAAGCTCGATGCCGTTGAAGCGCATGACGGCGGCGTTGCGGCTGTCGACCATGACGGTGCGCGTGCGCACCACGCCCTTGGCGTCGCCGGGCACAAGAAACAGCGTTATGCCTTGCGGCTCGTCGCGGCTCCCGGCTGTGCGCGCCGCGACGATCAGCAGGTCGGCGACCTGGCCGTCGAGGACGAAGCGCTTCTCCCCGTCGAGCCGCCAGCCATTGCCGCTCTGGCGCGCCGCCGTGGCGATGCGGAAGGGCGCGTGGTGCGTACCTTCTTCGAGCGCCAGCGCGACGACGCGCTCGCCACCGGCCAACGCGGGGAGGTGCGCGCGTTTCTGCGCGGCGCTGCCGGCCAGCGAGAAGGCGCTGGCGCCGATCAGCGCCGTCGATATGAGCGGCGTCGCCGCCAAGGTGCGCCCGGCGGCTTCCAGAACCTGGCCCAAGCCGACGCAGCCGAAGTCGCTGCCGCCATACTCCTCGCTTACGAGGAAACCCGCCCAGCCCAGCGCCGCCATGTCGCGCCACAACGCGGTCGAGAAGCCCGTCGGGTCCTTCTCGTCGCGCAGCTTGCGCAGCGCCGTGACCGGCGCGCGCTCGCGGAAGAACTTGAGCGCCGTCTCGCGCACCAGCGCGGCATCGCCATCGAGCGTCAGCGCCATGGCGCGCCTCAATCCGGCAGGCCAAGCACGCGCTTGGCGATGATGTTGAGCTGAATCTCGGAGGTGCCGCCCTCGATCGAGTTGGCCTTGGAGCGCAGCCATTCGCGGGCGATGCGCAACTCGTCGGCTGCGAACCCTTCGCCTTCCCATCCCAGGGCCTGCGTCCCGGCGCAGGCCAGCAGCAGCTCGAATTTGCGCTTGTTGAGCTCGGTACCGTAATACTTGAACATGGCCGAAGCGGCGCCGGGCGAGCCGCCTTTCGCCTCCTCGGCGGCGCGGCGCTGCGTGAGCTGGAAGGCGCGCTGATCCATCTCCTGCTGCGCGATGCGTTGGCGCAGAGCCTGGTCGGCGACGCGGCCGTCCTTGGCGCCGGCGTAAGCCTTGGCGAGGTCGGCGAGCGGGCGCTCGGCGCCGCGCTGGCGCTGGCCGATCGACGCGATCATCTTGCGCTCGTGCTCGAGCAGGCGCTTGGCGATCGTCCAGCCCTGATTGAGACCGCCAACCAGATTACCCAGGGGCACGCGGACATTCTCGAAGAAGGTCTCGCAGAAGGGCGAGGCGCCGCTGATGAGGCGGATGGGCCGCGTGCGCACGCCGGGATCGGCCATGTCGATGACGATGAAGCTGATGCCCTCATGCTTCTTCGCCATCGGATCGGTGCGCACCAGGCAGAAGATCCAGTCGGCGAAGTTGGCGTAGGAGGTCCACACCTTGTGGCCGTTGACGAGGAAATGCTCGCCCTGCGGCACGGCGCGGGTCTTGAGGCCGGCGAGGTCGGAGCCGGCCTCGGGCTCGCTGTAGCCCTGGCACCAGCGGATCTCGCCGCGCGCGATCTTCGGCAGATGCGCCTGCTTCTGCTCCTCGGTGCCGAATTCGAGCAGCTCGTCGAGAACGCGCGCCTCGTCGGGCGAGAGCCCGCCGCCGCCGTATTCTCTAGGCCAACTCGGCACGGTCCAGCCGCGCGCCGCCATACGCTCGAGCCAGAGCTTCGAATCCGGGTTCTTGAAGACGGCGCGGCGGCCGCCCCAGACGATCTCGTCGTCGGGCATGGGCGTGCGCATGCTTGACGGGCAATTGGCTTCCAGCCACGCGCGCGTTTGCATCTGGAACGCATCGACGTCCTGCACGGAAATCCCTCCCGCGCCCGCCTATTCGCGAGACGCGCTGCGCGTTCTTTATAGCACGACGGGCGACCTCAACGGGACGAGCGCTTCGGCCGTCAGCACGAAACCGGCCACGAGCCAATAGGCGATACGCAAGTCGCCAGCGGCCCAAAAGACGGCTCTTCTTTACAAGATTTATCTTTCATGCATTTATGAACGCGCCGGTTGCACCAAGCGCCCGGTAGAAACATTCGAGGGGAGGAAAATCCATGACATGCGCCCGGACGGCGCCGGATACCCGGCGCCGGCTCAGAAGCTTTGGCCTTGCCACCTTGCTAATGACGGCGGTGCACTGGCCGGCTGTCGCCGGCACCGTGCCGAACCCGATCGTCAGCGGCCCGATCGCCGTCCATGCAGCGCCGGGCGATCCGTCGCACGACTACCCGCAGCTTGCGAGCCAGCTCAATCTCGCGAAGTTCGGCTATGTCGAGGAGGAATTCTTCTTCGAGGGCACCGCCAACCGGTACAACACGCCGACGCTGACGACTGGAAGCGTCCTCGATAGCGGGCATCCCTACAAGACCCGCATGATCGTCCGCCGGCCGATGTTCAGCGGGCAGTTCAACGGCACGGTCCTCGTCGAATGGGTCAACGTCACCAGCGGCTACAATTTCGACGCCATGTGGGAGCTGTCCTATGACCATCTGATGCGCGAGGGCTACGCCTATGTCGGCGTCTCCGCGCAACGCGTCGGCGTCCAGCAGCCGCCCTACGGCCTTACCGCGTGGAGCCCCGTCCGCTATGGCACGCTCGACGTGACAGCGGGTGGAACAATCACGAATGATGCGCTGTCCTACGACATCTTCTCGCAGGCTTCCCAGGCGATTCGCAATCCCGTCGGCGTCGATCCGCTGGGCGGGCTCAAGGCGAAGCGCATCATCGCCGGCGGCGTCTCGCAGTCAGAGGGTCGTCTCGTCACCTACTACAATTCGATCCACCCGCTCGCAGGCGCCTATGACGCCTTCTTCCTGCATCTCGGCCTGGGCGGCAAGCTGCGCCAGGACATCCCGACCAAGCTGTTCAAGGTGAATACCGAGAACGATGTGCTGCTGCTCGGCGAGGCCGCCGCGCGCCAGCCGGACTCCGACACCCTCCACACCTGGGAGATCGCCGGCGCCTCGCATGTCGGCTACGACCTCATGCAGTTCCGCCTGCAGCTGGTGACCCGCGACGCGCTTGCCATCCCCAACACGACGGCCTGCACCAAGCCGGCGCTCAGCCACGTCCCGACCGAGCAGGTGATGAATGCCGTCTACGGTCACCTCGTGCGCTGGATGGACCAGGGCGTTACACCGCCCACCGCGCCGCGCATCGAGCTGTCGTCGGTCACGCCGGCGACCGCGGTGCGCAACAGCTTCGGCAACGCGCTCGGCGGGATCCAGCTGGCGGAGCTCGCCGTGCCGACCGCAACCGATACCGGCCTCAACACCGGCCCGGTCTTCTGCATCCTCTACGGCTCGCACGAGCCGTTCGATGCCGCGACATTGGCAGCGCTCTATCCCAATCACGGCAAATACGTGTCGCAGGTGGATCGGGTCACCGCCGAGAATCTGGAGGATGGCTACATCGTGCCTTTCGACGCGATGAAGACCATTGTCGAGGCGGCGCGCTCAGATATCGGCAAGCATCACTGATCTTGCTGCTCCTGATCCGTGCCGTTGCTGAGGGTGGCGGCACGGATCGGGAGAGCATCACCGATCATTCCTCGCCGGCCACCATGTCGGCCATGCGCGCACCTCGCCGGCCCATCGGTTGCTCGGGGTCGGTCGTGGTGTCGCGCGCGCGGAGTGATCGGCCGCTTCTCCTGGTTTCCGCCGCGGCGGAAAAAAGGCCCCGCGTCGCCGCCCGCGGGGGCCCAGGTCTGGGGGAAGCACCATCTACGCCTATCCGCCCGCCCATCGCCTTGACCTCGGTCACGCCCGCCGAGAAATTGCCATCGGGCGAGCGCGGCCGCCGGGCCGTCCCCGTCCACGGCGCGCATTGAAACCGAGATGCCCCGACTCGATCTCGGGCGGCTTCCTCCCACCTGCTAGGACCAAGCCTCACCGAAGGAGCATGACATGGCGCTTCATCTGGCGATCGCGCTTGCGGGCGCGACGTTGATCGGGTCCCCCGAGTCCGGCGGGACACTGCCGCCGGGCGACATTCCCGCCACCAAGGCGGAGACATTCGCCGCCTCGGCCGGCCAAGTGCTCGGCGCGGCATCGGCCTGCGACGAGATCGAGAAGGGCCGCCTCGATGCTGCCGCGCAGAAGGTCGGCGACGCCGTGCAGGGCGAGGTCGGCGACAATGACGAGCTGACCAGCGCCCACGACATGTTCGTCGAGGCTGTCGCCGACGGCAGGCGCTCGGTGACGAGCGGGAACACGGACTGCGAAGCCGCCGCCGCCCAACTGGCCGATCTCGAGCGCGCGGTACAGCATTAACGGCAGCTGCGGACGGTCCCCGGCTGCTGAGTCCTTATTCCCGGCGGCGCGTCGTCGCGCTTGGCGGGCAGAAACGATTGCTGCGCGCGAAACGATTGATTAACCACGGCTGGCCATAGTCGAAAAAAGGCTTAAGGTAGGCCATGGTTCCCGATACTGGCACGGCGGAGACCGCGCGCGCCCCTCGCTCGACCGGCGCGGAGGGCGGGCGTGCGCCTGTGCCCGCCGGCAGCGGCCGGCCGGCCGGCGAGGCGATGGCGCGGATCGGCCGGCTGGTCGCGACGATCAAGGCCGAGCGTCATGCCGACCGCGTCGTCCAGCCGATCGTCGAGAGCGGCGAGCGTGACCAACTTGTCGCTTTGCTGCGTCGCTTTGTCGTCGCGCGCGAGCAGGAGCGGCTGGAGTGGGAGGAGACGCTGCGTCAGATGCAGGCAGAGCTTTCCGAGGCGCTGGCGGCGGCGCAAGCGGCGCAGCAGCGTCATGAGCAAGCGGCGAGCCGGCATCAGCGCGACCTGGCCGATCTCGAGCTGCTGCATGAACACCAGCGCTCGATCTGGAACCTCGACCGGCGGCGCCTGGAGATCACCATCGACGGGCTCGAGAATGCGCGCACCATGAAGGGGCGCCGCAAGCGTGCCCAGCTCGCCGCCAGTGTCGCCGCCCTTCTGTGCGCCGGCATGATCGGGCTCGCGCTCGCCGGTAATGGCGCACCGGGCGATGCAGGGGGCGCGCCGCGCCGCGTCATCGAGAGCATTCGCTCCCTGTCGCTGACGAATCTCTCCTGCCTGATCGGCTGCGAGCGCGTGCCGGAACCGGCGCTGCAGCAGGGGCGGCTGTAAACCCGGCGCGAACCGCACGCTTAGTCTAGTCAAGCGGCGGTCGCAACCCTCACCCTCCCGTCGCTCGGCGACGGGTCCCTCCCTCTTCCGTGAACAGAAGAGGGGCTATGGCCACGGACCGAAGGACCCCTCTCCCGCTTGCGGGACGGTGAGGGCGCGCGCCGGGCGGCAAGTGCTACAGGTTGCTACAGGCGGCGCGGTGGGGTAGCGCGGGCGATATCACCGAAAGCGTGCGGAAGCCGGGGAAAACGCGGCGATTGTGCCACGTGAAACCTACAGATGCGCTTCCGAGTGGACCATTCCGGCCGGGGATTCGCTACCGCAGCGGATGATGAGATCACCATTTGCTGGACCATAGACGAACCACGAGGGCGACAGCGCTGCTACCTGGCCGCACCCACTGCTGGCACGCGCGACATCGCTGCAATATGGGGTGACCGCACGGACGGCGGTTTCGACGACGCAAGAGGCCCGCCGGCGACACCCGCGCGCCGATGGCGGCGGCAGTGCCGCCGCTCGACCCCCGGGATCACGTCTCAGCGTAGGGTTCTTGGTCCTTACGAGGAAGTTGCGGGGACGTAGACGAGGCGGGGCGCGACGCGAGGGTCGGTCTTAGGCGGGAACGCGGCGCCGGCCACGCGTCGAAAACCATGCGCCGCCCCCTTGTCAGCCGCCGTTCCGATCTCAGGTTTATGGGGCGTTCGCCCGCATCGCCATCGTCCGGGTTTCCCTGTACTTCGCGTCGCGATCCTGCATGGCCGG
>Ga0209647_1001283_pt1 | contig 21709 bp, 20 predicted proteins | sample GraSoi_2013_60cm_FD_185827 | JGI IMG/M metagenome (GOLD analysis project Ga0209647, IMG submission 185827) | Grasslands soil microbial communities from the Angelo Coastal Reserve, California, USA - Sample 9_17_2013_60cm (SPAdes) (version 2) | ecosystem: Environmental > Terrestrial > Soil >... | reverse complement strand
CCAGGTCATCGACTTACCGCCCGTATTAACCCATTGTGTGTAGATAAACAGAGTGAACGGATAACCGAACTCTTTGAGGATCGGCCAGGCGACGTAATATTGGGAATTCCATTCGTCGTCGATCGTAATGACCGCACTCTTTGATGGAATAGCCTTTTCTCCTTTGCGCCAAGCTAGAAGATCCTGCATCGAGATGACAGAAATTCCATTGTCTTTGAGCGCCTTCATTTGAGCGCGAAAATCGTTCGGTGTGGTCACCAACTCGGCCGGTCTATCTTCGAAACGATGGTAAAGAAGCACGATGAACTTGGCGGTGCGATTGGTATCGGGCGGCGGCGTTGGTGTTGCCTGAGCCACCGGAGTTGGGCTCGCCGATCCGGTGGGGCTAGGGGTAGACTGAGTTAAATTACTTTCCCCCTTCTTGCATCCCATTACCAAGACCGGTAACATCGGAAGAAACACCAATAAACAGCGGCGCATACAAATCCGGCGGACATATATCACGGTTAGCAGCTTTTCACTAATTCGGCTCTCTAGTCCAAGGACCAACCCCCTCTTCTACCTAGCTTCTTCTAAATAAACTTCCTGTTCGCAGATGACTAGCTAGTTTCGAGCATCATAGGCGTATCGGATATCACTGTTCGTTCATCGGCGTGGCAATCCGTTTCATAACGTCCGTGCCAGCTTGGCAGACAGGAAACTGCGTGATCGACAATCATTCTTCCTCCCGTTTCGAAGAAGCGATTGATATGGAAGTCGATGGATTTTGCTGAATCGCATGACGAGTCGCGCCCGAGGCACCAGAAGAGAACTGGCTAATCGCCCGAGAAATTCAGGAAATCCGCAATGCCCTGGAAGCTTTAAAGGAGGGGTTAAAGCCGGCGAAATGACATCGCATGGTGGTACTTTGAAGCGTCTAATTTTCCTCGCACCATTTCAGCGCTTGCCGGATGACTTCGTTCTCATCCGAGCCGGTGAAATGCCGCAAAAGTCGCTCGCCAATTTTCTCGTAAATGAACATGGCGAATGTACTGCTCTCCACGCGCCGACAGGCGTGCAACTCGATAGAAAAATGACCGTAATCGATACTGCGCTGAAACGACGGCGAGTTCCTCATTTCAGGAAATATTATCGACGAAAGATGAATTCAAAAGGTTTTTGAATCTGATCTCTTCGTGCTGGGCGTAGAACCCGGGATTAGTTGGCGACGACAACGCGAGCGAAACGTGAGTCCATGTCCGAACATCCCGACACCTATTGAAAACGCGATCACAATGCTCGTTGTCTCTGGGTCGAAAATAGAACGCGAGCCCGCGAGAAGGATTGGCCATCAAAACAACGGTTATTTTCCGAAGCATAGCTTTAGTTTTTTTGGATGCTCACGGTTCTCGGCTGCATCGACAAGGTTCTCCAATACATTTCTCGTAGTGTTGCTGCCGCTTTTGTGTATGGCAAAATGCCGGGCGCGACGCCTTGATCCAGTGCCCGTCGGAAATTAATGGCAATCGAGTCCCAAGCGGGGCCTAGGAAGGAGATTCGCGGTGCTCGCCGTGCCTTCGCTTAGGCATCCAAGAACGCTTTCTGGCCGATGGAACCGACAGGCTTCGATCATCATGGACCTGACCACTCTGGCCTTTCGTCGCGGGTGATGTTGCCTTCCGCGAGTATGAGTACCGAAGAAGTTTTGAAAGCGTTGGGGCGGTACACGGAAGAGTCACACGAGAGTGATCGGCGGACGGCAACAAAACTGGGTGTCAACCGAAGCACGTTGACCGGTTGGGTCGGCGGCAGAGATAGACCTCAACGGTGTATGCTGGCGAGGTTAGCGGGTTTTTTGAGACGCGTTGGCTATCTGTAGGGTACGGATGGAAACGCTGTCGAACACCAAGACTGCGCAGGCGACTAAATAAATCCTGATCGATACCCCCATAATGCTTGTATTTAGTCCGTTATGCGCGGCGTAACGGGAATTTTGTCCTCGTTGTGCGATTCGCCCGCGCATGGCGGGATATCAAGGGCAGAGCCCAAGGGCAGAGCCCTTGGCTAGTTAGATAATTGAATCAAGAAGCTTGCAGAGCGACTAGATTGTCCATTCTTAATCCAACAAAGATCTTCGACGTGCTCCAGGTTGAAGGTCGCCGGAGTAAGTGCACATAACATCGGATTATTTCTCGAATGCGAAAACACGCTCCCAGTCCTTTTTCGCGTCATCGGAGAGCGCCACGGTTCCCTTGTCGTCCCCTATCTTAATCCTCTCCATCCCGGCGCACCCCATCCGCAATTCTATTGCGTCTTATCGCAGCGTCCCTCCCGTTACCCGAACTAGAGTGTTGCAAAACTGCCCAGCTTTCAAAAACTACTGGTGGTACGCAGATGCGTTCGGGAAAGGATCGTAGAGGCCACCGCTATTCCGCTCCGGGGCGTACACAAATCCGTAGAGATCTTTCTTGATATCGACCGACTCGAGGAGCAGGCCTTTGTTACGAACCTTCTTGGTGTATTCGATCAGAACTCGTGCGGTGCCATTGATGCCCCACATCCTAAATCCCGTCCCAAGAAATCCGCCGTTAGGGTAAAGCTCTTCCAGCCCCGGCATCGCATGGCAACAATTAATCGCGACTCGATCCTTGCGATAAAGGCGGTCATCGGCTCGATAACCGATAGTTCCTCCGTCGAGCAACTGCTTCCGTTTCACGGCAAGATCAAACGCCTCTTTCTTGATCTCGTAGGGTCCCCAAATGCCGACGGCATTTTTGTCATTCACCGCGAGCTTCAGTGTCTCATCCAGCCTGAAGTTTCTCCCGACGGAGATAGGACATTTGTTCTTTTTCGGATCAATGCGGCTGCTGACGCCATCGAAAACGCACAGGTGAGGATTAGTATCAAAATCGTGAGGCATCCAGCTGATTGTAAATGCTTCAAAATCTCGGTTCTTGAATCTCCCTCGTCTGAATCCCGCTGTGAGGCTGGGCTGCTTGCCGTCGACGAGCACGCGTATCACCGACATGAACGAGTGCGCAAACTCCGGGTTATTCCTTTTGTCTTGGTAAGCGAAAGGAACAATAAAATAGCGGTCCTGTGTACTTACGCCCTCTCCCAAGCGCGCTGCAACCTTGGCCTTGATGCGGTTGACGATCTGCTGGGATAACGGCGCATCATAGTTCGAGAAGTCGACATCCCCTTTTAGCAATTCTGCGCGAACCGGAACGCACGGGCTGAAAAGCAAAGCGCATGTTGCGACCCAACTAGCAAGAGGTTTGACTCGTCGGCTGATTTTCCTCTGCACTCCGCCGCCGCTGGGGAGCAGCCACTTGCCTTGATTATTCACGAGCCCATTGGTGAGCCGGGCGCGGCAGATTGTGCCGGCGGCGAAAGGCAAGATAGCAGATGAGTATCGCGGTAGGGACATCCATTGCTGGATGCCCCCCGCACAGATCCCGGCGGGCGTGATTCACGCACCGGGCTCCCACCTCGGGTGGTTAACGACGAATCCCACGAGCAGCTTCGCGTACACAGTCGAGCCTCTGGGACACGTTTAATCCGGCGCAGTGTCCGGTACGTGTGTTGCTCTCCCATGTTTCCCTCGGTCCTCTCCCTTGGCTCCACCAACTCCGTCCCCAGTCGCCCAGGTTTGTTCGTCGGCTTCAATGCTATTATGAAGAGGTCTGACTTCTCCTGCCCGTGCTTCATCGGCTTCGACTCCTCGCCTTCCCGATGCGGACCGCTCCATGACTTCTGAAGCGGCCAGGTAGGAGATCTCCCGGTTCCCGTGCAAAGAGCGTACCTACATGCCAGGTTCTTAGACCACGCAGGGTCAGCCAGGCACTCGCACTAACGTTCCTGTCCGTGTTGCCTTCCGCTACGCTAACAGCGTCGGCACCCTGAACTAATTTAAAGATTTCGCGGCTCAATGGCTGGCCTGCAAGCTCCCCTGTCAACGCTTCGTCTCGCACCTCGCGATGCGTTACGCATGACTCGGGGCCAGTGTGGTTTGCTATTCCTTTACTGTTGAGGACTTTCACCTTTTACTCTTTGCGCAGTCTCCCGGCGCACTAACGTCCATTTTTCTCCGAGTCAAAAGACAAGGCGAGCGGTGGTTGAAACTAGGAACACTACCGCGGCCAGAAGGCCGGTGATCAACGCGAAATCGGGCATCGCTCGATTAGGCGCGCAATCGGATCAATTTTCTTTCGACGTTTCATGTTGGATGGGACGCAAAAATGGTTTGCGCATCGCGTCGTAAAGCTACTCGCTTAGATCGCCCGTAGATATTAGACCTTAGTAGCATCCGTCGACGTCGGTGCGATCCCTGCGCGAGGATCAATGAAAAGGGCCAAGCCGGCTGATGATGATCTAAATTTCTCGCGTCGTATGCTTCGGCAGAAAATTAGGCGCGGGCGGCCTTCTGGGTTGATGGGTTTGCCCAGAACACGCACAGCCGGACCTCGACGCGACTTCGAAAGTTTGGCAACAGACTTTCAAACATACTCGCACCTGGTGGGCTTGCCGGCGGCAAGCGCTCATGCAAGCTCAAAAGATCCCAGAGGCGATCGATACCATGATCGAGGAAGTACAATCAACCCATCAGGGCGCATTCGTGAGCGGATCCCAAAATACGAGCGGCGAAGGAGCCAGTCTTTGCAATGCCGTTCGCCCTTCTCCGCAAATGGCGAAATTTTTGGAGTCGCTGTCGCGAATCGGAACAACGAGGTTTGACTGGCCATTTTTGACCAGGGTAGCGCGAAAGGCGGGTGTCCGAATTGCTCGTTTCGCACCAGGAGCGCGTGACCTGGTCGAATTTAGCTAACAATGATCTATGCCGGAAAGGGATGGCGCCTTGTCCTCAATCGTGTCTGAGTTTCGAAAAAGCCTAGAAAGCAGCATCGGTCCAAGGGTGGTAATAAGAAAAAGAAAAGCAGCCGTTAAGAGAGTAAGCCTAGTGCCGGCTAACTCCGCGGTTAATCCCCAGATAATTGCGCCCAGCGTCATTGCCCCTTGCGAGAGGACCATCATAAGCGCACTTATCCGGCCACGTACGGAATTTGGAATGGCGCGCTGAGCAATCACCCACAGTTCCGAAGCGGCCAACGTCCAGCTCGCCCCGGCCAAGGCCATCGGAACCAGGCAGTACAGGCAATGGTGAACCATCGCCATGAGAACATAGATACCCGCCAATGTCACTTGGGCTATCATCATCAACGCATCTGTTGAAAACCGTGATCGCAGCCACGGTATGACAAAGAACGCGCTTATGATTGATCCGACTCCCATGCTGGCAAACAGAAGCCCGAGCGAAGATGCATCGAGTCGCAGCTCTTTGAGGAGTAAAACCGGCGCTAACGCCGGAACAACCACGACAAAAAAACTGAAAATCGCGTTTCGAAGAAGGATACTTCGTACGTTTTCGGTCTGCCCAGCGTAATGAAAGGTGCTCGAGATAGAATGAGCGAAGCTAGCCAACGTCTGGCTCAAGCCCGAGCCGGTCTTTTGCAGAGGGGGAATCGTCGCAAAAACAAATAAGAAGCCTAGAGAGTTTAGAGCGAATACCACTGGCGCACCAACTCTCGTCAGAAGGATCCCTGCCAAGGCGGGACCAAGAATACCTGATATGTTGAGCTGCACACCGCTCAGAGTTGAAGTTGAGGGCAACTCCTCGTCAGTAACCACCTGCGGAACAAGCGACGCCCACGCCGGAGCGTTGATGGCGAAGCCCATACCGAGCAAAAACACCCCGGCCAGAAGCAGTACCGGATTCAGCATGCCGGACCAGCCCAAAACTGCCAGTGCCCCTGCGCATCCGGCGAGCCACAGATTGCCCAATCGCAGAATTGCGCCCTCATTCAAGGCATCGGCAAACGCTCCTGCAGGGAGCGTGAAGAGGAAGAACGGCAGCGATGCAAGACTTGCCATCAGGGAGATGAAAAGGCCCGATGGCGACATCAAGTGCATCATCCACGTCGCCGCCGTCTCGTGAGCGGCCACCGCTGTACCAGAAACTAAGCTGGCCAGCCAGATTCTCGGGAAGACACTATTCAGGAAAGCGCGTGGCATTGAATTTCTCTCATGGCTGGGGGTGTCCTGTGTTGTTTTTCAAAACACCCATCGAGCCTCCAACGGTCCTACGAGAGCTCGGGCCATTCTCAGACAGCGATGGAGCCAAGATATCCTTACGCGGAATTAGGAGACAGAGGCTCTTGGGAAGCCACGCCGCCGTTCTCAGGATGAAGTACTATTTCCGTGGCAGATGAACGGACTTCGTGGGCTTTGTCCCAGCCTTAGGCGCCGCCTGCTTCTGGTCCCCCACACCTTGTCCTGATTTACTGACTGCCACGCTGGCAGGTTGCTGGCTCTCTTTGTTCTTGAAATAGGCTCCTGGAATCGGCAGCCCATGTCTGGTGAAAGTGTCTGGTGTTTCCGCCTTGGTCGGCAAAGTTGAAAACGCTCCAGCGGCGAGCGCCGTCAATCCAATTTTAATGATCGTGTTCATTTGCATTGTATTCTTTTGTGAGGGCGCTCTGCGCCCTCATAAATTTAAACCGGCGTAGCGATCAAAACCCTTAAGAAAAATGAACATATGTCTTCGGTGCGGAATACGAGGGCCGGAGTTTTAAAACTCCGGCCCCTTTCAGACCACTGCCGTTTCATCACTATGTTTGAGGCGGTTTGCTTCCGTCAGTGGCGCAACCTCCCTTGCCTTTGCAAGAGTTCTTGCCTTTGCAACCGGCGTCGCTGGTCTTGCAGCCGCCCTGGCCCTTACAATCGTTTTGGCCTTTGCATGCGTGTTTACCCTTTTCGGCATCAGCCATGGTTTGGAGGGAGACGCCAGGATTGCTCAACGTGCTCGCGGCATGGGCACGCACAGCGACGGACCCAGTTAGGAGGCCGGCAACGGCAGCCCCGGCAATGACTGCTTTGGATGGTCTAATCATAGATCAACTTTCTTTATATGGTTGTTGTTTCCTTTTCTTCATCACGGTGTGCGGCGAGTAGAAATCCATCTATTGGCTCATTTTTTAGGTTTCGCCAATGCACCTGACCTTTTCAGAAGGAGTTCGTATGTCTCTATTCTGTTCCGCGGAACAGGCCTATTCTGCGGCCGAGCTTCAGCAGGGCTGCCCTACCCCGTTGAGCGGTAGCTTTCAGTTGCATTAATTTTTGCTAGCTCCTTGCGCCCGTTGAGATTGAAAACACGGCGATACGCGACGTGTCCGGTAAAAGCACCTTCGTGTACGCTCACTACAAAGCCCCGTTCTGACTTGCTTCGCTAGTACCGCCGTCGACCGCTCTAACTCAATCACCATCCTAACTGTTTGAGACTTCGACTAGCCGTGTGTTGACTTGACCACGGTCCATGAAGTGGTCGGTCTTCTACAGCGAGAGCAAGTGTTGCGAGTATAAGGATGATCAGGTCCGGCCGGGTGATCGGACGGTCTCATAGAATACCGACCCTCCGCATGGTCCTGGGTATTTCTTTGCTTCGCCGCCAAACCACGCCAATTGCGTTTTTCCCTCATCGACCGCCACTGACTGAGAGCCCCCGCATCTGGCGCATTTAAAAAGTAAGGTGGTTCCGGCGGGCAGTTGGGCGGCCTCCGCCGCACTCTCGATTTTAGTTGAACCTTTTCGCGGTGTAAAACCACTTTGCCCCATTTTTCTCAGCGACAATTGCGCCGAGGAAATCGGTACTGAGCCGAGGGTCAGACCGATCGCAGATATAATAATGATACTTCTTTTCAGCATATTCGCTCTTTAACGGCGGGCCATTTGCCGTATCCATTACACTAAACACCGGACGCGTTGCTAACCCTCATTCCATTCGCTACCTTTCCTGCTTTACACGGAGCGGGTAAGCCGGAGTCACCGGCTAACTTGCTCGCTCATTTCTAAGAAAAAGCGGCCTGTGCTTCTTGACAAAGAGCGCAGCTAGGCATGACTAGGAGTCCCTGTTCTGTGACTAACAGGGAATTTGGTTTCTCGCCTATTTTAACGTACCCAGGAAGCACATTGGTCCCGGCAGAGCCGTGATGTCTGGAGCATTGTCGTCGTGCAAGAAACATTTGCCGCCGGCTGTGCCCCTTGAGCTCCCGGAACGAGTTTCCCTCGTGCCAGCGAAACCGTCATGTAGTGACAAGTAAGCGTTTGAGGTGGGCTTTCCGTAGAGGTGACCGCTTCCGTAGAGACCAGGCCGAGAAAAGCAGCAACGGAGAGAAGACCAAGTCCTAGGACAGCCACGGTAGCCTTTATGTATTTCGCCATCTTGGCCCCGGCGTTTAAGGCAGGGTCGCCAATTCTGACTAACTCAAGAGTATCCTGCGTCCCCGCCTCCATCGTGCTATGAAAACGTCGAACGTCAGTTCGTAGGGAATCGAGAACAAGCGAAATAGGATACATACAGCGATCCATCAAATAAAACCCGGCGGCGCGCGTAAACCCTCTGCTTTTGTTTTCGTGTAAGGATTTCTTGGCTGGTAAGACGAATGAGCGTGAACTTAGCAGAGGCTATTCAAACGAAACATGTCATTATTTTTGGGCTTGTAGCGCTTGCTACAAAGGGGGCTCCTGTGAGCTATTGCCTGGGAATGGTAAAGCATCGGACGGTGGAATATTCGGTGCCGGTTTGACTCTTGGAGGTAAAGGGATAGAGAATTTCTACGCTAGCTTATGAGTTTCTTGAGACCTTCGCGCTACTCGGTTTCAGAAGCAAAGGTAACACCGCAAGCGACGCTTTGGGGCCGTCGTGAATTTCTTCGGGGATTGGCTTTAGCCGCGACCGGAGCGGCCTTATCTGGCTGCAACTCGAAAGAAGACGCCGAACCAATGGGAACGGACTTGCCGCCGCGCCCATCAGACACTTTTTACCCGCCTGCGCGCACTAGCAAATACCAAGTGGGAGACCGAAAACCGACTCCCGCAAGCGTCGCTGGCCGGTACAACAACTTTTATGAGTTCACCACTGACAAAGCCGACGTAGCACGCCTCGCATCTAAACTTACGATTGATCCATGGACGATCGAAGTCGGCGGCTTGGTGCAAAATCCTTTTCGGATCGGATTCGAGGATCTCGTCAAAAATTTCCCATTGGAGGAGCGGATTTATCGGATGCGATGCGTGGAAGCATGGTCAATGGTAGTGCCCTGGGTTGGCTTTCCTTTCCGAAAATTTGTCGAGTTCTGCCAGCCTCTTTCGGCGGCGAAATATGTACGATTTCTTTCGTTTCATCGCCCGCAAGAAGCAGTCGGGCAACGAGAGGGCGGATATCCATGGCCGTATTATGAAGGGTTGCGTCTGGACGAAGCTACGAACGAGCTCACGCTAATGACTACGGGCATTTACGGTAAGCCTCTGCCTAAGCAGCACGGGGCGCCCGTGCGCTTGATCGTTCCTTGGAAATACGGTTACAAAGGCCCGAAATCGATAGTCAAGATTGAGTTTGTAAGAGAGCAACCGCGCTCGTTTTGGAATGATTTAGCGCCGAACGAATACAGCTTTTTATCGAACGTTGATCCCGATGTCCCACATCCTCGGTGGTCGCAGGCAACTGAACGCGATATCGGCACTGGCCTACGGATTCCGACCCTGAAATACAATGGCTACGGCGAGTTTGTGCAGTCGCTGTACAGTTAACTACCTTTGTTTCAGCGTAGCTTATGATCAGGTGGCTTCGTCGATTGCATACTTTTCTCGGCGTCTTCTTTTCCCCACTGCTGCTGTTGTTTGTCATCACCGGGTGGTGGCAAACGGTGAGCCCAAATCGCAATAAGGGTCTCGGCTTCGGCACCTCCTGGATCGAAAAGCTGTCAACCATTCACGTCGACAACTATTTTCCGCTGGCCGGCCCTCGCAATTATTCGACTGACCTCTTCAAAGTTTTGGTCGTTGTTATGGCCGTCGGCCTGATCTTTACGACGCTGTTAGGTCTCGTGATGGCCTTCCGTTTTGCAAAAAGAAAGGTTCTGATAACGCTGATATTGTTGGCCGGTATCTTGGTTCCGATCTTCCTCCTTTACTTGGGCGAAGGCGCAAAGAAGAACCTGAAATCACCGGAGACAAGCCAATCCGTTCCCCCCTTAGCACTTCTGGAGTGGTTGCGGAGCGGAGAGAAACAACGAGTCTCTAGCTCCGAGCGCGTAAAAGTTCTCCTCATCGAAGATCGTTGCGCGTTAACCTTTCCCGGAGCAAATGCTTCGCACGATAAAGTTTCATTTCGACCGCTTTAACACTGCATCCAAGCACCGACGAAATCTCTGTATACGAAAGAGATTGGTACTCATAGAGTAGGATAACTGTTTTTAAATCGTGCGGGAGTTTGTCGATGGCTACTCTGATGAGCGAAATCGATTCTGATCTCATTGCCGCTTGATCTGGAGAATCCTCCAGACTTTGGAGGGATTCAGCGGGCTTGGCGTCTTCCGTATCCCAGGTTTCGGAGGCCGACTCGCCCCGCCGCTGCCGCCACCGCAAATAATTTCGACAGAGATTGACCGCAATGGTAAAGAGCCAGGTCGAAAACTTCCCTCGCACTGCGTAACGATGCCGCGTTGCATAGACGCGCACAAAGGTTTCCTGAGCGAGATCGAGGGCTTCAGTCTCGCGCCCGATATATCGATAGATGAAGGCGACGAGCGGCTGCTGCCAACGAGTCATTAGCTCGTTGAGAATCCAATCTTCGCCATTTTTCAGGCGAAGCATGAGCTCCGCGTCCGGGTCGGCTTCCATCGCTACTGTTTCACACTCACTGGGATCTCAACCTGTCCTTCGCCGGCCGGCCCTTGCCAGGAAAGTTTCACCACCCAATCGCCCCCCATCTGCGGTTGGAGCTTCATTCGATAAACTCCCGGCGTACTGGTCTTGCTGACGTCGCCTCCGGAATTCATGACCATACCTGGCATGTTCATGGACAGATCAGTCTTCACTTCTCCGACATCCTTGGGCTGACCGCTTGCATCCGCGAACTGGACTAACACTTCGCTTTTTCCATTGTGCAGGTCGCCGTAAAGACTGATCGTCAGTTCGCCGATGATACGGGTGGCAATTGGTTCGCCTTGGATTTGAGTAGCGCTCGGCGAACGGGAACTCCACCAATTCCAGGCAGCGAATCCGCCGGCAAAGAGTCCGGCAGCGACTAACGCGACGATCAAAAAGCGAAGCAGCCCTTTGAATGTCATTGCTCTTCTTTGGCCTGTACTAATCAGCGGGCCACTCTCTACTTGGCCACCCGATGGCAGCTCGCGCTTCCGCCAGATAACATAGATGACAGGGTAAAGTACCAGATTCAGGATTGCTGAGGTGATCACCCCGCCGATCATCGGTGTCGCGATGCGTTTCATCACATCCGCTCCCGCCTGGAGGGCCGGAGACCACATGATCGGTAGAAGGCCGAAGAGGATGGCGCAGACCGTCATCATCTTGGGTCGAATACGCTGGACTGCACCTTCCTTCACGGCCTCGTAAAGATCGCCGATGTTGTTCATTCGTCCCGCGAGACGGTATTTGTCGAATGCTTGATCAAGATAAAGCAGCATCACCACACCGGTTTCAGCGTCCAGACCAGCCAAAGCAATGAGCCCGACCCAAACCGCGACGCTCATGTTGTAACCAAGTAAGTAAAGCAACCAGAACGCTCCGACCAAAGAGAAAGGTACGGACAGTAGAACAATAAATGTTCGGGCGACCGAACTCGTGTTCATGTAGATGAGCACAAAGATAATGAGCAAAGTGAACGGAATGAGGATCGACAAACGTTTTTCCGCATCCTGCAGGTATTGAAATTGGCCTGCCCATTGGATGTAATAGCCGGGTGGAAATTTGACGCCGTGTTCGATCTTCTCGTTCGCCGCTTTGACGTAGCCATTGATGTCGCTACTGGTAATATCGACGAAGACAAATCCCACTAGTTGGCCGTTCTCGGTTCGAATCTCGGGTGCGCCGGTGCGATACTGGATATCGGCGAGGAGCGAGATCGGCACCTGATCTCCGGTCGGCGTGGCAACTAACACCCGCTTTAACCGATTGATATCGTCGCGGAAATCACGCGCGTAGCGAACACTGATCGGGTAACGTTCCCGCCCCTCGACCGTTGTGCCGATCGTGTTCCCTCCGATTGCCGTTTCAACGATTTGGTTGACATCTTCGATGCGTAGCCCGTAGCGAGCTGCCGCTTGACGATTCGGCGTAAAATCGAGGAAGTAACCGCCAGTAGTGCGTTCCGCGAACGCACTGCGGGTATTCGGAAAATTCGATAGGGCTTTCTCAATCGCTATCGCAACGTTCTGAATGCCCTTTAGATCCGGACCAAATACCTTGATTCCCAGAACCGAGCGGAACCCAGTGGTCAACATTTCGGTTCGGGTTTGGATCGGCATCCAGAAGATCTGAGCCATTCCCGGCGTTTTGCTGACGTCATTCATCTGAGCGATCAGTTTTTCCCAAGTCATTCCGGGTCGCCATTGGTCGGGCGGCTTGAGTTGCAAGACCGTCTCGAACATGGACAATGGCGCGGGATCGGTTGGTGTGTCTGCTTCGCCGGCTTTGCCAAAAACGCTTTCTACCTCGGGAAACTTCCGCAGAATGCGATCCTGGATCTGTAAGATTTTCGTAGCTTCGGTAACTGACATTCCGGGGATGGCAGTTGGCATGTAGAGGAGCGTTCCTTCATTGAGCGGAGGCATGAACTCTTTCCCCAGCCGGCTGAACGGAATATAAGTCAGAACGAGCACCACGAGCGCCAGTAAGAGCGTCAACCAGCGGAATCGAAGAGCAAAGTTGACGAATGGCTGGTACGCCCAGATTAAGAAGCGATTAATCGGATTTTTGGTTTCGGGTGTGATCTTTCCCCGGATGAGCCAGGTCATTAGCACCGGCACCAGGACTATTCCCAAGATGGAGGCAAAGAACATCGAAAATGTCTTCGTGAACGCCAATGGACGAAACAGTCGGCCTTCTTGGGCCCCTAACGAGAAAACCGGCACGAAACTAACGGTGATCACCAGAAGCGAATAGAATAGCGGCCGCCCAACGCTCTTGGCAGCCGACAGAATAACTTCGAAGCGTTCCCGGCCATGGGCATCGTGTCCTTTCTCGTCACGAAAATGTTCCAGCGCCTTGTGCGCGTTCTCGACCATGATGATCGCCGCATCGATCATTGCGCCAATCGCAATAGCAATTCCGCCCAGCGACATGATGTTGGAAGTTTGCCCCAACCAGAGCATCGGAACGAACGACAGAATGATGGCTATCGGCAGTGTGATAATGGCTACCAACGCGGAGCGGACGTGCCAAAGGAATAGAATCGATACGAAGGCTACGACGATACTTTCTTCGATCAGCTTTTCGCGCAGCGTGTCGATTGCATTATGGATTAGGGTGCTGCGATCATACACAGGAACGATCTCAACGCCTTCCGGCAGCGCTTTCTTGATCTCTTCAAATTTTTTCTTTATCCCGTCGATGACCTTGAGAGCATTCTCCCCGTAGCGCATCACCACGATGCCGCCGACGGTTTCGCCCTCACCGTTCAACTCCGCGATTCCCCGCCGAAGGTCTGGACCGAGATGAACGTTACCTACCTGCTTTAGATAAACTGGAGTACCATTCTGAACCTTCAGGACGATGTCATCGAAATCTTCCAAGCTCTTGATGTAACCGCGACCTCGGACAAAAAACTCGGTCGACGATACTTCGAATGTTTTGCCGCCGACGTCCTGGTTACTCATCCGGATTGCATTGACGACATCTCCGATCGGGATGTTGTAGGCCGTCAGCTTGTTCGGATCGAGATCGACCTGGTATTGTTTGACGAAGCCTCCGACCGGCGCGACCTCAGCCACACCTTCTACCGATTCCAGCGCATATCGAATATTCCAATCCTGGAGCGAGCGCAACGCGGCCAAATCATGTTTGCCGCTCTTGTCGATGAGCGCGTACTCATAAACCCAACCCACGCCAGTGGCGTCAGGTCCGATGACGGGATTGACCCCCTCCGGCAACGATCCGCGAACCGAGTTCAGATATTCGATGACTCGAGACCTGGCCCAGTAAATGTCCGTACCATCCTGAAAGATGACGTAAACGAACGATTTACCGAACATCGATTCACCGCGGACAAATTTGACCTTCGGTGCCGCGATAAACTTTGTCGAGATCGGATAGGTAATCTGATCTTCAACCAGGTCAGGTGAACGGCCTTCCCAGTCGGCATAGACGATGACCTGAACGTCGCTCAGATCGGGAATCGCATCGAGCGGAGTCTGGTATAACGCATAAATCCCTCCGGCAATCCCGAGTATCACGAACACAACGACCAGGAACGGATTGCGTGCTGCTCGCGCCAATGATCCGCTCGATAATGGTCTCCGGACGATTCGCCGGCGCTAGTGGTTCGGCCATGGCAATTACCTTTCCGCCCGGAGCGTTTCCTGCACGGTACCGCAGGTCGGCATGTCAGGTCCCAGAAAAGGATTCTTGACGACGGTCGAATCTTGTAACCACACCGCTGGTGATTTATTCCACATTGGGCACTTGATGGTGTAGAGCGGATCATCCAGCTGCGGCATGAACTCTCTTAGAAACGCTATCAAGTCCGCGCTAAACTGACCAAATTCGATGCGAGCCCGATCGATGTCATTGGGTGTAAACCGGTCGGCGCTGACATGGAGCTTATTAACCAAATCCTTGTACCGATCTCGCTTGGATGGAGGATCGAAATCCAGCAGCGCGCGTACCTGGCTTCGGATTGCCACGGCTTCAGCCGGGACCCGGGCAAACTTGTTGTCGGCCAGGAGTTCATGAAGTCTCTCGTAAGAATCAAGCACCGGTTTGATTACGGCATTGAAGCTCGAGCTTGACGACTGGTTAGCTGGCTTATCAGTCATTGCTGGAGTGCCGGCCGGCTCTTCTCCTTCCCAATCTTTCAGAGCGCCTTGCACTTGAGATTCCGCATCGATCAGGAAGTTTGCGCTTGCGACTATCCGGTCGCCTTCCTGGAGTCCATTCAGCACCTGGTAATAACTTCCCTGTTGTTGACCATCGAAGGTGGTAAACGAGCGACCTACCTGAACATAACGCGGCAGCAACTTTCCCTGACCACGATCAAGAAAGACAAGCATCCGCTCGCCAGTCGGCAGCGCCGCTTGCACCGGAATCGTTAGCCCTTCTCCCCCATCGATCTTCACCTCGACGTTCGCGTACATCCCTGGACGCAGTTGAGCCTTGGGATTCGGTATGTCGATCCGAACGCGAGCTGTCCGCTTGGCTGCGTCAATACTCGGATTGATGACGGCAATCTGACCCTGGAAGGTTTGGTTCGGGAAGGCCGGAAGACTCACATCGATCTGCTGCCCTCGCTTCAAGAGACCGATCTCGTTTTCGTAAAACTCTGCCCAAACCCAAAGATTGGATAGGTCGAGGACACTTACCAGTTTATCACCCATCTTCACATTCATTCCTGGACGGCTCATCACTTCACCTACCACGCCGTCGAAAGGCGACCGGAGGACCAGTTGATCGGACGGTTTTCGAGTTTTTTCGAGTTCAGCAATTTCCTGATCACTCACATTCCAAAGCTTGAGCCGCCGTTTAGCAGCTTCGATCATCTGATCATTGGAAACCCGGCTCGTACCACCATGATCGCGATCATTCAAGATGTTGACTAACTCCTGCTCGGTGCTGCGCAGATCTGGACTGTAGATCGTTATTAAGGGCTGGCCTTGCGAGACATCCTCCCCGGGTGAACTGACCTTCAATTCCTGCACGTAACCATCGACGCGAGCTACATAGTCAAACATCTTTGATGTATCCGATTCCAGCATACCGACGGACCGGATCGACAGCTGGATCGGTCGCTTGGTTGCCGTGGCATAGGTCACGCCAATCTGTTGTTGCCGTTCGACCGGAACGGTAAACTCGCTCGATTTGCCGGCTTCCTGATTCGGAGAGGACATTGGCATCGAGCCCATCGAGCTGTTACCGGTCATCCCGCTCGGGTTCTCTTTCGCCTTGGTTTCATTCGAAACCTTCTTCATGACCGGTACCAGGTCCATGGAGCAAATCGGACACTTGCCCGGATCTTTGGAATGCACCGACGGATGCATCGTACAGGTATAGTAATCGACATCAGCATCCGCAGCCGTTTTGCCGGCCGGTTTTGAGCAACCGCTCAATACGAAGGCCACGAGCAAGCCGATGCTTAGGATTGTGAATATCGGATAAAAACGAATTTTCATTTTTTGCCGTGGCCTGAATGTTGCCGGCTTCGATTTGCCACGTTCAAATCTGTGCCGACCAGTGATTCTAACTCCGCAATCGCGACCCGATAATCGGCCTGATCCTGGTTATACATAGTTTCCAGTTCTCGCAGGTTGTTCTCGGAAGTGAGCACCTGAATCAGAGTGGCCTTATCCGTCTCATAATCCGCTTGGTACGACGATACGGTTTGACGTGCGCTTGGCAGTAGTTGATCCCGGTAAAGCTCGAGGTGGTGATGAAGGGTCTCGATTTTCTGCAGCTGATCTCGCAGCATGCCTATTGCCTCCGTCTGTGCTCCCTCCAAGCTTTGTTGAGCCGCCAGAAGGTCACTTTGAGCTTCACGTTCGCCGGCGCGGTATTTCTTGCTGTTAAACCAGGGAAGACCGATCGATACCCCAGCATTAATTTCACTAATGGCCTGCCGGCCGGCGTCGTAGTGCTGCGCCTGCAAACTTACTGAAGGGTCAGGAATCCATTCTCGCTTCGCGAGCTCAACCTTGGCCGAAGCTCCTATCACCATAGACTGCGCCTGCCGAACCTCAGGACGGTTTTCCAGCGTGAGTCGGCGTAGACGCTCTGGTGAAAGGTCTTGTGGCAATGTCTCACTCAAGACCGGCCGACCCAATGGGGAAAACGGGTCTCGGTTCATCAGCACCTTCAGTTTGGTTTGTTCGTCCGAGAGTTTCTGTTCCAGGTCGCGGCGAGCTTCGATGATTTTCTGTCGCTCAACGTCAGCGGTTAAATAGTCAGCTTGTGATTGAGTACCGACCTCGAATTTCGCCTTGCTTGCATCCAAGGTCTGGGAAAGTGCGGCTTCTTCCTGGTCGTTTAGATCCAGGAGCAAATAGATGTTAGCCAGTCGGACATAGCTCGCCTTTGTCTTCGAGATGACATCAAGCTGCTGGCGCCGGAAATCCTCGAAGCTCGCAACCGCCTCCGCGGCGGCGATTCGTTCCTTGCTCCGGTTCTTGCCGGTGAGCGGAATCATCTGCTCTACCGTCACCATTTGGTCTGCGAATCCGTTCCGCGAAATATCGACAAAACGACCAAGTAGTGAGTTCACGGTCAGCTTCGGATCGTCCCAAGCTGCTGCTTGAGGTATTCTTTGCCTGGCAGATTCCCATTTGGCGCGGGCCGTTTTGATGGCCGGGTTGTTCTCCACAGCGGCTGTCACAGCATCGCTCAAGGCTAGTTGACCTATTTTCGTCTGCTTCGCCTTGCTCATCGGCTCCTGAGCCAGAACCGCTGCTCCAGGAGTAAGGACAAAAATCATGAGTGCTCCAAGCTTCATGGACTTAAGTTTGAGAACGTCGCTTGCTTCCCTATTCCGTTGCAGCTCTGACCGCGGTATCGCTGGATAAGGCTGGCTGAATCACTCTTGATTTCATTAGGCGCAGATAGTTCTGGCCATCAGCGGGATTCATTTGCGCGCTTACCCGGTAGATTTGCGCCAACATTTGCTTATGGCAGTCTTCTTGAACCGACCCCGCCTCTCGGATTGCGGCTTCCAGTTCAGGTGTCACTTCGCGCTTTTCTGACACGAGCCGATCCAGTTTTGAGTTGGCCTCCATAATCCGGCGACACATTTCGTCGCAGACTGGCGTGTATGCTGAATGCAGGGTTGCAATTTTAGCGAATTGCGCGTCACTCAGATGAAATTCCCGCCGTAGCCACTCCAACTCACCATTGGGAGCTTTCGCCATCCGACCGAGATCTCGTGTGGCAAGGAAATTAATCCCGCAAAAAGCGATCACACCTGCGGCGAGCGCTCCAATCAGGGCGAAAAGCAACCAATACCTGACACTAGTACGTTCGTAGCTGCTCGTAGGGATCGATGGATTGGACATATTTCGCTTCTAAGCTTTTCCAATTTCTTGAGTTCGCCTGAGATGACTCGATGAGTCCGAGCCCGGTACCTGCCAAACCTCCTAAAACAATGGCGCAGGTCGCGAGCCGCGGCATACGTAGCCACGAAATGTTCCAATCGCCGAACAACGGCAATTTCGGCTTTGACTCGCGAACCGCTATCTTCTGCCAAACGTTACGCTGGAAGTCGGGGGGGATTTCTGGTCGAACCTCCCACGCAGCCAGCTTCTGTCTAAGCTGATCGTCATCCATACGTTCAGTAAAACACCCAGTTCCGAGAAAACCCTCTGCTTTTTTCGGCCAGAGCAACCTAGCCATCACACGTTCTACACTCCAGGCCCTCCAAGCCCTGAAAAATTCTTTAAGTGCGATTCCAGCCGCACCGATTTTTTCTTGAGGGTTTTGCAAGCTGCCGGGGTTTCACCCTATGTAGGCGCAAGAACGCGCTCAAAAAAAATATAATACAAATGAACACGATCATTAAATTTGGATTCGCGGCGCTCGCCGCTGGAGCGTTTTCAACTTTGCCGAGCAAGGCAGAAACACCGGACATTTTTACCAAGCATGGGCTGCCGATTCCAGGAGCGTATTTCAAGAACAAAGAAAGACAGCAACCGGCCAGCGTGGCAGTCAGTAAGTCAGGACAAGGTGTCGGAGACCAGAAAAAGCATACCAAGCATGTTCGGCCGGCAAATAGCGGCTCCTAGCGAGAGGCAATCCTGAGTTACACAAGGTTTTCTGTAACGAAGAGGCATTACTGAATTCAACTCGCTAGGCGCTGATTGCTTAATGATTTTCAAAAGGAGGCCGATGCGGAAAGCGCGGGCGTCAATGGCGAGACAAAGACGAGCAGAGAAGTAAAAACACATCACCGCCGGCGCGTTAAGCCAAATCCCAGAGCAAGTTTGGTGAAGCCACCCGCGTTGGCGAGAAGGAGGTAACCTATGAGTGAATCTGTTCCTCAAATTTACGTCGTAGATGATGATGTGTCCGTGCGCGAGGCTGTGGGGAGTTTGATCAGATCAGCCGGGCTAAGCGTTAGGACATTTGCGCTGGCGCGTGAGATGCTGGCCAGTTTGCGAAAGGAGCTGCCGAACTGTTTGGTGTTGGATATCCAACTTCCGGACATCAATGGCTTTGAACTACAACAGGAGCTGGCGACCGAAGACCTTCAGATCCCGATTATCTTTCTCACTGGTCATGGCGACATTCCGATGTCGGTGCGAGCAATCAAGGCTGGAGCAGTGGAGTTTTTGACGAAGCCGTTTGATGACGAATATCTGCTGGAGGCCATCCGCAGCGCGATCTCGCGCGACAACAAAAACGAGCGGTCTCCAGGAAGAATCGCCAAAGAGTATTTTAAGGAATTTACCGGAACGGACGGAGCATCGAGAGCCGAGCCGAATCAGCCCGAAATCGTGATCTCCTCACACCTCAACGGGAGCGGGAAAGCGGCTGTGGCATTTGGCGAAATTATAGGTCAAGGCGGAGCCTGGCGGCAAATCATCAAACAAATCGAGATGGTAGCACCGACGGATGCCACTGTTCTGGTTCTGGGCGAGACGGGCACCGGAAAAGAGCTTATTGCGCGGGAACTGCACCGGCGCAGCCGACGCAAAGGTAAACCCTTGGTCCGGGTTAATTGCGCCTGTATCCCGAAGGATTTGTATAAGAGCGAATTCTTCGGCCATGCGAGGGGCGCGTTTACCAGCGCGGTTAAAGACCGGATTGGCCGCTTCGAGGCAGCCGCCGGCGGAACCCTGTTCCTGGACGAGATCGGCGAAATCCCTCTGGAACTGCAAAGCAAACTGCTGCGCGTTCTGCAGGAGAAATGTTACGAACGCGTGGGAGAGGAGAGAACGCGGCACGCGGATGTGCGGATCGTCGCGGCTACTAATCGGGATCTGAAGAAAGAGGTCGCGGCAGGCCGCTTTCGCGAAGACCTTTACTACCGATTGAATGTCTTTCCTATCAAAGTTATTCCCTTACGGGATCGAAAGGAAGATGTCCCACTTCTTGCAACGCATTTCATTGAGGTGTCGGTCAAAGGACTGGGATGTCCGAAACCGAGACTGACGCGGGCGGGCATAGAAACTCTCCAAAGTTATGATTGGCCTGGCAACATCCGCGAACTACGCAACGTCATCGAACGGGCCGCTATCTTTGCTCAGGGCGGCACCCTGGACTTCGACTTGCCGGTCATCGGAGTCGATCTGACTTCCTTTGGCTCAGAGGATGGTAACGAACTGGAATCGAAATATCTGACCGATGCAGAAATGCGCCGTAAAGTTCGAGCAGCTCAACCAACCGCTTTTGATCTCTCGTAGAATGCCCATCCGAGTAAATAGTTGATACGGGACTACAACAACAATTTTAAACAGTTATGCTCACTGTCGGAAAAGGAAATTCCACAAACCTCGATCTCTGCCGCGAGATTGAGACCATCCGGGTCTTGCACAGATCGCAGCCGAAGACTCTGCCCACCGTAACTGCCGAGGAGGTGCAAGCGGCCCTGGCACGTGCCAGGCAGTCTGCGGTTATAGCAGAGCGAAATCGGTTGGCTGGTGAGATTCATGATGGGTTGGCACAAATTTTTACTGTGATTTGCATGCAACTGGAAGTTGCCAAAGAGGAACTATCTTCAAAAGAAGGCGATCCGTTCTGCGGCATTCAGCGGGCCGTTGAGTTGGCTAACTTTGGTCTGGCTGAAGCACGTCGTTGCTCCCACAAGTTGCGGTCAAGTGACGAATTAGGATTGCCCGTAGCGCTTCAAGCTTTGGTTGAACGCTCAAGCGTGCCCGGTCGATTGCGCTGTGATTTCCAGTCCGATAACATACCGGAGAAAAGCTTGTCGCCCAGGGTGCAACATGAGTTGCTACGCACCGCCCAAGAGGCGATCCACAACGCTGTGCGCCACGCCAATCCCACTCTAATTGTCGTGACTCTTCGATGGGACGCACCCAATCTCATTCTTCGAGTAAAGGACAATGGATCTGGTATACCCGCAGCGCAGTTCGAAAAGAGTAAAGGCTTCGGATTGGGGAATATGCGGGAAAGAGCATCAGAGATCGACGGAAGATTTGAAATCCAGACCGTAGCTGGCCATGGAACAACTATCATTGTGACTGTGCCGATCTCATCGTTCCAGCTAGCACAAGGAGGAGTCGGCAGACGGAATGCCGGTGCGTTGGTCTAAGGCCATCAAAGCCTTGAAATCTGCTCGGCTCGACCCGCGTGTAGTACATTCGGTCGCCGCACGTCGCATACCATCCAAGCCGCTGCCCTTACCGCGGCCACCGGCGCGGAGATAAACCACCGCGCCAGACAAGCTACCTAGAGGGGCTCGATCAGCAAAAAAACCTCGGTTCAGCTGGGACGTCCTTAAGCACCGTGAACAACAAGCGGAAGTGTTGCAACTTTGAAGTCATCCGGTGATAGGCTGGCAGGATGCTCCTCCTGGCATCTTCGGTTTGTGGTTTATTCAAGTGGCGGCAATTTGAGCCGGAGGTCATCCTGCTGGCGGTGGGATGGTACTTGCGCTTTTCCCTGTCGTACCGCGACGTCGAAGAGTTGCTCGCCGAGCGGGGTTTGCACGCCGACC
>Ga0209647_1001282_pt1 | contig 21716 bp, 16 predicted proteins | sample GraSoi_2013_60cm_FD_185827 | JGI IMG/M metagenome (GOLD analysis project Ga0209647, IMG submission 185827) | Grasslands soil microbial communities from the Angelo Coastal Reserve, California, USA - Sample 9_17_2013_60cm (SPAdes) (version 2) | ecosystem: Environmental > Terrestrial > Soil >... | reverse complement strand
CTGACCACGGCCCCGGTTCTCCCGACGACACCTCCACCGGCCCGGGAGAAGAAGATCTGACGCTCACCGATCCGCTCCCCGGTCTCTGGCACATTCGTTCCGTCGCCTCGCTGGTTCCGCTTCCCACCGCCGCTCACGTGGTCGTCACAATGACTGTCGCCCCGCGCCCCACAACTCCTCCGCCACCTCCTCCAGCTCCGGGCTCTCCCACCTTCGTGAATTATCCCGCTCCTCCCGACTGCGCCGGCTCCCAGCAGCCTCCAAGTTGCATCACTCCCTCGACTGGGTCTACCACCTCTAGCTATAACGGTGCCGGCGAGCCCTCCATCGGCGTCGACTGGAAAACTGGCAAAGTCTTCATTGAGGCCGGCAACCACACGCTCCGCGTCACTTTCAACGATTCCCTGAAACCCGCCTCCGCCTTCTGGGAAGACAAGCGCTCGCCCTTCGCCCGCGTCAGTCTCGATCCCATCCTATTCACCGACGACGGCCATTTCGGCGGCACCAATCGCACCTTTTCCTCGCAACTCAATGGCGTCACCAGCGAACTCTCCTTCACCGATGATGACGCCAACACTTGGCTCCCGACGCAAGGTTCCGGCCAGCCGGCCGGCGTCGACCACCAAACGGTCGGCGGCGGTCCATACGCCGCTCCGTTGCCCGCCACGCGCACCACGTATCCTCACGCCATCTACTATTGCTCGCAGGACATCGCCACCGCCTTCTGCTCCCGCAGCGACGACGGCGGCCTAACTTTCGGCCCCGGCATCCCGATCTACACATTCACTACCGTCAACGGCGTCGACCTCCCCGTCGCCCCCGGCACTTGCGGCGGCTTGCACGGCCACGTTCGCGTTTCGCCCGATGGCACTGCCTACGTCCCCAACAAAAGCTGCATGGACGCTAATGGCGTCAGCCGCATCGGCGTTGCCGTCTCCACCGACAACGGTCTTAGTTGGTCTGTGCGCACGGTTCCCGATTCCAAGAGCATCAGCCCCGGCAGCGATCCTTCCGTCGCGGCGGGCGCGAACAACACCATTTATCTCGGCTACGTAAATACCGACGGGCACGCCAAAATCGCTGCATCCTCTGACCGCGGACTGCATTGGTTGAAATCCAAAGACGCCGGCACTCCCTTCGGCATACAGAACGCGGAGTTCGCCGAGGTAATGGCCGGCGACGACAACCGCGCCGCCTTCGCCTTCCTCGGCACGCAAACCTCCGGCGACACGCAGTCCGCCGACTTCCTCGGCGTCTGGCATCTCTACGTCGCCTTCACCTATGACACCGGCCGCATTTGGACCACCGTCGACGCCACGCCCTCCGATCCCGTGCAACGCGGTTGCATCTGGAACGGCGGCGGCAGCAATCCGTGCCGCAATCTGCTCGACTTCAACGACATCACGGTGGACAAAACCGGCCGCGTCCTCGTTGGCTATGCCGACGGCTGCACCGGCTCCTGCGTGACGGATCCCACGCAGAACGCCACGTCCGGCCCCGCTACTGCTCAGAACGCGCTCGCCACTATTGCGCGTCAAGTCGGCGGCCGCGGCCTCTTCAAAGCTTTCGACGGAACGCAATTCGGCACCAACACCGGCGACTACGAGGGCGGCGGCCAGCTCTGCTATGGCGACCCCGCCACCGGAGTCGCCGGCGATCAGAACTGCAATCGCCACTAATGTCGACTGATCGCCACATCCGATGTCTCTTCGCCCGGGAGAAAACATGAGCCTCCGCCCGGAGATTCTTACTTCGTTGTGCGTAATGCTTTGCTCCGCCTTCTGGCTGTCCTGGCTGGCGGCGGGTTCGCCGCAAAACGCAAAACTCAGCAGCAACCACCAGGACCAGGTGCAAGCGCAAGATCGGACCCTGAGCAACGCGCACAACGCCAACGCCCTTGACGCGTGCGCGCTCCTCACTGGCGGCGAGATTGCCGCCATCCTCGGCGAGCCGCTTAAGGAACTCAAGCCCAGCGTCCAAGCGACGCGCAACATGAACATGTCGCAGTGCCTCTTCGTCACGAGCAATTTCGCGAAATCGGCGAGCTTGCTCGTGGCCATGCCCAGCTCTGAGGATTCCGGAGCGCGCAACCTGCGCGCCTTCTGGCGCAATCAATTCCACTCGCCCCGCAAGCAAGAAGAGGAAAGGCAGCCCGCTTCCATCAAAGGCCCCGCCAAATCTGCATTCACTTCCCCGCGCGAAGCCCCCGAATCACGAGCCGTCCCCAATAGCGAATCGGATCGCGAGTCCCACAGCGAAGCGGAAGACGGCGCCCGTAAACCGCGCCCAATTTCCGCTCTCGGTGAAGAAGCCTACTGGGTCGGCAGCTCGTTGGCGGGTGGGCTGTACGTCCTGCAGGGTGATCTCTTCCTGCGCATCAGCGTGGGCGGCATCCCCAAAGAATCCACCCGCATCGCCAAATCCAAGTCCCTCGCCACCGCCATCCTCCCCCGCCTCCACCGCAATCCTTTGTAGCTTATCGGAGGACGGTGGAGCATTCTTTACGAGGGCAGGGTGCTGCCCCGTTCCGGAGTCAGGTTATGAGCACCAGTGCCAGGAAAATACTCCGTGAATCCTTGATTTGGCCGATTCTTGGAGTGGTGTTGTCAGGGGCCTTCGTCGCGCCTGTAGCCCACTTCCTACTGGCGCAAAGTAACGGCGCCGTTCATAGAAGAACCGTTCTCCTTGAAATGTCGTGGAAGCGCGCTGACCCTTACTACGGTCCGAATTTCATTCAACTGGAGTCGCCTTGTCTCGGCAACACGGAGCCTGGTTGTTTTTGCTCCCATGATTTCAAGATAACCAGAACGAAGGAATTTGCAGACTACGTTGAGTCGTTTGGAAACAAGAAAGTGCCGGTGAAATATCATGTCGATTACGACCGCAATGACCAGGTAGTTGGAGCCATTTTGGAAGCAGTGGGTGAGTGGCCAGAGGAACGATTTCACACCAATGAAAAATCGTTGAGTGAGGGATCCCGAATCCGCCGGAACCAACCGACAGCGGGTCATTTCAGATATCCAGCTGACTGTTTTCCGAAGTCTGTAAAGTGAAAAATTTGCTGCCGGCTTATGTTCTTAGAGCCCGCACGGTCTTGGTGCTTGTCGCCCCGAACGCGGGCATTCCTGGCGTCGGAAGCCCATGTCCCTTTTGGAACAGACCTACCCTTTAGGACCTGCGATGATCAGTTTCCCAGCAGGTGACCGGCAAACACCAATGCACATGCACACAGTGAAAACGACCCCCTACGACATCTTGAGAAGAGAGGTTAGTAGCGCGATTTGGCTCGAGACTTCACCAGATCTACTCACCGCAAAGTCTAGAATCAAGGAAATTGCCTCCTTCTGGCCGGGCAGGTTCGAGGTTATTGACCGTCAGTCCCAGCGAATCGTTGCCGCCGTCGCCACTCCCTCCACGTTGCACGCTCCGCTCAAATACATGCGCGAATGTCTCCGCAAATCCCTTTGGATGAGCTATGATTGGCTCTTGGCCCCCGCACCGCGCATAGCCGGCCTGGCAGCCTACACTCGCTTGCAGAAATACGTTCGAGGCTGCTATCGGACCAGTTGTGAGTGGCTCTTTGCCCCGGTGGCTCGCGTACGCTAACCCATTCCCTTAGCCGATCGTCAAGCTCTGTGGAAAACCAGGTGTTTCATGTCCAAAGTCATACGTACATTTCAAAACGCCAACAAGGAAGAAGTTGGGCGGCTCACCTTCGACGAGAAGGACGAACGCTTGCACCTCCAGTCCTCCACTCCTCCCGGAATCGACCGGAGATTTCGAACCGAAAAAGGCGCCGCCAATTGGTGGGAAAGCAACGTGGATCCGGAAACTGGGAAAATCCGAAGATAGCGCGACGCCTGAGCGGCTGTCCGCTACGGCACCTGATCGTGGCCCGAGCACAGGAGAGTAGAAGTGTCTGATTGGTCCAAAGATGCCGCGCTACGATTCGCCGCGCAGCAAACAATAAAGCAGGGTCAGGATGCGAAAGCGATCCGTGAGCAGAATGATCTCGCTTTGAATATCGCAAAAGTATGGGCTGATCTGTGCGACCTGTTTAGAGCGCGATGCGACGAGTTCAACGCCGAACCCGGCGTTACGGGCATCCTTACGTGCGACACAAAGCGAACCCAGGAATTGAAAATCATTAGAAGCGACAATGCCGCGATGCTGCGCGGAGCATTCGACCCCAAGCGCCACACAATCCACTTCATGGGCCCTAACATCGGCAAGGAAAAATCGGAAATAAAAATCGAAGTGATCGCAGGTAGTTCTGACATGCGCTTTGTCGATAACTTGCAAAGAATCCTCAACCCCCAAGACATTGTGGATATTTCTCTCACCGATTTGCTGCAACTGAATTAAGTTCCCGCCCCGATGGCCTGCGCGCCCGCCTCAAATATCCTTTCAGCGCTTCAAAACGCACTCACGTTCGATTTTGGCGATGTGACTCATATCGAACAGATTTCAAATCTCTAATCTGCCATCCTTGCGGTCACAAACACGGAATCCAGCGATCAGTTATCCGTGTTGCGCGCCACAAAAGAACTTCTGATTCGCGCGCTTGCAAAGATAGAAAGATAAAAAGGAGTTGAAGCCATGCTTGGATTAATCGCCGCGGTTCTGATCGTTCTCTGGTTGCTTGGGTTCTTCGCTTTTCACGTTTCCGCAGGCGTCGTTCACGTCCTGCTGATAATCGGCATAGTGATGCTCGTCCTGCATTTCTTGAGGGGCAGATCAGCCACCATCTGAAACAATAGTACGCGAAAGCGCCACCACTGCTCCGTCGTGAGTGCACCCCGTCGTCCCGACCCGCTAAATCGACACCTTGACTCTGGACTGTACTCCAGGGTGTAGATTTACGAATCGGAGGCGCTCCGATGCACATTGGTGGCGTGGCAAAAAAGATTGGTCTGACCCCGGATGCCATTCGCTTTTACAAGCGCACTGCCTTGCTCAGCCGCGCGCTCGATGGAACGACAAACCACCCTCGGCGTTTTGTGACGGCCCACAGTCCACGTCATCCCCGCCCTCGAAAACACTTTCAATAACATCAACTGAGAGCAAGCATAAACAACCAAACGGTGTGAGTTTAACTGGGGCCTTGAAAACTCTTCCTGGATGCTGATTCTAAGGGGGTTACGCGAGGACAAAGCAGCGTGCCCCTCTGCATCACCTAGTAATGGTAACGTTTTGAGAACACCTGACCGAGACCGGGACTCGAGTACTAGTCCTTATCGCGTCCCCACCCTACAGAATCCCCCCTGCTCCCGACAAGCGTGTCTATCGATGCCTGAGACCGGTGCGAGAGTCGGCTGCAAACCAAATGAGATCAAGGAGAGAAAGTTCAATGAAATATTCCTGGAAGTGTGTTTCAGGGCTCGCACTAATTGTGATTGCATTCGGAATGATCGCACCGGGCTTGCAAGCAGGGCCGGCCATGGCGGCCAGTTTCACGCTGCCGTTCGACGCGAAGTTGGGGAAAATGGCACTGCCTACAGGCGACTACTGGTTGTCGCTCGACCATGCCGCTTTCAACGGACTCATCCGCTTCTATAAGGGAAACCAGGTTGTGGGGATCGTGCGTGCGCAGGCATTTGACGACCGCCAAGGCCAGAGCAAGAATCCCGTATTAATTTGCATTCGCCACGATGGAAACGTCACGGTCCGGGCGCTGCGGTTGCCCTCGGTCGGCACGTTCTATTTTTCTCTGCCGAAGGAGTTAGCGGGGCTCATGGCGCGCCAGCCGAAGCTTGTGGAAACCGTCTCCGTCGAAGTGAGGGGCGAGTAGTTCCGCCTTTGGCGGACCTGCACCTAACACTGTCGAACTCCTCGAGGCCGGACGTAGGGCGCAACCCCGCAAAGGGCGTTTACCCGAAAGTCCGGCCTTGTTCCGTTTCGTTCGTTCACGGCCGGTCCCGCGTAGGATGAGAAACGAAGGAACCCAGTGAATCAGCCCGCGCACTCAGCTCTGGTCATGACTGTATGCATTTGACGTCCCTCCCACGCGCGATGCGAACACCCTTTGCCGCTGCGTTGTGTCTCCTCGTCTCCGTATTGCCGGCCGCCCCGCGGCAACAAGCGGCCAACGGACTTGCGGGCGAATCCATTAAAGCCGTGTCCGTGGCCGTAAATGTATATGCGATTGCCGTAGGCCGTCACGGCCGGCTCATTCGAGACCTGACTAAGGACGACTTCGAACTGAGCGAAGATGCGGCTCCACAGAAAATCGAGTACTTCTCACAGGAGACGAATGCGGCATTGAGTCTGGGGGTCGCCATCGACACAAGCGTCAGCCAGCGTCACCTGTTGGGCACGGAACAGGACGCCGCGAAGCATTTTCTGCGCTCCGTTCTGCGCAGCGGCGATCAGGCGTTCGTGATGAATTTCGACTTAGACGTGAAGTTGCTCCAGGATTTTACGGACGCGGCACCCCAACTGGCGAGGGCCATTGATTCGGTGGAAATCAACGAAACAGGAAGAAGCATTCTCCAGGATGCTGCGGCGAGCCCCCCAGGAGGCACGCACCTCTATGACGCCGTCTATCTGGCTTCCAATGAATTGATGAAGGCGCGCTTTGGACGCAAGGTGCTGGTGCTGGTAACCGATGGGGAGGACCAGGGGAGCAAGACCAGCTTGCAAAAATCAATCGAAGCGGCGGAGAAAGCGGACCTCATCGTCTACTCGATTGTCGTAAGCGACCCGGAATTTTACTCATTGTTGGGCGGCAAGTACCACGGAGACTCGAGTGTTCGCAAACTCGCTCGCGAAACGGGAGGCCGCACCATTCGAGTGAAATCCATCGAGCGGATTGGACAGGCATTCGAGGAGACCGCGCGCGAGCTTCGTTCGCAATATCTCCTGGGCTATTCCCCGTCAAATCTTCGCCATGACGGTTCTTTTCGACGCGTTCGTGTGAAAGTCCGCGGGCGCAATTACGTAGTCCGCACTCGCACTGGGTACTATGACCACGGCGATGATCGGACGGATATGAAGAATCCCATTCAATAAAAGCCGAGACTGCATCTAGGGGGTCTTTTTTCGGGAGAAGGCATCTTCAGGCGAATTTACTTGACAGTTAACAAGTTTCGTGCTATAAGAACTTGTGAAACTCGCCTCAAAGCTGCTTCAATCCACCCAGCCACCGTCTCTGCGCCTAAGCAAGTTCTCCAACTCGCGTTTGGATCGCCCTTTGTTTTCATATCCTTACAAATCCCTTTTCCCGCAAACCCTTTCCTTTCACATCCATACAAATCGCCCCGGGGGTGACTCTCTGTGGCCTCAGTGCTCCGACCTCTGCGCCCTCTGTGTTAGGCTTTTCCCGATTTTGATCACCGTGTTTTCAGCAACTTGCAGCCTCTTCAGCGCTCTTGCCTCTCTTTTTCGAGCTCCCGTTCTTTATTTTCAACAGCTTGCAGCCTCTTTTCCCCAATTACCCGGGGTGAGGGGTGCCTCCGTAGCGCTTGACACCTACACAAGACGGTGGATACTGGGCAAACAGAGCAGGAGCACCCCATGAACACGGTGAAACCGACATTAGCGAATCAGCTTGGCCCGCTCAGGGGCCTGGAAGAGTGGGACGACTTCGTCAAGACTCGCTACACCGAGGAGAAAAAAACCGACGAATTCCGCGATTATAGCGAGACCACGCCCCCGCGTGTTCGCGAGTTTTACCGCCAAAATCATGCTTACCAGACTCGCGACTTCGTTCTAAATAAGAAAAAACAGTTCCTCGCCAGGAACCGCTCCCAGATGGGCATCTGGGAGGCCATGGAATTCCTCAACACCTTGGTCGACGAGAGCGATCCAGACACTGAGCTCACCCAAATCGAGCATTTGCTGCAAACCTCGCAGGCCATCCGGCGCGACGCTAAACCCGATTGGTTCGTTCTAACCGGGCTTATCCACGACCTCGGCAAGATTCTCTGCCTCTGGGGCGAACCGCAATGGGCTGTCGTCGGTGACACGTTTCCGGTCGGTTGCGCGTGGTCGTCCAAAATCGTCTTACACGAATACTTTGCTCTCAACCCCGATGCCAAAATTCCCGGGTATCAGACCCGCATAGGCGTTTATTCCGAGCATGGCGGGCTAGATCAGGTGGACCTGTCTTGGGGACACGACGAATATCTCTATCACGTCGTCAGAGATTATCTGCCGCAAGAAGCGCTGTACATGATTCGCTATCACTCGTTCTATTCGGCGCACCGTGAGGGCGAATATGAATATCTTATGGACGATGGCGACAAGCAGATGTTCCGATGGGTGCGCGAATTCAACCCCTATGACCTTTACTCAAAGAGTAAGGAGCGACCGAACGTCGAGGAGCTGCGCCCCTATTACGAAGACTTGATTGCAAAATACTTTCCCGCGAAATTGAATTGGTAAACGCATCGACGGAAAGGCGGTTGCTTAGATTCTTTCGGAACGACAGCATTCTTGGAGGCCCGGCCTGGGGCTGCGATTCCGGCGATGGTCAACCGGATTACAGAGTGCTAAAATTCATACTGAACTTTCATGACTATCGCCAAAACGCTCTACCAAAAAATTTGGGACACCCATGTTGTCCACGAAGAGCCCGGCAACCCCGCGCTCATCTATATCGACCGCCACCTCATCCACGAAGGCACTTCCCCGCAAGCCTTCTCCGGCCTGCGTGCCGAAGGACGCAAAGTCCGCCGCCCCGATCTCACCTTCGCGGTGATGGACCACTCCGTCCCCACCACCGACCGCACGCTGCCCATCATCGACACCGACGCACGCCTGCAATTTGAGGCGCTCGAGAAAAATTGCCGCGAATCCGGCGTGCGTCTCTTTGACATGCACAGCAAGCAGCAAGGCATCGTGCACATAATCGGACCGGAGCTGGGCATCACGCAGCCCGGGCAAACTATCGTCTGCGGCGATAGCCACACTTCCACGCACGGCGCGTTCGGCACGCTCGCGTTCGGCATCGGCACCAGCGAAGTCGAGCACGTGCTGGCCACGCAGTGCCTCTCGCAATCACGTTCCAAGACCCTGCGCATCGTGGTGAACGGCAAGCGCCCCGCCGGCGTCACCGCCAAGGACATCATCCTCGCCATCATCGGCAAAATCGGCATCAGCGGCGGCACCGGCCACGTCGCCGAATATGGCGGCGAAGCCATCCGCGGCCTCTCCATGGACGGCCGCATGACCGTTTGCAACATGACCATCGAAGGCGGCGCCCGCGCCGGCATGGTCGCGCCGGACGAAACCACGTTCGCCTATCTCGAAGGACGACCATTCGTTCCCCGCGGCAAGGCGTTTCAGGAAGCGGTCGAGCGCTGGAAGCAACTGCGCAGCGACGATGGCGCCAAGTTCGACATGACTGTCGAGCTGAACGCGAAAGACATCGCGCCGCAAGTCACTTGGGGCACCAATCCCGGCATGGTCACAGGCGTCACCGCGCGTGTGCCCGACCCGCACTCCTTCAGCGATCTCAACGATCAGAAAGCGACAGAACGCGCCCTGATCTACATGGGCTTGAAAGCCGGCACGCCCATCGTCGACATTCCCATCGATCGCGTCTTCATCGGTTCTTGCACCAATTCCCGTATCGACGATCTTCGCGCCGCCGCGCAGTTTGTCGTCGGCAAGCACGTGGCCCGCACCGTAAAGCAAGCGCTGGTCGTTCCCGGCTCGCGCGGCATCAAGGCGCAAGCCGAAAAGGAAGGTCTCGACAAAATTTTCACCGCCGCCGGTTTCGAGTGGCGCGATGCCGGCTGCAGCATGTGCATCGGTATGAACGCCGACGTCCTGCCGCCGCATGAGCGCAGCGCCAGCACCTCCAATCGCAATTTCGAGGGCCGCCAGGGCAAAGACAGCCGCACCCACCTGGTAAGCCCGCTAATGGCCGCAGCCGCCGCCATAGCCGGCCACTTCGTAGACGTCCGCGACTTCGACGTCGCCCCGGTAGAGTAGCCGCAATGAATTTCCCATGCCGAGCGAAGCGAGGCGAAACACGTAGCGGCGGGCTTAAGCCCGGCGCACTTGAATTTTGTAGGGGCGCAGCACCGCTGCGCCCCTGCTTGGCGCGATGGTGAGAAATGTAGAGACCGGGCTTCAGCCCGGCCAATGTAGCGGCGAGTTAATCTCGCCATCTTGCTTTGTAGGGGCGCAGCACGCTGCGCCCCTACTTGGCGCGCTGTAAAACAGTGGAGAGAGCCGGAGGATTAGAAACAATGTCAGTCGACACACGGGGATTGCGTCGGGAACACGTAGGCAAACACCTGCGCGTGGAGCTCTCCGGCGGAGAAATTGCCGACGTGAGTTTACTGGAGCTAAGCGTCTGCCCGGAACCTGAGCCGTGCTGCGGAATTACCTACACGCTGCTGTCCACGAATCGGTCGGGTGGCAGCAAGGAGCAAGGCGGCACGTACTGGACAGCCTTCGGCGAGATCCAAAATTTTCGAGTGCTCGGAGACTGAATCGCATGCAACCGTTCTCAACCCACAGCGGCAAAGTGATGCCGCTCGATCGCGTCAACGTCGACACCGACCAGATGGTGCCCAAGCAATTCCTGAAAGCGCTCACCCGTGAAGGTTTCGGCCGCATCCTCTTTTACGACTGGCGTTACCTGCCCGGCGAAAAGCCGAATCCGCAATTCGTCCTGAATTTTCCGCGCTACAAAGGCGCATCCGTCCTGCTGACGCGCGCCAACTTCGGCTGCGGCTCCAGCCGCGAACACGCCCCCTGGGGCGTGAAAGATTACGGCTTCCGCGTAATTCTCTCGCCACGCTACGCCGACATTTTCTACAACAACTGCTTCAAGAACGGAATTTTGCCCGCCGAGCTGAGCGAAGAACAAGTCGAAGAACTATTTCAGCGCACCGAAAAAGAAGAAGGCTATTCCCTGACGGTCGATCTGCCGAACCAAACCGTAACCGACAATCACGGCCTGAAATACAAATTTGAGATCGCCCCCTCCCGCAAAGAAGTCCTCCTAAAAGGTCTAGACGACATCGGAACCAGCCTGCAACACGAACCCCAAATCACCGCCTACGAAAAAGCCCACGCCGCCACAGCAACAATGTACGACCAAGTCGACATAAAGAACTACACCAACGGCCGCTGACTTCAGTTTTCAGTTTTTCCTCAGTTTTTGGCTCTCAGTTGTCGTAAAAGATTGGAGCCTCCACCTGTTTGTCGACGTTGACTTAGCCGAAAGGCAAGTCTAAGCTCGGCCTCAAGCCGCTCTAAGGGCGCATGACTTCCTCACATTCAACAGCGCCGCTCCGACCCGAACTGATCGTTCTTGCTTTGCTTTTGTGCCAATTTGCTGCGGTGCGCGCGGCAGCGCAAGATGGCGCCAGCGAATCAGTCGGCGGCCTTTCATCCAATGGCCAAGTTGTGGTGCTGGTGCGCGACTCCACCGGAGAACCGCTCAAAACCCCGGCGTTAGTTCGTCTGTTTTCAGCGGACGGCATGCCCTTGGGACAAGTGTCTGTCGTCGGTGGGGGCGAAGCAACCTTTCGGGGCGTTCATCGAGGCAGCTACAGCGTAGAAGTAGAGGCCTCTGGGTACGCGAAGGCGCATGGAAATGCCACGCTGCCGATGACGGGAGAGGTCCACGTCGAGATTTACCTGCGCCCGGAGCCCAATGCCGAGCCAATGGTCCTGACAGACGCGGGCGTGCCAGTGCTGGCGCCGAAGGCGAAGAAGGAGATGGACGAAGGGCTGGAGGCACTGCGCAAAAAAGACTACAGCGGAGCGCAGAAGCATCTGGAGAAGGCGCAACAGATGGCTCCGATGCATCCAGATGTGCTTTATCTGCTGGGAAGCCTCTCTGCGCGGATGAACGATCTGCCTCGGGCAGAAGAACTTTTGGGGAAGGCCACGCAGATGGAACCTCAGCATGCCCATGCACAGGCCGCGCTGGGTGTTGTTCTTACCAATGAACGTAAGTTTGATGCGGCCATGCAGCCGCTCGGCAAAGCTCTCGAATTGGACGAAAAATCGTGGGAGGCCCGCTGGGCGCTCGCGCGTTGCTACTACAACCAGAAGAAGTTCCAGCCGGCGCTGGAGGAATCCAAGCGGGCGCTGCAGGATTCGAATGGGCAGGCACCTGAAATCGTACTCGTGGCCGCGGCATCGCTTACAGCGCTCGGGCAGTATGAGGAGTCCGCCGCAATTTTACACGATTTCCTCCAGCAGCATCCGGACCATCCGGGAGCCGCGCGCGCGCAACGCTGGCTGGACCGTCTGCAAGCGGCGGGCAAGATCAAACAAAATTGAATCACACGCAAGCTGTGGATGCGACGCGACTGCAGCAACGCTTGATCGGCCGCTCGCGGCGGTCCCGCGACCATCGTCGTGAGACCGAAGGCGAACGCTCCCCGACGCGGCTCAAAAGAAAAAGGCGGGACCTTTGAGGCCCCGCCCGGAAAGAAGGTTAGGATGCGCTCCGTTAGAATTCGAAGCGCAGGCCGAGCTGAATGGTACGGGGATTATTATCCGCCTTGCTGACTACACCGAATCCAGAAGCATCAGCAAGATCGAGCGATACCGAACCGGTGTTGGAGGTATCGGTGCCGAACAGCGGATGATTAAACGCGTTGAAGAATTCTGCCGTGAACACCATCCGGAAGCGTTCCGTGGCGAGAATATTCTTGCCAACGGAAAGGTCCACGTTCCAGGTTCGCGGTTCGTTGAGCGCCTCGGCATTTGGACGCCCATCCACACCCGGTAACGGAGCGCGAAGGGCGTTGAACACAGCCGCCGGGTCGGCAAAAATATTGATACCGGTGCCGCCGGTGGCCGGGTCTCCATTGGTGCCGACGCCGCTGGATCCTGCTACGCCGTGGCGACCACTGGCCTTGCCAAAGAAAGTGGCGCCGACGGTGCAAGTGAACCCGTTCGGGGCTCCGTAGTCACCGTCCGCGCCGATGCAGACCGGTCGTCCGGTAGCCCAGCTCCAAATGCCCGAGCTATACCAGCCACCGAGGACGCGGTTGAGGATTCCGTTGGATGCGAAGCGCTTCCCGCGTCCGAAGGGAAGCTCGTAGAGCCAACTGGCGTTGATTACGTGGCGACGATCACCATTGTTGGAACCCCAGCCGCTAAAGATATCGAACGGAGTGGCAGGCGAGTAGGCGGTGTATTGCTGGCCAAGGAAGTTAAGGCCCGCAGTGCCAACTGCATGGGACCAAGTATAGTTAAAGCTAAGGTCCAGGCCTTGCGACATAGACTTGCGGACGGTAGCGAACATCGCATTGTAGTGGGCGATTCCGCCGCTCGTGGTTATGTTGTTATTGGTGAGCTGCAATGGGTCGAGGGGTCGAGGAGCAATGGAGTCGTAGTTATTCAGCATGAAAGTCGCGAGAGATGCGTCTCCGCCATCCGCGAAGGCGATCGCATTTGTGCAGTTGGGGCAGCCGTAAGGTGCGTTTTCGAAGAAGGGCTGCTGCGGGAATGCAGGGTTGATACATGACGTGGCCGTCAGGCAGGTCGTCGTGTTTTTGGGAAGATATGGATTGACGCCGGCATTGACCGCCGCGTTAACGGCGTTATAAGCCTGCGCCAGCGTTTGGCCCGATTTGGGATCCTTAGCATATAGATCCGCAGCTTGCGCGTCCACGTTCTGCCACAGGTTTTTGGCGAACCGTCCGATATAGCCGACGTCAACCAGCCAGTTGTGAGCGAATGCGCGCTGGACATCCAAAGTGACGTTGTGTGAATACGGAATCGCCGAAGATGGGTCGAAGCCACTGGACTTCGCTGTAAATGTAGACCCGGGTATGAGCGGGATTGGGGCGTTAGCGGCAGCGGGAACGGGCACGGTGCTACCGTCTACGCCCAGGCGAAAGCCATTGGTGGCGTTGATGTTAGCGCCGCTGCAGGAAGCCGTCGAGGTTCCATTAGACGTCGGACCGTTGCAGAACTGAGCAGAAGCCAGTCCGTCGCCGAGGAGGGGAATAAGCGCTTCCGTGACGCCATTGGTGCGACTCCACAGAATCGCGTAGCCTCCACGAATGACGGTCTGTTTATCACCAAAGATCTTATTTTTGAACGGTACCTGCCAAGCTGCGGCGACGCGCGGACCCAGGTTGTTCCAGTGGGTGTCGGCAGAGCTGGTTCGTCCCGGAATGTGGCGGATGGGGGCGAAGGCGAAAGTGTTGTCAGTCGCGGCGGTAGCGCCCGAAGCGAAGAATTGGCCGCTGGTCAAAGCTGCATTACGCTGCTGGAAGTATGACGAGAGATTTTGGAGTGGTTGGCCGCTGGCGGTGTAGATCTCCATGACCTGCTTGCCGTTGATTTCGTGCGGCGCGAATTGCACGCCGTAGCTCAAGCCGTAAGTGATGGTGAGGGAGTGCCGCACTTTCCAAATGTCCTGAACATAGGTTTCGAAAGAGTGCGTATGCACATTGTCGATCAAGGGCGCGCCGAGAGAGTTGGCGGTGAAGTTTCCATCTCGAGTGGCAATCTGCGCCGAACGGTCCAAGAGCCCCAGCAGCGAGCTGTACATGTTGCCCCAACGTTTGCGAGCGGTGCTTCCATTCAAACAGTTCGTTGTGATTGCGGCGCTGCAAAGCGGGGGGCGTTCACTGCTCGGAATACTGAGGAAGTTTCCGCCGTTGGAGGTGGTCTCACCGACATAATAAGTCGGCCCGCTGGTCAGGCCGCCGGTTACGATGTCGGTCCGAAGGTGCGTCAGGTTCCAAAAGTAATAACCGCCGCCGAACTGTATCGTATGGGATCCGTGGATCCATGTAGAGTCCTGGGCCACGAAATAGTCCTTGCCAGCCCACAGGCGCGAACGAGCATCTTGCGTGTCGAAGTTGACTGGATCGCCCCACACTTTGCTGCTGGATCCAGTTCCCCCAAGGCGCGCCTCACCTGCCAAATTCAGCGCTCCGGCAGTACCCGACAATTGCGGGAGGAGGGGCGCGCGGTTCCAGCCCCACCAGTCGCGCATGTAGGAACCATGAGTCTGGGAAGTGAAACTTGGGCTAACCTGGCCGGTAAGCATGAAAGTGACGAAGCGGGGCTGCACAGGCGTGCTGCTGAGCAGCTTGTTGGCGCCGGAGGTGCAATTCGGAGTGGCGCAGGTGATGTCAAACTGGTTTGTCGTGGCCAGAGTGTACTTGTTGAAGTGGTAGGTGCCGAACAAACTCCATTTAGGAGTAAAATTATAGTCGACACGGACAACGGCAAGATTTTCGATCACCGGCCTGGCAAAAGACGCGGTGTATCCCGCGGAGTTCAATTTATCACCAACGCTAGTATTATTGGGCAGCGGCAAAAGCTGCATATAACTTGTAATCAGCGGGCTCATGCCGATGCTACGCGGATCGCACGCGGAAGTGCCGGTAGCCCCACAGGCATTGGACACGGCGCCCGGCGCCAAAGAGTAGCTGACGGTTTTGGGGCTGGTTGCGTCGAGACACTTGCCGGTAGTGGTGTCGAATGTCGTTGCGCCTCCGCAATCCTTGAATTGCAGAATCCCTGCCCGAGCGGTGGCCGTTGGAACTAGCTGGGTGATCGTCGAGTTCTGATAGAAGCGCCGACCTTCGTAGTCGCCGTAGATAAACAGTTTGTTCTTCCAGATCGGTCCACCGGCGCTGGCGCCGAAGCGATTGTTGACGGAGTGGGGCCGGGCCTTCCCGAGCTCATTGAGCTGCCAAGTGTTGGCGCTGGTGCCGCTGCCGTAGTAGTACTCGTAAGCAGAACCGTGAAGGGTGTTCGTCCCCGATTTAGTGAGGACCGCAACCTCGCCGCCTTGCGAACGGGAGAATTCGGAAGTCGGGCTGGCACTCACTACGCGAAACTCCTGAACGGTCTCAGAGGGCACGGCGATAAACGGAGCCGGCTGAGGTTCGCCTGGCGGCGAAACGTAGCCGTTGGTGCCTTCCAAGTCGCTGGTTGCATCGCCGCCATCAACAAAGAATGTTGTCTGATCGACGTTTGCCCCGGCTACCTGACCACCGTTGACGTCGTCCCCTTGGGAACCTGCGGGAGCAACAGCGGGTTGCAACATCAGAAATGCCGTGATGCTACGTTGCTGAGAAGGCAGGCGCTGGAGCAAATCCCCCTCGATCACGGTGCCAATCGAGGCGTCCGTCGTTTGCAGTTCGGCTCCGGGCGCTGACACTACTTCGACGATCTCCGACGTTGAGCCGACTTCCAGTGCGATGTTCACGGTGGAAGATTTCAGGACTTCGACCTTGACTTGGTTCACGACGCTGGCGCGAAATCCCTTTGCGGCGAACTTGACGGTGTATTCGCCGGGCTCAACAGCCGCAAAAATGTAGCTTCCACCGGAGTCGGTCACCGTCGTCTGCGTGGAGTTCGTGGCCCTTCGCTCCAGCGTAACGGTTGCGCCGGGGACGGTTGCATGGGAAGGATCCGTGACAACACCGGTTACCAGGCCTGTTGTAGCCGACTGGGAATATAGAACCGTAGGAGATACAGCAAAGGCGACGAGCAAAGTGACGAGCAGCAGAATGAATTGTTTTGTGCGCGGACACACATAGTCCGCAGGATTACTGCGCAGAGAACCTAGCATTGGACCACTCTCCCACCACGAGATTTTTGACCCCTGGGCAACCACTCAAAAGCGTAGTCGCTATATAAAGCGGAGGATGGCAATTGTCAAGGATAGATAAGCTTCATCTAAATTTTAGTTGGCCGATGGTAGTAACAGTACTCCGAGCAGAAGCGCTACCTGCCTTCGAAAACCAAAACATGAACAATCTACGACCACATAGAGCTTTCGTTTTCCGTCATCACTTGCTCGCGTAGGACTTCAAATTGTGTTTGACCAGGTTTGGTCACTGGGAACTGAGGATGGCGACTCTCAACGAGCTGTGGTGGATCCGGCGATTCCGGCGCGGCGGTCTGTATTTCCATATGAAGAATGCATAATTTCATATAGTTATGTCCTCATCGAGATCCCGCATTTTCGGCAGCGTCCGCGGCAGCGTCTAAAGGCTTCCCAATGTTACCGTTAGCTGCACGAAATATAACTTCATGATGGCAATGATATTGCGCGGAACATTCCCATAGATTTCCTTTTGCGAACCGGGGTCAAATTCACCGAGAGTTGAATATTGTTTATCTCAACTTTCTTGCAGGCGGGGGAAAACACATGAATTTACGCTCGACGAAGTGGCTGTGCGGCTTATCGGTACTAGCGATTGCTGGCGCTTTGCTACTGGTGGCCAATTGTGCGTACGGACAGGCGTTCGCAACTATTACCGGCCGTGCCTTGGATCCAGGAGGAGCTTCCGTCCCGGACGCCACGGTCACGGCAACCAACACCGAGACCGGAATCGTCCGAACGACCAAAACAACTTCAGATGGTCTGTATCGCTTTGACAACCTGCCGCCGGGAATCTACAACGTAGTGATCGAAACGAGTTCGTTTACGAAAGCGGAAGTGAACAGGGTCAAGCTTCAGGTGGGCGAGCAACGCGACGTCAACTTTAACCTCGAAGTGGCTGGCCAAAGGCTGTCGGTGGTGGTCACATCGGAAGTACCTCTAATCGAGACCACAAAAACCGACGTCTCCACGGTGATCGACGACAGGGACGTGGCCAATTTGCCGACCACGACGTCCTATCTGTCGATCGGAGGGGTCGCCAACGATTATCAGGGCTTGGCTGCCTCGGCGCCGGGCGTGAAGTTTGACTATTCGGGCGACTCAGGGGACATCGTGGGGCCAGGGGCGGTGAGTGATCGTGGCGTGATGATCAACGTGGATGGCGGGAACATTTCCGACCAATTGGTCTCTGCGCGCGACGCTCTCGGGGCAACGGTCGAAGAGGTGAAAGAATTCCAAGTTCTTACCAACAACTACAACGCCGAGTACGGTCAGGCCGGAAACGTGATCCTCAATGTGGTCACCAAGTCCGGAACGAATAGTGTTCACGGCGATTGGCATTCCTATTTCCGTGGCCGCAACCTCGGCGCTTCCGACTTCTTCTACAACTTAAACGGTCCGACAGACCGCGCACCGTTCTTCAAGCACGAAAACGGATTTACCGTCGGGGGACCGTTTGTAAAAGACCGTCTTTTCTGGTTCGGCAGTTGGGAAAAGGTGGCGCAAGGCTCGCCCGCAACGCTGCGGCCTTTCAACACTTCGGTCACCTTCAATCAGCCCACCAATGAAATTTTGGGGTCGGGCAAGATCGACGCAAAACTCACTGACAAGCACACCCTGACGATCCGCTACAACCTGCAGCGCGATCTCTCTGACAACCTGCTTGTGCAGACCGGCCCGAATACGGACCCCAGCGGCTTGGTTTCCTCGGTCGTCCACGACAACGGACTCAACATTGGATTGGTGTCGACGCCGACGGCGCACACGGTGAACGAAGCGCGGTTCTACTGGCATCGATTCCTGTCCCAAACGCCAACCAAGAGCCAGCTGCCGGGCCAGAGGCTTAGCAACGCTTACGTAGGCGCCGATTTCTGCTGCCCGCAAGGCGCTTTGCAGCATCGCTTCCAATACATTGATAACCTGTCCTATTCGAGAGGCTCGCACACCATAAAGGTCGGCACTAGCATCAGCCACTTCCCCTATGACTCGTTGTTCCAGCAATATCATTTTGGACGATACGAGTCCTTTACACCGGGTGGGTGCGTAGACACACCGTTTCCCCAGGGCAGCGGTAACTGCCCGAAGCAATTCACGATTGGCGCTGGACCTGGCTTTGTCCACGCGGCGGACAACATTTACGGTGCGTACATCCAGGACACCTGGCAAATTCGACGCAACGTCACTTTGAATTACGGGCTCCGATATGACATTGAGGACGGTGCGTTCAAGGGTGGCTCAATTCAAAATTCCAGCGTGCCGGGCGGGTGCCTGCAGGGGAACGGTCTGATTCCTGCCTGCGGCTCGGATAATAACAACTGGCAGCCGCGCTTGGGGGTGGCCTGGAGCCCGAGTTACGAGCATGGCTTGCTGCACCTCCTCTTCGGCGACCCCGGCAAGTCGGTTGTGCGAGCCGCTGGCGCAGAAGTTACACAGATGGCCTACCTGAACGTCGTGCTGGATTCACTGAACTTCGATGGCACGAATCTGTTCACGACGTCGATCAACACACCGAGCGGAAAGAGCTGTTTCCTTGCCAATGGCAGCGCGGACCCGGCGGAACTTGCCTCGGCTACGGATGGGCCGGCCTGTGGCGTGCTCACGGCGTTTCCTAACAGTCCAAGCACAGCCAGCCTCGCGCCGTTCACGCAGGGTGTCAAAACGTCGTTTGGCCGCGTTCGCCCCATATCCCCGACGATCAAGAATCCGGAAATCCGGATGGCATCGTTCTCGATCCAGCGCCAGGTCGGCCCGTCGTTCGTCTTCAGCGTAGGCTTTCAAGGTGTGTATGGCTTCGGCCTCTTCGGCGAGACGGATCAGAACTTCCCCACGCCGATCGCCGATCCGAACCATCCGGGTTTCTTCTACGTGGGACCACGACCCAATCCAGCCTTCACGGCCATCCGAACGAACTTTAGCAATCGGACGTCTGGGTACAACTCTCTGGTTGTGACGGCACAAAAGCGCATCTCCCATCACTTCCAGTTCCAGGGCAGCTACACCTGGTCCAAGACCATGGCCACGGGCGAAGACTTCTTCGGATTGTCTGAGCCTGGCAACCCGCTCGCGAGCCTGAAACTCGACCGGGCGCTGGCCCAGCAAGATATCCGCCACCTTGGCAACTTCAGCTTGGTCGCCGACACTAACAGTCTTTTCCACACGGCGCTCGTGAATCAGGTCTTGAACAACTGGACGTTTGGCTTAATCGGGACGCTGCAATCCGGGCGGCCGTATCCAGTTTCCACGGGTGATGGACTCTTCTCCGGGTCCGCGTTCCCGGCGCTGGGAAACGAGACAAACCAGCGGCCGAATGTCAATCCGGATGGCACGCTGACGACCGCGGGGATCGGCTCCTTCGGCGGGAGCAACGACAATGTCAGCGAAGCAGACGTGGCAGCCTGCAACGCTGCAGGCCTGCCCAATTGCTCGCAGATCCAGACGACGTGGCTTGCTCCCGCGGGCGCGAGTGGGAGCGGTCCGAGTGACGCCTACACAGGCGATCCGGTGGACTTCAAGTTCATCAACGGCAACCTCGTGCGCAACGCTGGGCAGAGTCTGCCGCTGTACCGCTTCGACGTGTCGCTGATCAAGGCGTTCCGGATTCCCAAGTGGGAATCCGCAAGACTCGAACTCAAGCTCGACGTCTTCAACGTCTTCAACCATCCGTTGTTTATCCTCAACAACGGCAATGACGCGCTAAGTGGCATCATCAACCTGCCGAATATCGGAGCGGGGTTCAACTGCACGGCGAATTGCATCAACCCTTACACGAAGCTTTATCTCGGGGCAAACGGACAGGCTTTGAATATTTCGGACTTCCGGAGTGGCCGCGTGGATAAGGACTTCAATGGCACACTGAAGTTCGGAGGCCTGGGCAACCCTTCCGGCGATGTGACGCCGCGCATCATGCAGCTGGCCATTCGCTTCCGCTGGTAGGTACGGCAGAGAATACTCAATCAGAAGTGTTCAAACCGAGGGGGGGCGAAAGCCCCCCCTCATTTTTTGGCGCAGCTGCCGTGCGGTGCACACCCAAGCTGGCTTCGGCCAGATTGGACTGGCTAGGAATTCGTGCGTGGCTATGGAGCCTGAGGGCTTGACACTGGGCACGTGAGGCGTTTTCATGCAGGTTCTATGACGAGAGGATTACGGCGCGTGTTGGGGGTCGCGGCGGTTGCGACGCTGATTCCCTTCTGCTGTGCTTCGGGCGCTGGCGCCCCGAATGCGGGCTGGGTCGAGGTGCGCAGCGCGCATTTTGTGGTTTCTAGCAATGCTGGGGACAGGGAGGCGCGGCGGATTGCGGACCAGTTTGAGCAGATTCGCGCGCTCTTCCACGCTGCCTTCGCTACTCTTCGCGTCGATCCCGCGCAGCCGGTGCTGATCCTGGCGGCTAAGAACGAAAACACGATGAAGATGCTGCTTCCCGAGGACTGGGAAGTGAAAGGACACGTTCATCCCGCGGGGCTGTACCAGCAAGGGGAGGACAAGCACTACGTGATTTTGCGCGTGGACTCCGAGGGTGCGAATCCTTTTCATGCGCTGTATCACGAGTATACGCACGCATTACTGCACCTGAATTTTACGGGGCTGCCACTATGGCTGGATGAGGGCCTGGCGGAGTTCTACGGCAATTCACAGCTTGGGGAAAAGGAATCGAGAATCGGAACGATCGATAACACGCACTTATACATTCTCGGCCAGAACAGGCTGCTGCCGATCGAGACGCTGCTGAATGTGGAGCGGTCGTCGCCTCATTACAACGAAGCGAATCGAGCCTCGGTGTTTTATGCGGAGTCGTGGGCGCTGGTCCACTACCTGATGATGGATGAGGAGGCGAAGAAGCGACAACTGCTAAAGAATTTTCTTGCGACTTGGGACAAGAGCGGTAGCCAGATCGAAGCGGCCCAGCAGGTATTCGGCGATTTGAAACGCTTTGGACAGGTCATCGAAGGATATTCGCGTCGAACAAGATTTCTCGTAGGGGTGCTCAAGAACGGGCAGCAGGCGGCGGACAAGACTTACACGGTCCGCAGCTTGCAGGCGGCCGAAGTTCTGGCCTTGCGCGCTGATTGCGCCGCACATCGCAACCAACTGGAGCAGGCGCAGCCTTTGCTGGAGCAGGCGATGCAGCTCGAGCCAAATCTGGCGATCACGCACGAGGCTA
>Ga0209647_1001280_pt1 | contig 21733 bp, 23 predicted proteins | sample GraSoi_2013_60cm_FD_185827 | JGI IMG/M metagenome (GOLD analysis project Ga0209647, IMG submission 185827) | Grasslands soil microbial communities from the Angelo Coastal Reserve, California, USA - Sample 9_17_2013_60cm (SPAdes) (version 2) | ecosystem: Environmental > Terrestrial > Soil >... | reverse complement strand
GGGTGTTTGCCCGCAAGGGACTGGCGGGCACGCGCATCGCTGATATCGCAACCGAGGGAGAGATGAGCCAGGGCCTCATTTTCCGCTACTTTGCCAGCAAGGAAGAGGTCTTCGCCGCGGTCGTCGAGAAAGCGCTGCAATCAGCAACTAGTCTCGCGCAGGCCGCGTTACAGCAGCCCTGCTCGCCGCTGGAGAAACTGCGCTGGCTCTTGCAGATCTCTTTGTCGGGCATGTGGCGCAAGCCAGACTACGCCCTCGTGATCCTGCACGCGCTCGACAGCGAGGCCACTCCTCAGGAGATACATGAACTGGTGCTTGAGCAGTCGAACCGCACTCTACAACTTTACCGGCAACTCATTGTCGAGGGGCAGGAAGCCGGGGAGGTAGTTGAGGATGACCCTGATCTGCTGACCCTGGCGTTTGCAGCGTGCATCCAGGGGATTAGTTCTGGGGTTCTGTACCTGCCTCGCATACTTGGCATTGACGGGCCACCCGATCCTGAGGTCGTTCTGCGGATTCTCAAAGCCTGAACAGCGGGTCACTATACCTGTATAAGGTCTATTATGCTCTCTTCTACTGATAGGCCGACAAGAAGATGTCCTGTTGTTCTGATGTCAGGTCATATCGTGCGCACTAGCTGCGCGAAGACGGAAGGAAACTATGCAAAACAACTCATCGCTTAACAGCAGCGTAGAGACATCTCTCTCACCACATACTGAGCCCGGAACGCGCCAGTTTTCCAGGCGCACGATCGCTTTTACCCTGATGGGTACCATGCTTGTGACGTTCATTGCCACCCTGGATCAGACCGTTGTGGGCACTGCCCTGCCGCGTATTGGCGCCGATCTACAAGGGTTTGACCAGATCGCCTGGGTCACCGCCATCTACCTGCTGACCATGACCGTCACTATTCCCATTTATGGCAAGCTCTCCGACCTGTTTGGGCGCAAGCCGATCTTTCTTAGCTGTCTTGTCGTCTTCCTGATCGGTTCTGCGCTGAGCGGCCTTGCCCAGAGCATGACACAGCTCATCACTTTCCGTGCGCTTCAAGGCATCGGTGCAGGTGGGCTCGAATCGATTGCCATCGCCGTTGTCGGTGATCTTTTCTCACCACGTGAACGTGGCAAGTGGATCGGCATTACCAGCAGTTCGTATGCGCTTGCGTCGATTGTCGGCCCGCTCTTAGGCGGCCTGCTCACCGATCACATTTCCTGGCGCTGGGTTTTCTACATCAACCTGCCCATCGGCCTCATCGCGCTGGTCGTGCTGGCCTTCTTGATGCCCACGCTGCGCACGCCCAAGAAGCGCATCATCATCGACTACATGGGCGCACTGCTGGTCGTGCTGGCAACACTGCCCCTGCTGCTCGCCTTCTCCTGGGCAGGTGAGGCATTCGCCTGGCTTTCATGGCAGAGCCTCGGCCTATTCGGGAGTTCCCTCATCCTGCTGGTGCTCCTGGTCATCTACAGTACCCGCCAGGAACGTCTGGGGCGTGAACCGATTGTGGAGCCGAGTATGTTCAAGAATGTGCGCGTCTTCAGCGTCTCACTGCTGGCATCGATGCTCATCAGTATTGTCCTGCTGGGCAGTGTCTACTTCCTGCCGGTTTTTTTGCAGAGCGTGACGGGCGTCTCGGCCACCAGTAGCGGCCTGGTGCTGATGCCTCTGGCGCTGGCTTCTATCGCGGGCGCGGTAATTGGCGGTCAGTTAATCACCAGGACGGGCCGCTACCGGTGGATTGCGCTGGCCAGCGCCGCCATCATGATCGTGGGTCTGCTGCTGCTCCTGCACCTGGACGTTCACTCTACCAGCCTGGACGTAGTGGTCGCTCTGCTGGTATTAGGACCGGGTGTCGGCTCCTCTCTGTCGCTCTACACCATCACCGTCCAGAACGCCATGCCGGGCAGGATCGGGCAGGCCACTTCGGCAGTGGTTTTCTTCCGCCAGCTTGGTCAGAGCATCGGCCTGGTCGCCATCGGGGCTGTTGTGACTGCCTCCTACATCCCGGCATTCCATAAAGCTCTGCCGGCTGCGCTCAGGCAGGTCATGCCGTCTCAGCTCATCAAGGCCTTCGAAAACCCGCTGGTACTCACCTCGCCAGGTATCATGGCTCCCATCCGTGCGGGCTTTGAGCGCTACGGGGCGCAGGGCTACATTGCCTTCAATGAGGTGCTCAATGCTGTGAAACTCGGCCTGGCGGAAAGTATCCACGGCGCGATCCTGCTCAGCCTGGGCTTGATGATCTTTACCTTCATTGTGGTGTGTTTCCTCAAAGAGATCCCCTTGCAGAGCCGCAAGGAGGAGTAACATACGATGTCGCCCTAATATCGGGAACATTTCAAGCCCTCTACCAGGGCCAATTCACAGCGAGCAAACGGTAGTACCCTATGCGATTAGATGATGTAGATAGATGGAAGCGCTTCATACCAGGGAAGTACCTTGCATCTGATCAAGGTGACTGTTTCCATAGGCTACAGGTAGGGTAAAGGTAAAGGATGAGCCACGTCCCGGAGCACTCTCTGCTTCCACCTGCCCTCCGTGAGCCTCCACGACCTGCTTCACGATAGCCAGCCCTAAGCCGATGCCACCGGTTGCGCGGGAACGAGAAGCGTCGGCGCGGTAGAAGCGCTCGAAAATGTAGGGCAGATGCTGCTCTTCTATGCCCTCTCCGGTGTCATCCACGCTGACCAGCACTTCTCCGTTGATGGCTCGAGCACGAATCGCAATCTCTCCGCCAGGGAGTGTGTGCGTGATGGCATTACTGACCAGGTTGCGCAGCACCTGCCCGACACGCTCCGCATCGGCCTCGACCCTGGGCAAGCAGGGAGGCATTTCGACACGCAGCGTAAGCTGCTTCTGCTCGGCTTGTAATTGCAATGAAGATACGGCCTTGACGACAACTTCTTCCAGGGCCAGCGGCCTGCGCGCCAGGTGAAGCTGGCCAGCCTCGGCCAGGCTGAGTTCCTGTAAATCGACGACCAGGCGGCTCAATAGAAGCGATTCTTCGTAGAGCGAGGTGATTATTTCGCTGGTTGGGTCGATCATCCGGTCTTTGAGCGCTTCGAGGTAGCCGCGAACGTTTGTCAGGGGCGTGCGCAATTCATGCGCCACGTCGCTGACCAGGTTGCGCCGCAGTTGTTCCGAGCGTGCCAGGCTGTCGGCCATGGTGTTGAAAGCATGAGCCAGCGCGCCCATTTCGTCCTTTGTGCGCATGCGAATGCGCTGGCTGAGATCACCTTTTTCCATGCGATTAGCGATACGCGTCAACTCACGAACTGGCTTGAGGATGTGATTGCTCAGCGCCAGCAGCCATGCCAGCACAATCACCAGCCAGAACGAATGAGTGATGGCATTGAGGAAATCCTGCGCTTGTGTTGTGGAGGTCGTACTGGATGGGAGTGGAGGAGAAGCCAGGCGCGGCGATGCTGCATTGGTCGAGATCAGTATGACCGGCAGCGAGGAGGCCGATAGGAGAGCCGGAATCATTTGTGTTATGCTTGTACCGGATGCATACGGAGCATTTGACGCATCTTTAACAGTTTTTGGTGTGAATTCATTGGAGTCGAAGACAATACGATTATTGGAATCGACTAAAATAACCCGTACCTCGTTCTCCATCGCCACCTCTGCCATCTGAGTCTTCAGACCCTTCAGATCTCCACTCTGATAGGTAGCGAGGATATTATCAATGATCGGGAGTACATCTTTACGCACTGGATAGATTTGTTTGACATTGTTCGTATAATCCCTGAACGCGGTGGTAGTCGCCTGTTGCTGGATGACGGCGACTCAACCTGGACTCGCAGACGGGACAGGCTATCGTGACGCTTCTACGCGACATCGTGCAGAAAACCAGGATTGGCCTGCTCGTCGCTACGCATGATGCACTGGTATACAGCGCGGCTGATCGCGTGGTGCGGATACACGATGGGATTATTGCAGCGTAGTAGCAATCAAGGCGGCGTCATTACCTGCAACGCCGCCTCCAGCCCAGGCTGCTCCTCGGCACAAACAGCTACCCTACTTTGTATTTACCTGGCGGGTTGCCTTCTGCGCTGCCGCTACGCCTTCTCGCGTAATATGTTGCGCGGCCTCTACTCCTCGCCACGCTGCCGACTCAGCAGTCTCTAACGTCTGCTGGTAGTAGGAAAATGGGGCAGTCATGAAGTCTCTGTACGTGTTGAATGACTCGCGAGCCAGCGTCTGGAAAGCTTCTTGCTGCTTCCGCGACTGCTCTGCCAGGGTTTGCACCAGGTCACGAGTGCTCTCTGCGTGCGCCTTGAGCACCTGAGTACCGTTCTGAAGCATGCTCTGTGCAAACTTCACATTCCGCTCCTGCGCTGCAAGAGCTGTATTCACAACAGTCTGGAATACTTCTTGCTGCGGCTTCGGCTGCTCTACCAGCTCTTGTATCAGATGACGGGTGTCTTCAGCATGGCTTTTCAGTACCTCAATTCCGTTGTCAAGCGTGCTCTGGGCATACTCCATATTCCGCTCCTGGGCTGCAACTGCACTCGTGGCTATTGCCTGGTTTGCCTCTTGAACAGATGTTGTCAGATTCCGTGTCGCCTCATTTACGTTGTTGTCCGCCATTGTTTTTTCTTACCTTTCTTGCCGTGAATTGTATCATTCGACTAATAGATCTAATGCTTACTCGCTTGTCAGCCCGGTACCTTTAAGCCGACTCGCAACGCAGCTGCTTTTCCATCGTTAAATTGTAAAAGCACCTATATGCATTTTACATCTATATGCAATATTTGTCAAGGGGTTTTCTGGCATTTCCTCATAGATTGGGAGGAAATCTATCTACTTCCCCATTGCACAAACGGCACACACTCAAGGAAACAAGCGGTATGCGCCAGGTGTAAGCATGAATATCGCTCGTTGGCTTATATATCGTCGGCGAGCAGGATTGCCTCGGCTACTTCTCGCATCGATTTGCGACTGTCCATGCTCGCCTTGCGGATCTTACGAAAGGCTTCCTGCTCGGTAAGGCCTCTCTCTATGAGAAGACCCTTTGCGCGCTCGATGATCTTGCGTGTCTCCAATTGGTCGGTGAGGTTCGCTACTTGCTCTTCCAGTTTACGTAATGCCTGGTAACGTGCCAGTGTCACCTCAATTGCTGGAATAATCTCACTTTCACGCAGTGGCTTGATCAGATAGTTGACAACGCCTGCAACTTTGGCTTGTTCAACGAGAGGCGGGTCGGCCAACTCGGTGAGCATCACCACTGGTGCAACCTTTTCTTGCATCAGGGTCTGGGCAATGGCTATGCTGTCCCCATCGATCAAGTGGATGTCCATCAAGACCAGGTCCGGCCGTATCTGGCGGGCCAAATTGAGAGCTGTACGTCCATCTCCCGTCTCACCAACGACGAGATATCCCTGTTTGGTCAGACGTTCTTTGACGTCGATGCGCTGAAAGGCATCGTTATCTACAAGAAGGATCCGTGTTGGCATCCTATCACCTTCAAACGGTTGGTTTCCCTGCGAGAGCCTCGAGTATCACGGTTTGGATAGGACCTGCTTCACAGGCATTGCATGTGAATTGGTTACGCTATTTGCTCGGTCAGCTTACCGGTTGTTACCAGCCAACGAACAAACTCAAGGCGACGATAAGTTTCAGATATATGGTCATACTTGTTTTCAGCGTATGCTTGCCGGAGTTTCTCTAAACGATCAATTTCTGACGCAGTGAACCCGGCCTGGTATAATACGTCATGGTTTTCTTGCTGATCCATACTATACTCCATTGAAACGGTGAGGAGAGATTCCTCTCCCACCCTCCATCTGAGACCCGAGTGCGTTGGTTTGATTGCTACAGCCACTCACTCTGGTCTTGTCATGGATACTCTTCAAAAGAGGAACTGGCTTGGCATGCTCCCCTTTGGCACCGGGGCCATTCGAGTCACTGCGCCTTTGCATGCTGTTTTATATTGAATAAGCATCTATATGCATTTTACATCTATATGAGTAATTTGTCAAGGGGTTGAACTCCTTGACACTTGCATGTCACTGTAGTAATATGAATATTGAACGATAAGTCAATTGAAAACAACGGAGAACACACCATGCCACGCCCATCTACCGCTAATCAGCGCATCCGCGACGAGCGTCACGAACAGATTTTGCGCGCTGCTGCACATGTGTTTGCACGCAAAGGACTGGAGGCGACCACCATCTCGGATATCGCTGCGGCAGCACGTGTGAGCCACGGCCTTGCCTATCACTACTTCGTGAGTAAGGAAGAGATCTTCAGACAACTGATCATGCGCGCGATGCAAGGCACCGAACGGCTCCTGCGCGAGGCTCTAGCACGCGAAGGGACGGTCACGGAACGGCTCCGCTGGCTCATCACCGAAATGCTCGAGGGTGCCAAGGACTCCGCTGATGACCTGCTCATTGTTCAACAGGCCGTGATCAGCGAAGCCGTGCCGCCTGATGTTCGCAGGCTGGTTCTCCATGGACCGCCCATCGTGCTTGAACTCCTGAGCGGACTGCTGCGCGAAGGCCAGCTCTGCGGCGAAATTATCGCTGGCGATCCGGAGCAGTTGGCCTTGCTCTTGTTGTACTGTATCCAGGGCATCTTCTCGAACAGTGCGCTGCACTTCGATCAACCCAGCATCGAACCAGAGACGATGCTCTCTCTGTTCCAGACTCGCTAATTTTTTTGCAGATGTTTTTGATTAACTAGTCAGCCAAAAAACAAGGAGGACTATATGAAATCCACTGTTTCCTCGCCTGCCCCACAGATGGGGCAACGGCTCACTGCTCTCGTGCTGCTTGGTTTGCTGGCAGGTCCTTTCATGAGCATGATTGACTCGAGTGTCGTCAACGTCGCCCTTGCCGTGATCGCACGGGGCTTCAAGACTGATCTCGCGACTGCGCAGTGGGTCATCAGTGGCTATCTCCTGGCTCTCGCGTTCGGTCTCCCTGCGAGCGCCTTCCTTGCCAAACGCTACGGGACACGCCGCATCTATCTTGTCAGCATGGCAGGCTTCACACTCTCGTCCCTGGCGTGTGCCTTCGCCCCAACACTGCCCATGTTGATCGCGACTCGAGTCCTGCAGGGCTTGTGCGGTGCCCCGCTGGTTCCACTCGCGATGAACGTCCTGCTGGGTCCCAACGGCAGGGCCCGCAAAGGCATCCCTCCCGTCGCTGGAGGCCTGCTCTTCCTCGCTCCTGCGCTGGGTCCGACGGTCGGCGGCCTCTTGCTCCGTGTTGGGGCATGGCCGCTGATCTTCCTGATTAATGTGCCAATCGGCCTGCTGGGCCTCATTGGTGCCACCAGAATCAACACGGAAGTGGCGGGAGAGGGCGACCGCGCAGCACGCTTCGATCCACTTGGCCTGGCCCTCGCAAGTTTCGGCCTGACGCTCGCGATCTATGGCGCAACAACAGGCGCGCAAAAGAGCTGGCTGGGAGGCGATGTCTGGCCTTTTTGGGGTGGTGGTGCAGTCCTGTTGTTCATGTATATCCTTTATGCCCTTACCCGGCCTCACCCAGCGTTGGACCTCAAACTGCTCCGCCACTCACAGTCGGCGCTTGCCCTCTTCCTGGTCTCCATAGTCTCGATCGTGATGGCTGCGATGTTGTTGTTAACCCCGATCTATCTGCAACAGATCCAGGGGACATCGACGCTGGTCGCTGGTCTCGTCTTGCTGCCACAAGGTCTCGTTACTGGCCTGGGAGCAGTCCTGGGCATTGAGCTGGCAAAGCGGTGGGGCGGGCGTGCGTGCATCTGCTTTGGGACGGTGATCCTGGTTGCCACCACGGCGCTTTTGCTCTTGTTGGATCTTGCAACGCCGGCCTGGTTGACGGCGCTGCTGTTGTGTGGACGCGGGCTGGCGACAGGTCTGGTGCTTCAGCCCTTGCTCGCCGTCATGCTGCACGGATTGACCCGGCACGAGTTGCCAGACGGGAATACGCTCTTCACGGTGACAGACAATCTCGGCGGGTCAGTAGGCGTCGCGCTGCTGGCGACGCTGCTGCAGCAACGAGAGACGACGCGCATTCTCGACACGCTGCTTGCGTATGGCATGCCCGCAAGTGCCCTCCAGCGCATCGAAAGCGGTGGGCCACGTATCCCACCCATCCTCCACCATGCGCTTGGCGAAGCCGCTATCGCTGGACTTCATGACACCATCCTTGCGCTGATCATTGTGGCTGCGATAGGTGCCATCGCAGCCGTGTTCGTCCGCACTCCACAGAGTCAGACAAGCACGGCCTCTCAGGAACAATGGACATGAGAACCTATCACTGAGGATCTCTTCACGGGCGGCCTCCTTTCCGCGTGACTCCCCAGATCAAAGCAATGTGAAGCGATATGAAGTGATATGTCATCCGATGGACGGTGACTTCCCCAGGGAACACCGGTATACTAGTGACTGTCGGGTGTGCCATCCAAGCGGGCCAACGCCTGTCTGGGGTTGACTTGGGGCAAGGCCAAGCAGCCGCAGTCAACCCTTTCAATTCTCTCCCTCTATCATAGCAGATTTTCTGCATACTTGCGCTCTCTAAGAGGCCTGAAAATGGAGAGGCGCTTGCCCTGCAGGCGGACGACGAGCATCTTGCTCAGGCTCTCCTGGTGCCTGCCCCAAGAAGTGAAGCGAGTTGAAGTGACATGCCATCTGATGCACGCTGACTTTCCCTGCGCATGCTTCTATACTCTTGAAAGAGGAAGTGGATGACCAAGGGAGAGCAATGTTTGAACTTGATGCGGGCGTTGCAAGTCGTGCAGCCTGCACCAGATGGCTCCAGGAGCCAGAGAAACACAGGAGGACAACTATGGAATTACAAGAGCATCTCCCAACCATGACAGAGGTTCGGAATCTCGAGTACGTGGGTTTTTCGAGCGAGCAGATCGCTAGCCTCTTCAGAGTCAAAGTGCTCTATCAGCGAGGTGCCTATCACGAGGCCACTGCTGAATTCAAGCGGCTGGAGTTTGTCCGCTGGCTCTACCAGCAGGGTCGCCTGCAAAGCTAAGCCGTGATCACGACGCATGCGTGAGGGAGGATAAGGAATGAACCTTTCCTGTCGTTTATCGTCCTGTGGACAATAGGAGCAGACTATGAGCCAGTTACAGTTGTCGTTGCTTGGTACACCGGTAGTCAAGCACGGTGAGCACACGCTCACCTTCTCCACGCGCAAGGCGCTGGCCCTGCTCGTCTACCTGGCTGTGGAAGGTGGAATGCACCCGCGCAAAACCCTGTCCGAATCTTTCTGGCCGGAGCTGGACGCCGAGCACGGGCGAGCGGCCTTACGGGCGACCCTGCTCGAGCTGCGCAAGCTCCTTGAGCGCAGTCACGGACCAGGCGAGCGGGCTCACCTGCTGATCGAGCGCGAGACGCTTGGATTTGATCAGGGCAGCCCGCTCCTCCTGGACCTCCGCCTCGTCGAATCTGCCAGCAAGCAGGTAGGGCGCGGGATTGAACCGGTGGCGGGCCAGGCTGGTAGAGAGTTGCTGGCGCAGCTCGAGCAGGCCACGCGCCTGGCCCGCGGTCCGTTCCTGGCAGGCTTCACGCTGCGCGACTCGCAATTCTTCGACGATTGGACGCGCCAATACCGGGAGTACTGGCATCTGCGCGTACACCAGCTCTTTGATACCTTGTCGATGCTGTACGAACGGGCGGGGGATGGGGAGCGCGCCAGCGATACCGTGAGCCGCTGGCTGAGCTTTGATCCCCTCAATGAAGAAGGCTACAGACGCCTGATGCGACTGCGCTTCTCTCAAGGAGATCGCGCAGGGGCTTTACGCGCGTACGCCAACGGCCGTGCCGTGCTGGCCGAGCAACTGCAGGTCGAGCCGGAACCCGAGACTGTGGCCCTGGCCAAACGCATTCGCCACACCGCTCCTGTACGTTCGCCGCAGTTGCAGCCGCCTCACGCTTCACCCGGACAGCCACCAGCGAACCTGCTAGACGGCCCGTTGCTGGGACGAACAGCCGAGTTCGGCACCTTGATCGAGCGCTACCAGCGCGTGCATGCGGGACAGCCTCAGCTCGTCCTACTCCAGGGGGAGACCGGGATCGGCAAAACGCGCCTGGCCAGCGAATTTGTCGGCTGGGTACAGGCGCAAGGGGCCGATGTGCTGGCGGGGAGAGCCCTTCAAACCGGGAGGCAGCTCCCGTACCAGTCACTCATCGATGTCCTGCGCCACCGGCTGGAGCAGGAACATGCCCCCGATGATCTCCTCAGCGATGTCTGGCTGGCCGATCTCTCCCGCTTGCTGCCCGAGCTGCGCGACCGCTATCCCGATCTGCCCGTTCCCTCGACGGATGAGGCGCTCGGGCACAATCGCCTGTTCGAAGCCACAGCTCGTCTCGTCCAGGTATGGGCTGCGCGGCGTCCCCTGGTGCTCTTGCTCGATGATATGCAATGGGCTGATACCGCGACGCTCGACCTGCTGCTCTACCTGGCGCGCAGCCTCGCCGAACAGCCGGCGCCGGTACTGCTGCTGCTCAACCTGCGCGCAGGGGCCGATCCCTTACCTGACGCGCAGTCCACCTGGGTAATGGCCCTCAAGCGGACGTGCATCCCGCTGACTGCGCTGGAACTCGCCGCCTTCACAAAAGAAAAGACGCAGCAATTCGTGCAGGCACTTGCGTGGGCAGAGCAGCCCCGTGAGGTGGGGAACACAAGCTCAACCGGCGGTTGCCCCGAGAATGGGGAAGCCTCCACATTTCGAGATGCTCTGGTGCCCTTCGCCAACTGGCTCTATTTTCGGACTCGGGGGCAGCCGCTTTACCTGGTGGAGACCCTCAAAGAGCTGCTGGCGCGCGAGATCATGCTCCCTTCGCTTCAGGAGGATGGCTCCTGGGGGCTGGTGCTGCGGGCCGGGCTGTTGGCACAGACACCCGTCGGCGATCTGATCCCGTCGAGCTTGCGTGAGCTGATCCGCTCCCAACTCGGCCGGCTCACCTCCTCGGCCTGGACGCTGCTGGTGGCCGGGGCAGCGCTGGGGCAAGGACTGACCTTCGAGCTGCTCATTGAGGTGGCCCAGCTCGATGAGCAGGAGGGTTTGCGTGCCCTGGAGGAGCTCCTGCGCAATGGATTGCTTTGTGAGGGGACACTGGTTGAAGAAGCGCAGGCGTTCGATGGATATGCCTTTCCTCGCGAGATGACCCGCGAGGTGGTGTATCAGGAGGCAGGGATGACCCGCCAACGGCTTATGCAGCGACGCGTATCGCTCGTCATGCTAGAAGAGTTCGAGGACGATCTGGCTAAGGAGGCCCGTCTCCCTCATCCCGCTCCCGGTGACGGGCATATATCCGCAGGGACCAGGAATAGGCAGGGACGGAGGGCTGTAGCTCGAGCAGTCCATGGAGATATGCGCCGGGCCGTTGCAAAGGATTCTGCGGGCACGACCAGAAGACATACAGGCACAGGGACGGACGCGCAAGCCCTACTGGCCGCGAGGGAGGGGGGTACATGGGGACAAGCCGCTCCAGACTTTCCAAGATCACCTCCGGCAGTCCTTCCAATGCTTTTTTGAGACGCGCTGAAGAGGAGGCAGATGATGAGCGCATTAAACGTTCCTACGACCGGGCGATTGCTTCGTTCGTCGAGGCATATGCTGATCAAACCGAACGCGATCATGCCGCGCTCCCCGGCACAGCCCAGGCCGGGCGTATACCCATCGAGACCGGGGTGAAATTCCGGTAAATAGATCGTGCAGGTATGCTGGTGCTCACAGGAGGACCGGAAAGGAAGAAGAAGATGTCATACGCGCAGCCGCGACAGTACAGCGTGCTACAGGGACAGGGAGTCCCGGATGGCGTCCTGGTTGGGCAGGCTCAGGCAGGCGATCAGCGCGCCTTTGAATTCCTGGTGAGTCGATACCACTGCCCATTAGTGAGCTACATTCGGGTCTTTCTCAAAGATGGTGAACTGGTCTATGATGTGCTCCAGCATGTGTACCTCCAGCTCTATGTTTCCCTGCCGATCCTATTGACGAATGTGTCGCTCAAGAGCTGGCTGTTTCAGGTGGCCCGCAACCGCTGCCTGGATGAACTGCGCAGGAGACACCGGCGGACTGAGACCCCTTTCTCGACCCTCGCGTGGGAGGACAGGGAGGAGGAACTGTCACCGATCGAGGCCATCCCCGACCCTGATCCGTTGCCGGAGGAGGTGGCCGAGAGGATCGACCTCTATTGTTCGCTGCAAGAGGCGATTGCTGCCCTGCCCCCGAAGTTTCGCCAGATCGTATGCCTGCGCTGTTTCAGGCAATTGACCTTCTCGGAGATCGGGCGGATGCTCAAACTGCCGGAGTCTACCGTGAAGACCTACTTCTATCGCTCTCTGCCGCGCTTGCGCACAGCGCTCGCGGGCAGCACGCGCCTTGCAGCCGTCTCGTAGTGTGAACCCTGTAGACGTTTTTACGCACCAACAAACGCTTCCTTTCACAGTGTGATCATATCATGCAGGAAGAGAGCAACATCGTTGCCCCAACTGAATGGGGTGAGACGCTCGTTTTTTCGTTGTCATGCAACAACAGAGAGGAACAACATGCAACAACTTATTGGAAACTTCCGCACAATGGTATTGTTTCGCGGCATCGCCGCCGTTCTGTTCGGCATACTAACGCTTGTATGGCCGAAACTATCGCTGGCCGTCCTGGTGCTCTTGTTTGGCGTGTTTGCCGTCGTCAGCGGAATCACTGCTGTGGTGGCTGCCCTGCGCAACAGGGAAGAGCAGGGGTGGGGATTTCTCCTCTTCGAGGGCATCCTGGGGATCCTGGCGGGGGTGGTTGCCCTGGTATGGCCGGGCATCGCAGCGCTCGCTTTCCTCTACCTGCTGGCGGCCTGGGCGATCTTGACCGGCATTCTGGAACTCGTCGCACCGCTCTCGTTCCCTATGAGAGGTGGGCGCGCTGTGTTGATGGTGCTGGCGGGACTGCTCTCGATCGTCTTCGGCGTGCTTATCGCTGCTCAACCTGCAGCCGGGCTACTCACTGTGGTCTGGTTGATCGGTGTCTACGCGATTGTGTTTGGGGTCATGTACATCGCGGTGTACTTTGAATCACGCTCACTGGCTTCAAGCCTGGCCTGAACAGTATCCGTAGAGGCGATCCCCCGCTCGCGATCCAGCTCCATACGGAGTAGATCGCGAGCGGGGGATCGCGGTTCTCCTCCCTCTTTTTCACGCCTCTTCCCACGCTTTTTTTCACGCGCTCCGCTTAAGCTGTGAATGTACTCGAGCGCTGCATAACAGAGCGGGCTCTGTTCCATGTGATCACACATGGTCAAACGCTCTTCAGTACACGGGGCAAGTTGGTGCAGGTACATGTCCTGGCCCACGAGCATGGTTCCCAGGATAGAGACTCGTGGCTGCACCCTCGCAAATTTAGCTAGATAGAAAAGAAAGAGAAACATCACATGGCAAACATTTTCGAAACCGCGCGTGCCGAACGCTCATACAACAAGTACGTCAAAGGACTGGAGTCCGTGGCCGGGCTTGTTGAGACCCTCAGCGGGCCGGGTCCTTTCACCATCTTCGTTCCCACCGATGCCGCTTTTGACCGCTTGTCCGCTGACCAGCAGGCCACCCTGTTCGCGGACCCTGACAAACTGGCCAAAGTGCTCAAGTATCACATCGTGCCGGGGTATTATACGGCAGACAACCTGCTCGATCGCCTCTTCCTCAAAACGCTCGAGGGGCAGCGGCTCAGAGTGTGGTCGGATGTCTCGGAGGTTCCACTGGGGGAGGAAGAAATCCCTACCGGCGGAGACGCGCTTAACTATATCAGTTCAGACACGGTAACCACCTCGGTGCGAGAAAGCATCAAGATCAATGGTGGGCATGTGCTTCAGGCGAACGTGATCGCGGACAATGGCATCATGTACGTCATCGACAAGGTGCTCATCCCACAATTCACCATGCTCTAATAACAGAGACCACACCGCTCGTTCCGGGCTGCACGGCTCCGCCTGAGCCTGGCATATGCCCCGGAACGTACGGGTGGTGGCCGCAGCGACTTCTCAAGAAGTGAGAGGGTAGGAGCGATGTTCAACACCTTGAAAAGATTCCTTTGGATTCTACATACATCGTCTCAGGTCTGCGTTGGCTCATCAGCCAACGGCAGCAGAAACCAGAAGGTGGCCCCTTGACCGGGGCGACTCTCGACGCCCACTTGTCCCTGGTGCTGCGCTATGATGGTCCGCACAATATATAACCCCAGTCCCAGTCCTTCATTGGAGCCCCGGTGCCGGGCGGTCTCTGTCTGATAAAAACGGTCCCAGACGTGTTGCTGCTGTTCTTCGGTCAACCCAGGTCCCTGGTCACGGACGGACACTTGCGCCATGAGCCCCTCCACGGACAGTCGTACCCACACCGCCTGATCGGGCGGGGAATACTTGAAGGCATTCGTCAGGTAGTTCGTGAGCACCTGTTCAATGCGATCCGCATCCGCCATCACCGGTACCAATGTTTGCGGTGGCAATACCAGCTCTATTCGACGAGTGGGAACCACCTGCTGCTGATTGGCAACCACCTGCTGGACAATCGTGACCAGATTACACAGTTGCAGAGACAGCTCAAACTTCTGCGTCTCCATGCGTGCCATGTCCAGAAGTTCTGTTACCAGACGGGTTTCTATCTCTGCTTGCCGCTGCGCCTGCTGAAGCATAGCCTCAAGGGTACTCAGGAGATCACTCGTCCCCAGTGAGGAGGCTCCCGCGAGACGCTCGACATACAAGAGCGCCAGTTCCAGGAAACCCACGATAGCGGTGAGTGGCGTTCTGAGTTCATGACTCACCATTCCCAGGAATTCCTGTTTGCGTCGCTCTGCCTCTCTCCGATCGGAAATGTCAAGCAGCATCACCAAAGCACGAGTGCGCTCCTGATCAATCGTGGCTGCCGCTACCAAGGCTGGAAAGATGCTCCCATCTTTGCGCACGTATTCCTTCTCCTCGGGCAGGGAAGCTCCGTGAGAGATAAGCGTCTTCCAGGCCCGTACACGTGCCGATCGATATGCCTGTACCAGCAAGTCCTTCACACGAAGATTCCCGCTGAGGAGTTCCTCCCTGCTGTAGCCCAGAAGGTGCACCAATCGATCATTGACTTCGTACATCCTTCCCTCTTGATCGGTCACCATCACCCCGACAATGTTGGACTCGACGAGCGAGCGGAACTTGCGCTCGGTGTCCAGGAGTTCGCGTGCGGCCTGTTCGAAGACGGGGAGCTGTTTGCGCTTCGTGATGTCACGCGAGATGCACACTATCGCGCCGACCTGCGGATGATCCAGTAAATTGGTGGCAGTGCCTTCTATCCACCGCCAGGTGCCGTCTTTGCAGCGCCAACGATACTCCAGGCAAAGTACTTCCTCCGCATGTCCAGTCAGGTTGGTCAGTTGCTCTCTCAGATTCTCTTGATCGTCGGGGTGGACAAGAGTACAACTATTCATCCCCACCACCTCCTCGGAAGTATAGCCGGTGATGTGCGCGATTGAAGGACTGGCATAGGTAATGGTGCCGTCTGGAGTAATCAGGACGATGACATCGGGACTGTGCTCGATAAGAGCACGGAAGAGCAGGTCACTTCCTACTTGTGCTTCTCTTACCATGGGTCTGCTTCCCTCTGAAGGTCTACATACACGTGGGACATACCCACGAAGCTCGCTTGTTCTCTTTCATTTAAAACTCACCTGTAGTATACGACAGAGCTTGAGGAAAAGGAATACCGGCAGATTGGTATTCCTCTTGAAAGTTTCAACAACTACGGCTGCTCGCTCATTTTCGGCCATCCCCAGGGACCAACCGGCATGCGCCAGGTGATTGAGTTAATCGAAGAACTCGCCTTGCTTGGAGGTGGCTACGGCCTCTTCACCGGCTGCGCTGCTGGCGATACGGAAGCCGCCATCGTTCTGCGTGTAGACGTGCATTAGAGGTCAGGTCTACAGGCTGTCTGGCTGCTCCCTCACAGGTTGAAAAACGCGGTCTCGCCCGCGCCTTGCAGGACGATATCCAAGCGGTAGACGACCGCTGTGTCACCAGACTCGCGCCTGGCCAGCAACGTCGCCCGCCGGTCGTCGGGGACACACTGCAGTACCGGGTCCCCGGAGTTGGTTGGCTCGTCTTCAAAGTACAGGCGCGTCACGAGGTGATTGAGCAGCCCGCGGGCAAACACGGTGACGCAGATGTGCGGAGCCTGCAGCCGCTCTCCAGCGAAGGGGACGGGACCGGGTTTGACCGTCTCGAACCAGTAACTTCCGTCTTCTGCTGTCCCAGAGCGGCCAAACCCGCAGAAGGACGGGTCCAGCGGCGCTGGGCCTTGATCCGCAGCATGGTGGTAGCGGCCATGCGCATTGGCCTGCCAGATCTCGACCAGTGCGTCTGGGACAGGCACCCCGTCGCCGTCGAGGACGCGTCCCGCGATGCGTATGCGCTCACCGGCCGTCTCCGGCCCGGTCAGCACGTTGCGGCGGGCGTCTTCGCGCAAGAGAGCAGGTGCGAAGAATGGGCCCACCGTTTGCGAACTGGTCAAGGGGAATGTACTCATGATCTTGCCTCTCCCGCGTCTTCCGACTCGAATGGCGTGGCGTATGGTCCGCGCACCACGATGTCCCAGCGATACCCGAGCGCCCACTCCGGCTCGGTCACGCTATGGTCATACGCAGCGATCAGACGCTCGCGTGCGGCCTCTGCCGGCACCGCGTTCATGACGGGATCGAGGCGATGAAGTGGGTCGTCGGGAAAGTACATCTGCGTCGCCAGGCGTGACAGCATGGACAGGCCGAACACCGAGAAATGGATGTGTGCCGGTCGCCAGGCATTGGGGTGGTTCTTCCAGGGATACGCCCCCGGGCGAATCGTCAGGAAGCGGTAGACCCCCTCTTCATTCGTCAAACAGCGGCCCATACCCAGGAAGTTCGGATCGAGCGGCCCCGGCCACTGATCTCGTTTGTGTAGGTACCGGCCAGCGGCATTGGCCTGCCAGATCTCCAGGAGCGTATTGGGCACCGGATGGCCACGGTCGTCGAGCACGCGACCGGTCACAATGATACGCTGGCCGATCGCCTCGCCGCCGGTCCCGGCGTTGCGTGTGAGGTCGGCATCTTCCGGCGTGATGGCACTGATGGTGGGTCCGGGACCAGTCAACTCCGAGAGCGTGAGAGGCACATCGATGAGCGCAAGTCTCGGAGCCCGGCGCCGCGTGGATTGATAGGCCTCATACAGGTAGGGTGGGAAGACCTCCCGATCCCCCCGCACGATGTCGCCTATGGTGATCTGGTTCATGTATCCTCCTCCTGACCTGCTTGCGCCGAGTCTGCCTCTGCTGAGGCACGTGCTGGCTGATCGAACTCTTTTTTTGCCAGCGAGAATGCGGCATTCGCGGCGGGAACGCCTGCGTACACGGCCACGTGGAGGAGCACCTCCGCGATGTCGTGCGGATCGACCCCGATAGTGCGGCTGGCGCGCAGGTGCAGCGCCAGTTCTTCACGGCCCAGCGCCGCCAGGATCGCAATCGTGACCAGGCTTCTCGTCCGCCGGTCCAGGTCCGGTCGGGCCCAGAGGGAACCCCAGGCCGTCTCTGTGATGAAGCGCTGGAAGTCGGCATCGAACTCGGTGGTGCGGGCCTGCGCTTGCTCGACGTACTCACTTCCGAGTACCTCCTTGCGGACCTTCATTCCTCTGTCGAAGCGTGATTCCATCATGATGGCTCCTCCTGATTCAACATGCAGGTACTTCATTTCTTACAGTATAGTGTAACAGATTGTGGTGCAATAAATCATGAGAGCCGCCTTTCTTGCCTTATAACGGTGCAGAGGCAAACGGAGCTATAGCAGGATGGAGTCGAAAAAATCATTTGGGAACACGGTCGAAGAAATTTTGCACTCCGCGCAGACGGAGTGTTATCTATTGTGTGTCCGATCTCTGATGGAAGCAATGTTATGGGGGTGGGAATTTTTAATGCTCCTGTCGAAGAAGTAAAAAAGATCATGGACGAGGACCCTGCTGTAAAAGCAGGAGTTATTGTCTATGAAATGCATGCGTGTCGAAGTTTTCCTGGAGCCAGCTTACCAAAGTAATAGGGGGCACACCAGTGAAGGGGGATATGAGTTGAATTTCCGGTTGCGTTGCAAAAATGATGGTGTTATGGTAAGCTCCGCTTTATTCAAGAACAGCGGAGCTTACCATAACACCATCATTTTGCGGATTCCACCCGGCTAATCACATCATGGGATCGTGGGAATGGCGCCAATGAGTTCGAGGATGCGCGTCGGCGTGAGCGGTTGCTGGGTGATCTTCACATCAAGCGCATCAGAGACCGCGTTGATAATGGCGGGTGGCGCGCAGATGGCACCGCCTTCGCCGACACCCCGGAAGTTAACCGGGCTGATGGGGGGCGTCTCAAGATGATCAATCTCGATGGGCGGTATCTCCGTAGCCGTCGGCACAAGGTAGTCCATGAAGGTTGAGGTCAGGAACTGCGCGTTGTCATCGTACACCGCGTGCTCGTACAGGACGCCGCCGATGCCCTGCGCAGTCCCGCCGCGCACCTGCCCCTCGACAACGGCTGGATTGATCATCGTCCCGCAATCCTCGACGACGAGGTAGCGCGTAATGTCTACCTTGCCGGTCTGTGGATCAACCTCCACCCAGCAACAGTGCGTGGCCTGGGACCACCCTCCCTCGCCACCATCGTAGGCATAGGTCCCCACGAGTTCGGAGGGTGAACCAGGCGGCAGGTGGCTGGGCGCGAGGTAGACCAGCATAGCGATTTGCGCGAGCGGGATCGCCTTCTGCGGTACGCCGCGCACCGCGATGATGTTGTTGGCAAGCTCCAGGTCGTCTGGGCTGGCTTCAAGCATGCCTCCGGCTATCTGAAGCACCTGTTTTTTCACCTCGCGCGTCGCGAAGAGCGCGGCACCGCTCGCCATAGTAGCGGCGCGGCTGCCGCCGGTGCCTATCATACTGAAAGGTGCAGTTTGTGTGTCGCCATGCACCACCTTGACGTTCTCGAATGGCACGCCCAGTTCGCTCGCAACCACCTGCGCGAGCGTGGTCTCGTGACTCTGGCCGTGCGGCGCTTGCGCGGTGAACGCGGTGACGTACCCGCTCGGCTCTATGCGAACGGTGGCCATCTCTTTACTGCCACCACCCATCGCGGCCATGTACTCCGCCCCACCGGGAGCCGGTTCGATGAAAGTGGCCAGGCCGAAACCGACCAGGCGCCCCTGTGCGCGCAAATGCTTCTGCTCCTCGCGGAATGCCGGTATATTTGCCAGCTCGACGGCCCGTTCGAGCGTCTCGCGCGCGCTCACACGCTCAAGTGTAAAACCCAGCGCGCCCTTGAATGGCTGCTCTTCCTGCGTGATGATATTTTTGCGGCGCACTTCTACCGGGTCAAGCCCCAGCTCCCTGGCAATAATGTCTGCCAGGCCCTCGCGCACCCAGGTTTCCACCGCCCAGGGACCGCGATAGGCAACATAGGGAGCTTTGTTCGTCGTCACCACGGTAGCGTCAAAAGAATAGTGCTGGAAACGGTACGGCCCGGGCAATACCATACGCACAATTACGGTGAATAAAGCCGGATTGAGCGGAGTGACCTCATAGGCGCCGGCATCCAGTACCATCTTGACCTTTACTCCCAGAATCGTGCCATCGTTTTCCACAGCGGCCTCGACCGTCACGTCCTCCTCCCGTGCATGTCCTCCCGCGGTCAGGTTCTCGCGGCGGTCCTCGATCCACTTAACCGGCAGCCCCGTCTTCATCGCCGCCGCCGCTACAAGCAGGTCCTCGCGGTAGACGCCGAACTTCAGCCCGAACGCGCCTCCAACGTCGGGAGCAATGACGCGGATACGATGGCCCGGCAGATTAAGCAGCATCCCCAGGAAAAAGCGCATGGCGTGGGGCGACTGGGTCGCTGCATAGTAGGTCAATTCGCCGCTTGCCGTGTCATATGCCGCCAGGCCGCCGCGCGTTTCCATCGGCACATTGATGTAGCGATGCTGGTGGAACGTCTCGCTGATGACGCGGTCCGCCTTACTGAAGGCGGCGTCGATGTCACCGTAGTTAAATGTATCGTGATAGGCGATATTGTCGCCAGCTTCCTCGTAGAGCGGGGCGCTCGATGGGTCAAGCGCGACCGCTATACCCGGCACGGGCGGCAGGGGATCGTAATCGACCTGGATCAGATCTACGGCGTCCTCGGCGACGTAGCGGCTCTCCGCCACAACCATGGCGATGAGGTCGCCCACAAAGCGCACCTTGTCGCTGGAAAGCGCCGTGTGCGGTAAAGCCTTCGTCCCCGGCATCGATGTATCACCGGTAATCGGGTTAATCACACCGGCAAGGTCCGCAGCTGTGAAGACGGCATAGACGCCGGGTAATGCGCGCGCCTCGCTCGCGTCTACTGTGATACGCGCGTGGGCATATACGCTGCGCAGGAATGCCGCGTAGGCCATTCCTGGGAGCTTTATATCATCAACATAATGCCCCTGACCTGTCAGGAAGCGCGGATCTTCGACGCGCTTCACGCTCGCGCCGATCAGTCCGCCAATCACACTTCCGCTGGTAGCCATAGTTTTCTCTCTTCTCCTTCTTGCTTGAGCAATGCATCAGGGTGACGGTGGCGCGCGCTATTCCTTTACCGGCTGGGACAGCACAGGGATCGTTTCAGAAGCAACACGCATCTTCTCAGAAGCTAGTAGCACAGCGTCCACAATGTTTTGATAGCCTGTGCAGCGGCAGATGTTGCCGGAGAGAGCCGGGCGAATCTCTTCTTCTTTCGGGTCTGGATTCTCCTGAAGAAAGGCGTAGACGGACATGACAAAGCCAGGCGTGCAGAAACCACACTGCATGCCGTGGCATTCCCAGAACGCCTCCTGCACAGGATGCAATTTGCTGCCGGCCGCCAGCCCCTCGATAGTGGTCACTTCCTGACCATTGGCCTGCACCGCGAACATGAGGCAGGAGCGAACCGCTTCCCCGTTCACCAGCACGGTGCAAGCGCCGCAGACGCCGTGCTCGCAGCCAAGATGCGTCCCGGTGAGCTCCAGGTCATCGCGCAAAAAGTCTGCCAGCGTCCTGCGCGGCTCGGCAAGGCCTTCGCGGGGCTTTCCGTTGACCGTCAATTCAATCATATGCTTTTTGCTTACCATATAGAGACCTCCTGTGGTAGTTATCGTGCGCGCTGTGCGGCTTCGGTGAGCGCGCGGCGTACCAGGTTCGTTGCTACATATTTCCGATATGCGATGCTGGCATGGACATCACCGGGCGGATCAATATCTTTGACAACCTCCGAGGTAGCAGCCGCGATGGTCTGCTCATCCGGCTTCTGGTGGAGCAGCGCCTGCTCCGCGCCGGGTGAACGAGTCGCTGTGGGCGCCACACCGAAGAGCGCAACGCGAACATTCGAGCACACGCCGCTGTCATCCAGCGCAACGGCAGCCGCCACACCGACCAGCGCAAAGTCGCCATGCCGCCGGGCAACTTCCACAAATGACCACCCGGTACCGGCAGGGAGCGCGGGAAAGTAGACTTCGCTGAGCAGTTCATCCGGCTCAAGCGCGGTTGTCAGGTAGGTCACAAAGAATTTGTCAGCTTTAAGGGTACGTCTTGATCCGCTCGTTTGCGTAATAGTAAAGGTCGCATCCAGCACCTGAGCCAGCGCGGGAAGTTCTGAAGCAGGGTCGGAGTGAACCAGGCTGCCCCCTATCGTGCCACGATTGCGAATCTGTGGGTGGCCAATCCACTCGACAGCGGCGGGAAGTATAGGGCATTGCTCACGAA
>Ga0209647_1001279_pt1 | contig 21746 bp, 16 predicted proteins | sample GraSoi_2013_60cm_FD_185827 | JGI IMG/M metagenome (GOLD analysis project Ga0209647, IMG submission 185827) | Grasslands soil microbial communities from the Angelo Coastal Reserve, California, USA - Sample 9_17_2013_60cm (SPAdes) (version 2) | ecosystem: Environmental > Terrestrial > Soil >... | reverse complement strand
AAGGACCGCGGCGCGATCCTGCCCGCGGGTCGCGCCGGCGTCGCCTACATGTACCAGCGCGATACCGGGCAGTTCGCCTCCTCGACCTATTACATGAAGGAACACCCGCCCTGGGTGGTCGCGTTCAACGCCAAACATCCGGCGGACGCCTACCTGCACAAGGAATGGCGCCCGCTACTGCCGGACGTCGCCTATGCGAAGTCGCTGCCGGACGAGCAGAAGTGGTATGCGAAGGGCGGCAAGCTGCCGAAGGTGATCGGCGAGGGCCTGGACAAGGCCGTTCCGGCCTTCTATGAGTCGATCCTTCCCACGCCATTCGGCGACGACCTCACGCTTTCCTTCGCGCGCGCGGCGATCGCCGGCGAGGAGCTCGGACGCGACGCTTCGCCCGACATCCTCGTCGTGAGCCTTTCGAGCCACGATTACGTGAACCACGCCTGGGGCGCGGAGTCGCGCCTGTCGCACGACCACGTCCTGCAGCTCGACCGCCTGCTGCAGGACTTCTTCGGCGACCTCGACCTTGCCGTGGGACACGACCACTACCTCGCGCTCCTCACCGCCGACCACGGCTTCATGCCGTTTCCCGAGCACAGCCTCGCCCTCGGGCGCGACGCGGGGCGCGTCGACGCCACGCGCATGATGGGAAGGCTCAACGCCGGGCTCGCGAAGCGTTTCGGCGAAGGGACGTGGGCGCTCGCCATGTCGGCGCAGGCAGTGGTGCTGAACCGGCTGCTGATCTCGCAGCGCAAGGTGAGCCTCGCCGAGTTTTCCGAGGAGGCTCGCCGGCTGCTGCTCGCCGAGCCGGGAGTCGCCGTCGTCTACACGCGCGCCGAGCTGGAAGGCGGCAGCCGCGCCGGCGCGCCGCTGTTCGATGCGATGCGCAAGTCGTGGAATTCGCAGCTCTCGGGCGACCTGCAAGTCGGACTGAAGCCCTATTGGATGTACGGCGCCACGGAGACGACCCACGGCTCGCCGTATCCGTACGACACCAACGTGCCGCTCCTCATCTACGGCCCGGCGTGGGTGAGGGCGGGGCGCATCGACGAGCGGGTCGAGATGGCCGACGTCGCGCCGACGCTCGCGCGCCTGCTCGGCGTGCCCGATCCGTCGTCGTGCGAGGGCAGGGCGCTGCCGCTCGAGGCGCCGCGCAATTGAAACGCGATATTTTCCCCTCTCCGTTGGTTGAGGGTAGACGCCGCCTCGAAGCCTGGTTCGCCGACAACGGCTGGCGCGCGTTCGATTTCCAGCGCGAGGTGTGGGACGCGTATCTCGCGGGCGAATCGGGGCTGGTTCATTCCGCCACCGGCAGCGGCAAGACGCTCGCGGCCTGGCTCGGTCCGCTCGCCGAATGGATGGAAGAAGGCGGCGGACGTGCCGCACCCGCCTTGCGCGTGCTGTGGATCACGCCGATGCGGGCGCTCGCGGGCGACACGGTCGGATCGATGGAGAAGGCGGTGAAGGGTCTCGGGCTGCCGTGGACGATCGGGTTGCGCACCGGCGATACGTCGAGCGCCGAGCGCGCGAAGCAAGCGCGCAAGCTCCCCTCGGCGCTCGTCACCACGCCCGAGAGCCTCTCGCTCATCCTCTCCAACCCCGATGCGCGCGAGAAGCTCTCGGAGCTGCGGCTGGTCGTCGTGGACGAATGGCACGAGCTCCTCGGGAACAAGCGCGGCGTGATGACCGAGCTGGGGCTCGCGCGGCTGAGGAAGTGGAATCCGGACGTGCGCACCTGGGGCCTGTCGGCGACGCTGGGAAATATCGACGAAGCGTTGGAGCGGCTGGTGCCCGCCGGCGGACGGCGCCGGAGCGTCAAGGGCATCGACGACAAGAAGGTCGAGATGGATACGCTCATCCCGCCCGACGTCGACCGGTTTCCGTGGGCGGGGCACATCGGGCTCGCGATGCTCGATCACGTCGTCGAGGCGATCGACGGCTCGCGATCGACGCTCGTCTTCACCAACGTGCGCTCGCAGGCCGAGATCTGGTACCAGGCGCTGCTCGAGGCGCGGCCGGAATGGGCGGGCGTGATCGGGCTGCATCACGGCTCGCTCGATACCGACGTGCGCCGCTGGGTCGAGCAGGGATTGAAGGAGGGCCGCCTCAAGGCGGTCGTCGCCACATCGAGCCTCGATCTCGGTGTCGACTTCTCGCCCGTGGAGCGCGTGCTGCAGATCGGCAGCCCCAAGGGTGTCGCGCGCCTGCTGCAGCGCGCGGGCCGCTCGGGGCACGCGCCGGGCCAGGTGAGCCGCGCGACGTGCGTGCCCTCGCACGCGCTCGAGTTCGTCGAGGCCGCCGCGGTGCGGCGCGCGGCCGCGGCCGGGCGCATCGAGGCGCGCGATCCGGTCGATCGGCCGCTCGACCTCCTCACGCAGCACCTCGTCACGATCGCGGCGGGCGAGGGTTTCGACGAGGAGGAGATGAAGGCCGAAGTGCGCAGCAGCCGCGCCTATCGCGATCTCACCGACGCCGAATGGCAGTGGGCGGTCGACTTCGTGACCCGCGGCGGCGACGCGCTCAAGGCGTACCCCGACTATCACAAGGTAGTGCTCGACGAGGGGCGCCATCGCGTGAAGGACAGTCTCATCGCGCGCCGCCATCGCATGTCGATAGGCACCATCGTCTCGGACGCGGCGGTCGACGTGCGCTACATGCGCGGCAAGCGCCTGGGCAACGTCGAGGAGTCGTTCGTCGCGCGCCTGGCCAAGGGCGACCACTTCGTGTTCGCCGGCCACCTCCTCGAGCTGGTGCGCGTCGAGAACATGACCGCCTATGTGAGGCCCGGCAAGCCGGGCTCGGCGATCATTCCGCGCTGGGACGGCGGCCGCTGCCCCCTCTCAGGCGAGGTTTCGGAGGGAATCCGCGAGCTCCTCGAGATGCACGTCGAGGGACGCTCCGAAGAACCCGAGATGCGCGCGATCAAGCGCCTGCTCGACCTGCAGCACGCCTGGTCACGCGTGCCGCGGCGGCGCGAGATGCTGGTCGAGCAGGTCGAGACGCGCGAAGGCCATCACATCTTCTTCTACCCGTTCGAGGGCCGCTCGGTGCACCTGGGGCTCTCGGCGCTTCTCGCGCACCGGCTCGGCAAGACGCGCGCGGCGAGTTTCAGCCTCGGCTTCACCGACTACGGCTTCGAGCTGCTGTCGCGCGAGCGCTTCGAGCTGATCGGGCTGTTCAAGGGGGGACTCCTCGCGACCGACGATCTCCTGCCCGACATGCTCGCCAGCCTCAACGCCGCGGAGCTCTCGAAGCGCCAGTTCCGCGAGATCGCGCGGGTCGCCGGGCTGGTGTTCCAGGGCTATCCCGGCCAGCCGAAGACCAACCGACAGGTGCAGGCGACGAGCGGGCTCATCTACGAGGTCTTCGCGCGCTGGGACCCGGCCAATCCGCTGCTCGGCCAGGCGGAGCGCGAAGTGCTGGAGCGCCAGCTCGAGTTCCGCAGGCTCACCGAGGCCCTTCGTCGCATGGCGTCCGCGCCGATCGTCATCCGCCAGGCGCACAAGCCGACGCCCTTCGCGTTTCCCATCATGGTCTCGCGCTTCCGCGAAAAGCTCACCAGCGAGAAGCTCGCCGACCGTGTGCGGCGCATGCAGCTCGAGTTCGACAAGGCGGCGCCTCCGCGCGGCGCTCCCGGCGTCGAAGGGGGCGCCGTCCCCGCGCAGGCGGGGACCCAATTGAATCTCATCGCATGATCGAATGCACGGTCATGGGCGAGCGCTTCGTCCTCCTTGCCGAGAAGGCGGCATTCTGGCCGGCCATGAAGACGCTCTTCGTCGCCGACTTCCACCTCGGCAAGGCGGCAAGCTTCCGTCGCGCCGGAATCCCGCTGCCGCCCGGCACGACGACCGAGACCGTCGAGCGCCTGGGGCGAGCTGTGGACAAGACGCGCGCGCGGCGCGTGGTCTTCCTCGGCGACTTCCTGCACAGCGCCGACGGGCGGGCCCCGCGCACTTTCGCCACGTTCGGCGAGTGGCGGCAAGCGCGCGCGAAGCTCGAGCTCACCGTGGTGCGCGGCAATCACGACGTGAAGGCGGGCGATCCTCCCGACGCGTGGGGCGCGCGCTGCATCGAGGCGGGCCAGTGTCTCGGGCCCTTCGTGCTCAACCACGAGCCTGGCGCGAGCCGCTCGGGCTACGCGCTCTCCGGCCACATCCACCCGGCAGTGCGCTTGAGCGCGCGCGGGGAATCATCGCTCCGGTTGCCGTGCTTCTGGTTCGGCGCGCGCTATGGCGTGTTGCCCGCTTTCGGCGCGTTCACCGGCTCGGCGGAGGTTCAGCCGCGCCGCGGCGACCAGGTCTTCGTGATCGCGGAAACCGAAGTGCTCCAGGTGGCGTGATGCCGAACTGGGCGCTGCTCCTCATCCGCCTTGCCTTGGGCGTCACCTTGTCGGTGGCGATGACGTGGATCGGTTGGAAGCTGGGGCAGAAACCGTGGGCGCTGATCGCATTCGTGGTCTCCGTTCCGGCGATCGGGATCGCCATCGCGCGGCCGCTCGTCGAACTGACGCACGAAGGCTTCTCGTGGCTGGCGCAGCATCCGCTGAAGGAATGGGAAGGCAACTACTACGAGTTCGCCGGCGTGCACATTCGCGTCTACGAGCTCGACGGGCGCCTCTGGTTCGGCGCGCCCGACGTCATCAAGGCGCTCGGCATCCAGGCGAGTCCCGCGCTGATGCTCTCGCAGAACGTCCGCGGGTGCAGCAAGCTGTCTGGAACGGGAATCGCCTGCCTCACGGCGGAAGCGGCCGAGACGTTGGTGCTCGCCCATGCGCCGCAGGATGGAGCGCGCTTCGTGAACTGGATGAAGCGCGACGTGGTGGCGTCCTGGGAGCGCAAGAGGAGCGGGGCGCTCGCGGCGCGCTAGCGCTGGGGCGGGACGATGTCGCCGAAGCGCGGCACGAAGACCCCCGTCTTGCGGTCCTCGATGTAGTGCTCGAGGGTGCGCCGAACCATCGTGAAGGCGAGCTCGTTCCAGGGAATCTCGCCGGCCGTGACCAGCTTCACCTCGAGGCTTTCGGTTCCAGGCGAAACATTCCCATCGAGCAGGCGCGCGCGGAACATCATGTAGACTTGGCTGATGTGCGGGATCGAGTACACGGTGTACAAATCCTCGATCTCGACCCGCGCATTGGCCTCCTCGAGCGCTTCGCGCACCGCGCCCTGCGAGGCCGATTCGCCGTTCTCCATGAAACCCGCGGGGAGCGTCCAGAGCCCGTAACGCGGCTCGATCGCGCGCTTGCAAATAAGAATACGGTCCCCCAGCGCTGGCACGCAGCCGACGACGATCTTGGGGTTCTGGTACTGGATGGTCCCGCAGGCGTCGCATACGGCGCGAGCCAGCGAATCGCCTTCGGGAATGCGGTGGGTGACGGACGCGCCGCAGGAGTTGCAGTACTTGATCACGAGAGGCTTATGTTAACATAAGCCACTGAAAAGGCTATGATTTCACGATTCCTGACGTTCCTGCTCCTGGTTCCCGTGATCGCGTTGGCGAGCGGCACGGAAATGCCCTCGCGCGTGTTGTACGACGGCGCGGAATCCGCCCCCACGTCCTTTCGCGCGGCCTGGCTCGCACCGAAGCTGTCGGTGTCCCTGCCGGCGCCGGCCGCGAAGAAAGCGGCGACGATGGAAGACGGCCGCCTTCGCATCGGCGATGTGCGCGGCGTGGAGAAAGCATCGCCGATTGGCGACTGGATCCCGGCCGATGGCGGCTACGTGTCGCGCCTGCGCGCGAGCTCCGCTGGCGCCGCCGGAATCCGCGTGAAGCTCACGCTCGGCACAGTGCCCGGCGCGATCGAGGCGCGCGTGCAGGGCTCGGGCGAGCGCATCGAGGCGATGACGGTCGATCCGTTCCTCGGGACCGAGGCATGGACGCCGTGGACGCAGGGCGATACGCAGACGATCGAGCTCTTCAGCCCGGTGCTGCCTTCGCCCGGCGCGGTGTCGATCGGCGCACTCGTGCATTTCACGGATTCGCCGTTCGCCAAGGCGGCGGCCTCGTGCACCTTCCAGGTGGTGTGCAGCACCGGCGACAGCGCGCTCGACGTGGCGATCGCGGAGAGGAAGAAGTCGGTGGCGCGGATCACCTTCATCAACAACGGCGGCTCGTTCCTCTGCACCTCGACCCTGCTCAACACGGAGAAATTCCCGGCGGCCTACATCGTCACGGCGAACCACTGCATCGACGACGCCTCGTCGGCGTCGTCCATCTCGACGTTCTGGTTCTACGAGAACACCGCCTGCGGCAGCGACGTCGTCAACCCCAACTACGTGCAGGTCGCCGGGGGGACGGCGCTCGTGTTCGCCAATCACAACACCGACGCCACGCTGCTCCTCATGAACCGCACGCCGCCCACCGGCGTGGTGTACTCCTCATGGAGCGCGGCGCGGCTCAACGCCGGCGACGCGGTGGTGAGCATCAGCAACCCGAGGGGCGACACGCTGCGTTACGCACTCGCGACGCTCAACCAGGAATTCCGCATCGTCGGCTATCCGTACGACATGTACGCGGTGTCCTTCACCAAGGGGATCATCGAGCCGGGCTCGAGCGGGTCGGGATTGTTCTCGATGTCCGGCGGCTCGCTGCAATATCGGGGCACCCTGAGCGGCTCGACGGTGCAGACGCCGGGCGGCCTCACCTGCAGCACGATCAACCAGGAGTACGGGCTCTACACCCGCTTCGAGGTCTTCGAGCCCGAGATCGACCAGTACATCCGCCTCGCCGCGCAGGCCCCGGACGACGCGCCGAACCGTCCGCAGGACCTCTTCAACGCGCCTTTCTCCGACCCCACCGGCGTCGACATGCCGCTCGACCAGCGCACCAGCGCGCTCACGTTCGCGAATCGCCGCATCGACTATGCCGGCGATCAGGACGTCTATCGCTTCCGCCTCTCGGTTCCGGCGAGCGTCACCGTGGGAACCACCGGAAACATCGACACGGTCGGCCAGCTCCTCGACAGCAACGGCATCGAGATCGATTCCAACGACGACGGCGCCTCCGGCAACACGAACTTCTCGATCACGCGCCAGCTCGCCGCCGGCACCTACTACGTGCAGGTGGCGCATTGGGAGCCGCAGGCCACCGGCGTCTACGGCCTCACGATGAGCGCGGTGGTCACGGGCAACAACTTCACCGACCTGTGGTGGAACTCCGCCGAGTCCGGATGGGGCGTGAACATCAACCACCAGGGCGACACGCTCTTCGCAACGCTCTTCACCTACGACCTCGACGGCACGGCGATGTGGCTGGTGATGTCGGCCGGCACGAAGCAGTCCGACGGGTCGTACTCCGGGACGCTCTACCGCACGACCGGCACGCCGTTCAACGCGCAGACCTTCGCCCCGATCGGCCCGGCGAACTACACGACCGTCGGCACGATGCGCTTCAACTTCGCGAACAACGGCCAGTCGGGAACGATGGTCTACAGCGTCAACGGCAACACGCTGTCGAAGAACATCACCCGAAACACCTTCGCCACGCACCCGACCTGCGCGTTCACCATCGCCGAGCGCACCACCGCCACCAACTACCAGGACCTCTGGTACAACCCGAACGAGTCCGGCTGGGGCGTGAACGTGACGCACCAGGGCGACACGCTCTTCGCCACCCTTTTCATCTACGACACCAACGGGCAGGGCACCTGGCTGGTGATGTCGAACGGCGTGAAGACCGCAACGGGCACCTATTCGGGCACGCTCTACCGTACCACCGGCCCGCCGTACAACGCCTCGCCATTCACGCCCATCGGGCCGGGCAACTACACGACCGTAGGCACGATGACGTTCACGTTCGTCACCGGCACTTCCGGCACGCTGGTCTACAACTTCAACGGCAGCTCGGTGACGAAGCTCATCCAGAGGCTGGTCATCGCCTCGCCGACCACGCTCTGCACGCCCTAGCCTCGTGACGGAGGCTTTCATCGAGTCGATCGACCACGAGGGGATCGGGGTCGCGCACGTCGATGGCAAGGTCACGTTCCTCGATGGCGGCATCACCGGCGAACGCGTCGCCTTCACGCTCCGGCGCTCGCGCGGCAACTTCGACCTCGGGAAGGTGACGCAGGTGTTGCGCGAGAGCGCGCAGCGCGTGGTGCCGCGCTGCCGCTACTTCGGCGTTTGCGGCGGATGCGCGATGCAGCACCTCGAGGCGACGGCACAGGTGGCCGCGAAGCAGCGTGTGCTGGAGGACAATCTCGAGCGCCTGGGGAAGGTGAGGCCGGAGCGCATCTTGCCGCCGGTGCTCGGTCCGTCGTGGGGTTATCGCAACCGCGCGCGGCTCTCGGTGCACTACGTCGCCAAGAAAGGCGGCGTGCTGGTGGGCTTCCACGAGCGGCGTTCGGGCTTCGTCGCCGACACTATGTCGTGCGAGGTGCTGCCGCCGCACGTGTCGAAGCTGATTCCGGAATTGCGCGAGATGTTCACGTCGATGAAGCTGCGCGATCGCCTGCCGCAGCTCGAGGTCGCGGTCGGCGAGTCGGTCACCGTATTCGTGCTGCGCAATCTCGACCCCATTCCGGACGAGGACGCGGCGAAGCTGCGCGATTTCGCCGATCGCCACGGCATCCAATGGTGGCTGCAGCCCAAGGGCCCCGACACGGCGCATCCGTTTCATCCGCGCGAAGCCCCGGCGCTCGAATATCGGCTGCCGGAGTTCGGGGTAACGCTCGGCTTCAGCCCGACGGATTTCACACAAGTGAATGCCGGCGTGAATCGCGTGCTGGTGAAGCGCGCGGTCGACATGCTCGATCCCCTGCCGGGCGAACGCGTCGGCGACCTCTTCTGCGGGCTGGGGAATTTCACGCTCGCGCTCGCGTCGCGCGGGGCCGAGGTGATCGGGATGGAGGGATCGCCCGGCCTGGTCGCGCGTGCGCAGCGCAACGCCGAAGCCAACGGGCTTGCCGGGCGCGCGCGCTTCATCGCGCATGATCTCTACAAGGACGCTGGCGAAGCGCTCGCGCGGCTGGGGCCCGTCGACAAGCTCCTCATCGACCCGCCGCGCGACGGCGCGATCGACATCTGCAAGGAGCTGCCCGAGCCGGGGCCGTCGCGGATCGTCTACGTCTCGTGCAGTCCGTCGACGCTCGCGCGCGACGCGGGCGTGCTGGTGAACGTGAAGGGCTATCGGCTCGCCGCCGCGGGCGTGGTCAACATGTTTCCCCATACCGGGCACGTCGAGTCGGTCGCGCTCTTTTCGCGCTGACCGGGGCCGGAAAAAGAAAAGGCGCCCGAGGGCGCCTTTTTCGTGGGGCTACCCGGCATTCACTCGCGATTGCCGCTGAGCGCCATCAGGATGTTGAGCAGGTTCGCGAAGATGTTGAACAGGCTCATGTACACGCCCGTCGTCGCGACGATGTAGTTGGTCTCGCCCCCGCGGATGATGCGCTGCAGGTCATAAAGCAGGAACAGCGAGAAGACCACGATCACCATCGTCGAGATCGCCAGCGAGAGCGCCGGGATCTGCAGGAACATGTTGGCGAACATCGCGATCACCAGCGCCCACATGCCGACGAACAGGAACTTGCCCATGAAGCTGAAGTCGCGCTTCGCCGTGGCCGCGACAGCGCCCATCGCGAAGAGGATCGTGCCGGTGCCGAGCGCCGCGTAGCTCACGAGCGCCGCGCCGTTCTTGAGCGCGAGGGCGAAGTTGAGCATCGGGCCGAGGAACCAGCCGAGCAGTCCCGTCATCAACAGCAGCAGCGCGATGCCGAAGCCGTTGTTGCGATTGGCGACGATCGCGAACTGCAGGCCGATCACGCCCACGAACATCGCGATAGTGATCGCAATCGGGTGCGCCATCATGATGCCGGCGGTGGCGATGCCGGCGAACGCGCCGATCACGGTCGGGATCATCGTCAGAGCGAGCAGGAGATACGTATTGCGCAGCACCCGGTTCTGGGAGAGCGCGAGCGTCGTGGACGCGGTGCGGTCCGGCGCCATCATCGGGGATTCGGGTTGCATTCAGTCGCTCCTTGGGAGGTCTGGCGGGTCTCGATCGACCCAACACTTAGAGTATGGGACGCGGGGGTGAGATTCAAGTCCCCCGGAGAAGCTAAAATCCCCATGAAATCAGGGGTATCCTGCTTTACGGAAGGTTGGCCGAGCGGTTTAAGGCACCGGTCTTGAAAACCGGCAGGGGTTAACAGCCCCTCGTGAGTTCGAATCTCACACCTTCCGCCAACCTTATTCTCACGTGGCGAGCGCGACCTTCAGCTCGTCTCGTTCCGAGTCGCTCAACCCCGGGCTGAAGTGCAGCACGTGATCGACGATATCGGCGGCCTCGAAATAGGCTCGCCAGCACGCGAGGTGGATGAATCCGCCGGGCTCGGGGCGCCCTTCGTCGTGAAACACGAGGCGAATGCGCCATGTTCCCTTTGCGATGAGCTCGCGGCAATGGCGGCACCGGGCCTGCCCGCCCGGCGCGCGCTCGGCGCCGTCGATGCGGGGAAGCCGCCTATGCGCCAGGCTTGAGCGCGCCGCTCGTTCGAGCGCTTCGCGGTCGGGCACCGGGGTCGTGGATTCGGCGAGCGCCTGGAGCAGCGCCTCGGATCGTTTATAGGCAGCGCACAGCGGATGGAACCACAGAGTGGTCTCGCCCTCCGCGAACGGATTGGGTACGCTCTCGCCGAAGCGAAGCGACCCCTTTGCGATGGCCTGGCTGCAGCCACGGCACTTGGAGCGCCCGCTCGGGGCTGATTCGAAAATGTGGGGCATGCCGGCGTCGGAAATCGGGCAAGTATGCCTAACTCAACCGGAACAGCCTCCCCCGGCCAACGCTACCAAGTGGCGCAGATCCGTCCCCCCGGGCTGCTCGCCGTCGCGACCAGCTCGGGCAGGCGAGCGGACGCCGCAGTGAAGAACGCCGTGATGCTTCCCAGGATCGCGTTCAGGCGGCCGAACTTCTGCTCCTCTTGCTCGAGGACGCATGCGTAGAGCATGAGGTCGTCGATGTCGCCCATCATCCTCGGGCGGCAGAGGCGGGGAAGCATCGCGAGCTGCGCCGCGCTCCACTGCGACATGAACTCGCGCGAAAGCGAGACCACCTCCTCGGTGGAGGAAGCGCCGCTCAGCCGGCGTTCCCAGTCGCCGGAGTACGCGCGCGCGTGGTGCAATCGTGGGCCGCTGCTCCTCAAGCCATGCCTCGCCGTGATCGAAACGGGTAGAGGTTGCCATCGGTCCCTCGACGCGTCTGTCGGCCGCCAAAACGGGGGCCTGTCGGACGAGTCCTACCGGCAAGGCTTATGTTCGGTATCGGACAAGTATATTTCGCGATGTAGGAAAGGACTGACAGCAGGCGGTTATGCCTTGGGGCAGCATGGCGCATGGCTTCCAGTGAGCAACCGACCACGCACGACGCAGTCGCCGCGCCGCCCTCGCAGAAGACGGCCGCCGAGTTTCACGTCTTCGGTCGAATCCAGCGTTACGGGCCGTCGAAATACGCCGTGATGGTGGAGAGCTTTCCCGTCCGCGAGGGACGCGACAGGCTCCCGGTCGACGTCCTCGCGGAGATGTGCGCCACGGTTCTCGAGGCTCGCGACAGCCTGCGTCGCCTCACCGTCACCCTGGGAACGAGGATCAGGGACCGGGGAGGCGAGGTGATCACCGTCGAGACCAACGACGAGACCTGGGAAGTCTGAGCTACTTCTTGTTGAACATCGCGCACCAGCCGCTCGGGCTGATCGCGCCGTCGACGACGCCACATTTGTCCGGCGCCTGGAAGTAGACGCAGTCGGAGCACTTCTGCCCGTCCTTGGGCGAATCCTGGTACTTTGCGTCGCCCTTCGACGCCTTCTGCGCGAACGCCGGCTTCACCACGATCACTCCGGCCGCCAGCGAACCGCCCGCCAAAAGCACGGCGCCGCGCAGCATCGAGCGGCGCGAGAGCCTGGTCTTCTCATCCATTTGCCTTACCTCCTTGAGTGAGTGGCCTCCGGGCCCATCCCAACCGCCAGACAGGCGCCAGCCCGTGCAAGTTCAATCGCCGTGGTAACTTATCGCCCAGCCAAGAGCAGGGGAGATTGACCATGGGCTTCATTCGCATCGCCGCGGCGTTCGCTTTCGGGATCACGCTCGCCGGACCGGCCGCGGCGCAGGACGCCAAGGCCTGGCTCGAGACGCAGAACCTGGAGGCGAAGGACTCGAAGGAGTTCGGGGATTTCGAGGCGGTCGTGGCGCGCGTGAAGGGCGCGAAGGACAATGCCTCCGCCGAGGAGCGCGCGATCGTCTTCCACAAGGGCAAGCCCGCGTGGCAATCGAACCCGAAGGAGACCGATCCGGGCTCGACCTGGATGCTGCATTCCATCGGGCGCGACCTCAACGGCGACGGGCAGCCCGACGTGCATTTCTCGAGCCACACCGGCACCAACTGCTGCACCACGCACCACATCTATTCGCTCAAGCCGCAGGTGAAGCGCCTTGCCGTCTACTCGGCCGGCAGCATGGGGACGGGCGAGTTCATCGACGTGCCGGACCGCAAGGTGCCGGTGATGATCTCGGCCGACGACTCCTCGGCCAACGCCTTCGCGCCGTACGCGAACTCGTACTTTCCGCTGCTGATCCTCGAAGTCGGCCCCAAGGGCCGCCTGCAGTTCGCGCGCGACATGATGCAATCGCGCCTGCCCGCCCAGCCGCCACCGGTGTGCGCGCAGCCGATGGTCGCCTCCAACCCGTGGCTCAAGGAACGCTGCGCGGAATACCAGACGACGCGCCGCAACAGCCGCACCACGGAGATCCGCACGCGCCTCGCCTCGATCAAGTCGAGCCGCTCGGCTGACAAGCTTCGGTGGGAGGATTATTTCGAGAATGGCGTCCTCGCCGCGGTCTCGGCGGAGATGAACCGCTACTCGTACACCGGCCATGGCGGCGCGGGCATGAGCTGGCTCGAGACGATCTGGCCCGGCAACGACGCGGTGAAGGTGAAGTTCATCACCACGCTGCGCCAGACGCAGGCGAAGAGCGTCTTCGCCGAGGACCTCAAGACCCTGGCTTCGGATTACCGCTGAGGATCGATCAATCCGCGGCGGCCGTGGCCGCGGGGACTCGGGCGAGAAGCTTGGCGATCTCGGAGGCGGCCATCGGGACGGCGAAGAGATAGCCCTGCGCGCGGTTGCAGCCCAGGCGCTTGAGCGCCTCGAGCTGCTCCTCGGTCTCCACGCCCTCGGCCACCACGTCCACGCCCAGGGTGCGCGCCATCGCGATGATCGCGGTGACGATGGCGGCGTCGTCGGCATCGATCGTGAGGTCGCGAATGAACGACTGGTCGATCTTCACGGTGTCGATCGGCAGGCGCTTGAAGTACGCGAGGCCCGAGTAGCCGGTGCCGAAGTCGTCGATCGCGATGCCCACGCCGAGGGCCGCGACGCGGTCGAGCGCGGCGCGCGCCTCGCCCGCGCCCTCGATGATCACGCTCTCGGTCACCTCGAGCTCGACCAGGCCCGGGTCGATTCCGGTCTCCGCGATGTAGCGCTCGAGCCTCTCGACGAAGTTCGAGCGCGAGAACTGGTTGGCCGAAACGTTGATTGCCATCGTCAGCGGGCGCCCGGGCGTCTGCCATGCCTTCGCCTGGCGCAGCGCCTCGCGCAGCACCCATTCGCCGATCGGCACGATGAGCCCCGAATCCTCCGCGATGCGCACGAACTCCGTGGGCGAGAGCGACGTGCCGCCCGGCGGGTGCCAGCGCAGCAGCGCCTCGAAGCCCGTGATGGAGCGGTTGCGCAGGTCGTACAGGGGCTGGTAGTGCAGCTCGAACTCGCGCAGCTCGAGTGCGCGCCGCAACGCGTTCTCGATCGCGAGCCGTCCCTGCGCCGCGACGTTCATGTGCTCGGTGAAGAACTGGAAGTTGCCGCGGCCCGAGTCCTTCGCGTGGTACATCGCGGTGTCGGCGTTGCGCATCAGCGTCTCGGCGTCCGACCCGTCCGATGGGTAGAGGCTGATGCCGATCGAGGTGCCGACGTGCAGGTCGTGGCCGTGCAGGTGGAAGGAGCTCGCCAGCACCTCGAGGATCTTGGAGGCGACCGTGGAGGCGTCCGACGAGGACTCGATCGCCGGAATCACGATCACGAACTCGTCGCCGCCCACGCGCGAGACGGTATCGCCTTCGCGCACGCATACCAGGATGCGGCTCGCCACCGACTGCAGCAGGCGGTCTCCGAGCTGGTGGCCGAGCGAGTCGTTGATGGTCTTGAAGCGGTCGAGGTCGAGGAACAGCACCGCCATCTGCGTGGAGTTGCGGTGCGCCTGGGCAATGGCTTGCTGGATGCGATCGCGCAGCAGCGCGCGGTTGGGAAGCCCGGTGAGGGTGTCGTGGTGCGCCATGTGAGTGACGCGCTGCTCGGCGTTCTTGCGCTCGGTGATGTTCATCGCCACGCCGATCACGCGCCGCGCGCGGCCGTCCTCCCCGCGATGCACGTTGGCGCGGTTGGCGATCCAGTGCTCGGAGCCGTCCGGCCAGCGGACGCGATAATCCACCTGGAAGTCGGTGCCATGCTTGATGGAGTGGCGCAGCGTCGCGTTGAACAGGTCGCGATCCTCCGGGTGCAGCCGCTCCTGGAGCACGCGGTAGTCGGCGGGCGGGCTGTCGGCGGGGACCCCGAAGAGCGCGAGCAGGCCGTCGGAGTACGTGAAGCGATCGGTCTGCGCCTCCCAGTACCACATGCCCATCTGCGCGGCGCTCATCGCGAGCAGCAGGTGCTCCTCGCTTTCGCGTAGCGCCTGCTCCGCCTGCTTGCGCCGCGATATGTCGGTGATCGTCACCATGGTGCCGCTCACCTTGCCGTCGGCGCCGCCGTAGAGCGGCGCGATGGTCATCGATACGTCGATGAGGCGTCGGTCGCGGTGCTGGCGCTGCGTCTCCTCGATGACCAGCGTCTCGCCTGCCTCGGCGCGCAGGCGCAATCGCGTCGTTTCCTCGCGCAGGTGATCTGGCACGATGCTCGTGTCGGTGTTGAGGACCTCGGCCTCCTTCCACCCGAAGATGCGTTCGGCGGCCGGATTCCACATCGAGATGATGCCCTTGAAGTCGCGCGCGATGATGGCCACGGGTGCGGCGACGATGACGGCGCGCAGGCGCTCGTTGCTGTCGCGCGTGTTGGCCTCGAGCTGCTTCCTCTGCGTGATGTCGAGCAGGACGCAGACCAGCCCCGCGACCTCGCCGCCCGGGTCGAAGTAGGCCGCCTTGTTGAGCAGGACATCGTGCGAGGACCCATCCTTGGCGTAGAGCACCTGGGCTTCCATCACCTGGTGCCCGCCGCTGTCGAGCACCTCCTGGTCGGCGGCAAAGTGGCGCTCCGCGGACCCGCGCGGCACCATGTCGTACACGGTCTTGCCGACCAGCGATTCGCGCGGCACGCCGATGAAGTCCTCCCACGCGCGATTGCAGCCCAGGTAACGCCCCTTCGCATCCTTGAACCAGAGCGGATTGGGCATCGCCTCGATCAGCTGCTGCGTGAACGACAGCTGCGTTCGCAGGTCGCGCGTCGCCCGGGTCGCGAGCGCCACCGCTTCGGCGCGCGTGCGGCTCAAGGCGAGAAGGATGCCGTAGAGGAGCGAGGTCACCAGCAGGCCGGCGACGAGGATCAGGAGCGGGTAGCGCTGCAGCCACGGACTCACGCGCGGCACGTCCTCGAACTGCAGCCGCCACTGGCGCCCCGCGACCGACAGGCTGGTGTCTGCGGCGCGCCGCCATTGCATCCACTCGAACGGGGCCGCGCCGACGTCCAGCGCCTCGCGGCGGTAGAACACCGAGTCGTCGCCGGCCGGAACGTTGCTGCCCACCGGGCCCACGTCGTGGATGAGCATCCCGAGCCCGCTCACGATGGGCTCGGTGAGGATGCCGGCGAGCACGTCGTCAATGCGCAGCACCACGTTCACGAAGCCGTGAAACGAATCGCGCCGCTTCTCCAGGGTAGCGGGCCGCTCGAGCAGGTAGATCGGGAGGTAGATCACCAGCCCGTAGCTCGTGCCCGTTTCCTGGGCGAGGCGGTAGCGCCCGGTCGCGCTCGGTTCGCCCGTGTCGCGGGCGCGCGCCGCCGCGGCGGCGGGCACTTCGCGGGGGCGGATGTCGAGGCCGAGAACCCCCTGGTTGCCCGATGCCGGCTCGAGGAATTCGATGACCCAGTATTCGTCGCGCGGTCCGGGAGGGCGGATGTCGAAGTCCGGGTAGCCACCCGCCTTCAGCGATCGGTCTGCGCGAACCCGGGCGACGAATTCCTCGCGCCGGGCTTCGGGCACGCGGCGGATGAGCTCCACCGCCCGCACTCCGGGGAAGCGGCGTCCGAGATCGAGCGCCGCGACGTAGTGGGAGAACTCGCGCCGATTCAGCTCCTCGTCATGGGAGGTGAGCGCTTCCAGGCCGTAGAGCAGGTCGACGTAGCGCTGGATGCGTCGCTCGAGGATGTTGGTGGCGAGGACGGCCTGGCTCGCGAATTCGCCGCGCGCCTCGCGCTCGACCAGCCGCCCCGCGCCCCACCATGCGGACAGGGTCGCGGCCAGTCCGATGCCGAGGACCGCGAGGGGAAGGATCGACCGGCGCGAAGATGTTTCCATTCGTCTCGGGGGTGCGCGTCGCGATAGAATAGCCCCTTTTTCCTCGAAGCCAACGTGTCGCTGATCGTCCAGAAATACGGCGGAACCTCGATGGGCAGCCCCGAGCGGATCCGGGAGGTCGCGCGGCGCGTCGCGCGCTTCGCGCGCGAGGGACACCGGCTCGTGGTCGTGCCCTCGGCGATGGCGGGCGAGACCAACCGCCTGCTCGCGCTCGCGAAGGAAATCAATGCCGAGGCCGAGGCGCGCGAGCTCGACGTCATCGCCTCCACCGGCGAGCAGGTCTCGATCGGGCTGCTCGCGATCGCGCTGCACGCGCTCGGCCTCAAGGCGAAGAGCTACACCGGCTGGCAGGTGCCGATCACGACCGACAATGCCTTCGCCAAGGCGCGCATCCTCAAGATCGAGGAAAAGCGCATCCGCGCCGACCTCGACGCCGGCAACGTCGTCATCGTCGCGGGATTCCAGGGAATCGACGACGGGCACAACATCACCACGCTCGGGCGCGGCGGATCGGATACCACGGGTGTGGCGCTCGCCGCGGCGCTGAAGGCCGATGAGTGCCAGATCTACACCGACGTGGACGGCGTCTACACCGCCGACCCGCGCATCGTCCCGGAGGCGCGGCGCCTCGACCGGGTGACGTTCGAGGAAATGCTCGAGCTCGCCTCGCTCGGCTCCAAGGTGCTGCAGATCCGCTCGGTGGAGTTCGCCGGCAAGTACAAGGTGAAGTTGAGGGTGCTGTCGTCGTTCACCGATGTGGGTTCGACCGACATGGGCACCCTCATCACGTTCGAGGAAGAAGACATGGAACAGGCCATCATCTCCGGCATCGCATTCAACCGCGACGAAGCGAAGATCACCGTGCTCGGGGTTCCGGACCGCCCCGGCATCGCGTTCTCGATCCTCGGGCCCATTGCGGAAGCCAACATCGACGTCGACATGATCATCCAGAACGCTTCCACGGAAGGGATGACCGACTTCTCGTTCACCGTGCACCGCAACGAGTACCAGCGCGCGATGCAGATCCTCGAATCGAAGGTGCGCCCGGCGATCAAGGCCCGCGGCGTGGTCGGCGACGATCGCATCGCCAAGGTGTCGCTGGTGGGCATCGGCATGCGCACCCACGCGGGCATCGCGGCCAAGATGTTCGAGGCCCTCGCCAAGGAGACCATCAACATCCAGATGATCTCGACCTCGGAGATCAAGACCTCGGTGGTGGTCGACGAGAAGTACATGGAGCTCGCGGTGCGCGTGCTTCACAAGGTGTTCGAGCTCGACAAGGCCCCGCACGAGGAGAAGATGAAACCGTGAAGATCCGCTTCCTGCACCTGATACCGCTCCTCCTCACCGCCATGGCGAACGCGCAAACCGACGATCCCTACCTCTGGCTCGAGGACGTGGCAGGCGAAAAGCCCATGGCGTGGGTGAGGGAGCGCAACGCCGAGAGCCAGCCGCAGCTCGAAGCGAGGCCCGAATTCAAGGCGCTGCACGAGCGCCTGCTCGCGATCTACAACTCGAAGGAGCGCATTCCCGTCGTGCAGGCGCGCGGCAAGTGGCTCTACAACTTCTGGCAGGACGAGAAGAGCCCGCGCGGGTTGTGGCGACGCACCACTCTCGACGAGTACCGCAAGAAGGACCCCGCGTGGGAGACGGTGATCGACGTGGGCAAGGTGGGCGCCGACGAGAACGAGAACTGGGTATGGAAGGGCGCGACCTGCCTTTATCCCGACTTCGCGCGCTGCCTGGTGTCGCTGTCGCGCGGCGGCGCCGACGCGGTCGAGATCCGCGAGTTCGACACGGTGAAGAGGGAATTCGTGAAAGGCGGCTTCGTGCTCCCCATGTCGAAGGGCGATGTCGCCTGGCGCGACGCCGACACGCTCTACATCGCACGCGACTTCGGCCCCGGGACGCTCACGACGTCGGGTTATCCGCGCATCGTCAAGGAATGGAAGCGCGGCACGCCGATGGCCGAGGCGAAGACGATCTTCGAGGGCAAGGAGTCGGATGTGGGTGTCGGACCCGTGGTCGCCAACGAGAAGGGACGGCGATACGAGCGCCTGCAGCGCAACATCGATTTCTGGAACAGCGAAGAATACCTTCGCCGGGGCAACCAGTGGGTGCGCATCGAGGCCCCGCTCGACGCTAGCCTCGTCACCGTGCGCGGAGAGCTCATCATCCACCTCAAGACCGACTGGAAACCCGCGGGAACGACCTATCGTTCGGGCTCGCTCATCTCGACCGACCTCGACAAGTTCCTTGACGGCGGACGCGACTTCGAGCCCATTTTCACTCCACGCGAGCGCGTCGCGCTGCAAACCTTCGACGCCACCCGCGGCCACCTCGTCCTCGATTTGCTCGACCACGTGAAGGGACGCGTGATCGAGGTGAAGCGCGAGAACGGCAAATGGGTCAGCCGCGACGTCGATGTGCCGGCCGCCTCCACGATCGGCATCTCCGCGGTCGACATCGACTCGAGCGACGCCTACTGGATGAGCGTCACCAACTTCCTCGCGCCGACGACGATGTACCTGGCCACGGCGCAGGGCGGGCGCGAGAAGATCAAGTCACTGCCGGCGTTCTACGACGCGAAGGGTCTCGCGACCACGCAATACGAGGCGACCTCGAAGGACGGGACGAAGGTCCCGTATTTCGTGGTGATGCGCGAAGGCACGAAGCTCGACGGCTCGAACCCGACCGTTCTCTACGGATACGGCGGCTTCGAGATCCCGATGACGCCCAACTACAACGCCACGATGGGATCGTCATGGCTCGAACGCGGCGGCGTCTGGGTGCTCGCCAACATTCGCGGCGGCGGAGAGTTCGGCCCCGAGTGGCACACGACGGCGCTGCGCGAAGGGCGCAGGAAGACGCACGATGATTTCGCCGCGGTGGCCGAGGACATCATCAAACGCGGCATCACGTCCCCGAAGCACCTGGGCATCATGGGCGGGAGCCAGGGCGGGTTGCTCGTCGGCGCCACGTTCACGCAGCACCCGGAGCTCTTCAAGGCCGTGGTCTGCCAGGTGCCGCTCCTCGACATGCGGCGCTACAACAAGCTGCTCGCGGGAGCCTCCTGGATGGGCGAATACGGCAATCCCGACGAGCCGAAGGACTGGGAATTCATCTCGACCTATTCGCCCTACCAGAACGTGTTCAAGGAGAAGAAGTATCCGCGCGTGTTGTTCGTCACCTCGACGCGTGACGACCGCGTGCATCCGGGCCACGCGCGCAAGATGGTCGCGAAGATGAGAGAGCAGGGCCACGATGTCCTCTACTACGAGAACACCGAGGGAGGGCACGCGGCGGCGGTCACGCCGGCCCAGCAGGCCTACATGTGGGCGCTGACCTATACATTCCTGCTCAACGAACTGAGGTAAAATTTCGCTTCGCCGGAGAGATGCCCGAGTGGCCGAAGGGGGCGCCCTGCTAAGGCGTTATATGGGCTTAAACCCGTATCGAGGGTTCGAATCCCTCTCTCTCCGCCAGATTCATCGGGCGCGGCCGAAACCCGGACTGCCTCAAGAGCCGGCGAGCTTCGCCTTCATCTTGTAGCCAGCCACCAGCTCGAGCGCTTTCTCGGCGGCAGCCGTGCACCTGCCCTCGTCGCGGCTCGCTGAGATCTTCGCGGTGGCGCGCTTCTCGAGCAGGTCGATGGCCAGCCTGCGATCGTTGCAGCGGCCGGCGACCGGCTTGGTCGCGATCGCCTTGTCGTCCCAAGTCTCGATCTCGAAGGTGGTCGCGATGGCTTCCATCAGGCCGTGGCCACCCACGAACTGGATCACGGCGGAGGACTCGATGCATTGCATGGCCGCCTTGCGGCAGTCGATGGTGGTTGTCTGCAGCTGTTCGGGCGGGCCCTTTTCCGCGATCCACGTTCCGCGCGTCTGGACATGGTCCGGCGGTTTTCCCGTCGCCTCGAATTCATAGCTCGGCAGCGCCACCGGAAGCTTGCGCAGGGACTCGAGCTCGCGGTAGGTCATGAAGGCGATCACTCCCAGGACGAGAACCGCGAGCACCTCGACGAGGCGGACGACCGTATGCAGGGTTGAACCCAAAAAAATCTCTCTCCGGAGCCGAAGTTCGCCAATGGTACATCTCCATGGCCCGCCGCCTGCGGGCGGCTTTTTTCGCTGGTATCCTGAATGCGGCGCAAGGTTGCCGCAAGGATCGATAAAGGTACCCGGCGCAGAGTGATCCGCCGTCCGGCATTTACCCAGAGGAGATTCTCGATGCTCAGGTCCATTCTCGGCGCGGCTCTCGCCACCGCGTCCCTCGCGGCCCTTGCCCAGGTCCCCGCGGGCTACCCAGCCGACTATTCCAAGACCATTGCCGCAGCGAAGAAGGAAGGCAAGGTCGTGATCTACAGCGCCTTGGACACCAAGGCGGCGCAGCCCCTCGTCAAGGACTTCAGCGCGTTGTACCCCGACATCAAGGTCGAGTACAACGACATGAACTCCACCGAGATCTACAACCGCTTCATCGCCGAGGTCGCCTCCGGACAGGGCTCCGCGGACGTGGTGTGGAGCTCGGCGATGGACCTGCAGGTGAAGCTGGTCGATGAAGGCAACGCCGCGACCTACGTCTCGCCCGAGACGCCGAAGCTGCCCAAGTGGGCGGTGTACAAGAACCAGGCGTGGGGCACGACCTACGAGCCGACGATCTTCATCTACAACAAGCGCCTCGTCACCGGCGCGGAGATCCCCACCGACCACGCGTCGTTCGTGAAGATCCTCAACGCCAACGTCGAGAAGTTCAAGGGCAAGGTCACCGCCTTCGACATCGAGAAGAGCGGCGTGGGCTTCATGTTCGTGGTGCAGGACCAGAAGTACTTCTCCGGCATGAAGGACCTGGTGAAGGCCTTCGGCGCGACCAACTACAAGATCTATTCGAGCACCGGCAACATGCTCGAGAAGGTCTCCTCCGGAGAGCATCTGCTCGGCTACAACATTATCGGCTCGTACGCGATGGTGCGCGCGAAGAAGGACCCGAACCTCGGCTTCGTGGTCCCGAAGGACTACACGCTGGTGCTCTCGCGGGTGATGTTCATCAGCAAGGCGGCGAAGAACCCGGAGGCCGCCAAGGTCTGGACCGATTACATCCTCTCGCAGCGCGGCCAGAAGCTGATCGGCAGCGACGTCGAGCTCTTCTCGATGCGTGACGATGTCGACGCGGAGTACACCGCCGGCAAGCTCAACAAGGAGCTGGGCGACA
>Ga0209647_1001277_pt1 | contig 21785 bp, 17 predicted proteins | sample GraSoi_2013_60cm_FD_185827 | JGI IMG/M metagenome (GOLD analysis project Ga0209647, IMG submission 185827) | Grasslands soil microbial communities from the Angelo Coastal Reserve, California, USA - Sample 9_17_2013_60cm (SPAdes) (version 2) | ecosystem: Environmental > Terrestrial > Soil >... | reverse complement strand
TACGCTGCCGAAGTGAGGACTTTGTCCGTAAGAACCTCGATTCCCACATAATATTGCGGATCGAGTTCGTCCAGGAGCAATATATGCGGACTCGATTCCAAAAAGATGAGGCAGCCGAATCCACGCTCGTGTCAACCGGCCACCTTGGCGCCCGACTCAATGACTACGCTAACTTTGCAATGCGTTCGTCGTCGGCTCCAAATACGCGACGCACTGCGTTATCGAGATGATACCAACTTGCGCTGCCCGTCCCCGATAACACAACTTTTGACAATATCTCATCCCAAAGAAGGTGGTACTTGGTACTTGTCCCGCGCATAATATCAACAGGCTGTGTCTTTCGAGGGATGCGAGACCGCGGAATGAACCCAAATCCCCCTCTTTGAGATCTTTGCGATCTCTTTGTTGAAGAAACTTTCTTAGTGGCGTCCGGTGAGTGCCGGCCACGCGTTACGGAAGAAGTTCCACAAAAGCGCGCAAAGACAGAGTTTTGAAACAGAAGCTCACGGAGATCCCAAATAAGGTGGTACTTGTTCCAGACATAGGATCAATTGACGTGTCTTTCGAAGGATGTGAGAACCGCGCTATGAACCCAAATCCCCCCTCTTTGAGATCTTTGCGATCTCTTTGTTGAAGAAACTTTCTTAGCGGCCTCCGGTGAGGCTTGGCCACGCGTTACAGAAGAAGTTCGACAAAAGCTAGCGAAGACAGAGTTTTGAAACAGGAGCTCACGGAGATCCCAAAGAAGGTGTATTTGTCCCGCGCATAGGATCAATTGGCTGTGTCTTTCGAAGGATGTGAGACCGCGGTATGAATCCAAATCCCCCTCTTTGAGATCTTTGCGACCTCTTTGTTGAAAGATCTTTCTTCGTGATCTCCTGTTTGAGCAGGTATCGCAAATTGCACGGTTCTCCCGTCCCGTTAGCTCTCTGGAATGATCATCGAACCCAGCCGAGCCAAAAATCGCAGCAGATAAATCAGGTACCCGATCAGCCCGCAGAATTGAACAGCGCCCAGAAGAACATGGAGTCGTCCTGCGATAAATAGGTGCGGAAAACAGAGAATTGTGATGGCTGCGCCCAGGTGAAAGCAAAAGAGAAGAGGCACAATCCAGCGAATGTTCTGTTGCTGGTCTCGATGCAAGCAATCCAGCAGTTCCCGGCTGAGCTCGGCGGATCGTCGACCAGCTCGCTTAATGAGCCGAGTATCGACTACAAATATTAGCCAGACGATCGCCGAAAAGAGGGCGAGCAATGCGAACCAGCTGCCGGGATCGGCGATGTGGGTAAAAGCAATTGATTCAACCAAGGCGGCACTGAAGTAGAAGAAATTGTGACTGAAATCGAGTGGCCAACGGATGACCGTCAAAGTGTGGCCAATTGAGCGGGACCAGAAAAGAAATATCAGGAGCAACGCATTCAAAACATAGAGCAGCTGGTCGAGACGAAGATGAATGAGCAGTTGCGCCGAGTTGTCGCAAAGGAAATACAAGGCTACTCCCTGAATAATGCTGGTCAGGGTCAACTCGATATTGATCACCAGATTGTCTAAACGCTCGCGCTTCGGATCACATTCTGAAATGATTGTCTTCGGCCCGAAATCAGGCTCCAGGGAGGAATTTGGCATTGCCTAGTTTGGTCCCTGCACTTTACCAATTTGAAATGGCGAGGGAACCTGATTTTTCTATGGGCTCCTCGTTCGGTTATTGGAGACGAGAAGGGCGGATGGTAGGCTGTTCAGTTAAGGGTAGGAACGCAGAATGAAGATCGATCAATAAATGATCGTTGGGAAAACCAAAAGGCCACGAAACGTCGACGCCCCTAGAGCCGCCGCTATCCTCTATGGCGATTGGGGCACCAGCAAAGCTTATGTGCTTGGATTGGCTTTCGCGGTGGCGGGTTATAGCTCCTTCTGGCTGATCGTTGCGATGTGTGTCCTGATGGCCCTCGTCGGCGTCAATTATATGGCCATCTGCCGGCATTATCCGAATGGCGGGGGCGTTTACGCCAGTGTCCGGCATCGATCAGAAGTCATCTCTATTGTCGGCGCCTTCTTGTTGATCGCGGATTACATTGTCACAGCGGCAATTAGTGCTCTCTCTGCTTTCCAATATCTCGGCTGGCCGAACCCGGAGCTTTGTGCTGCTGGCGCCATTCTCCTCATTGGTGCTTTGAATTACTTCGGACCGAAGCACTCCGGCGGACTGGCGTTCCTCATTTCGGTGCCAACTGTTATCGTCGTTATCTGCCTTGGCTGCTTTGTCCTTCCGCATCTCGGAGAGGCTATCCGAAACGTGCAGCCGTTGCACGGGGGATTGTTAAATAACTGGAATGGATTCGTCTCGATCGTATTAGCGCTTTCCGGAGTCGAAGCGATTGCCAATGCCACAAGCGTGATGAAGCTGAACAAAGGCTGTACGGAAGAGCAGGCGAACGTATCTAAGACGTCGACCCGGGCGATCACCTGGGTAATGCTCGAAGTCTGCATTTTCACCGCACTGCTCGGTCTTGGCATGCATGCATTGAATGGGCTGCAGATTCACGGCGATAACGTCGATGCGCCGGGGAGCCCAGGCGTCCGCGACTACATGCTCAAGTACATGGGGCAAGTATTTGTCGGCGGCGCTTGGGGCGATGCTGCCGGCCAAATTGCCGGGTTGTGCGTAAGCGTGGTTTTCGGAGTATTGCTGCTTTCGGCCGTTAATACGGCTATCGTCGATCTCATCGCGATCTCCTTCTTGATGTCTCGAGACGGAGAACTACCAAAACGATTTGAGAGATTGAACGCCTTCGGCGTGCCGACACTTGGATTGGTAGTGGCGGCTATTATTCCAGCTATTCTGGTGGTCGCCGTAAAAGATATGGCCGGTTTAGCCGATCTCTACGCGGTGGGCGTCGTCGGGGCGATTGCAACCAATCTCGGCGCTTCGTCTACTGATCGGAAACTGGATCTAGCCAGATGGGAGCGGATCCTCATGTTCTGCACGTTCCTGATAATGTCGGCGATTGAGATTTCGCTATTCATAGATAAGCCGAACGCCCGTCTCTTTGCTCTCGTGGTGCTCGCGGTTGGTCTCGTCCTGCATGGCTTGGCTGCCGAGCGCGCGACCAAACGTCGGGCGGCCGAAGCCACGCAACTATCCGCACCGGCAAGCAAAGTCGCGTCCTTCAGCAATCTCGTGAGTGGCGCTACTCGGGAAATGTCGGGCTCGCCGATGCTTTGTGCGGTTCGCGGGATCGGGCGCACGTTAGACTATGCCATCGAGGAAGCGAAAGAAACGGATCGCCCGCTTTACCTGCTGTTTGTTCGCGAGCAACCAGTGATGGCTCCCGGCGACCGCAAACGAAAATGGGTCGAAGACGAAGAAGCCAGCACGATTTTCAAGTATGCGAACGAGAAAGCGGATGGTCTTCGGATCTTGCCTTGTTATGCGGTGAGCGATTCGGCGGCCGACACCATCGTGGATGTCGCTGCGACTGTTGGTGCGTCCCACCTCATTCTAGGCGCTCCGCAGCGGAATATGATCGTGAATCTCCTTCGAGGTAATATTATTAAAAACATCTCCGATATCCTACCGGAAGAAATTCATCTTCTGGTCTACGCGTGATCTTACAGGTTGCGAGTTGCGGGTTGTGGGTTGCGGGTTGCGGGTTGCGGGTTGCGAGTTGCGGGTTGCGAGTTGCGAGTTGCGAGTTGCGGGTTACAGCAATCAGGTCGATGGCGAACAGCCGGCCGCGAACCCAAAACCCGTAACCCGTAACTCGTAACCTGTAAGATCACGGGTTATCGTTCCCGGAGCTGCCGACGTTCCCGGAGCTGCCGGCGTTCCCGGAGCTGCCGGCGTTGCCGGTGTTAACCGTGAGGGCGGGGACATTGCTCTCGCGTGCGAGATTGTTTACTGCTGGCAGATCCACGGTGCGGATCTGTTCCCAGATCTTCAGCTGTTCGTCCAGTTTCGTGCTTAGCATCCGAAAAACGTCGTATTGTGGTCGAGTTGGAGCCGCATCGGCTTGTTCGGCCGTATGGAGGAAAATGTCGAATGCCTCGTTCAACATTGTGGGAAATGCCAGATTTGCTTCCGAACCCTTCATATTCACTTGCATCAGTTGCTCTTCCACAGCTGAAATCTTTCCTCTCAAACTCTCAGTCCGATCTAGCGCGCGGCTCAGGTTTTGCTCACCAGCAAAGTGTTGGTGGAAACTATCGATCTGCGATTTTAGATCACGAATCGCATTCACCGCCTGGTGCAATTGACTGATTCGATCGCGCGTTTGCAGCAAAAGGGCTAGTTGTTCGCGCAACCCTTCTTCGGATCCCTTGACGCGCGGATCCCCGATCACGTGAAGCGGAACGGTCTGTGTCTGGCCCGCTACGCTTAATCGTATCTGGTAATCGCCGGGCGCGACGAGGGGACCGCGCGGACCCGAGTCTGGGTAAAACGCTCCTGGAATTTCGACCGGATCTTGATAACGCAGATTCCAAGCATAACGATTCATCCCAGCTTCTGCCGGTACAGTCTTCGCCTCCGGAACCCGATCAGGCCACTCGGCCGGCGGTTCATCGCGTTTTTCCTCGTGACTCGAAAGGCGACGCACTGGCTCACCGCTGCTGTCCACGATCTCCAGAACGACTTCGTCTTTTGGTTTTTGTCGGAAGTAATAGTCGATGATTGCTCCATTGGGAGGATTTTCGCCAACTGGTTCCCGCTTGTTAACTTCGTCCAGATAATGCAAACGAATGGCCGTTTGTGGTTGGTAAAGAATCATCGAAGCTTGGGCTAGTTTCGGATCGAGTTGCCGCAACGGCGTGAGGTCGTCTAGTACCCAGAAAGAACGGCCGTGTGTCGCCACCACCAAATCATCGTCTTTAACTACCAGATCATGCACCGGGGAGTTTGGTAGATTCAACTGCAGCGATTGCCAATGGCTGCCATCGTCAAAAGAGAAATAGACGCCGGTCTCAGTCCCGGCATAAAGCAGTCCACGGCGTTTGGGATCTTCTCGAACTGCATGCACATAAGCACCGTCGGGAATGCCTGCGATGATGGTAGTCCAAGTCTTACCCGAATCATGTGTCGCCAGGATCAAAGGTCGAAAATCGTCGAGTCGATGTCGGTCGACCGCGACGTACGCGGTTGCTGGATCATGTGGTGAGGGTTCGATTAAGCTCACGGTGCTCCACTCCGGAAGTTGAGGAGCGGTTACGTTCCTCCAGTTTCGGCCACCATCGTTCGTCAGCTGAATCAGTCCATCATCCGTTCCGGCCCATAGTAGTCCCTTTTGTTTTGGTGATTCGGCCAACGCAAAAACCGTGTCGTAGTATTCGACGCTCGTGATATCTTTGGTGAGCGGACCACCGCTCGGCATCTGTTTACTGCGGTCATTGCGGGTCAGGTCCGGGCTGATCGCTGTCCAACTCTGTCCATGATCAGTGGACTTAAACACACACTCGGCAGCGGTGTACAATGTGTCTGGATCATGAGGCGACAAAAACAATGGCGAAACCCACTGAAATCGATGGGTTAGCTCTTCCGCGCCGTGGCCCGAAACATCGAGGGGCCAGACCGATATGTCTTGCGCTTGCCCAGTCCGTTTGTCGTAACGACTAATGTCTCCCTCGGTATTGGAATAGATGATCAGGGGATCACGCGGATCGGGTAGCACGAAGCCACATTCACCACCACCGGCTGAGTACCAGTGCTGGCGACCAATTATCCCTTCGTCGGTCCGGCTCGCAATCGCGACGTTTGAGTTGTCCTGCTGTGCTCCGTAAATGTGATAGGGAAACGCGTTATCAACCGATACATGGTAAAACTGGGCGGTAGGCTGATTATTCTCTGTAGTCCAGGTTTTGCCGCCATCGGTAGAGACACTTGCTCCACCGTCGTTGGCATTGATCAAACGCCGAGGATTCTGTGGATCGATCCACAGACCGTGATGATCACCGTGTGTCGCCGATAGTAAGCTGAAGGTCCGCCCGCCATCACCGGAGCGGTACAAACCGGTGTTCAAGACATAGACCGTATCAGCCGATTTCGGATCCGCGTAGACCTTGCTGAAATACCAGGCCCGTTGCCGAAAGCGTCCGTCATCGTTGACTCGCGTCCAGTGATCGCCGCCGTCGTCTGATCGGAAAAGTCCACCTTCCTTGGCCTCGACCAGCGCGTATACCCGATCTGGATCAGCGCCCGAAACAGAGATTCCGATTCGTCCAAGGATTCCATCCGGTAAGCCGTTGCCCTCAAGGTGTTGCCAGGTTTCGCCACCATCGATCGAACGGTATAATCCGCTGCCCGGCCCGCCGCTGGAAAAATACCAAGGCTCCCGTCTGGCTTGCCAAAGCGCGGCGAAAAGAATGCTCGGATTGCGTGGATCGAACACGATATCGATTCCGCCTGTGTTTTCGTCTTTGAACAAGACGTTCCGCCAGGTACGGCCGCCATCGGTCGTTTTGAAAATCCCTCGTTCGCTATTCGGCCCGAAGGCGTGTCCCAATGCCGCAACGAAGACGATGTCCGGATTTGTGGGATGCACGATCAGTGCGCCGATCTGCCGGCTGTCTTTGAGTCCGATGTTTTTCCAATTCTTCCCGCCATCGATCGACTTGTATACGCCGTCTCCAAAAGTGATATCACCGCGAATGGCGGCTTCGCCCGTGCCAACGTAGATCACGTTGTGATCCGACTGTGCGACCCCAATATCCCCAATGGATGACACCGCTTCCTTCTGAAAAAGAGGAGCCCAGGTTTGTCCGCCGTCCGTTGTCTTCCAGACTCCGCCTGCGACCGCCCCAAAATAATAAACGTTGGGTTCGCTGACCACCCCTTGAACCGCTAGGGCTCGCCCACCTCGGAACGGACCAACCAACCGCCACCTCATACCGGAGTAAAGACTTTCGTCGATCGCTGACTTCTCTGGCGGCTCAGCGATGGTCGGGTAGGATGAAACCGACCCTGCGAGGGCGGATTGGCAGGGCGAAACAGGTTCTGCGAAGGCAGGATCTGTGAGCCGGGCAAATAGAAGAAAGAGAAAAACGAGTCTCGGGAAACAGCGAATGTCCATAGGTTGGCCAAATCGTCGCCGGCACGGCAAGGACTATATCCTAGACGCTGTCGGCTGAGGATCAAAGGGAGAAGGATCGCAGCCTGTCCGCCATCCATTTCTAACTATACCTTGTTCCTCACCAATCCCTTTGCGGCTCCATCCCGCTATGCGATGTGTGTCTTAAGACGGATTTAGGACCTATGCCAATACTTGCATCTCCCCAATTTCCGAAGGAACAATCTGAATCGGGTGAATTTGTGCGTCAGCAGGATGCGTTTCGCCGATGGATTACTTCGGATCCTGAAGGCGAATTGCCGCCGACTCCTCACCGATATCACTTGTATGTTTCCTGGGCGTGCCCTTGGGCTCACCGGATCATCATTGTGCGGCATCTGAAAGGCTTGGAAAAAATAATTGGTATGACGGTGGTTGATCCCATTCGCGACGACAAAGGTTGGGCCTTTCGCGACGTGCCCGGCGCTTCGCACGATCCGATCAATGGGTTCCGATACCTGAGTGAGGCCTATCTTGCTACAAATCCTGGCTATGACGGTCGGGTCACCGTACCTGTGCTTTGGGACAAGGAAACCAAACAGATCGTTTCAAATTCCGACGACGATCTGATGCGAATATTGAACTCTGCCTTTAACGAGGTAACCGGAAATCAACTGGATCTTTATCCTGCGGAATACTGTGCTGAGATCGACGCACTTAACGAAACGATTTACGAGACGGTCAACGACGGAGTGTATCGAACTGGTTTCGCTACTTCGCAGCGTGCCTACGAAACCGCGGCATTCGCGCTATTCAGGACATTGGATGAGTTGGATGAGCGACTCGCGACTCGGCGATTTCTCTTCGGAGCGCAGCCCCTGGAGACCGACTGGCGTCTGTTCGTTACACTTATTCGATTTGATGCGGTTTACCACGGGCATTTTAAATGCAACGTCCGTCGCATCCTCGATTACCGAAACCTTTACGGTTATCTGAGAGATCTGTATCAGCAGCCGGGGATTGCTGAGACGGTCAACTTTGACCACATCAAACGGCACTACTACTACACGCACGACGACATCAACCCGACCCGAATTGTGCCGATCGGGCCGAAACAAGATTTGAACTCTCCGCATGGGAGAGAAGGAGTCGGGTGATTGCGGAGTGCGGAACGCGAATTGCGGATCGCGGAATTGGTGTTCTCCGGTAGCGGCGACTGTCCAGCCAAGGTTGAACGCGTCCCGGTCGATAACGTTCGCCCACGAGAATTAAATGTTCCCGGCCATTCAGTGCAGTCGCCACGGCTCGAGTTGCCAACGGCGACCATGCGTTGGCGGTCATTTCGGATCGCGGAATTGGTGTTCTTCGGTAGCGGCGATCTGCCAATAGCGACCTCATGCCGCAGTTCTGGCATTCGGCGAACGGTCACTTAAGATGGTGATCGGTTCTTGCCAAGGACCAACGGCTACTTTCGAAAATTTTAAACCGATACCGCACTTTCGGCGTCTATAAGGACATGGATTTTCGATTCCAAAGGATTGGAACAAGAGGGTTACGGGCAATTCTGGCCGTTGCTCTCGCGCTGATCCAGCAAGGAACGACACCTATGTTTCCCCCGAGAACCCAGGGTGAGACATATGAGTAGACCACATCAATCAGACGGACTAAGCATTCTTGCGCGCTACACTAGCGTCGCAGCCATCGCAATCGCTTCTTCAACGCTACCGCTAAAAGGCGCGGCGAACGAGCAAGCTCGAGACGATCAGGTCAAGGTTGAATCCAGCGAAGATGGTCAGACCGAAACCGGCGGCCGTTCCGCTGTTGACTAGTCAGCGATCTTGCTATCGATCGGGTCAGGGCGATTCACGTCATTGAGCGAGGTACGGTGAAACCGGACTTCGTCCGGTAGCTGCCAAAATACGCGTCAAGACAAGGCTTCGTTCTTCGGTAGCGGCGACTGTCCTGCGAAGCACATAATGTGATTAAACTGAGAAATTTGAACGGAGCGGCCCGTCCACACTGGCCCCAGAACGCAGTCGCCTTGGCGTTGCCGGTTCGGACAGTTTGCCACAGGGTGATTGGCGAACGATGGCGACTGCGCCCCTAGGTCGGCCATACGGATCGCTTCGTTCCATCGTTTGGCCTGGTCACGCAGGTAGGCCTAACGGGACAGTCGCCGCTACCGAAGAACGAAGCATACCGTATCATAGCGCTTATGGGCAGCTGCCAGGCGGCTGCCGGATCGCGATTTTCTTCGACTGCACGGCTAGGGCGCGCCATAGGGTAGCGACGGCGGCACGTCAGCGAGCGACAGCGAGATAAGACGTGTGAGCCGCTAGAAGGATGGGTCCATTACGCATCGTATCCTCTTATGGGCCCACTACAAAGGCTTACAGTCCGGCTCTTATCGGCTCCACCAGGCGAGGCACTCGTCGGACTCCCTACCTGCCGCCGCTGATCGCTTTCGCGGCCACATGTCGAATAGCATCGCCTTCAAGCAGACGAGATAATTCAGTGAAACAACTGATTATCGCGACGACCGCAATCAACAGGAACAGCGTGAGAACGAGCATTTCGACCCGCGCGACCTGAGGAACGGGCGCTTTTGCAGACAGCTTCCAGAACTTTCCTTCGGGCTCACAAAGTGAGGTCGGGCCAACACGTTTCGCGTCCTCTTTTGTGGCGGCATTTTCTTTCTCGTTGCCGGGTTGAAACAGGAGTTCTGCCGGCGCGACGAATTTCACTATGGCAGACATGGTTTTTCTCGTGGTTATGATCTGTTTGCTTGGGAAATTTGGCCGGACAACCGGCCTTCACCCATTACAAAGGAATTCTGGTCTCAAAGTTTCAGAATCCCGGAGATCGGGACTCGACTGCGAGCGATTGCTCGTGCCCGATCCATTACGTTTTCTCCAATTCCAAGGTTCCCAGGCATCAAATAAAGGTGTAAAAAGTTGGTAGGAGGGGCTGCAGATGAACCCGAAAGACAGGTTGGCGGATGATAAGGCCGGCCAGTTTCGAACCACGCATTGGAGCGTTGTCTTACTTTCCGCTCAGACTCAGGTGCCCGGTTCGCGAACGGCCATGGCCGATCTTTGCAAGCTCTACTGGTATCCGCTTTACGCTTTTGTGCGGCGCCGTGGCTACGGCGCTGAAGATGCCCAAGATCTGGTGCAGGGTTTCTTTCTCAGTCTGCTCGAACGCAAGTCGCTACGCCAAGTAGGCCCCGAAAAAGGGAAATTCCGTTCGTTTCTTTTAGCATCGTTGAAAAACTATCTTTCTGATGAATTTGATCGCGAGAACAGCCTCAAGCGGGGAGGTCAAATCGAATTTGTGGCACTTGATTTCGAAAGTGGCGAAGAACGTTACCGCGAAGATTCGGCAGATACTTTGACTGCCGAAAAAATTTTCGATGCGCGTTGGGCTTTGACTTTGCTAAGCCACGCGGTCGAACGTCTTCGTAAAGAATATGCATCGCAAGGCAGGATCGCGATCATCGATACGCTTCAGCCGTTTCTAGATTCTACCAACTGTAAGAGGTCACCTTCTTATGAGGAAGTTGCCGATCAGCTCCAGGTGAGCCTGGCTGGAGTCAAGACGCTTATTCATCGCTTGCGAAAACGATATAGTGAGCTTCTGCGAGAGGAAGTCGCGCGCACAGTGACCGATCCGCAGGCCATAGACGAAGAGATTCATGCTCTCTGCGAAGCACTAATTGCTTCCGAGGGCCGGTTGGGTGCGTAGACACGACTACGTCGTGATGACAAATAGCAGATAGCAAATATGTAGGGGAGAGAGCGCTGAGGCGATGTGGTTTGGTAGGCGATGTGGTTTGGTAGGCGATGTGGTTTGGTAGGGCGAAACAGATCCAGCGAAGGCAGGATCTGTGCGCCTCGAGGTGGGGGTAATGGAGTGATACAAAAATGGCGACTGATCCGGCATTTGCTTCGGAGGGTGCGTCGCTTGCGACGCCCGAGAACTACCCAATGTACATCGAGGAATCGAGCCGAACGATTTAGAGCAGGGCATCATCAGGGGTAATTCGCGGGAGCAGCAAGCTACTCCCCTCCGTCGCGAGGCGTTGCTTCCGCCGAAGAAGGTGCGGCATTCGCCAAGGTTCTGGGGTTGCCAGACTATGCGCCTCCACTCACCACCCTCATTGCCACATGCCCGACCGCATCGCTTTCAAGCAGATGGGAGAGTTCGGCGAAGCAGCCGATTATGCCTGCCAGCGCGACCGCCAGGAACAGCATAAGAACGAATATTTCGATCACCGCGAATTGGGAAGAGACGGCTTGTGCAGACAGTTTCCAGAGTCGCTGTTCCGGTTCATAGCTCGGGCTCAATCGAACCGGTTTTGGTTCCCGATTCGCAAAAAGACTCTCTTTCTTGGTTGGTTGAAACAACAGTTCGGCGGGCGGGACGAATTGGATGATGGCGGACATGGCTCTTGCTCCGGTTTGATTTATTGCCTTTGCTGTTTAGCCGGATAACCGGCCTTCACGTGTTACAGAGGCTTTCCGGACCGAGAGTTTCACGGTTTTCCCGAACAGACTGAACTTGGATTGTCGCTTCAAATAAAGAAGCAGAGTTCAGAAACTCGGCTCTTCGATTTCCTCTGTACCTCTAAAGCGCAGGAGCGAACGCCCAGCTGCGTAGTCCAAGAAAGGTCCATATGTCAAAAACTCAGTTCCATCGCAGTCTCTTTGCGAGCGCCGCGTTGGTTCAGCAGCCCACGGATCGAATCGAGGCGTAAGAGTGAGCACTGATTGTTTCGGAAGGCCAACCAGGGCCGTGAAGACCAAGGCTAAACGGGCCTGCCAGATTTGTGGCACTACGTTGCGTGGCGACTGTGAGTTGTGTCCCGTTTGCGCGCTGCGCGGAGCTCTCGAGCATAGGCCGGGAATCTATGACTTATCGGAGCGAACTCATTGGCCTTCTCAGCTGGACAGCCGTCGCTCGCTTCCTTTATTTGCGGGTCGTTGGTGCCAGTCTCATAGACTTGCCGATCCCACTACGCAGAATCTCTGTGTTCCTTGTGTTCTTTTGTGGCTATTCCGTTCACTCTAGTGCACCACGGAGAGGCTCGATACGCCTTCTTTGAGGTTAGCCGTAAAGTTGATCGAAAGCCGGCCCGTCAAAAACAGAGTTACGAGGAACAAAGCCGCTGCTGCAACCAACGTGTAACTTGCTCCGGCGACTGCGACTGAGGAACTCCAGATCAGACCGCCTAGAACCATTGCTCCTTGCGAGACCATCATGATGGTAGCGTTCATGCGGCCTCTCACCCAACTCGGCGCAGCACGCTGCGCCGCCACCCAGAGTTCGGAAGCAGAGAGCGTCCATCCCACGCCAGCAAGCGCCGCGACTAACAAGAATAGGTCGATCTGGCGGACGAATCCCATCAACCCGTAGGCCAGGACAATCATCAAGTTCGCCGACAGGGTGAGAGCATTCGGCGAGAAGTGAGCTCTAAACCATGGAACGATAAATAGTGCTGAGACTACCGAGCCGGCTCCCATGCTCGTGAACAAGAGACCGAAGTTGGACGAATTAAGATGTAGCACTTTCAAGCCGACAACTGGCACCACCGCCGGGATCGCTGAAATGAACAGAGCGAACAGAACATTTCGGGCTAGCACAATTTGAAGCTCAGGTGCGCTGCGAACGCAGCGGATTGCCGTACCGAACGATTGGAAGAAGCTTTTCGACGAAAACTTTGGCGAAACCGTTGATTGTTTCCATTGCAGAATGGACAGAACCACCAAGAGGAAACAGGTGGCATTGGTAATAAACACATAATTCGCTCCGATCGACGAAACCAACAAACCACCTAATACTGGGCCAACAATGCCCGAGATGTTGAATTGCAAACCACTCAAGGTCACAGCAGAGGGAAGTTCCGTGTCTGAGACGACTTGAGGCACGATCGATGTCCAGGTTGGCGCGTTAAAGGCAAAGCCGACTCCGAGGAAAAAAACGCTGGTCAGAATAAGGCAAGGATTGAGAAGGTGCAGCCGAGCCAGAACCGCCAATGCGACGGCTATCGCTGCCAGCCAAAGATTGATGGCGCATACCAGCTTTTTCCGGTCGACATTATCGGCCAGAGCGCCGGCCGGCAGCGTGAATAGAAAGAAAGGTAGTGATGCCACTGTCGACATGAGCGAAATCAAAAATGGCGATTCGGTAAGCGTATTCATCATCCAGATAACCGCGTTATCTTGAGCGGCAACACAGGTTCCAGAGAGGACCGTGGCAATCCACAATTTTCTGAAGTCAGGGTTGCGGAGTGCCGCCCAGCTTGAGTTCGTCACGGCGCCATTGGGTGTCATTGCGCTGTAGAAAGCTGATAACCCCTAAGGGCCGGCGCCTTCCCCTCGTTCGCTGCTATTCTGCTCCCATCGGTAAATCAGGGGACCGCTCGGAGTGTAGATGATCGAAACCTGTCGATGCAAAGAAACGTCTTGGAACGCTAGATCATCGACCGAACCGGAGAGAAAAGCTCGAACTGCGCGAAAGAAGCTGCGCGTGTTGCGGCTCGGCCACCCTCCTTTTTCTGAAATGATGGAGGGTACGAGTGGACGAACCGGAACCGCAACGGATCTGGACGGCGACACAAAAATTGAAGCTGCAGGATGGGGCGAAGTACTTTTCATAAGGCGATTTGCTTTCGGGCCGCGTAATCGACCTTCACTCAACTACAAAAGGATTTCCGAGCCTGTAGTTTCAGGCATTGCTCTCGACGTGGCCGCCGAGTGCACCGGTACTACCGCCGGGATTGCTGAAATGAACAATGTGAACAGAAAATTTCGAGCCAGCACAATCTGAAGCGTAGTCCCAAAAGAGTAGGAGAAATCTTGCGAAGAAACCTTTGGCGGCGCCGTTGGTTGTTTCCATTGCAGAATCGAGAGAATCACCACGAAGAAACAAGCGGCATTGGCGACGAATACAAAGTTCGCTCCGATCAACGCGACGGGCAGACGGGTTCTGGTTCTTCGACTCCCAACGATAAATCAGGGGACCGTTCGCAGTGAAAATCACCGAAACTTCTCGGCCGGAAGAGATCTCTTCGAAGGCGGAACTATCAACCAGATGGGAGAGAACAGCGCGAACAGCGCTAAAAAAGCGCCGCGTATTGCGACTCACGCCATGTCTCTCTTCTAAGATTATGGAGGATGCGGGGTCGCCAGGCGGCACGGGTGCGGACCTGAACGCCGGCTTACAAACTAAAGCGGGAGCAGGTATCGAAGTTGTTTTCATAGGGTGGTGATCGTTGTTGTGAGCCGCCCACCGGGCGACGTTCACGCCCTACTAAGGATTTCGGGTTGGGTGGTTTCAGATACGGTGAGGGTCGCTAGGGAAGAGCTGCGCTCGTCCGTTCAGGCGGACCAGCGGCAGCTGATCCCTATCGTTATCCGGCGGGTTGTTGCTCAGGCCCGGCGAACGTCGTTTCGAGTTTCGGATTGGTTAGCAGCGCCATTCCGCAATCCGCATTCCGCAATCCGCATTTCCCCCGTGGAATGTCTTCTTCCAAATTCGGATTTGATTTTGTAGACTCCGCCGCAAACGGGAGCGCAGGTGAAGCCAGATGATAGTTCGGTAGGTGACGGCGCCGGTCGGTTCCGGACCACCCAGTGGAGTGCGGTTTTGCTTTCCGCTCAGAGCCAGGCACCTGGTTCGCGAGCGGCGCTTTCGGATTTGTGCAAACTTTATTGGTACCCGCTTTATGCGTTTGTTCGTCGGCGAGGCTGCAACGCTGAGGATGCCCAAGATCTGACGCAGGGCTTCTTTCTCAGCTTGCTCGATCGCAAGGCGCTTCGCCAAGTCACGCCTTTGAAGGGAAAATTTCGCTCGTTTCTACTCGCCTCACTTCGAAACTATCTTTCAGACCAGTTCGACCGTGGGCACAGCCTAAAAAGGGGAGGGAACATCGAGTTTGTTCCTCTCGATTTCGAAAGTGGTGACGAACGCTACCGGTCGGAACCTCACGAGGCTCTGACCGCCGAGAAGATTTTCGATGCCCGTTGGGCAATGACTCTTCTGGACGAGACCCTCAGGCGCCTAGAGCAAGAGTACGCTACTCAGCGAAAACTAACAATTTTCAAGACGCTTAAACCATTTCTCGGTCCTGCCGGCAGTCAGAAATTGCTTCCTTACGAAGAAATCGCAGAGAAGGTCGACTTGAGTGTTGGAGGAGTGAAGACGCTGGTTCATCGTTTGCGGAAACGGTACACCGAAGTTCTGCGTGAGGAAGTTGCCCGCACGGTGATGGATCCGAAAGAGGTAGACGAGGAGATTCATGCGCTCTGCGAAGCGCTCATTGCCGCCCAAGGAAGGTTGGGTTCATGAAAGCAGAAGACAAACGCGTTTGCCAAGTTTGTGGCACGCCCTTTCCCGCCGACAGCGATTTCTGTCCAGTCTGTGTCTTACGAGCAGCTGTCGGTGATGACCAGGCAACTAGCGAGTTAGTTGCAGACCCGACTCCTTCATTGTCAGAGCTCCGATTTGGACATTATGAGGTTCTCGCGCCCGCCCAACTATGTCCCCGATTTTACATTGGAAGACTGCTTGCGTTGGTAGGGCGACACAGTCCGGCAGGCGCAGCGTACAAAGGAAAAGTCGGGTCGCGCCGGACTGTGAGCCTTGTGCGGTTCTACGCCAATATTGGCCAAGACAATTTGCCGATCGCACCGCTGACCGAATGGATGGTTCCGCCTGCAGCTGCCTAAGCGGAAGCGATGCGGGCGGCTCATCCGTTAACGCTCACGCACCTCGTGGCTCACACACCTTATCTCGCTGTCGCTCGATGGTGTGTATCGCCCTACCAATCTTGCGATCTCCGAGGACGCAATCATCCGTCACGGCAGAGGATTGGCAACTGGCTTTAGAGTCTGGTTCGAGCTTGGGCGATGGGGCAGCGGATTCTTTGGGATCGGCCCACCTGGTAAAGCCAACCGCCATTGGCATCTAATGACGCGGAGCTGGAGAAACTTTCGCAATTCAGAGATTTCCAGGCATCTGATTAGAGTGTAGTAGTTGGCACAAGAGGCTATGGATGAAACCGAACGAGTGCCGGGCGAATGATGATGCCGGCCGGTTTCGAACCACACATTGGAGCGTAGTCTTGCTCTCTGCTCAGAGTCAGGTACCCGGTTCGCGAACGGCCCTGGCCGGTCTCTGCCGTCTCTACTGGTATCCGCTTTATGCCGAGAAGCTCCAAGTAAGTCTTGGCGGAGTAAAGACGCTGATCCATCGTTTGCGGAAGCGGTACAGCGAGTCGGTGCGCGAGGAGGTGGCCCGCACGGTGACCAATCCGGAAGCAATCGATGCGAGGATTCATGCACTCTGTGAAGCTCTCATTGCTGTGGAAGGACAATTGGGACCGTGAAAACGGAAAGCAAACGCGTCTGTGAACTTTGCGGAACGCTGCTTCCCGAAACGAGCGAGTCGTGCCCAGTTTGCGTGTTGCGCGGAGCGTTGAACCCGGACGGAGGGAATGGCGAATTAGAATTCGATCCGAGCGCCTCAGAGCTTCGCTTTGAGCACTATGAAGTCGTCCGGCACGAAGACGGAACTCCTGTCGAGCTAGGCCGCGGGGCAATGGGGGTCACCTACAAAGCTTTTGACGTTATTCTTCGATGCCCGGTAACTCTCAAGGTCATTCGTGACCGCTACTTGAACGACGAATCTGCCCGATTTCGTTTCCTTCGGGAAGCTCGAGCCGCGGCTAGTCTGCGTCACCCGAGTGTCGCCTCAGTATTTCATCTGGGCAAAAGCGGTGAGAACTATTTTTATGCAATGGAGTTTGTGGAGGGAGAGACCTTGGAAAAGGTGCTCAGAAAGTCTCAACGGTTAGATATGGAAACGGGGCTGGAAATTGCTTCGCAGACCGCTGCCGGGCTGGGCGCTATCCAGAAACAGCATCTGGTCCATCGTGATATTAAGCCGAGCAATATCATGGTGAGCCTCGAAGAAGGGCGATTGGAGAGCGCCAAGATCATCGATCTTGGATTGGCCAAACTGGTGGATAACTCGGCTGCGACCGGCGGGAGTTCGATTCCAGGCTCTTTTGCGGGAACACCCGAGTACGCGAGTCCGGAACAATTTAGCGGGGTGGCCACGGATATTCGTTCTGATCTCTATTCATTGGGCGTTACGCTTTGGGAAATACTAACCGGCGACTTGCCCTTCAAAGGTTCTCCGGCCGAACTGATGCATCAGCATCAGCACGTTGCTCCGCCGACGGAGAAACTGATCCGTTCACCACAGCCGATCAGGGCGTTGCTCGAAGTATTGTTGGAAAAAGATCCGGCGCGACGATTCCAAAATCCAGCCGATCTCATCAAGGTCATCCCAATAATCATCGAAGCGATTGATCGCAGATTACGGGTCACTCCGGAACGCTTGAGATCGGTCGCTCAGGAGCCAAAGGCGCGGGGTGGGAAGCCAACGAAAAACCGAAGAGTGCCAGGATTTCCTTTAACAGGTTCGAGATTCCGCTGGCTCGTGTGGACGGGCTCGGTGTTCCTGGTCCTGGTTGGCTATTTCTTTGCTCTGATGTTTTCTCCTTCGTTCCCATTCCTCCATCAGCGCAGCGTCACCGCAAATTCGGCGGAAAAGGGTATTGCCGTTTTGCCGTTTGAGAGTCTGAGCGGCAACAAGGACGATTCGTATTTCGCAGACGGGATTCAGGATGAGATTCTTTCCAAGCTTTCCAAGGTGTCGCAGCTGCGAGTGATCAGTCGCACCTCGGTCATGAGGTATGGACCAATCGAACGGCAAGATATCCGCGCCATCGCGAATACACTTGGAGTCACTCACGTGGTGGAAGGAACCGTTCGGCGGATCGGTCAACGAGTTCGGATCACGACCGAACTCATTGATGCATCAAACGACCAGACAGTCTGGTCCGAGACTTATGATCGTGATTTAACTGACATTTTCGCGATCCAGAACGATGTGGCCGAACGGGTCGCATTGGCTTTGCGCGGGAAGCTGTCTCGTGATGAGCAGGCCACACTTCAGAAGACGCCCACCAAGAACCTAGCCGCCTACGATTTCTATCTCCGCGGGTGGGCACTCTACCAACTCTATCGACAAGAGGATAACGAGAAGGCGATCGATCTGTTTAAGCAGGCGATGGGACTGGATCCAAAATTCGCGTTGGCCTATACCGGTCTGGCCAGTGCGTATGTCGAACGGGTTGCGCGATTCCATGGGGAGGCATCGTGGATTGATTCCGCGATCAATCTCTCCCGGCAAGCAATCGCTTTGGATCCGAAGGAGGTCCGCGGTTACACCGAATTGGCTAATGCTCTTTCCTACAAGGACGCGAACCAGGAAGCGCACGAGGCCATTCGCAAGGCGTTGGAACTCGATCCGAATGATTGGCGCGCCAATCTGTTTGCCTCGGACGATTTGGCGGGAACCCGCCTTTACGACCAACGCTACGCCTATCTCAGAAAATCGTTTGCCGTGAACCCGACGGACACGCATGCGCCGAACTCGCTGGGATACCTCTGTTGGATCGCCGGCGATAACGAGTGGGCGGAAAAATGGCTGCAGCGATCGATTGATCTCGAAACCGACCCGCAAAGACACCTGATGATGGAGTGCGAACGCTTGGACGCCAACCCCGATTTAATCCTTCCGGCTTCGGAGCGATCGCCCTTTCCCCGACAATTCGCTTACCTTCTTTGTCGTAACCTGGCTTCGGGGTTTCGGGAACGATTTCGGCCGGCGCTCCGAACTTGTAGGAGATCTGCCAGTCAAAAGTTGTCCAGTCACCGATCCGGTGAACATAGCCGGGAGCATCAAGGGTTGCCAACGGATTGGTGCCTTTGAAGTTGTCGCTACCATCGTGTTCAGAGTCGACAAAATTGATGGTGACTCCAGTACGGAAGGTGTCCGCGCCAAACACCGTCTTCGAGTAGAAAACGCTACCGACACTTTTGAAATCAGGCATGGTGAAAGAATCGGTTTGATCCTGAACTTCGAAGGCCCGTAGATTGGTAGCTGGTCTCTTAGTGACCGCGTTAAGGGAAAAATACTGGTAATAGGTAGCGTTGAACTCGAGATCGAGCTTGCCCCAAGGATATTCCTTGGTGACATAACTAAAGCCGAAATCGAAGCCATCGTGCCGGGATTGTCCGAGATTTTGGAACGTAGCATTGACCGCAGTAATTGTTCCGGCTCCGTTACGAATAACGGCGCCGGGAAGGTTGATATCAACGATCGTTCCAGCCGCGATTTGGCCGATCAGGTTGCGGACATTGATCGAAAACCAATCGACATAGGCCGAAAAACCGTTCGCCCAACCCCACCAACTGTGTTCCGGATCGGTGGCTCCGGGGTTCCAAACTGCTCCGGCGAAATAGCTATACGAATTTTCAGGCTTCAGATGCGGGTTGCCCCCAGTGAAGACCAGAACGGGAGTAACCGCACCGCCGTGTAGAGGGTCGTTCACGAAAGCTAGGCCAGTCATCGGTGCACTGAAGAGTTCAGCCAAGGAAGGAGCAGCAAATCCTTCATCATAGCTGGCGCGCAACGTGAGGTCATTAAACGGTTTGTACGAAATGGCAAATTTGGGTTTGGCCGCGCTCCCGAACGTGCTGTAGTCATCGTACCGTTCCTGAATACTTAGCTGGGGTGCACGCGCACCGGGCCAGGACCATTTGTTGCCAAGGAGAGGGATTTCTATGTCAAAAAAGCCGCTATGGACCCAACGGCGAGCCGTAGTGAGATGGCCGGCGGAGAAGTCATTGGACGTGACGTTACCGAACTTACTGTCCGGATCCTGATTTTGGATAAATTCTTCGCTTCGATATTCTAGCCCGCCGGCTACCGTGATTGGCCCGGAGCAAAGGTCGATCAAAGTGCCGCCAGCAGAAACATGCCAGGTCAGCACACTCGTGCGAACGTCTTCCCATTGGATCGTACGCAAGGCATTGTAGAACTGCCGGTTGAAATCGCCGGCGAACCGTTCATCGATAAACGGATTAAAGAATTGACCAACATGCCCAGGGAGTTCCCCAGCCAGGGCCTGGCTCAGCCTTTGTTTGTTGATAGCGTTATAGATATATTGGGTCCCGTCGCTTTCCGCGTACTGAAAGTTAGCGTCGATGACCCAATCGTGCGGAAGCTGGAGAGTCGCGCCGGCCACATTTCGGATCGTTCGGATAATCGTATCCGAATTCCACGCACCCATCTCCGGTAGATACATGCCGGGGAAGTCAGGAAATACCGATGCGCCGGTACGATTGAAAGGATTGGTCGTCGGGATTTCGAATGGCGCAAATGCGTTAATGTCAGCGGAACTGAATCCCTGGTTAGGCGTCTCGACGGTTTCTTCGTTCCGCTGAATCAGGAGCTGGTTATACAACTTCAGGTTTTGGTTTATATCCAAATTAAGGTTTATCAGACCGCCGTATCGAGTCTCTCGTGGCAAGTCCATCCAATAGTTTGGGGAAAAGTTGAGGTTCCGCAGGACTCCAGCGTTGGCAGAGGTGAGGAAGCCGTCGGCGGGCGTCGTACCTCTAAACACCGTGTACTGAGTGCCTGAGCCGTCTTGGGCTGAGTTGAAGGTTCCGGCGGTTGAGAAGGTGTTAGGTATCCCCGGATATTTGGCCGCCAGCACGCTATGGTCGGGATTGGCTGAGTAAGGGCGGTCCGCAGCGAGAATCGGGCCCTGCTCATAGTAGTCGAAAGCTACCACTATGCTGAGCTTTGAATTGTCGTCCCAAAGCTTGTGACTGACTCCACCGACCAAAGAACCGTGGTAAGTCTCCGCGTCACCATGCTCACTGATGCCCCAGTACTGCATGACGTCAGCCCCGTTGTATTCGTTTTTGGTAATGACATTGACGACGCCAGCGATGGCGTCGGAACCATAGACGGCGGTACCGCCATCGTTCAGAATCTCAATCCGATCAACGGCAGCTAACGGGATCGAGTTGATATCCACGAAGCTGATTACGCCATTTATCGGGAACGGGAACGGCGGCATACGCTTACCGTCGACTAAAACGAGAGTGAAGTTCGATGGCAAACCGTGGAGCCTAACCGATGCCGCCACCGGAGAGCCGCTGATACCGGGGTTAGTGGTAGGCCCAAAGTTACCTGCGGTCATGGGCAAGCGCTGCAGTACCTCGGCAACGGTTTGATCGCCCTGTTTCGAGATAAAATCCTGGTCTAAAGTCGTGACCGGCTGCGGGCCTTCCCCAACTCGCGGGATGATGTAACCGGTGACAACAATCTGCGGCAGTGGTCTCCCTTGCTCCGTTGCGCTCGGTAAACTCAGGCTGGGCGAAGGCCCAGCCACCTGTGCGTACACGCTGACTGTCAGCGTCATCGCAATCGCCAATTCGGCTACAAAAACCAAACCAAGGTATTTCGCTTTAGCCATTCTCCCTTGATCTCTCTGGTCAGCGACGGCGAGAGATTTCTTCTCCCATCACCTTCGTTTTCGAAAGGAGCGATTTGCTAAGGCAATGCCGAAAGACAGGCAGGCTGCGCTGATGTCGGGAATCCGCCCAGGACTGCCTCAGCTTAGCGCCTTCAAGGTGAAGCAAGTTTAGAAAAAAGGAATCACCTGGTCGAGAAAAACCAGTCCGCGTAATCTCAAACTGAGACGGACGAGAGGCGGGAACCCGTTTGTTCCCGCCTCTTCTTTTTTTCGGTCCACGGTCACGGCGGATGTTTGCGTCGGCAGCGGTGCTGCCGAACGAACGGTTACCTTGGGGTGGGTAG
>Ga0209647_1001275_pt1 | contig 21787 bp, 20 predicted proteins | sample GraSoi_2013_60cm_FD_185827 | JGI IMG/M metagenome (GOLD analysis project Ga0209647, IMG submission 185827) | Grasslands soil microbial communities from the Angelo Coastal Reserve, California, USA - Sample 9_17_2013_60cm (SPAdes) (version 2) | ecosystem: Environmental > Terrestrial > Soil >... | reverse complement strand
ACTGTGTACGCGAAGCTGCTCGTGGGATTCGTCGTTAACCACCCGAGGTGGGAGCCCGGTGCGTGAATCACGCCCGCCGGGATCTGTGCGGGGGGCATCCAGCAATGGATGTCCCTACCGCGATAGGAGCTCTCTCCTCCTGGAGTGGAATTCGGCCTCTTAGTTGCCTCGCGACTCGACCTGTCTTATGAAATCTCAAATGTCGTCTGCTACGGTCCCGATTGCCGAGCCAGCCGGTCTGCCAGTGAGGCGATCGAGGGTTTGGTTGGTTCTAACGATGGCGGTGGCAACGGCTGCCTATGCAGTGGCCGGGTGCTGTCTGGTCGCGTTGACCTGGGATGGCGCCGGTTACGTTTTCAATACGATCCAAAGAGGCCATCCGGCGATCCCGTGTAACCGCTACAGTGATTACCCTTTTCTCTGTGTGCTTTTTATATTCAGCCGCCTCATCAACGATCCGCGGTGGCTGGCAGCTATCTACGGATTAGTGTTAGCTCTGTTGCCGTTGGGATCGCTGCTGTTAAGTTTTCATTTTCTAAGTGGTCCTCAGCTTCGCTCTCTCCGAATCTGGCCGGTTTTGGGTATTCTCTTAAGTGCGTTGCCGGGACAAGTTTTCCTGACGGCGGAAGCCGTTTCTCTAGCCCAAGTTTCCTGGGCGGTGTGGGCGATCGTAGCCGCGGAGATCTCGGCTTCGAGCCTGGTTTGGTTGGCAATATTAACGCTCTTCCTCTTTTATTTGCATCCAATGGCGGCGTTGACCTACGCTGTCGCCGGCGCCTTGTTCTTCGGGAAAACGCGGTTGGCCATCCGGCAGCGACGCATCGACGTTTGGCTCGGCATAGCTTTTCTGGGGCTAGCGGCGATCCGGCTATGGTACGGGCTCGTCACGGCGAACAGTTACGAAAGAGGAGAAGAGACGTTTGCCCAGAATTACCTGGCGTTTTGCAATGCTTTGCCTAGTCTCCGGATGCTACCTTTTGTTTATCTACTGGGATTAGCGATCCTGGGCGGCGCTGCTGGACGACTAGGTCAACGGCTCGCGGTTTGGTTAAGCGGGGTTACCCTCGGTTTATTGCTGTTATACGGACTGGCCTGGGCAGCTGATCCCAAACTCTGGGTGGCTGCATTTAGCTTTCGCCGGTTTTTGTTAGTTGGAACGCTCCCGCTGGTCGCTTTGGGAGCTTTGCATTGGTGGTACGAAAATGGATCTGTGACCGCCCAGGATCCGGAGAACCGACGGAAAAATTGGGGTCCGGTCATGTTAAGTTGTGCGGCCGTCTTTTTCTTCGTGTTTGTAACTCAGGCATTCACCTGGCGGCAGGAGCTGGCCCGTTTTCAAGCCGATCTCAACGCGTGCGCTAAAGCTGTCGCCAATGTCGATGATCTATCTTGGATTCCCGGTACGCCGCTTAATCATTGGGCCTCGACGCCGTTGAGCTGCGTGATCCAGGGTCAAAAAGTCAAAAAGTTATTCGCGCTGCATTCTGGAGACATTCGTGGGAGGGCGATTTTCCTGTTCCCGGATATCTGGTTTCGGCCGAGAAACCGATGGTTCGAGTTTGAGTTGTCCAGGCAGGCATCAAGCAATAGCCGATAGCATCGCTTTGGCTGCTGAGCTGCGAGCGCTGATAGGTCATCTTCAACGGTTTGCCTTCCTTGTCTTTCCCCTCGTAGGAGACCGTACCGGTCTTCGGATCCCATTCCCACGTGCGAGTAATTTTGATAGTGGCAGGTTCCCAGGAAATTCTGCGTTCCAGGTGTAGCGGATTCCCTCAATTTGCCCAAAGGAATCGAGGCCGTAGGTCTTGGCCATCTGTTCGGCAATCGGTGGGAGCTGCTCCGCCTGGAGGTTGCCGCAAGGACCAGTGCCGACACCGTGAAAGCCAAAAGACGGATCACGTTGGGACGACTTGAATTTGCCATAAAGGTGCTCCTCCCGGGATTGAAGCTGAATGGCTCCAGTGGAGCGCGCCTCGCTTCCGCCGTCGCTAAAGCTTTGGCGGACAGGTGCGAGGCTGACCGACCCTGACGTTAATTCCGAGCGATCAGTGATCGCGTGAAAACCTGTGAGATACTAGTGCACCAAGTCTGAGGCTGGTATACCAGCATTGGGAGCGCCGCCGGATGAGTCGCGTGGCCGTGCAGTGCGCCTCACTCCACGCCATCGGTTGAGCAGCGGGGCACTGCTGGTCGTGCAAGCCGACACAATAAGATAATTGCACCGGCCATTGCCACGGATCCGTATTCCAGCAGCGTAACCCAGCCAGGTAGCAACCAGGGAAGGCCAAGTGCACGTAAGTGCCAAACGACGTAAGTGGGAATAATGCTCACCGTCCAAATGGTGATGGGCAGCGTTGAGGCTGATCGAAGGAACGGCAGCATCCATAGCAAGTACCACGGATACACAACCGGTGCGCACAGAAGCGATCCCGCCATTGGCCAAGCGAATGCCTCCGAAGATAATGCTGGAGATCTGATTCTCATCAGGATTGCGATTAGAAAACCGACGAGTACTGCTAGTGCCGCTACAAACTGCGGCGCCGCCACTCGCTCAAGCGTTGCAAACACCGGAGCATTAAAGCGGAAACTCTGCACATAGGTGCCGAGCGAGCCGATCGGAATCCATTCGCCCTTCAGAAATGGAACGTACAGGGATCCGACAACAATTATCGCCAGGATGCCGTCGCGTATACGAACACGCTTCCAGTAAAGCGGCAGCAATACGATCGGTAGCAATTTCACTGCAACGGCCAGTCCAAATGCCACGGCGGCAACCGCACGCCACTGACGGCCCAGCGCGGCGAAAGACACCAAGAGCAGCAAAGCTCCAACAATATCGATGTGACCGCTGCCGGCTACTTCCGTCGCCAACAGTGGATGCCAGGCATACGCTAGAACCCAGTGCATTCCTCGGCGGCTCCGACGCAAGATGTCGAGCAACACGAGAACAATCGCGAAATCGCAAAACACGAACGCTACTTTTAGTGCAAAGGTCGACTCATGAATCGTGGTTACAGCGCGGAAGAAAAGCTCAGCGCCCGGAAGATATGGGCTTGGTACATCCGGGTGGTTGAGTGTGCGAGTCTCTGATGTGTGCAAGCCGCTGAACGCGGGATCGCTAGGAACAACAACGTAAGGGTCGTAGCCGAGCCGCTGCACACGGCCATCCCAAACGTACCGATGAATATCATCATCTGGACCAGGCGGCATCCGTAGAAATTGAAGATGCCACAGAGCAGCCAGCACGAGCCCGGTGACGATAACGTGTCGCGGGAATGTTGGCGCAAAGAAGAACTCACGAATCGCGAGGAGGTAGGCAACGCTCGCAACCGCCAGCGGAACGAGGAAGGACGGATCGCCCACTCTGCTGAAATTCCGCGAACAGATGAACAACGATACGAGAAGAATCGCGCCGAGCCCGTAAACCCTATGGGTTGGAGTGAGATTCACACGTCTCCCGCGCCCGTGCGCAACTGGGTCACTGCATCTTCCCATTGTTTAAGCCAGAGCGCTGTTCGGGGCGCCTCGGCCGGAGCACACTCCAATTCCCCGGCAAGCCGAATTAGGTCGTCAGCAACGTCAATATCGTAAAAAGGCTCAACAAAGCCTACGGAGAGCTCAAGAGCTCGCGCGCGTGATAAGAGTCTCTCCAGGGCGCTACTAGTGCCCATTCCGTCCCCGGTGAAAAGCGTAGGGTGAAAGGCCTTCGCACCTACGAGATAGTAGCCTCCATCGTAGGTCGGCCCCACGACCGTGTCATGCGAAGCAAGGGCTTCGAACGCTTCTTCAAGAACCGAACGCGGCAGATGCGGGCTGTCGCTGTTGAAGGCAATAATCCGCCGTTGCTGACTCTCTGCGAAGTGGGCAAAGACCGACGTAAGGCCGGCCGCAAGGCCTTCCCCTTTCTGTGCAACTACGCGCGCCCCGTGACCGGCCAAACGAGCTAATTCGTTGACATCGGAGTCCGGGCACATGATGGCAATCTCTACACCGCCCAACGACCGCGCTAGCGCCAGCGTGTCACCCAGAAGGCAGCGATAGAACTCGGTAACGGCCTGGAGAGGAAGGCTCGGAGTCAAGCGGGTCTTCACCGCGCCTGGTCTCGGTGCTTTCGCCATGATTACCAGTACGTTGTCCCGCGCTGGCACCATGGTCTCCCTTGAGGATTTCATAGAATATCAAGACGCAGTGGCGCGGGACCGTGGGATATCCGGCTTCCGATGCCCAAAATAATATCGCAGCGTTAGGCTGAGAATGAACCAGGCGGCGCCGGCCGTGCCCTTTAGCGTACCGCTAATCTTTGATTTCCCGATACGCGGGTAGTAGGTCACCGGGACTTCAACCACGCGGAATCCGGCCAGAGCGCCTTTCAGGATCATCTCAACCGCCCAGCCATAGGTAGTTTCTTCAAGGGCGAGCGCACGAAGCACGTCTGCGCGTCCGGCGCGAAAAGGGCCGAGATCAGTGATCTTTAGACCGTATAGAAGCCGGATCAAGCCGGCTGCCAGGCGGTTTCCAAATGCCTGATGCCATGGCAATGCAGACGGAATACGGTGCTCGCCGAGGCGAGCACCGAGCGTGATATCCGCACGCCCTTGGATAATCGGGCCGAGAAGAATAGGCAGCTCGGACGGTCTGTCACTATAGTCACCATCGAGGAAAACGACGATGTCGGGAGAATTTGCCGTAGCCAGCCCACTAAGGCACGCCCGTCCATACCCACGGCGCGGTTCTTGAATGACGCGCGCCCCCATTCTGGCGGCGATTTCGGGTGTTCCGTCATTCGAGTTGCTGTCAACAACGATGACCTCTGTGACGAGATCAGACGCGAGATCTGCCAGAACGCGGCCGATCGCCTGCGCTTCATTGTGTGTGGGAATGATGACCGACACGCGCATGCGAACCCGGCTCGATCACCACCAGAACGAGGAGGGCCGCCACTGTGCCAGCCACGCGTCAACGCCCCATCTCCTGCCTGCGCGGCCAATCACGAGTCCAAGGCATGCGAGCACCGAAACCAGCAGTTCCCATATCCAGGATGTGCCCCACTCCGAAATCCAAAGGCTGCCGAGAAACAGAAAAGCCACGAATGCAGCCGGACGGGTAAGCAGACCGATGACAAGTAGGATGCCGAGAGAAATCTCGGTCAAAGCCTGCATAGGAGCTGCGATCGCGGCTTGGCTTGCCGCCAGGCTCATGACCGCCTTCCAAACGCCCGGCGAGTGACTCGATTTAATGTAGTAGCTAATCAGTCCCGCGTAGCCCCCGGGTGTGTAGAGACCTTTTCCCAGATTTTCGAAAAAGACCCACACAAACATCGCCCCAATCGTCACGCGTACCAATGCAAGCCCGTTTGCCGCATCGAGCAAGTACGCCGTTCTTGCTTCGGTCTTCATCGTAGACATCTTACCTGTTCTGCCTTTTCGAGATTTGTCATGGTAGGTTCACTCGCTTTTTGTATTTCAGTGGGCGGCGTATTCGACGTCGAGACCAAAGGACACCTAGGATCAATTGTCCCGAACAAGCCGCCCTTTTTCTATTGCGCGCTGATCCAGCTGTCTGATCCTGTCACCTTGACGGATAGATCCGAAATGAAAAGGTGGTATGGCCCGCCGTCCGCCGTTCCCCGGTGCTCTGTTGAGATATTGAGAGGTCCAACTTTCTTGTAGTCCGCCCACGTCGCGATCACAAGACTAGGCTTGGTTGATCCGCCCCGTCGGAAGATAAGTTCCTGAACCCGGTGGTCGGCGCCGACATAGAGCTCCCAGGTGTCGCCAGGCAAATAGCCACCCTCCGAGGGATATTTCACCACTATCTTCTCGGCGCTACCCTCCCCAAGCGATAGTTTCTGCATGCCCTCATCGGTGACTTTAGCGCTGCCGTCCCAGGCCGCATGCAAAGGGAAGAGCAACCAATATTGATCGTTGAAGAAAAGCGGATCGACCTGGTTCTTTACGACATCGCTTTGGCTGCTGAGCTGCGAACGCTGATAGGTAACCTTCAACGGTTTGCCTTCCTTATCTTTCCCCTCGAAGGACACCGTACCGGTCTTCGGGTCCCATTCCCAGATGCGAGAAATTTTAATAGTGCCAGACCCTCCATCGAAAGGCTTTACGTCCCCAGGAACTTCTGCGTTCCAAGTGTAGCGGATTCCCTCGATTTGCCCAAACGAATCGAGGCCGTAGGCCTTGGCCATCTGCTCGGCAACCGGCGGGAGCTGCTCCGCCCTGGAGGTTGTCGCAAGGGCTAGTGCCAACACAGTGAAAAACAAAAGACGGATCATATTGGTTCGACCTGAATTTTCCATAAAGGGACCCAACAGTCGTGTCACCAGCCGCCATTTGCAACCGGAGCACCTCTTCCAAATATCTACCTAACACGAAAGCTTGAAAGGCTCCTAATTTCGTGCAGCGTGACATCTGTGCCGCCTCTCCGCTAGCGCCTCTGGCCGCCCCGAGACAATATCGTCGGCGCGGATTGCAAACGCCGGAGTGCGCGAATCGGCAGTGCTGATCTTTCTTTGGCACTGACATCAATTTCAGCGCTCAGCTGATGTAACCTGCCCAAACGCGTCTCGAAAAGTTTTAGCGCCTCCTTGATCGGTTCGGGTGACAATATATTTACTCCAACCTCTCGAAGCGCATCACCAGGGGCCTTGGAGCAGCCCAATTTTAAGCACTGGAAGTATTTCTCAACTTTGTCCGGACCACCATTTAATACCCTATCGGCAAGTGGAATTGCCCAGGAGATTCCATTTCCGGCCGGCTTCGGGCTGTCTGGAGTAGATGTTCGGTGAGCAACACCTCGTGGACATTTGACGTTACTTCGTATCCGTCAGAGCAACCCACTTCGCTTACTTTCGCTTTGTCCCTCGACTTCCATCCGGCGCCTTCTGAGCCCACGCTGCAATGTGCCCGGTGCCAAATTATGCTTGTGACCAAATTCGCTCCGCCGTAGTCCACTGGTTTCGAATTCCCTCACCAGTCGTTTGATCTCTCGGCGGCTTCGCCGCTTCCGAACGCTGACCTCTCCGATTTCCGTCATGTCGACACTGCATCAAAAAAACGCCCAGCCCGCTAGGTGGGTTGCTCTGACGGATACAAAGGTTCTAACCCGCCCAAGTGCTGTGTTCGCCAGTGTGCGGGCAAAGGCGGTTTGGTCGACTGCTCTACGATCGGAACAATGCGCTTGAGCTCGTAGCACGGCTCGCATCGCTCACGCAACACGGCAAGACATGCCCTTACTTGGTAGTTACTTCGCTACGCCTCCATTCGGCCCAAGTTCATTGAAGCAACTTTACACAAGGAATTAAGCGAAAATACAAAACCGGTGAGGTGTTCGTGCATCAGACAGCCGTTGGGGTTAACTACATCGATGTCTACCATCGGACCGGCGAGAAATGTTTCTCCCCCCTGATGTTCAAAATTACGTGAACGCGTAAATTAACATAATGACAAACGATCTGAAAACCTACGACTTGGTAATGTCCAAATATCTCGAAACTTCTGCGTAATAGTGTGTGGCTATGATCTTTCTATCAGCGCCGTACCGAAGTATCATAGTCCGCGACTATTACCCAGAAGCTTTAAGATATTGGAGACCCTCCCATCCGCGGACGATAATGTCGGCAGCCGATGTTCCCTGAGCCGATGGCAAGATTGGGAGCACAACGGGAAAGGAAACATTTATGCAGACGCTCGCTTTTCTTTGCTTTGAATTGCAGGTCGCGCAGCAACGTCTCCGTGCAACCTTTGCGGAATCGCAGGTACCGGCCAAAGCTCACAATTTGAATTCACCAAACCGGATAGAAAGGCGCGGCAGCGCATCCGTTAAGCCGGTACGACGAATGAAGTCGGCACGGGAACCACGCCAGCTGCCTGGTTATGGTTGCACCGGCCCAATTGATTCTTAGTTGGCTCGCTTCGGTCCTCGGCGCATTGTGCGCTGGATCTCCAACCAATCTGAGAAGCCGGATAGAATCGCTCGGCTGGGTTTAAGACAATACTAACCGCTTAACGCTTGGGATATTCCGCTCTAACAACATCGAGAAAGACCCGTAATGTCGAAGCGCGACTGTTTCGCTTCCATACCATGGCCAAGTCAGTGGTTAGAGATCGTCCTTTAATCGGTCGATAGGTCACTCCCGGGAGACGTACGTTGCTGAAAGAAGCAGGCACAAGGGCAACGCCCAGTCCACCGGCGACTAGGCTCACGACGGCTAGTGCTTGCCTCGCTTCCTGTACGATCCGTGGCTCCACAGCGTTCTCTCGGAGAATCTGAAAGATTGTATCGGCATAGTCCCATCCTGGTTGACGAGGAGGAACTATGAACGGCTCACCGGCGAGCGTTTTGATGCGGACACTATCTTGTTTTGCTGCGGGATGGGAATCCGGAACGGCAACTACAAATGGTTCGCGCAGGATTGTTTCGATCGAAAATAATTCCTTATTAAGGAGCGAAGGTGATCGGAGCAATCCAACACTCAATGGACTGTCGAGTACCAGTTCCGTGGCTCTGATTGTTGTCATCTCGGAAAGCTCCACCGTCACGTTGGGATATAACTCAAGATATTTTCGAAGAACCTTGGGCAGAACTTCCAACGTAGCTGAAGCGCTGAAGCCGATTAGTAGACGGCCGCTTTGGCCAGTGTGGGCGCGCCGGGCAGATTCTACCGCGTTCTCCGCCTGTCGTAAGATTCGGTGAGCTTCATCCAGGAAAACGTGACCTGCATCCAAGAGCTCGACCCTTTGTTTGGTCCGGTAAAACAATGGAAATCCCAACTCCTGTTCGAGCTGTTTGATCTGCTTACTTAAAGAGGGCTGAGCGAGATGAAGACGACCAGCCGCTCTCGCGAAAGGCAATTCTTCGGCAACGGCAATGAAGTATTTCAAATGACGAAGCTCCATAGAATGATCATAGCCAACAGCTATTACGCAGAAGCTCTAATATATTGGAGACCCTACCATCCATCGACGATAATGTCTTAGTTCATGAAAATAGCCCGGGAGAGCCGAAAACGTCATCCTTGGCATTGTCTGCATGGGTGCTGTAAGCATGATTGTTTTTCCGGAGACTGTCAGTCGATCTTTAATAAAACTAGTGCAGGCGACCGCTGCGAAATTGTCCAAGTTCTTGTCGGCTTGCCTGTCTTTTGTCGGATTATTCAGGTCGGAACCGCGCGTTGAGAAAACTAACCGCAAATGCGCTAACGATTGAGAATTTACGATACGGATTTGCCTTTGAAGAAATTGGCGCCGGTTTTAACCGCAGTAACCTACGGCGCTTTCTTCTGGAGTGTTTGAAGGTTGCCAGTTCTGCTAGCAACCTCGATATCCAGCTGGTTGCGATTCGGCGTTTGATGGATCGGGGCTCGTTTCCATACCTCAACAGGGCCTTATGCCGCGTTCGGGACGTTGTTATAGCATCTTGCACCTCGTCGACGGACAGGAAAAGCAACACAGACTGGGAGCTGATTGACCGCGAGTTAAAAGAACTACAAACGTTGGCAGGTATTCCGCAAGCAGGCAGCGACCAAGCAGTTGATAGTGCAGAGGAGCTAGTCGGCTTGATAAAGGTCAGGCATCTGGTTTCCTCCTTGCGAAGCTTTTTGCAAACAAGATCTGAGGTTTTCGCAGAAGCTCCGCATAGCCGGCCGCGGTTGGTGGCGAAGCTGTCGACGCCAATTGACGAACGCGTCGCTGCAATTGCCGTTTTACGGGTTTTTGTCGCGGTCGGAGTTGGATCACTTTTCTGGTTTGCGACTGCCTGGCCGGCTGGTGACACGTTTCTCATTTGGATTGCCATAGGCGCCTGCCGCTTCGTCATCGCACCGAATCCCTCTAAGGCCGTGCAGGCGTTCCTCAGAGGGACGGTCATCGCGGCTGTGACAACATATCTTATCGCATTCTATCTCGTGCCAGCCGTGGACGGGTTCACCATGTTCGTTCTGGCTATATTCCCTTGTCTCTTCATTAGTGTAGGGATCGCGACCTCGTTACGCCGCGCTGGTGAAGCCGGAGCTGCAATAATTCTTTTTGGAAATGGCTTAGCTCCCGAGAACATTATGCAGTACGACGTGGTGGCATTCTTTAATGGCGTGCTGGCGACGATTCTTGGCGTGGGCATGGCTTGTCTTGTGCAGGGTCTCGTGTTCCCTGACAATGCTAACCGACGAATACTCGCGGCGACCAAGCGACTAATGCATCAGATAGCCGTCAGCATTGGGAAAGGCAAATTAACAGGGACCGCTCCATGGACCCGCGACGGCCGGGTATTAGCGAACTCGGTAACGATCGCCTCGGAGAGTTGACAGCATCGCGCGCGGGATCGGTGATACCGAGAATCCAGTAGGGCAAAATCTGTTGCAAAATGTGAATGCGACCTTCGAGTGGGTGCGTCTCGCCCAGCGTATTCCAGTCCGAATTAAACTGGTTGACGTTCCGAACGAAACAATTCTTTTATCCGGCATGACAGCCACCGTCAGGATCGAACCCAGACACGAATCAGAAAAAGAAGCTCACCTGGTGTTCAGTGAGAGCCGAGCCGGAAGGTCTTAGGGAGCAAGAGCGCGGAACGCGGATCAGAATTGTTTTCACACCGCGTGCGCATAGCGCCGCTCCATCTCGTCGAAGCGCGGCTTGTCAACCAGGCGCTGACGCTCGGCGAAGGACGCGATCAACCCTCCACCTTCGTCCAGCACACCCTTATCGCGCAGTGCCCGCAGCGCCGCCTGCATACCCTGCACCGCGCCCTGAAGAGCCGCGTTGGCGTATAGGACGAGACTGAACCCCATCTCCGCCGCCGCCGCCGCATCCACGATCGGCGTCTTGCCCCCCAAGACCATGTTCAACATCTGCGGCGCGGAGAGGCGCTTCGGGACCTGCTTCAGCTCAGCCAGATTTTCGGGCGCCTCGACGAACGTCATATCGGCCCCCGCGTCGATGTAGCGGCTTGCACGATGGATGGCAGCTTCGAACCCTTCGACGGCACAGGCGTCGGTGCGTGCGATGACGACCAGACCATTGCGCCGCGAGTCCACGGCTGCCTTGACCTTATTCACCATCTCCTCCGCGGTAATCAACTCCTTGCCGGCAAAATGGCCGCAGCGCTTCGGCGTGCTCTGGTCCTCGAGCTGGATGGCGCTGGCGCCCGCCTGCTCCAGCGTCTTAACCGTGTGGGCGACGTTCAAAGCATTGCCGAAGCCGGTATCGGCGTCGACGATCACCGGCAGATCGACAACACCTCGGATCGCCATCGTATGCTCGACGAGCTGGGTCAGATCCATAAACCCGAGGTCGGGCAAGCCGAGATGCATGTTCGTCAGGCCGGCGCCGGTAAGATAGACCGCCTCGAACCCAAGATCCGCAATGACGCGGGCGGCTAAGGCGTTTGGGGCGCCTGGCAATAGGACTCCCCGCTGGGTCTCCAGCATCTCGCGAAGCGTTCTGATGTGGTTGGTAGGCATGGCACTAACTCCTTCAAGAGCCGCACAAGACGGAATGGCTCGGATAGACACGGTCGATCTGGACGATCGTCACTCGCGACGCGGGGCGCCGCGTGTTTCCAAACCCAAGCTCACGAAGCTCTTCTCGCTGTTGCTATGCGAGAGTAGCAATATTGTTGTGGTGGAGAACAAGTCAACAGCCCCACTTCCGGCAGCAGGGCTCCTACGCTTGTACTCATGATTGTTGCCGATAAAGCCGTCCATCAAACAGCCGGCGCGTGGTGCGGAAGAACGAGCTAAATTTGAAAGAGCCACTGATCTTTGATTTTTTCAACTCGGCAATACAAAAGGCGGTCAACATTGCTAATGCGACAGGAGGCGTTTCAATTCCATGAACATCCTAGGTATTTCTGGCGGGCCCGATCCGGCGTACCCAACTGAGGACCAGCTGCTTGACGTTCGAATCCATTATCCATGGCATCATTGGCACGACTCCGCAGCTGTTATGGTGTGCGACGGCAAAGTCGTTGCCGGAATCGAAGAGGAACGCCTTAGTCGCACGAAGCACACGAATAAACTCCCACTTCATGCGATTCGGTATTGCCTTCGCGCAGCAGGTCTTTCGTTTAACGACATCGATCGGCTTGCCTACTATGTTGACGAACCGTGCGCCGATAGGATGGTGCGTACCTACGTGCTTCAGAATCCACGGATGCGGGCGTTTTCGACAGGCCGGGAGTTCGCCATCGACCTGCTGAATCGGCATCTGAATTGGGCTCTGAATCCCGAGCGTTTCGTCTTTGTTGAGCATCACCTCGCGCATGCGACGAGCGCCTTCGCGATGGCCCCGTATAATCAAGCACTGGTTGTGACCCTCGACGGTGTGGGAGACGGTTTAGCGGGGACAGTTTATGTGGGCGAAGGTTGTCAACTCACCAGGATATTCGAACTCCAGCAGGGTGATTCGCTTGGTCTCTTGTACATGGCTGCTATCGAATTCCTAGGGTACAGATTTTTTGATGAATATAAGGTAATGGGGCTGGCTCCATATGGTGATCCCACACGCTTTCGCCCGATTTTCGAACAAATCTGCGTGCTACAACCGAAGGGGCGGTTTTCTGTTAACTCCGAGAAGCTGCTACTCCTGGACGCCCTTGGTCCGCCTCGGAGAGCCGGAGAGCCGTTCACGGATGTGCACCGGGATCTAGCGGCAGCCTTGCAAGATACGATCGAGCGGGCAGTTTTTCATCATCTTAGACACTACAAAGATCAAACTAGATTAGGAAATCTGTGTCTAGCAGGCGGTGTGGCCCACAACAGCACTCTCGTTGGAAAACTTTTGCGTAGTCGCTTGTTTGATTCAGTATTTGTACAACCCGCAGCTCACGATGCCGGCTGCGCGCTGGGAGCTGCACTTAGTGTTCACAAAGAGTTGGCGCCGGATAAGCCTATCGAAGCCCTTTCGCATCTGTATTGGGGCCCTGATTTAGGGAGTAGCGAGGCGGTCTACGAAGAACTTCTGCGATGGAAGGATCTGATAGAAATTCGTCCACTTGAGGATCCGTCGACCGCAGCGGCGGATCTTATTGCAGAGGGCAAGATAATCGGTTGGGCGCAGGGGCGATCCGAGTTTGGTCCGCGTGCGCTCGGGAACAGGAGTATTTTGGCTGACCCTCGGCGAGCAGAAAATAAGGACTTGATCAACGAGATGGTGAAGAATCGAGAATGGTATCGCCCCTTTGCCCCTTCTGTGCTCGAAGAATACGCTGGGCAGTTCTTCGAAGTGCCAGACTCCAGCTTGCCGGCATACATGACCTTCACAGTGCCGGTTCGGGACGCCACGCGTGCGAAATTGGCAGCAGTCACGCATATCGATGGAACGGCGCGAATCCAGACCGTTTCGCGAAACACCAACGAGCGTTATTGGCGGCTGATCGAAACTTTCCGACAGCGCACCGGTGTGCCCGTCGTGCTTAACACCTCCTTCAACCATAACCTCGAGCCCATAGTCGATTCTGTTGAAGATTCGATGACTTGTTTTCTAACGACGGGACTCACCCATCTAATCATTGATAATTATCTTATAACCAAACGGTTGGTTAAACCCGTCATCGTCTCGGAGTTGTTCCCAATGCTGCCCGAGCATGTGCAACTAGTTTACTGCCAACAAGTTCGTCTCGGTAGAGGTTTGAAACACCTCTATCGATTTGAAAGTACTGTTGATAGGAACACCAGTCGGCCCGTCAGCGCCGCGACATATAAAACTCTAACGCACGCAATCGCCCGGAACTGTTCACTGGGAGCGGCGCTAGCTTGTGACATTGCTGCGTCCAGCCATGAAACAGTTTGCCAGGAGTTATTCAAGCTTTGGGTTGAACGTCTGATTCGCCTCGTGCCTCGGTCGAAGACTACTGTTCCCTAATCATTGTACCAAACAAAAACTCTCCACTGATCAGAGCACTCATTTATTAATTTGCTAACTGGGGACCATCAGGTTGGAGTCGACCTAACGCGACGCTGCGGCCTTGTGTCTCACGAGAAGTTGCGCTACTAGGCGCAGCGATGCTGCATCACTTGAAAGCAAACAATCGCGCCTGGGTGAAACGGATGCTTTCTGCCGACGCCGACTTTTTCAGGCGGCTCGAACGCCAGCAGACGCCGGAGTATCTGTGGATCGGCTGCTCCGATAGCCGAGTGCCTGCCAACGAGATTGTGGGCCTCGACCCGGGCGAACTCTTTGTCCACCGAAACGTAGCGAACCTCGCTCCGCCGCAAGATGCCAACTATCTCTCGGTGCTACAGTTTGCCGTCGACGTGCTTAAGGTGAAGCACATCATGGTCGTGGGCCACTACGGCTGTGGCGGAGTGAGTGCGGCGGTGGACGGCAAACGTCGCGGTCTCGTAGACCACTGGCTGCACCCCATCCGGGAGGTCTACCATGATCATCGGGACGCGCTTGACGCGATCCTGGACCGGAGCGCCCGCCTCGACCGTTTATGTGAACTCAACGTCATCCGGCAGGTAAGGAACGTATCATCTGATGTCTTCGTGCAAGAGGCTTGGGCGCGCGGTCAAGACCTTCGCGTCCACGGCTGGATCTATTCTCTGGCCAACGGTTTGGTAACGGACCTAAATGTGACGGTCTCCCGGCCAGAGATATAAAAGCGATTCTGAGCCGCAGAAGCTCTTCCCTCGGAGTCACGCTACGTCCCAAACGAAGGGGCTAGTGAAATCAAGGCGAAAAGGGTTATCCCGGCTTCAGGCATCAGGACGTTTCAGTAGGGGGCGCCCGATATTGCGCTATGCATCCGCCCGCGCGATTTGCTCCGAATTAGCTCAATGAATCGAACACCATTTTCTCTTGGTTCAATCCGGTCGCTGAGCCAAAGAAGAATTTGGCGGCCTCAGGAATAAATCATGGGCCCGACCAGTTTTAGAATAGTAATGAATATTCTTGCGTTTGGGATTGGGAATCTGGGTGGCCCGGATCTACTTATCATCCTCCTCATCGTGTTCGTCCTTTTCGGGGCGAAAAAATTGCCGGACCTCGCGCGGAGTTTGGGACAGAGCATGAACGAGTTCAGTAAAGCGCGCCAGGACTTGGACGATGAGCTGTACCACCCGGGGCCTCAACCCACTCAGCCGCCACCCTGCCAACAGGGCGCATCGGTACCGGGCGCACAGCAGGCCAACTCAGTATCGCGCCAATAGGGAGAGTCTGACTGCGACCCCTTTCCTGCGAGGCTGGGACGCGCTCAGGCGTAGTCCTGAGTATTCCGGCTCCAAATTCCGATCATACAACCACTCTTACGTGCCTTAACATCAGGATCTTACACTCGGAAAGACTTCCAAGATGGCAGGCTGCTTGGTACGCTTAAAATGCGCCGAAATGCACGAAAATGACCGTTTTGGGTCCTGAGTAGCTAGCCTTTGAAGTTCCATGGTGTATCAACTTCAGACTTGAACGCCACCTCCGCACCGTAGCTCAAGTTCGTTCCCGGTCACGTCGATCGCCTTCGGCGTAAGCCTGGAGTCGGGCTTATGTTTAACGGGTTCGACCGCACCTGAGAGCGGGAAGCATTCAAGTCCAAGACGTATTTGTCGATAGATCAGGTATCAAATGTCGCGGTACTAAATGTCGCTCTCCTGGTTACTGACTCTTTTAGGCTTGGTTTTGAGCGTCCTTGGAACCGTTATCATCCTGCGTTGGCCAACCTACGTAACCCCAATTGTTCAGGACAAGAACACAAAGAAATGGGTAAGACTGTTCGACTGGACACCGGACGGAGGCAGTCCCATTGGTCGATGGGAAATAACAATAGCGCGGAGCGGCCCGTTTCTGCTTGTTCTGGGTTTAGCACTCCAAGTCGCGGCATTCGTCCTAACGGCTCAACACTCGTAGGGAGGTTGTTTGCCCTCCCGGCGGTTTTTCTTTTAACTCTTTTGGGGTGTGAGCTAGTTAGCTCGGTCTGCCCATAGCGCCCGACCTGCCTCGTAGCGACTATTAGCTATGACCACAAAATATATGCCGGATATCAGTCCTGCTTTTGTATTTGTTCACGGTGCGTGGCATAGCGTGGCATTTCGGTACTATCAAATGATATAGATCATAATCCTAAACCGCAGCGTCAGCTTTTGAGGATCGATTTGATTGCCTCCAGCAGACTGTCGGAAGCAAACGGCTTGTCTAAATGCGCCTGGAAGCCAGCAGCGATCGTTCGGTTAATCGGCTGCAGAGGCATGTGGGTTAAGAGGTTTTTGATGCCTTGACAAGCATGGTGTTCTTCTGAACACTTTCCTAATGGGCGTGACTCCCGATGCGATTCGACAACTCCTGGACGAACTCGAAGCAAATCGACGGAGCCGAAAGAGCGCCTGGTCGACCCTTCAACGGTTACGCAAGTTCCTAGAATCTCACGGAGCCAGGATCAACATTCCCGACGACCGAACCTTCGAGAGCGAAGGCGAAGCAATCGAGTCCGGACTTCGGCGCACGGTTGAGGGACGAGATACGGCGATGCGGAGTCTCATCCGGGCTGTTTACCGGTTTCGAGACGCTACTTTAGTCGCCGAGAAGAAGGACGATTTCGGAAACGCTCTTCAGAATCTGTATCGGGAGCTAGAGCGTGCAGAGGATTTGGTGGGACCGTCAGCGTAAGGAACGTCGCGAGGAAGTTGAGCGGAGAAATGCGGCAACCAGCAACGCACGTCTACGGAGTCAGACCAACGGCAGACGATAGGACGGGTACTCAGCACAGATGCCCGAACCGTAGACCTCGAGCTTGTTCGCGGCGACTCGTTGCCAATCGGCGGTAACTTCGAGGTGATTGGCTCCCACGCTTGTTGCTCGCCGCATTCCGACGTGTGAGCGCGAACTTGACGCCGCGCAGGCTTGGTCGTTCCTATTGGATGTCGCTCAGAGGACCTTGACTGAGGTATTCCTTCTGACCCCTCGCGACACGGACGTTTCCTGGAGCCTGAGAAATACCGAAGCAGGTCGTTTAGCCGACGATCAGTCTAAAACTCGGGAGGAGATAATGAAAATGTATTTAGTTGCCCTTGCAGGGTTGACGTTTGCCACTCTGCTTTTCTCCGGTTGCGCAAACGGAGATTTCATTTACACCTCCGGCCTGCAGCAAAATACATTCGGGCTGGGTGGCGTCCCACAAGATGGTGCTTTTGCCGATTGGACAAAACCCGCGAGATCTCAACCAGGCACAACATACCCGCAGTACAACGGTATCGGATTCCCTTGATGCGACAACGGCATGGCAATCAGCTTTGCTGTGCCAGCCTACGCCCAACAGAAAGACACTGCCGATAGATCTCATGATACCGACCGGCTTCGTAGATCATTGCAAACTGTTGAGTCTACAAGGTTTTGATCTCTAAAACGCTCGTTTCCTATTCGCTCTTCGGCATTCGGGCTTCATCTTCGCTTTTGCAGCGAACCCGTATGCGCGTTTCGTCCGCTATTTAGCCGTGGACCTCCCACGTCTCATAAGAGAATCCGTGTTGCTTAAGTTCAACCGGTTTGATCGAAATCTCTTGCTGTCGGCGGCGTTCCATAGATCGCCGATAGTAGTGCGAAAATGGGTATGAGTTCTGGGGATCAGCCACCAGCGCGGCTAATTCGTCAGGCGTAAGTCCTGAGGACCTCGTGCACGCCCTCGACCGCCATGCCCCCCTCGCCCACTGCGGCGGCGCAGCGTTTCACCGAACCGGAGCGCACGTCGCCTGCAGCGAAGACCCCTGGCCAACTCGTCTCCAGCGGCCCAGGCAGACGGCTCATGCCTTTCCAGGCCGGCGCGTCGGCGACCGCGTGACCGGTTTTGATAAAGCCCTTTTCGTCGCGCTCGATCTCGGGCGGCAGCCAAGCAGTGCATGGCTTTGCGCCAATCATGGAAAAGAGGGCCAACGTCTGTACGGTTCGCCGTTCGCCCGTCTTCGTGTTCTCGAGTTCGAGAGCTTCGAGAACCTTGTCGCCCATTATTTTCCGGATCTCGGTGTGCGCTAGAATTTCGATGTTCTCTTTCGCTTCGACGCGGCGCGAGAGATAACTCGACATGCTTTTGGCGAGACCTTCGCCGCGGATCACCAGCAGCACTTTCTCCGCGCCTTCGGAGAGAAACATCGCAGCCTGGCCCGCCGAGTTACCGCCGCCGGCAACGACCACGGTCGAGCCGCGGCAGAGTTGCCCTTCCCGTGCCGTGGCAGCGTAGTAAACGCCGGAACCTTCAAAGGTTTCGCGCCCCTCGGCCTCCAGACGATGGTAATCCGCGCCCGTCGCGATGATGACGCACTTGGCCAACAGGATGGCGTTGCAGCCCTCGATTTGCAGGCTGGCGCCGTGCTCGCCGTTGGTCAATGCGAGGGAGAGCGCTCGCGCGGGGGTCGAAAACTTCGCGCCGAAACGATAGGCCTGAAGCTGCGCGTTGTAAGTGAGCTCGCCGCCACTAATGCCGGTGGGAAAGCCAAAAAAGTTCTCGATCAGCGAAGACGATCCGGCCTGTCCACCCGGCGCGTAGCTTTCCAAAACTACAGTTTTCAGCCCTTCGGAGGCGGCATAAACTGCGGCAGCGAGACCGGCCGGACCCGCCCCGACGATGGCGAGATCGCAAGTGATTTCGCTGTCTTCCTCGCTGGCCAGCGGCCGGAGAAGCCCAGCGACCCGCGCGACTTCGCGCAGCGACGGGCGCCGCAGCGGCATTCCACTCGCCGTGATCAGGGCAGGCAAATCGCGACTCGCCAAGTGCAAGCGTTCGCATAAGACGCGGCCGTATTCGCTTTGAAAGTCGATTAATCGGTGCGGGACTTGATTTTTGTCGAGAAAATCGTCCAGCTGGCGGCCGTCTCGCGAACCATCCTGCGCCACAATGCGCAGTCCAGCAAACTCGCGGTCGCGCTTCAACCGCTGCCGACGCATGATGAACGCGCGCACGATCGGCTCGCTGACGCCGGGTAGCTCCGCCAGCGCCTGGCGAAGCCTATCTGCGGGCAGTTGCAGAATTTCGCTCTCATCCGCTTTGCCGCGCGCATTGGCCAGCGCCGCAGTGCCCATGAGCATCGCAATATCCCCGATGAAGCCTCGCGGACCTGAAGTCGCGAGGATTTGCTCTTGCCCGTCGCGCGACTCGAAGACTTCGAGCTCGCCGCGCAGAACCGCCGTCAACCCGAGATTACGCTGGCCCGCTTTGTATACCAGTTCGCCGCGCCGCACGATGCGGCGCGCGCCGAGCGGCTCCAGCATGGCGAGCTGCCGGTCATCGAGCTTCGGAAATGCAATGCTCTCCGTATCGCGGTAGAATTGCTCGTCTTTGTCGAGTTCGGTCATAAGCGGATTCATCAGAGGGCAATGGTCAATACTTGTCCCGTTCTATTCCGGAAAAACATCTTGGCCAATGGCGGAGCATAGCACTCCAGTATTATACGACCACCTCGTATTTGCTTCGAATGTTAGCAAGCCGTTTCCGAAGAAAAGCTGCGACCGTCGGCCGCGGATCATCGGATGAGGTCAAGCAATTCTTAGTTAGCTCGCGTGGACCACTGCCGAGGAAGCACTAGCCGGAAGCGATCTCCGGGGAAAGATCGCGGGGTTGATTTCAGTGACCCGAATTTTAACCAGAGACCGTATGACAAATGGGAAGCTTACGGGCAATCGAAGAGCGCAAATTCACTGTTTGCAGTTGAGCTTGGTGTCCTGAAGGGTCCGGACTGGCTCAAGAATATTGAGCAAGGTGCCGCAACCACAGTTTGGTGTGCCGTGAGTCCGCAATTGAATAACAACGGCGGGGTTTACTGCGAAAACTGCGACATCGCGCCGATCCTCCCTGCAGATAGCAAGCTGCGCAGCGGCGTGCGCCCTTGGGCAGTTGACAAACCAGGGGCCGAAGCTCTTTGGGTTCTTAGCAGGAAGCTCGCCCCTATCTCGGCTGGATCGATTGCTTAATGAAGCTTTTCTGTTGTAGGGCGCGAGTTGTCTTTGCGGCGCTCTTAGCGGCTCCTGCTTCGCGCTCTAGTGCACAGGTTTCGATTCTTGCTTCTTTGCGAGGATTCTCCCTCTGCCGGACAAGTAGGCGACCAATCACCTCTCACCCCTGACCTTTGGACCTTTAGTTACAGCATGCGCGTTTTGCCTCACCATTTCTAGAAACGCGTGGAGAACGGTTGATTGATTATCCCTTCGCCAAGCAATGTGGAAATCGAAAGTTGGGATGCTCGGCCGCAACGGCCGAAACTCGACCGCGACCGGCAGAATGTGCTGAAACGTCTCAGGCACGAGGGCTACGCCGAAACCTGCGGATACGAACCCGAGCAGACTGAGTGCGCCATCCGCTTCCTCCGGCGCAATCTCGGGAATAAAACCGGCGGAACGGCAATGGCTCACGAACCGGCTATGATACGCAGCGGCTGTCCGTCGAATAGAAATAAATTTCTCATTTGCCAGCGCCGACAATCTCAGCCGCCGCTGCTTGGCCAGAGGATGCCCAGGCGGTAACGCAACTAAGAAAGGAGCTTTCCACAAACATTCGAACACCAACTCGCTCTCCAATTCCGGGAATCGGATTCCGACGTAGCCCAAATCGATCCTTCGATTGATTAATTCCTGAACTTGCTGGTGGTATCGCAGTTCGCGGATTCCCAATTCCACCATAGGAAAAAGTCGACGGAAGAGACGTATCACCCGCAAAAGAACCGGCTCAAAACCTTCCACCGCGTAAGCGATATCGAGGCGGCCTGCTTCCCCCGCGGCTGGCGGCTTGGGCGAGTTGGACCGCACGCTGACTCTGAGCCAGAATTGAGCGAGCTTCCTTCAAGAAGGTCCGGCCTGCTTCAGTGAGACGCATGCCACTCTGGCTACGCACGAACAGTTTCGTCCCGACTTCTTCCTCCAGATCGTGAATCTGCCGGCTCAACGGAGGCTGGGACAGATGCAGGCGGGTCGCCGCCTGACGGACATTCAGTTCTTCGGCCACGGCCACGAAGTAGCGTAGGTGACGTAGTTCCATAGGCCATGATATCCAAAAGGTATCATGGTCCCACCAAATCGATATTATCCAAACTTTTTCTCGCGATTCATCTTTGTGTTGAGATGAAAAATAAACGCGAAATTGACCGACGCGCTAATGCTCGCGCCCCGACAGAAAAGCTTAACCTTACCAAACACTTAGTCGGATTGTGGCGAGACCTCGAAGATAACCAGCATTGGAAATACGATGAGTTGTCCCCTGTTCAGTTGCTGGAAAAGTTGAACCTTAAAAAGCATCCGACGGACAAGGATGAACTCGCACGCGCTGAATTCTTTTGGAGTCGCCGGCCACGCCTGCTTCCGGCAACCGGCTATATTGTTTGGATTATTTCGGCTATTGGGCTGCCAGTCTGGCTATTCGTTCTTCCGGCGATAGGATTACCCCTCCTAATAACATCGGCGGTGGTGGTCAACGCCGGGATTGTACGATCTGTGCGCTGGCGACGTCAGTATGAAATAAGTATCGGTCGGCTCGTCCGACACTTCGGTCGGAGTACCCATTCAACGCCTTCAGTTTGAATCGTCATTAACAAATCTGTGCATTCGCTTTTGGATTCGCGCGAACCACTCAGCCTCTGCTGGCAGAGTCGTAGGTAACAAATTCAAGTCGATAGCGGAAAATCCAATATCTATGAATATGAATTCGTATCTGCGATTTCTCTTGATGGTCTTGGCTGACAATTCGATTGAATTGAGCGATTTGCTTGAGGTCCTCGACGACCGGGAGCGCAAAATAATCTTACAGCGATTCGGACTGGATGGTACCGAACCGAAGACTCTCGAAGAAATGGGTAAGAAGTTTGGGCTTACGCGAG
>Ga0209647_1001273_pt1 | contig 21803 bp, 23 predicted proteins | sample GraSoi_2013_60cm_FD_185827 | JGI IMG/M metagenome (GOLD analysis project Ga0209647, IMG submission 185827) | Grasslands soil microbial communities from the Angelo Coastal Reserve, California, USA - Sample 9_17_2013_60cm (SPAdes) (version 2) | ecosystem: Environmental > Terrestrial > Soil >... | reverse complement strand
TCTCGGGTCCGCACGAGCAGCCCTTCATCTGCATGACCGCGACATTCCCGATCCCTGCGACCATCAGCGGGCAGACGCTGGGCCCGTCGCTCGACGCCGATTGCTCGGCGGCGACGCGGGTGGACTACGTCTATCGCTCGACTGCCGGGACGTTCAAACCGCTGTCGAGCCCACCGAGCTACCCGGCCGACCTCGCGCAGACCACGACGAGCGAGGGCAAGACGGTTCCCTACATCGTTCGCATCGAGACCGGGACGATCAACCGCGGCATCTACGAGACGGCGATCCTGCACGATCCGATCGCCGAGGCGGCGCCGACGCCCTTCGCGCCGCCGCGCGCCTGGAACCACCGCCTGGTCTATACGCTGGGCGGCGGCTGCGTCGGCGGCTGGTACATCCAGGGGAGGTCGCTCGGCAATGGCGGCATCCTCGAGGATTTGATGCTGCGCCAGGGCTACGGCATCGCCGCCTCGTCGCTCAACGTCTTCGGCAACAACTGCCAGGAAGTGCTGGCGGCCGAGACCTTGATGATGGTGAAGGAGCGCTTCATCGAGAATTTCGGACCGGTGCCGTTCACCATCGGTTATGGCTGCTCAGGCGGGTCGGAAGCGGCCCATCCCATCAGTGACGACTACCCGGGCCTGCTCGACGGCATCGTCGTCGGCTGCAGCTTCCCCGAAGTCACGGCGGCGATGGTCAACAACATCACCGACGCCGATATCTTCCTGCGCTACCTCAAGCACACCACATTGACCTGGACTGAGGCGCAGATCGTCGCAGCCACCGGTTATCCGAACTCCACAACCCTCACGACGATCGGGCCCGGCAATGCGATCCGCACCAAGGCGCAGGGCGGCACGTGCAACGCCGCTATCCCCCTCAGCATGCAGTACGACCGAGCGACCAACCCGCATGGCGTGCGGTGCGACATGTACGATCACATGGTCAACATCTTCGGCCGCGATCCCGCGACGGGTTTCGCGCGCCGGCCGATCGACAATGTCGGCGTCCAGTATGGCCTCGCCGCCCTCAACGCGGGCGCCATCAGCAAGCAGCAATTCCTCGACGTCAACCAGAGCATCGGCGGCTACGACAATGACGGGAACTATGTTTCGACCCGAACCGAAGGCGACATCGCCGCGATCGCCATCGCCTACCAGACCGGACGCGTGACCTATGGCGGCGAGGGGATGAAGACCACGCCGATCATCGACTACCGCGGCTATGCCGACCAGCCCGAGAACGGTAGCGAGGTCCACTCGCGCTTCCACTCCTTCTCGATGCGCGAGCGGCTGATCGACGCCAACGGCAATTTCGACAACCAGGTCATGCTGGTCGAGGACGGCAGAACCGGGACAACCGGCCTATTCGGCGACACCAGCCCGGTGTTGAGCCACGCCCTGACGCAGATGGACCAGTGGCTGACCGGCATCGTCAACGACAAGTCGGACGCCGCGGGCACGGTCAAGCTGCGTCGCGCCAAGCCGGCCGATCTGGTCGATGCCTGCTACACAAACAACGGCACAGTCAGGATCGCCCAGGAGCAGGTCTACCAGGGCAATACCACCTGCAACCAGCTCTATCCGTCGTTCTCGACGCCGCGCATGGTGGCGGGCGAGCCGCTGGCGAACAATGTGCTCAAATGCCGGCTCAAGCGGATCGATCTCGGCGACTACAAGGTGACGTTCACCGCGGCGGAGCAGGCGCAGCTGGCGGTCATCTTCCCGCACGGCGTCTGCAACTATGCCAAGCCCGGCATCGGGCAAGAGCCCTTCGAGGATACCTGGGAGTTCTTTTAAGCAGTCGTAAGCGTGATCCAGGGGAAGGCCTTCGGGCCGGCCCCTGGTTCAGTCGACGGCGACCGCGGCGCCGAGCGTCTCGCCGATCGAGCCGCGCAGCACGAGGTCGGCGAGCTCGTCCAAGGGCGTCGCCTCGCGGTTGATGATCGCCAGCATCGCACCGTTGCGCTTGGCCAATTCCGGAAAACCGGCGGCGGGATAGACCACCAGCGACGATCCCACGACGACGAACAGGTCGGCGGCACGCGTCTCGATCTCGGCGCGGCGCATCGCCTCGGGCGGCATCGGCTGCCCGAACGAGATGGTCGCCGTCTTGACGAAGCCGCCGCAACCCGCGCAGCGCGGCGGCGCTTCGTCGCGCGCGAAAGCGACGTGCAAATCGTCGATCTCGTAGCGCGCGGCGCAATCGAGGCAGCGCGCATAGGTGGTGTTGCCGTGCAGCTCGATGACCTGCGCCTCGGGAATGCCGGAGGCCTGGTGCAGGCCGTCGATGTTCTGGGTGATCACGGCGGCGGTCTTGCCGCGGCGGACGAGCTCGGCCACGGCGCGATGGCCGCGATTGGGCTTGGCGCTGCGGATGACGTCGTCGCTGGCGAATTTGCGCCGCCACGCCTCGCGCCGCGCTTCCTCGGAGGCGAGAAAGGCGGAGAAGTCGATCGGCGCCAGCCGTGTCCAGACCCCGCCCGGGCTGCGGAAATCCGGGATTCCCGATTCGGTGCTGATCCCGGCGCCGGTGAAGACCGCGACGCGTCGCGCTTGCGCGTCATGCGGCGAAGGGCGGCGGCGTCGCGATCACGGTTCATGGGCGGGTCCAAGCCGGTTATCATCCGCCCCCTCGCTCGCTTCAAGACCCCCCTGAGGACGAAATGCTTACCGAGGCACCGACGCCCATCGCCGCCTTGCCCGCTGATGACGATGCGGCCGCGGCGCTGCTGGCCACCGCAGCACGCCGCCTCGCGCGCAAGGATCGTCGGCTCGGCGCGGTGGTGAAGGCGGCGGGGCCGTGCGCGCTGCGGCGGCATCCCGGCGGCTTTCCCCGGCTGTTCCATGCCATCCTGCGCCAGCAGCTTTCGGCCAAGGCTGCGGCGACCATCGCCGGCCGGCTCCTTGCCGCCCTCGGCGGCGCCGCCCTCGCCGAGGCAGTGGCCGCGCTCGACGACGCCGCCTTCGCCGCGGCCGGCGTGTCGCGGCAGAAGCGCGCGTATCTGCGCGGTTTGGCGGCGGCGACCGTGGCGGAACCGGCCCTCTTCGACCGGCTCGAGGCGATGCCCGATGACGCGGTGATCGCCGCGCTCACCGCCCTCAAGGGCATCGGGCGCTGGACCGCGGACATGTACCTGATTTTCGTGCTCGGCCGGCTCGACGTGCTGCCGTTGGGCGATCTGTCGATCCGTGCAGCGATGGCCGAGCTCTACGGCCTGCCGCGCGGCGCGCCGGTGGCGGCGCTGGCCGAGCTGGGCGAGGCATGGCGCCCCTATCGCAGCGTCGCCTGCTGGTATCTCTACGCCTACCTCGATCGCCGCGCTGCGGCGCCCGCGGGCAAGCCTGGTTAATCGACGGCGTTTGCCTAGAACACCGGCAGTTGACATTCGTTCGCCCCATCCGTGTTGACGTTTTGTTAGGAAAGCTGGTTAACGATTGGCCCCTTGTGCCGCATCGTGTGCCTTGATCGAGGAGCGTGTCGTGGGGATGGTGATGCAGCAGGGAAAGGCGCGGCGCGCCGCCTCATTCGCGCGGCCGCGACGATCCGGCGATTCTCGCCCCGTCCGGCCGGCGCGGCAGGTCCATGCTCTGGCGCGGAACTCGCTCTTGCCCGGGAACGTACCTCATGAGGGCGAATCGACCGGGAGGATACAACGATGGGGCGGGTTCTGCTGTTGGTCGTGGTCGGCAGCGGCCTTGCCGCTTGCAGCCACGACCCAAGCGTCGTCAACCCGGCGCCGCCGGGCATCTCCTACCGTTTCCAAGGCGGCGATGTCGCCGGCGCCAACCGGCGCGCCGATCAGTACTGCCAGCAATACGGCAAGCAGGCCCAGCTGCAGACCGTCAGCCACAGCGGCAGCGACAATATCGCCGTCTACGAGTGCCACTAGCACCGCACTCATCCTGACAGTGCGACCCGCCGGCCTCCCGGGGCCGGGGAGCGAGACGGCTTGCCTTGGGCTTCCCCAGCCGGTAGGGTCAAAATGGTGAAATCCAAGCGGGACGCGAAATTCCCGGTTGTTCCGCCTGCCGCCACGCCGCGGCAGAGCGCGGATATCGCTGCCCAACGGCTCGGCGCCCTGCGGGCCAGCGCGCAGAGCTTCCAGCGGCTCGAAGCCGAATTCTCTGCCAAGAAGCGGAAGCGCGGCCCACGCCTGTTCGTCGACCGCGAGATTCTCGTCAAGTCGCAGGGCCGGGTGCGCTACATCACCTTGTCGCGACGGCTGCAAATGTCCCTCGCCGTGACAGCGAGCATGGCCGTCATCGCTCTTTCGGGCTATGGCGCCTACCGCACCAATTTCGTCGATCGCGCAATGATCGAGATAGCCGGTGAGCCGGATCGTCCCGCGCCGGCGGCGCCGGCGAGCGCCGAGCTCCAGGCCCGAATCGACCAGTTGCAGCGCGATCTCGATGCCGCCAACGCGCGGGCGGCGCAGGCGCAGGCGGCGAAGCCGCCCGAGCGGAGCGAGCCTCCTCCCGCGACCGCCGCGCTGGACCAGGCGCAGGCGCGCATCAAGGCGTTGGAGGTGGCGCGCGATCGCGCCGCCGCCGAGCAGCAGGAACTGCAGCGCCGCCTGGCGGCGGCACAGCAAGCCGCCGACGCCAAGGCGCAGAACCTGACCCAGCTCAACCGCACGCTCGAATCCAGCCGCGGCGAGCTGCGCCAGACCGACAACCAGCGCGCCGGCTTGCAGGACCGCGTCCGCCGGCTCGAGAGCGATCTCGAAGCCGCCCAGGCGCAGGCTGGCGAGGCGAAGTCCAATCTGGCGGGCATCGAGCGCAAGCTGCAGCTTCTCTCCGCCGAGCATGACAAGACCATGGCCGAGCGCGAGCAGCTCGCGGCGCGCCTCGCCGAGCTGCAGGGGCGGATGCCCTCGAGCCCGACGCCGGCGCCGCGGGCCGATGCGCGCACCGCGCCCAGCATGGATAGCCTCCTGCCGTGGGCGACGCCGCCACGCGCGGCCGTCGACCGGCCGCCGGGCGACCAGCGCAGCGAGAATACCGGCGACCTCGAGCAGCTGATCGCCTCGACCGGCATCGACGTCGAGGATCTGCTGGGCCGCCTCTCGCCGGTGCGGCCGGGCCAGGGCGGTCCCTACGTCGCGCTCGACACGGCGGCGAACCCCGGCAAGGCGCCGGACGCGGCCAATCCCGATGCGCAGCGCGCCGGCGAGCTGCAGAGCATCGTCAAGACGCTGCCGCTGGCGTCACCGCTCAAGGAATATCGCATCGAGAGCACCTTCGGCGGCCGCGTCGACCCGTTCACCCGCCGGCAGGCATTCCACGCCGGCGTCGACCTGGTGGCGCCCTATCGCACGCCGGTCTACAGCACGGCGCCGGGCCGCGTGATCTTTACCGGTGCGAAAGGACCTTATGGCAAGGTCGTCGAGATCGATCACGGCAATGGCATCGTCACCCGGTTCGGCCACCTCCACAAAGCGCTCGTGGCGCGCGGGCAGATGGTGACGGTGCACCAGCCGGTCGGGGAGCTCGGCAGCACGGGGCGGAGCACGGGCCCGCATCTCCACTACGAGGTGGTGGTCAACGGCACGCCCCAGGACCCGGAAAAGTTTTTGCAGGCAGGCAAGAATGTGGTTCAAACAGTCACCAGCAGGTAGCGACGACGAGGGCGGCGGCCGTTCCAACCGAGCGTCCTCCGGCCCTTCGATTCTCAGCAGCGACTTGAAGATCGAAGGCGACGTCGTCAGCCACGGCGATCTGCACGTCAACGGCTCCATCAAGGGCGATGTCGTGGCGCACCGGCTCACACTGGGCGAAGGCGGCACCATCACCGGCGCAGTCGAAGTTGACGTCGCCGTGATCGCCGGAAACCTCGCCGGGCAGATCACCGCAACCTCGGTGACGCTGACCAGCACCGCGCGCGTCGTCGCCGACATCACCCATGTGTCGCTGCTGATCGAGGAAGGTGCGGTGTTCGAGGGCTTCAGCCGGCGCGTCGACACCATCGGGGCGGTGACCGACGACACCGTGCGCGCGCAGCCGCGCCTCACCGCGCCGCTCCAGGCCGAGCCGCAGTCGGCCTAGCTCTCGCTTTCCGCCGCGCTGCCCGCGCTCAGCGGGCGAGCGCCCGCGCGAAGGTCGCGGGGTCGACGTTGCCGCCCGAGGCGATCACCGCCACATTCCGCCGCTTGACGTCGATCTTGCCGCTGAGCGCGGCGGCGAGCGCCGCCGCGCCGCCCGGCTCGACCACCAGCTTGAGCTCGCCGAACGCCGTCGCCATGGCGGCGAACACCTCGTCGTCGCTGACGGCGAAGCCACCGGCCAGCAGGCGGCGGTTGATGGGGAACGTCAGCTCGCCCGGCATCGCCACCAGCAGCGCGTCGCAGATCGAGCGGGCCCCCGGATCGTTTGCGACGCGCTCGCCGGCGGCGAGCGAGCGGCGCGTGTCGTCGAATCCTTCGGGCTCGGCGGCGTAGACGGCGACCCCCGGGCATTCGGCGGCGAGCGCCAGCGCAGAGCCCGCCGCGAGCCCGCCGCCGCTGCAGGGGATGATGACGGCGTCGAGCCGCGCGCCGAGCGCCCTGGCCTGCGCGGCGATCTCCAGACCGGCGGTGCCCTGGCCGGCGATGACGCGCGGATCGTCGAAGGGCGCCACGAGCACCGCGTCGCGCTCGGCGGCGATGCGCCGGCCGATCTCCTCGCGGCTCTCGCGGTAGCGGTCGTAGAGCACCACCTCGGCGCCGTAGCCGCTTGTGTTCGCGACTTTGATCGCCGGCGCGTCGGCCGGCATGACGATCACGGCGGGCATGCCGAGGAGCTGCGCCGCCGCCGCCACGCCCTGCGCATGATTGCCGGACGAATAGGCGACGACACCGCCGCGGCGTTGCGCCGCATCCAATTGTGCGAGCGTGTTGTAGGCGCCGCGGAACTTGAACGAGCCGGTGCGCTGCAAGGTCTCCGCCTTGACCAGCAGGCGCCCGCCCAGCCGCGCATTGAGGAGCGGCGATTCGAGCAGCGGCGTCAGGACGGCGCGGCCGTCGAGCCGGCGCGAAGCGGCGCGGATGTCGTCGATGCTCGGATCAGAAGCGGCGGATGAATGCATCGATGGCGGCGGCGGCTTCGGGTTCGTTGAGCGTGGGGACGTGGCCGGAATTGGGCACGGTAACACGCTCGAGATCAGGTTTGACAAGCGCCATGCGCGCGAAGGTCTCGGGCGAGAGCACGTCCGAGAGCGCGCCGCGCAGCACCAGCGTCGGGATCCGGCGCAGCGCGCCGAACAACGGCCAGAGATCGGGCGCGCTGCTGCTCTGCGCCAGCAGCGGCTTTGCCAGCTTGACGTCCCAATCGAAATGCAGGAGGCCGTCGGCGCCCGCGCGGTACGTCGCCTGCGCCATCTTGAGCCAGCCCTCGTCGGTCCGGATCGACAGCGTCGGCAGGAGCTGGCGCAGATAGCGTATCGCGCTCGGCCAGTCCGGCTGCGGCTGGTCGGTGCCGATATAGCCCATGATGCGGGCGATGCCGCCGGCGATCACGTCGGGGCCGATATCGTTGAGCACCGCGGCGGCCAGTGTCGTCGGCTTGAGCACGGCAAGCGCCATGGTCAGCACGCCGCCCAGCGAGGTGCCGACGACCACCGCGCGGTGAACATCGTTGGCGGCGATGAGGTGCGCGATGTCGCTCACATAGATGAGCGGATCGTAGTTGCGCCAGTCGCTGTCGTAAGCCGAGCGCCCGCGGCCGCGGTAGTCGAGGCAGAGGATGCGGCGCTCGCCGGCATGCCGGTCGGCCAAATCGGCGAAATCGGCGCTGTTGCGGGTGAGGCCGGTGAGGCAGACCAGCGGCAGGCGCGGCGACAGCGGATCGCCGTAGTCGCGGTAGTACAGCGAGAGCCCGTCCTGGGCCGCGAGCCGCCTCGCGCGAAAGGGCGCCATCGCTCAGATGCCGAGCAGGGCAGGAAGCCGGTCGAGCCCGGACAGCTCGGCCGCCGGCTCGCCCGGGAGCCGCTCGCGCGGCGCGCCGGCACGGTTCGCCCACACCGCCTTGAAGCCGAATTGCGCCGCGCCGGCCGCATCCCAGCCGTTGGACGAGACGAAGCAGATGTGCTCGGCGGCGACGCCTAGGCGGCGCACGGCCAGCTCGTAGACGCGCGGATGCGGCTTGTAGATGCCGGCCTCCTCGATCGAGAGGACATGGTCGAGGAGGGCCGACTCGACGGCCGCGCTCAGCATGCGCGGCGAGCCGTTGGACAGGATCGCCGCCGGCCGCCGGGCGCGCTTGAGCGCGTCGAGCACGGTCACCGCATCGGGATAGGCCTGGATATGCAAGAAGGCGTCCATCAGGCGCGCGCGCAACGCCGCATCGGCGATGCCAAGCACGGCGAGGGCGTAGTCGAGCGACTCGCCGGTCACTTGCCAGAAATCGGCGTGCGCGCCCATGAGGCTGCGCAGCCAGCTGTATTCGAGCTGCCGCGTGCGCCACAGCGCGCCGAGCGCCTCGGCCTTGTCGCCGAGCGCGTCGGCGCAGCGGCGGGCAGCCGAGGTGAGATCGAACAGCGTGCCGTAAGCATCGAAGACGCAGGCGCGAGTGGCGGCAAGGGAGCGATCGGGCATGGCGGTTCTCCTGGCTGCGAAGTAGGAGATACCCGCCCGCCGGTCAGCGTTTCAAGTCGCTTGCCAAGGAGGAACCGAGGCTCTGGTCGCCCATGCGCAGCCGGTAGAGCTGCAGGTTTTCCAGCACGCGCTGCACGTAATTTCGGGTCTCGCCGATCGGGATCGATTCGATCCAGTCGATGACATCGACATCCTTGGAGCGCGGGTCGCCGTAATCGCGAATCCACTGGCGCACCCGGCTGGGCCCGGCATTGTAGGCGGCGATGGCGAGCACGTAGGAGCCGGAAAAGTCGCCGAGCAGCCCGTCGAGATAGGCCCGCCCGATGGTGACGTTGTAGTGCCGGTCGGTGGTCAGCCGATGCTTGTCGAAGTGCAGGCGCAGAGTGTGCGCGACGCGCCTGGCGGTCGCCGGCATGACCTGCATCAGGCCGAGCGCGCCGGCCGAGCTCACGGCCCCGCGATCGAAGGCGCTCTCCTGGCGCGTCATCGCCAGCACCAGCGGGTGCTCGACGCTGCCGCCCGGCGGCAGCTCGGAGAGCGGGTAGCCCTCGGCGAGCAGGACGACGCCGGCATAGCTCGCCTTCTTGGCGACAGTGATTGCGAGGTCGGGACGATCGACCTGCAGCGCGAGATGCGCGACCAGCGCATGCTCGCCCGGCGACTTCGCGAGCTCGCTCAGGCGCAGCATGAAGGGCCGCATGTACTCCGTCGCATCGATCTCCGAGAGCTGGCGCAGCACCCGCACGAGCTCCTGCTTGTCGAAGGCCTCGGACTCGGCGGCGCTGGGTGTCGGCTCGTCGAGCGCGCGCTCGAGCTTGGGCTCGCCCAAGGCGGTGGCGGCGAGCTGGCCGTAATAGGTGGTGAGGTGCTCGGCCGCGGTGCGATACCAGGTGGCGGCGAGCTGGTCATAGCCCATGGCGTCGGCGGCGCGACCCGCCCAATAGGAGGCGCGGGCGACGCTGACCGGCAGCTTCACCACCTCGTAGAGGCCGACGAAATGGTTGTAGGCGCGGTCGGGCTCGTGGATGAAGCGCAGCGCCACCCAGCCGGCGAGGAATTCGAGCTCGGCATAGACCGGCCCGCTGCTCAGCCCATGCCGCGCCGCGAGGCGATAGGCGAGCTGCACGTCGCCGGTCGCCAGCGCGTAGCGGCCGAGGCTCTGGCGCTCGGCGGCCCAGGCGATCGGCCGGACCAGATCTTCCGGCGCATGGTCGAGGATGGCGACGGCCTCGTCCGAATGTCCCTTGCGGTTGCGCCAGCGCATCCGCTCGTAAAGCAGGCCGGGATTGTTCTGCAGCGATGCCGGCACCGCCGCCAGCGCCTTTTCCATGCCGCGCGAGAGATGCGCGAGCTTGAGCCGCGCCTCGGCCAGCGCGCGGTAGTCGGCACTCACATAGGGCCCCATCCGCCGCGCGGCGTCGCTGCGGCCGTCCCACAGCAGCCGGTCGAGCCGCGCGACATGGTCCTCCTCGCGCAGCACGCCGTGATAGCGCTGCAGCAGCGTCTTCTCCTCGAAGACGGTGAGGTCGCTGTTGATCCACACGTCGCGGATGCGCGCCTTGCCCTCATCCTCGCGGCCGGCATTGATCCAGATCTGCGCCTGCCTCAGCTTGCCCGCGGCGGTCACCGGCGGGAAGCGGTCGTACCAATCGGAAACCTTCTTGTCGGGGACGCCGACGGTCGCTTCGTCGGCGTGCTGGCGCAGCACGAGGCTGCTCGGCCAGTCCGGATTGGCGGCGATGAACTCGCTGATCTCGGCGAAGGTGGCGCCGCTGCCGTCGCGCGACAGGTTGAGCCACCACAGCACCTTGGCGAGAAGGCCGTCCTGCGCCTTGTCGGCGCGCAGCCCGGCGGTCGCCCAGTCGCCCGCACGCGCCGCCTGGAAGGCCTCGCGGTAGGCCTGACGGTCGTTGCCGCTCAGCTCCGCCTGCGCCGGCGGCGCGAGCACAGGGAGGAAGGGCAGCAGGACTAACAGAAAACGTGCTAACTGCCTCACCGGCCTCAACTCCCATGCACCGGAACGTCCCGTGCGAAAACCCTGTGGTTATTGTAACGGCATACCGGCGGCAGACAAGCGATGCCGCATCGGCAAATCCTCCTCGGAAGCCGTCAAGTTTCGGTAAATCCCGCCGAACTCTCCTGCCTGCGTGTTGCTGCCGCTCCCCCAAAAGAGCTATCGTCGCCTGGTCTTCAGCCGGAGGGACGTCCCAATGCTCCAGGGCTCGATCGTCGCCCTCATCACCCCGTTCCGCAACGGAGCGGTCGACGAGAAGGGCTTCCAGGACTTCGTCGACTGGCAGATCGGGCAGGGGACGCATGGGCTCGTGCCCTGCGGCACCACCGGCGAATCGCCGACCTTGAGCCATGCCGAGCACAAGCGGGTGGTGGAGCTCTGCGTCGAGGCGGCGAAGAAGCGGGTCCCGGTCGTGGCCGGCACCGGGTCGAACTCGACCGAGGAGGCGATCGATTTCACCCGCCACGCCAAGAAGGCAGGCGCCGACGCGGCCCTCGTGGTCTGCCCCTATTACAACCGGCCGACCCAGGAAGGGCTCTATCAGCATTTCAAGGCGATCCACGACGCGGCCGAACTGCCGATCATCATCTACAACATCCCGATCCGCACCGCCGTCGACATGAGCGTCGCCACCATGGCGCGGCTCGCGCAACTCCCCAACATCGTCGGCGTCAAGGACGCGACCAACGATCTCGGCCGGCCGCTGCGCACGCGCCAGGCGATCGGCGCCGATTTCTGCATGCTGTCTGGCGAAGACGTGACGGCGCTCGCCTTCAATGCACAAGGCGGAGTCGGCTGCATCTCCGTCACCGCCAATGTGGCACCGCGCGCCTGCGCCGACATGCAGGAGGCGTGGCTCAGGGGCGACACCGGGCGAGCGGTGAAGATCAATGACCGGCTCGCGGCGCTGCACGACGCGCTGTTCGTCGAAACCAGCCCGGCGCCGGTGAAATACGCGGTGTCGCTGCTCGGCAAGGCGACGCCGGACGTGCGCCGTCCGCTGGTTGCCGCGAGCCCCGAGGCCCAGGGCAAGGTGCAGCAGGCGATGCGCTCCGCGGGCCTGCTCAATTAATACAGGACCCTGATGGCTAATACAGGACCCTGATGGCGCTGCGCGGGACCGAGCGTTTCGTCGCCCAGAACCGGCGAGCGCGCCACGACTACCACATCGAGGAGAGCATCGAAGCGGGGATGCAACTCGCGGGCACCGAGGTCAAGGTGCTGCGCCAGGGCCTCGCCAGCATCAACGAGGCCTACGCCACTGAGCGCGAGGGCGACATCTACCTCGTCAACGCGCATTTCCCCGAATATCCCTCGGCGCGCTTCAATCACGAGCCGCGCCGGCTGCGCAAGCTCTTGCTGCGCCGCCGCGAGATCAACCGCCTGATGGGCGCCATCAAGCGCGACGGCATCACGCTGGTGCCGCTGGCGATCTATTTCAACGCGCGCGGCCGCGCCAAGCTCGAGCTCGGCCTCGCCAAGGGCAAGCGCAAGGCCGACAAGCGCGAAGCCGAGAAGCAGCGCGACTGGCAGCGCGACAAGGCGCGCATCATGCGCGAGCGCAACGCCTGAGACGCCAAGCCGGCCTGCTTACGCCGCCTGCCCCCGCTCGTCGAGCCGGCGGCGCAGCTCGGCCAAGACCGCCTCGAACATCGTCGGCGTGAGCCGGCCGGTGTTGGTGTTGTAGCGCGAGCAGTGATAGCTGTCGGCGAGCAGCAGGCCGCCCGGCAGGACGTGGACGGCGCCATGCGCGAACCGGTAGGCGGAACGCCGCTGCCCGAGCGCCGCCAGCGCCGCCTGGTGCGCGATCGCGCCGAGCGCCAGCACGGCCGCCAGACGCGGCAGCATCGTCAGCTCGGCGGCGAGAAAGCGGTTGCATGTCGCGATCTCCGCCGGCTCCGGCTTGTTCTCGGGCGGCACGCAACGCACCGCGTTGGTGATGCGGCAGTCGACGAGGACGAGTCCGTCATCGGCGCGCTCGCCGTAGGGCCCGCGGGCGAAGCCGAATTTCCGCAACGTGCCGTAAAGCAAGATGCCGGCGTAATCGCCGGTGAAGGGTCGCCCGGTGCGGTTGGCGCCGCGCAGGCCGGGCGCCAGGCCGACCACGAGGAGGCGCCCGTCCTCGCCGCCGAAGGACGGGACGGGCGCATTGTGCCAATCGGGGAATTGGGTGCGCTGCAGGCGGCGGAAGCGAGCGAGGCGCGGGCAGAGCGGACAGTCGTGCGGCGGGCCGGCACCGCCGGCGGGCGCGGTCACGGGCTGGCGTAGCCCGCCGGGGTCTGGCGTTGGCTGTCGTCGCGATGATGGACGCGCATGATGCTCGGCGCCAGCTCCTGCAGCTCGAGGAACATATCGGCCTGCCGGCGCAGCTCGTCGGCCACCATCGGCGGCGTGGAGCGGACGGTCGAGACCACGGTGACGCGGACCCCCTTGCGCTGCACCGCCTCGACCAGGCGGCGGAAATCGCCGTCGCCCGAGAACAGCACGATGTGATCGAGATGCGGCGCCATCTCCATGACGTCGATGGCGAGCTCGATATCCATGTTGCCCTTGATCTTGCGACGGCCGGTCGCGTCCGTGTACTCCTTGGTGGGCTTGGTCACCATGGTGTAGCCGTTGTAGTCGAGCCAATCGACCAGCGGCCGCAGCGGCGAGTACTCCTGGTCCTCGATCAATGCCGTATAGTAGAAGGCGCGGATGAGGCGTCCCTTGGAACCGAAGACATCGAGCAGGCGCTTGTAGTCTATGTCGAACTGCAGCGCGCGCGCCGCGGCGTAGAGATTGGCACCGTCGATGAACAAGGCGATTTTCTCTTGTGGATAAAATATCATCGCGCAGGCTCCATGGTCGCGCGTGACGGACGCAGCACCGGCTTCGTCGCTGCATATGTCGGCAAGCCGGCGATGCCGTCAAGCGAAGCCGCTGTCTCATGATCTTGCTCGGGCTCGGCGCCAATTTGCCAAGCGCATCACACGGGCCGCCGGAAGCGACGCTTGCTGCGGCGCTCGAGGCGCTCGCTGCGGAGGGCGTCGCGGTCGATCGGCTGTCGCCGTGGTATCGCTCCGCGCCGGTGCCGGCGGGCGACCAGCCTTGGTACGTCAATGGCGTTGCCGCCGTGACGACGCGGCTCGCGCCGGCCGCGTTGCTGGAGCTACTGCACCGGGTGGAGCGGCGCTTCGGGCGCGTGCGCCGCGACCGCAATGAGCCGCGGGTGCTCGATCTCGACCTGCTCGATTACGACGGGCTGGTGCAGCGAAGCGGGGCGGCGGTGTTGCCGCATCCGCGCCTCCACGAGCGCGCTTTTGTTCTGCTGCCGCTGCGCGACGTGGCGCCGCAATGGCGCCATCCGGTCCTGGGCCGAACTGTGGACGAGCTGGTGGCGGCGCTGCCGCCGGGGCAGCAGGTCGAGCGCACGCGTGGGTAGCGCGGCGGCGGAATAGCGGGCATTATGCCGGCGTTGTTGGAGCGTCGCTCAACCTGAAAGGAAGAAGCCAAATGCTGGCAAGATCATCCACAATCGCGTTGGCAGCCACCATTGCCCTGGGGCTATCCGCCGCCACTTTCGCGCCTCCGGCCATGGCGGCAGATACCACGACCAAGCCGCCGACTTCGGCTGACACAGGCATGAAGAAGTCCAGCAAGAGCTGCGCCAAGCTCGACAAGACGACCCAGGCCTACAAGGACTGCAAGGCGAAGCAGGCGGCTGCCAAGAAGGCCAAAGACAACAAGACCAAGATGTAAGGGCCGGCTGCCGCGTTTTTGCCGGGTAGCATGGGCGCAGCGCGGGGCGGCAATGTCGACTGCCGGACCCGCGCCGCGCTGTAAGCCAATCCTGTCAGATGGCGTCTGGATGCTTTGTGGCGAGCGGGCAGTGAATTATTAACCTTCGACCCGCTCCCATACTCCCGCCATGTTGCGGTGCGGGCGCAGGGTCCATATATTCGAAGGAGTCGGTTTCGGCTCGGGAGAGGCACAGGTATGGCTCGCGTAACCGTTGAAGATTGCGTCATCAAGGTACCCAACCGCTTCGAGCTTGTGCTCCTGGCGGCGCAGCGCGCTCGGGACGTCGCGGCGGGGGCGCAGATCACCCTTGATCGGGACAACGACAAGAACCCGGTGGTGGCGCTGCGCGAGATCGCCGACGAGACGATCGGGCTCGACAACCTCCAGAACGCGCTCATCAAGGGCATGCAGAAGCATGTCGAGATCGACGAGCCCGAGGAGGACCAGGAGATCGAGATCGGCGCCCAGCAATGGCCGACCGACCTGGCGCCGGCCGCCGGCACCGAGGACGAGGAAGGCAGTCTCGAGGAAGAGCTCAACGAGGACGTGCTGTTCGTCGCCGATGACGACGCCGTCGGCCTCACCGACGATGTAAACCCGGATCTCGCCGAGGGCGCGACACCGATCCGGGCCCCCAAGCGGTAGGATTGATGCCGGGCGGGGCCACGCTCTCTCGGCCGCGCCGCCCGGACCGTGTTGCGCGTCGGCCGGCCGCGCCGCGGCGGCGTGGCGCCCTGGCGCGCCGGGGCGACCCGTCATGATGCGCCAATTCGAGCTGGTCGAGCGCGTCAAGGGCTACGATCCCTCGGCCGACGAGGATGCGCTCAACCGCGCCTATGTCTTCTCGATGAAGGCGCATGGCGCGCAGCGGCGCGCCTCGGGCGATCCCTATTTCTCGCATCCCGTCGAGGTCGCGGGCATCCTCGCCGGGATGAAGCTCGATGCCGCCTCGATCATCACCGGGCTGCTGCACGACACGGTCGAGGACACGGTGGCGACGCTCGAGGACATCGAGCGCCTGTTCGGTCCCGACATCGCCAAGCTCGTCGACGGGGTCACCAAGCTCTCCCGCCTCGAGCTGCAATCCGACCAGACCAAGCAGGCGGAGAATTTCCGGAAGCTCGTGCTCGCCATGTCCGAGGACATCCGCGTCCTCCTGGTGAAGCTCGCCGATCGCCTCCACAACATGCGGACGCTTCGCTTCATCCGCGATGAGGAGAAGCGCCGGCGCATCGCGCGCGAGACGATGGAGATCTATGCGCCGCTCGCCGAGCGCATCGGCATGCACGAGATGAAGGACGAGCTGGAGGATCTGGCCTTCTCCGAGCTCTATCCCGATGCGCGGCAAAGCATCATAGCGCGGCTGGCGTTCCTGCGCGCCAAGGGCGGCGATCTCGTCGAGCGCATCATGGACGAGCTCAACGAGACGCTGGGCAATGGCGGACTTCAGGCCGCCGTGTCCGGTCGCGAGAAGACCGCCTATTCGGTATGGCGCAAGATGCAGAACAAGAATGTCGGCTTCGAGCAGCTCTCGGACATCATGGCGTTTCGCGTCGTGGTGGACACGGTCGAGCAATGCTACCAGGCGCTCGGCATCATCCACAGCCACTATCCCGTGGTGCCCGGCCGCTTCAAGGACTACATCTCGACGCCCAAGCCGAACAATTACAGCTCGCTTCATACCGGCGTCATCGGCCCGCAGCGGCAGCGCATCGAGATGCAGATCCGCACGCGCGAGATGCACGAGGTGGCCGAGCTCGGGGTGGCCGCGCACTGGGTCTACAAGCAGGGCGCGCCACGCACCGAGGGAAGGCAGTATCGCTGGCTGCGCGAGCTGCTCGACATTCTCGATCATGCCTCCGATCCCCAGGAATTCCTCGAGCACACCAAGCTCGAGATGTTCCAGGACCAGGTGTTCTGCTTCACGCCCAAGGGCGATCTGATCGCGCTGCCGCGCGGCGCGACGCCGGTCGACTTCGCCTATGCCGTCCATTCGGCGATCGGCGACACCTGCGTCGGCGCCAAGATCAACGGCCGGCTCGCGCCGCTGCGCACGCCGCTGGCCAACGGCGATCAGGTCGACATCATCACCTCGAAGGCGCAGACGCCGTCGCCGACCTGGGAGCGCTTCGTCGTCACCGGCAAGGCACGCGCCCGCATCCGCCGCTTCATCCGCACGCAGCAGCGCCAGCAATATCTCGATCTCGGCAAGGCCATCCTGCAGAAGGCGTTCCGCCATGACGGGCACGAGTTCCAGGAAAAGGCGCTGGGCCCGGTGCTGAAGGCGTTCAACAGCGCCACGGTCGAAGATCTCTATGTGGCGGTGGGCGAGGGGCTCGCCACCGGCCGCGAGGTGGTGCATGCGCTCTATCCGCCCAAGGCTGACGCCAAGCCCGCCAAGGTCATCACGTTGGCCACCGCGCGCGGCAAGAAGGCGGCCGAGAACGCCGTGCCGATCCGCGGCCTCATCCCGGGCATGGCGCTGCACTTCGCCGGCTGCTGCCATCCGCTGCCGGGCGACCGCATCGTCGGCATCGTCACCACCGGCAAGGGCGTCACCATTCACACCATCGATTGCGACGCGCTCGCCAATTTCGCGGACACGCCGGAGCGCTGGCTCGACGTCGCCTGGACCAGCAAGGGCGACGACGCCGGACATGTCGGCCGCATCAACGTCACCCTCGGCAACGAGCCGGGCAGCCTCGGCAGCCTGACGACGGTCATCGGCAAGCACCACGGCAACATCACCAATCTCAAGATCACCAACCGCTCGGCTGATTTCTTCGAGATCCTTGTCGATATCGAGGTGACGGACGTGCGCCATCTCACCAACATCATCGCTGCGCTGCGCGCGACGCCGGTGATCAACTCGGTCGAGCGCGCGCGCGGCTGACCCCATGACAATCGCCAAGCGCCCGCTTCACCTCGGGGTCAACATCGACCACGTCGCCACCATTCGCAATGCGCGGGGCGGGCGGCATCCCGATCCCGTGCGCGCGGCGCGGCTCGCGGCGCAGGCGGGCGCCGACGGGATCACCGCGCATCTGCGCGAGGACCGCCGCCACATCTCCGACGACGACATCAGCCGCCTGTCGCGCGAGATCGATCTCCCGCTCAATTTCGAGATGGCGGCCACCGACGAGATGGTGGCGATCGCGCTGAGGCACAAGCCGCACGCCGCCTGCCTGGTGCCCGAGAAGCGCAACGAGGTGACCACCGAAGGTGGCCTCGATGTGGCGGGAGGCGAGAAGCATCTGGCGCCCGTCATTCGCCGGCTCGTCGCGGGCGGCATCCGCGTCTCGCTCTTCATCGACCCCGAGGAGCGCCAGCTCGACATGGCGAAGCGGCTTGGCGCGCCCGTGGTCGAGCTGCATACCGGCGCTTATTGCGACGCGTCGGGCGGCGCGCGCGAGCGGGAGCTGCAGCGGATCGTCGCCGCTGCGGCCCATGCCGAGGCGATCGGCCTCGAATGCCATGCCGGGCACGGGCTCAGCTACGATTCGGTAGGCCCCGTCGCCGCCATTCCCACCATCGTCGAGCTCAATATCGGCCATTTCCTCGTCGGCGAGGCGATCTTCGACGGGCTCGACAGCGCCATCAAGCGCATGCGCGCCGCGATGGATCAGGGTCGCGCCGCCGCGCAAGGCCAGCGCAGCGCGTAAGCGAGCCATGATCCTCGGCATCGGCAGCGACCTCATCGATATCGGCCGCATCGCGCGCACCATCGAGCGCTTCGGCGACCGCTTCCTCGACCGGGTGTTCACGCCCATGGAGCGCGAGCGCTCCGACCGCCGCGCCAACCGCATCGCCAGCTATGCCAAGCGCTACGCAGCGAAGGAGGCTTGCGCGAAGGCGCTCGGCACCGGCTTTCGCCGCGGCGTCTATTGGCGCGACCTCGGCGTCGTCAATCTGGCCTCGGGCCGGCCGACCTTGGTCTTGACCGGCGGCGCGCTTGCCCAGCTCCAGGCCATCACGCCGCGCGGCATGAGCGCGCGGATCGACCTGACGCTCACCGACGAGCCGCCGCTCGCCCAGGCGCTCGTCGTCATCACCGCCGTGCCCGGCTGAACCGAGCGCGGCTATAGCCGTGCTTGACTTCCCCGCGGCGGCTTCGCTTAATCGTCGCCAGTCGCAGCCTTTCCCAGTCCCGTAAAATACGGCAATTCAACGCGTTATCGGGCGCTCTTAATGAGAAGCAGAACATCCGGCGGCATCGCCGAGACGGCCAAGACGCTCGTCTATGCGATCGTCATCGCCTTGTTTATCCGCACGTTTTTCTACGAGCCGTTCAATATCCCGTCCGCGTCGATGGTGCCGACGCTGCTCGTCGGCGACTACCTGTTCGTGTCGAAATTCTCTTACGGCTACAGCCGCTATTCGCTGCCCTTCGGCCTCCCGCTCATCCCCGGACGACTCTTCTTCACACCGCCCAAGCGCGGCGACGTGGTCGTGTTCAAGCTGCCGGCCAATCCGTCGATCGACTACATCAAGCGCGTGATCGGCCTCCCCGGCGACCGCATCCAGATGAAGAGCGGCATTCTCAACATCAATGATGCGCCGGTGACGCGCGAGCCGAGCGAGAACTGCGACGTCCCGCCGGAAGAGGCGCGCGGCGCGGTCTATCAGCGCTACTGGGAGACCCTGCCCGGCGGGGTCCGCCACTGCATCCTCGAGATGAGCGACAACGCCTCGCTCGACAACACGGGTGTGTTCGTCGTGCCGCCCGACCATTATTTCATGATGGGCGACAACCGCGACAACTCGGCCGACAGCCGCGACCCCAACAGCGGCGTCGGCTACGTCCCGGCGATCAATCTGGTCGGCCGCGCCGAGTTCATCTTCTTCTCCACCAACGGCTACGCGCATTGGTGGGAGCCCTGGTACTGGCCGTTCACCATACGCTACGATCGGCTGTTCAGGGCGATCCATTGACCATGAAGGATTCGGCCGCCGCGCTGGCACCGCTGACCGAGGTGTTCGGGCACGAATTCGCGCATCCCGAGCTCTTGGCCGAGGCGCTCACCCACCCGAGCGCTCGCACCCGCCGCGGCGCCCGGCGCGGCTACGAGCGGCTCGAGTTCCTGGGCGACCGCGTGCTCGGGCTGATCATCGCCGAGCTGCTGTGGCGGCGCTTTCCCGAGGAGGCGGAAGGAGCGCTGACGCGCCGCCATACCGGCCTCGTGCGCACGGAGACCCTGACCGAGGTGGCCAGGAAGATCGGGCTCGGCGACCATATCATCGTCTCCGCCGGCGAGGAGGTGGCCGGGGCCCGCGCCAATCCGAGCGTGCTCGCCGATGTCTGCGAAGCGGTGATCGCCGCGCTCTATCTCGATGGCGGGCTGCCCGCCGCCGCGCGCTTCGTCGAGCGCTGGTGGGGGCCCAGGCTCGCCAAGCTCGGCGCGCCGCCGCGCGATCCCAAGACCGCGCTGCAGGAATGGGCGCAGGCGCGCGGCCGGGCGCTGCCGGTCTACAGCACGGTCGCCACAGCCGGCCCGGCGCACCGCCGCACCTTCACCATCACCGTGACCGTCGCGGGCCTGGCGCCGGCGACAGCGAGCGGCTCGTCGAAGCGCGCAGCGGAGGCGGCGGCCGCCGCGGCAGCGCTCGCCGCGGTCGACGCCGAGCCGTGAGCGCACCGGCCGCACCACGCTGCGGCTATGTTGCGCTGGTCGGCGCGCCCAATGCCGGCAAGTCGACGCTGCTCAATCAGCTCATCGGCGCCAAGGTCTCGATCGTCTCGCCCAAGGTGCAGACTACGCGCTCGCGCGTCCTCGGCATCGTCGTCGAGGGCGCGGCGCAGCTCGTCTTCATCGACACGCCCGGCATCTTCGCGCCCAAGCGCCGCCTCGAGCGCGCCATGGTGGCGGCGGCCTGGGCCGGCACCGAGGATGCCGATGTCGTGGTCGTGCTCGCCGATGCGTCGCGCGGTACCGATGGCGATACAGAGCGCATCGTCGACGGCCTCAAATCGGCCGGGCGGCGCGCCGTGCTCGCCCTCAACAAGATCGATCTCGTGCCGCCGCCACAGCTGCTGCCGCTGGCGGAGCGATTGACGAAGGCGGGCATCTTCGACGCGGTGTTCATGATCTCGGGCCTCACCGGCGACGGCGTCGGCGATCTGCGCCGCCACCTCGCCGCGGCGGTGCCGCAGGGCCCGTGGCTCTATCCGGAGGATCAGCTCACCGATCTGCCGCAGCGCCTGCTCGCCGCCGAGACGACACGCGAGCAGATCTTTCTCCAGCTCCACCAGGAGCTGCCTTACGCGACGATGGTGGAAAGCGACACGTGGGAGGAGCGCGACGACGGCAGCGTCGGCATCGCGCAGACCATCCATGTGCAGCGCGACAGCCAGAAGGCGATCGTCCTGGGCAAAGGCGGCAGGCAGATCAAGGAGATCGGCGCACGGGCACGCGCCGAGCTCGAGCGGCTGCTCGGACGGCGCGTGCATCTGTTCCTGTTCGTCCGCGTCAGCGGCGACTGGACCGAGGATCGCGAGCGCTACCAGGCGATGGGCCTGGAATTCGAGAGCTGAGCGATGGAGTGGAGCGAGGAGGCGATCGTGCTGGCGGCGCGCCGCCACGGCGAGAGCGCGCTCATCGTCCAGCTGCTGACGCGCGGCCACGGCCGCCACGCCGGGCTGGTGCGCGGCGGGCAGGGACCCAAGTCGCGCACCATCTATCAGATCGGCAATCGCCTTGTCGTGACGTGGAAGGCGCGGCTCGCCGAGCATCTCGGCGGCATTGCCGGCGAGCTGCTGCGCGGCCATGCGGCGCGCTTCATCGACGACCCGGCGCGGCTCGCCTGCCTCGCCGCCGCTGCGGCGATGGGCGAGGCCACGCTCCCCGAGCGCGAGCCGCATCCGCGCGCCTATGAGGGTCTGTTAGCGGTGCTCGGGGCGCTCGATGCCGATTCGGGCTGGGCGACCGGCTATGTCGAATGGGAAGCGGCGCTGCTCGCCGAGCTCGGATTCGGGCTCGACCTCGCGCGTTGCGCCGCCAGCGGAGAGACGGCGGACCTCATTTATGTCTCACCCAAATCCGGGCAGGCCGTGTCATCAAAGGCTGGCGAGCCCTATCGCGACCGCTTGCTGCCGCTGCCGGGTTTCCTCGTCTCCGGCAGCAACGCCGCGCCGACACCGCAGGAGGTGCTCGATGGCCTCGCGCTCACCGCCTTCTTCCTCGACCGCCGCGTCTTTGCGCCGCATGGCCGGAAACTGCCGGCCGCGCGTTCCCGTTTCGTTGACGTGCTGCAGCGGATCGCTACATTATCCCGCGGCGCGGCTCCCTAGGCGCCGCACCGAGCGCCGCTTCACTTTGATCGGATACTCATGAGCAAGACTGCCACGGCCGGCGAGATCCGCGACGTGGATTTCGCCGCAGCGCTGGGCGAGCGCTATCTCTCCTACGCGCTCTCGACCATCACCGCGCGCTCGCT
>Ga0209647_1001272_pt1 | contig 21811 bp, 18 predicted proteins | sample GraSoi_2013_60cm_FD_185827 | JGI IMG/M metagenome (GOLD analysis project Ga0209647, IMG submission 185827) | Grasslands soil microbial communities from the Angelo Coastal Reserve, California, USA - Sample 9_17_2013_60cm (SPAdes) (version 2) | ecosystem: Environmental > Terrestrial > Soil >... | reverse complement strand
CGCGAACCAGGCGACACGCAGCGTCGTGCCGGCGAGCCAAATCATGGTGGGCCTCCAATGCGGCGGCTCGGACGGCTACTCCGGCATCACGGCAAACCCGGCGCTCGGCGCGGCCGTCGACCTGCTGGTGAAGCACGGCGGCTCGGCCATTCTTTCCGAGACGCCGGAGATCTACGGCGCCGAGCACCTCCTCACCACGCGCGCTTGCAGCCGGGCGGTGGGCGAGAAGATCGTCGAGCGCATCCACTGGTGGGAGGAGTACACCGCGCGCAACCACGGCGAGATGAACAACAACCCGTCGCCGGGGAACAAGGCCGGCGGCCTCACCACCATCCTCGAGAAGTCGCTGGGCGCGGTGGCCAAGGGTGGCACGACCGGGCTCATGGGCGTCTTCGAGTATGCCGAGCCCGTGACCGCGAAGGGCTTCGTGTTCATGGACACGCCGGGCTACGACCCGGTCTCGGCGACGGGACAAGTCGCCGGCGGCGCGAACATGATCTGCTTCACCACCGGGCGCGGCTCGGTGTACGGCTGCAAGCCTTCGCCCTCGCTCAAGCTCGCCACCAACACGTCGATGTACGAGCGCATGGAGGACGACATGGATATCAACTGCGGTCAGATCCTCGACGGGTCGATGGGCGTGCAGGAGGCCGGCGAGAAGATCTTCAGGCTGATCCTGGCGACCGCGTCGGGAGAGCCCAGCAAGAGCGAGAAGCACGGCTTCGGCGCGGACGAGTTCGTGCCGTGGCAACTGGGCGCGGTGATGTGAGATTTTCTCCCTCTCCCTTGGGAGAGGGCCGGGGAGAGGGTAACCACAGATGAACACAGATGAACACAGATGGAGGAGCGATGAATAAGTTGAGGCTTGTGCTGGGAGTCGTTGCATTGGCGGTCGCGGCGTCCGCAGGGGAGCGAGCCGTATCACACGGCGGCGGTGTGGGCCGCGGGGGAGATCAAGAAGCGCACCAACGGGCGCTACGACGTCGAGGTGTTCCCGGCCTCGAGCCTGGGCAAGGAAACCGACATCAACCAGGGCCTCACGCTCGGCACCGTCGACATCATCTACACCGGGCAGCTCTTCGCCGGTCGCACCTACGGGCCGCTCTCGATCGGCGGCGCGCCCTTCATGTTCCGTGACTTCGATCACTGGAAGAAGTACTCCACCAGCCCGCTGTTCGCGCAGCTGTGCGAGGGGTACCGCGACAAGAGCGGCGGCAACAAGGTCGCCGCGATCACCTACTACGGCGAGCGTCACGTCACCTCCAACAAGGCGATCAACAGGCCCGAGGACATGAAGGGGCTCAAGATCCGCGTGCCCGACGCGCCGCTCTACACGATGTTCCCGCGCGCAGTGGGGGCGAATCCGACGCCGATCGCCTTCGCCGAGGTCTACCTCGCGCTGCAGAACGGCACGGTCGACGCGCAGGAGAATCCGCTGCCGACGATCGACGCTAAGAAGTTCTACGAGGTGCAGAAGTACATCGTGCTCACCGGGCACATCACCGACGCGCTACTGACTATCATCGGTGGCCCTACTTGGAGCAAGCTCTCTGACGCCGACAAGCAGACCTTCGACGCAGTGCTCAAGGAGGCCGCGGCCAGGGCGACCGGCGAGATCATCGAGATCGAGAAGAAGATGGCGGCGGAGTTCGAGAAGCGCGGCAAGACGGTCGTGAAGGTCGACCGCAAGCCATTCCGCGAGGCGACGATGAAACTGCACAACGGCCCGGACGCGACCTGGCCCAAGGACGTCTACGACAAGCTGCAGGCGCTGTAGCCGCTAGGGGGGACCTGTAGCTGAAGGCGCCGTTCGTGACACCCACGTGAAACGGCCTTGACCCCGAAAATCCGACATCAACGCGTCGTGCGCGTCGCCGAAAGGCGACGCGCATGACGGCCTGCGCGACAAGGTAGTCGATCAACACCCGTTTTTTTGTAGGCGCCCAGCTACAAAGACCCAGTCTGTTCCGACAGTTGAATCATGCTCTGCCCGACTTCGTGACAAAGCAGGTGCACCTACGATGGTCCAATCGAAACCGCGCCGCATGGACCATAACGATGGAAAACACGATTCTCGTCGTCGAGGACGATCCCGAGCTCCAGGAAGTCCTCTCCCTCAACCTGCAGAATGCCGGCTACCGCGTACTGCGCGCGAGCACCATTCGCCAGGCCGAATCCATGATAAATACGGCACTGCCGCAGCTGGTGCTGCTCGACTGGATGCTGCCCGACACGCCGGGCCTGTCCTTCGCGCGCCGCCTGCGCTCGGAGCCGCGCACGCGTGCGGTGCCGATCATCCTGCTCACCGGACGCGACGGGGAATCAGACAAGATTACCGGGCTCGAGGCGGGCGCCGATGATTATCTGATCAAGCCGTTCTCGCCGCGCGAGCTGCTCGCGCGCATCAAGGCGGTGATCCGGCGCTGCGCGCCGCAGCATGCCGACATGGTGGTCGAGATCGCGGGCTTGCGGCTCGACCCGGCCTCGCGCCGCATCGTAGGCCGCGGGCGCGACATCGACCTGGGGGCGCTGGAATTCCGCATGCTGCGCTTCTTCATGACGCATCCGGGGCGGGTGTACAGCCGCGCCCAGCTGCTCGACGAAATCTGGGGCAACAACGTCTATGTGGAAGAGCGCACCGTCGACGTCCATATCCGGCGCCTGCGCCAGGCGCTCGAGCCGACGGGCCACAAGGACCTCCTGGAGACGGTGCGGGGCGTGGGCTACTGCTTCCGCCGCGACCTTCCGGTCGAGGCTCCGGTGCGCCAACCCGCGCTATCGGTGGCCCCCCCGGCCCTGACGGACTATCTCGCGCGCGCGGCGTAGTCCGGATTCCTTCACAGCGCGGCTCCATCCTTTGCTTCGAGGAGTCGCCATGAAGGCAATCGCCACCGTGTTGATGGGCCTCGCCGCGAGCCTGCCGCTCGCAGCCGGTGCCGACACGCCCGCGACGGCGCCGCGGGCGGCGACCACGACCACGCTCGCCACTGTGCTGCAGAAGATCCCCGCCTCGATCATTGCCGTCCCGGAGCCTTCGAACGCGTGGCTCTTCGGACTCGGCTTCCTCGGCCTGGTCGTCCTGCGCCGCACTCGCTCCGGCCCGCTCGACTGAGCGCCGGGGGCGCGCCGCTCCTTATTCCACGGTAACCGACTTCGCCAGGTTGCGAGGCTTGTCCACGTCCGTGCCGCGGCAAAGCGCCGCGTGATAGGCGAGTAGCTGGAGCGGCACGGCGTGCACGATCGGCGAGACGATCGCCGGGTGGGGCGGCAGCTGGATTACGTGCAGGCCCGGGCCGGGCTCGATGCAGGCGTCCTCGTCCGCCATCACGAAGAGCTCGCCGCCACGCGCGCGGACTTCCTGCAGGTTCGACTTGAGCTTCGCGGCGAGCGCGCCACGCGGGGCGATCGCGACGACCGGCATGCGCGCGTCCACGAGGGCGAGGGGGCCATGCTTGAGCTCCCCCGCGGGATAGGCCTCGGCGTGGATGTAGGAAATCTCCTTCAACTTGAGGGCGCCTTCCATCGCGATCGGATAGTGGATGCCGCGGCCGAGGAAGAGGGCGTGGTTGCGCAGCGCAAAGTCCGCCGACCAGTCGGTCACGGCCGCTTCGCACTGCAGCGCGCGCGTGATCGCCGCCGGCAGGGCGCGCAGCGACTGCAGCAGCTCCGCTTCGCGCGTCGCCGCCAGCTTGCCGCGCGCCTTGGCGAGCGCCATCGCGAGGAGGAGGAGGGAGGCGAGCTGCGTGGTGAAGGCCTTGGTCGACGCCACCCCGATCTCGGGACCGGCGCGCGTGAGGAAGCGCAGCCGCGCCGCGCGCACGATCGCCGATTCGGCGACATTGCAGATCGCGAGGCTCTGCGGCTGGCCGAGCGAGCGCGCGTGCTCGAGGGCGGCGAGGGTGTCGGCGGTCTCGCCCGATTGCGAGATCGCGACCACCAGCGCCCGCGGGTTCGGCACCGAAGGCCGGTAGCGATACTCGCTTGCGATCTCGACGGTGCAGGGGATTCCCGCGATGCCTTCGATCCAGTGCCGCGCGACCAGTCCCGCGTGGTGGCTGGTCCCGCACGCGACGATGAGCACCGATTCGGCCTGCGCGAGCGTCGCTTCGGCCTCGTCGCCGAAGAGGCGCGGCTCGACCGTGCTCGCGTGCGTCGCGAGCTCGAGCGTCTCCGCGATGGCGCGCGGCTGCTCGAGGATCTCCTTCTGCATGTAGTGCGAGTGCGCGCCGAGATCGACCGCAGCGGCGCTGAGCGCGCTCGAATGCTGCGCCCGCGCCACGCGCCGGCCGTGCGCCTTCTCGATGATGCGTACGCCCGAAAGAACCAGCTCGGCGCAGTCGCCGTCCTCGAGGTAGACCATCTTCTGTGTGACCTGCACCAGCGCGGAGCCGTCGGAGGCGGCGAAATGCTCGTGGTCACCTATGCCGAGCAGCAGCGGCGCCCCCATGCGCGCGACCACCATCCGGTCCTTGTCCTTCTCGGCGATCACCGCGATCGCATAGGCGCCGTGGAGCTCGCCTACGCTGCGGCGCACGGCTTCGAGCAATCCGAAACCGGCGCGCGCGTGCGAGTGGATGAGGTGCGCGATCACCTCCGAGTCGGTCTCGGACGTGAAGGCATAGCCCTGCGTGCGAAGCTTCTCCCGCATCGCCTCGTGGTTCTCGATGATGCCGTTGTGCACGACGGAAATGCCGCCGCTTACGTGCGGATGGGCGTTGGCCTCGGTAGGCTTGCCATGCGTGGCCCAGCGCGTGTGCGCGATGCCGACGGTGCCGTTGAGCGCCTGCTCGTCCACGAGACGCCCCAGCTGCGCCACGCGCCCGGTGCTGCGCACGCGCTGCAGCCTGCCGTTCACTACCGCGATGCCGGCGGAGTCGTAGCCGCGGTATTCCAGCCGCTTGAGCCCCTCGATGAGGATGGGCACGACGTTGCGGCGCGCGACGGCGCCTACGATTCCGCACATGGGATGCCTCCGAGTCGAAGGGCCGAGATGAACGCCGCGGCGCCGAGCGTATCGGCGAGCCAGTCGAGGAATTCGGCGGAGCGTCCCGGGGCGACGATCAGGAGCCACACGGCAATCGGGCGGCGCCCGCCGGCCGCCATATAAAGGAATGCCGCCATGGTGCCGAAGTAGAGGAAATGCACGCACTTGTCCCACACGTGCGCGAGGACCACCTGGGCGATCGGCGGCTCGATGAGGAAGAGCACCTGCACCGCCATGCCGATCGCGCCCGCGAGGCACAGCGCGCGCAGTGCCGGGGTGGCATCGACTCGCGGGAGCACGAGGCTAGTATGCATTGCGCCTGCCGAGGACGACGAATATCGTCCGCCAGACGATTTTCAGGTCGAGCGCGAGGGACCAGTGGCGCAGGTAGTCGAGGTCGTGCTCGATGCGCCCCTTCATCTTGTCCACGCTGTCGGTCTCGCCGCGGAAGCCGTTCACCTGCGCCCACCCGGTGATGCCTGGGCGGACCTTGTGGCGGATCATGTAGCTCTTGATGAGCTTGCGGTAGAGCTCGTTGTGCGCGACGGCGTGCGGGCGTGGGCCGACCACGCTCATGCGCCCCTGCAGCACGTTGATGAACTGCGGCAGCTCGTCGAGCGAGGTGCGGCGCAGGAATGCCCCGAAGGGCGTCACGCGCGGGTCGTCGCGCTTCGCCTGCTCGACGACCTGACCATCCTCCATGCATCGCATCGAGCGGAACTTGTAGACCAGGATCTCGCGCCCGTCGAGGCCGTAGCGGCGCTGGCGGAAGAGCACCGGTCCCGGCGAGGAGAGCTTCACGCCCGCCGCGATCGCGAGCATCAGCGGTGCGATGAGCAACAGGATGCCGGCGGCGAGCACGATGTCGCTCACGCGCTTGACCACGCCGTTCATGCCGCAGAAGGGTGTCTCGCACACGGCGAGCACCGGAATGCCGCCGATCGTGTCCATGCGCGCCTGGATCAGGTCGAAGAGGAAGATGTCGGGCGTGAAGTACACCGAGGCGGTCGTATCGTGGAGCGCGTCGAGGAGCTTCAGGATCCGCGGCTGCGAGGCCATCGGCAGCGTCACGTAGATCAGGTCGACGCGATTGCGCTTCACGTATTCGGCCAGCTGGTCGACGGATCCGAGGAGGTCCTTGCCCTCGATGCCCGCGAGCCGCGCGGTGGCGCGATCGTCGAAGTAGCCGGCGACCTTGACCCCGACGTAGGGCGTCGCGGCGATCTTCTCGGCGAGCCGCCGGCCGAGCGAGCTGGCGCCGGCGATGACCGCGACGCGCTGCAGGCCCTCGGCGGCGAGGAGCCGCGGCATCAGAGCCGGCGTGAGGAGGTGCGCGGCGACGAGCGCGACGGGCGTGGCCGCCACCCACGCCACCATCACCTCCTCATCGAAGGAGCCGACGGTGCGCGTCGCCCAGCCGAGCATGAGCAGCAGGAAGACCACCAGCATCCAGCCTCCCAGCACGTCGCGGGCGATCGCGCGCACGCTGGTGCCGCGCGGCGCGCGTCCCGGAAACGTGAGCGAGAAGACCAAGAGCGCCAGGATCACGTACGGCCCCTCGAAGGGCACGCCGAGGGCGAGCGCCGAGACTGCGAGGGTTCCGATGGCGACAACGGGCTCCACGAGCATCCGCACCAGCGCCGCGAGGCCGAGCGGACCCTGAGTGAGTCGTGGGGTGTCTTCTGTAGCGATCAAGCGCGGCTCGGGATGGGAATCGTCTGGCAAGCAACAACGTAACGCCCCAATGCAACACCTTCTTGGAGGCGTGCTGGTCCCAAAGGACTAGCTGAGCATTGAGCGCGCGAAAATGGCTCGATTTCACGGCAATTTCACAGAACTTCATCGGCATTTCACAATCGCTCCGTAACATCCGCTGCCATGTCTATCGAACCCTTGGTGGCGGAAGTGCCCGTGGAGAGCTCTCCGGCAAGGCTCAACGAGTCGGAGCGCGAGGCGCTGCTGCTCAACATCGACATGTCGCTGCGGGTGCATACCCGCGCGCAGCTCTTCAGCTGGGCGCAGGGCGCGCTGCAAAGCCTGGTCCCGCACGAGGTGCTGGTCTGCGGGCTGCAGGAGAGCCGGCAGGCGGCGATGCGCGTCGACAGCTTTTCCACCGCCCCGGTCGAGGGCCAGCGCCTGAACGAGCTCTTCCAGCAGGACGTCTCGCTGGTGCCGCACCTCATCAAGCTGTGGGAGGAGAACCGCTGCCAGGCGATCCTGTGCGAGACCGAGCGCAGCCCGCTCGCGGGCGCCGCGCTCGCGCGCGAGTTCTCGCGCCTGGGCGCCGGTCACGTCCTCGCGCATGGCACGTACGACGCCAGCGGCCAGATGACCAGCTTCTTCGTCTTTGCGTGCCGGCCGGGCGCCGCGGGAGCGCGGCAGGCCTACCTTGCCGATCTCGTCGTCCCGTACTTGCACGCCGCGTGGGTCCGCAGCCAGGTCACCTGGCCGCTCGAGCGCGCCGGCGCGGCAAAGCCGGCGAGGACGGGCCTGCTCACCCCTCGCGAACAGCAGATACTGCAATGGATCTATCACGGCAAGAGCAACATCGAGATCGGCATGATCCTCGAAATCAGCCCGCTGACCGTGAAGAACCACGTGCAGAAGACGCTGCGCAAGTTGAACGTGCTCAATCGCACGCAGGCGGTCGGCAAGGCGCTCGCCCTTCGCATCGTCAATCCCTGAGGGCCGCCGCCCCCCGGGTCGTTCCCTTCGCGCTGTTTGTCGCCCTCCTCGGCGCGCAACCGCTCTTCGAGGCGTGCTGCGACGGCGACTGGCGCTGGCTCGCGCCGTGGCGCGCCGTCATCACCGGCCTCGCCCTGGCGCTCTACTGGCCGAAGTACACGGAATTGCGCGGCGCGCGCGACGTGGCGCTGCGCCAATGGCTGCTCGCGATCGTCGTCGGGCTCGCGGTCTTCGCCGCCTGGATCCACCTCGATCGCCCCGGCATCGCCTTCGACGCCGGCCCCGGCTTCGACCCAGGCACCCCCGACGGCCGGATCGATCCGCTCCTCGCGGGTCTTCGCCTCTTCGGACTCGCCCTCATCGTGCCGGTCATGGAGGAGCTCTTCTGGCGCTCGTTCGTGATGCGCTGGATCGACTCGCGCGACTTCCTCGCCGCCGACCCGGGACGCCCGAGCGCCTTCGCCTTCGCCGCGACCTGCGCCCTCTTCGCCCTGGAGCATTCGCTGTGGCTCGCGGGCCTGGTGGCGGGCGCCGCCTACGGCTGGCTTTACGTGCGCACCCGGAACTTGTGGGTCCCGATCCTCTCTCATGCGGTGACCAATGGCGTCTTGGGAGTCTGGATTGTCACCACGGGGAACTGGCGATTCTGGTAATGGCCGCGGCCGCCGCCGCACGCTCATCGCCGCCCTCTCGGCGCTTCTCCTTTCACCGGCATCCTCGTGGGCCCTCTTCAGCGACAATTTCGAGCTGTGGGCCGCCGAGAACCTGACCCGCGACAGTAACGTTTACCGACTGTCGGACCTGATCACGGGCAACTTCAGCCGCTCCGACCGCATCTCGACCACGTCCGTAGGCGCGACGCTGGGGCTGCCGGTCAGCCAGCAGAGATTCGAGGCGGCGATCACCGGGTTCGGCGCCCGCTACCAGGACAACAAGAACCTCAACTACAACGGGCACACCGCACGTGCGTCATGGAACTGGTGGTACGACCAGAACCTGACGGGCCTGGCGAACTACAACGAACAGAAGAGCCTGGCGAGCTTCTCCAACATCCAGTCCGCGGATCGCGACCTGGTGACCACGCGCCAGGCGACCTTCACCGGTTCCTGGATGGCCACTCCGCGATGGCGTGCGTCCATGGGCGCGGTCGGCGTGCGCCAGGAGCACGACAATCCGGCGCGCGCGATCCAGGACATCGAGGCCGCCTCGGGCGAGTTGGGCCTGAGCTACGTGTCTCCGACCGAGGACAGCGTCGGCGCGGTCGTGCGCGTCGAGCACGGCCGGGCGCCGCACGACACGGTGCTCGGCGGCGTGACGTTCGACAACGCCTATATCCACCGAAGCGCGGGGCTGACCGGACGCTGGGTCGTGACGGGGCATTCGCGCTTCGACGGCCGCGTCGAATGGGTGAGGCGCGACTATCGGGAGTTCACCCAGCGCAACTACCAGGGTCCGACCTATCACGCCTCCTGGACTTGGACGCCAACCGGCAAGCTCACCATCGTCTCCGCGGTGCAGCGCGACGTCGGGCCGACCGAAGACATCAATACCAGCTTCGTGCTGGTAAAGGGCGGCTTCGTGCGCCCACGCTGGGAGATCACCGACAAGCTCGCCCTGCAGGGAACCGCCGAGTACAACATCTGGAGCTACCGCGGCGACCCGCTCTCGCTCGCCGACACGACCTTCACGCACCACGTGCGCACGTTCGGGGCCAGTCTGATCTACAAGCCGACCGCGAAGATCCAGCTCTCGGCGGGGGCGACGCACGAAGTGCGCACCTCGACCCTGCTCCTCGGCGGCTATGACGTGAACCTCGTCTACATCGAGGGACGCGTCGGCTTCTAGCGGGAAAGCGCCCGACTGGTTCCTTTGGAGCATGCCCGCCGGGGGGCCGCTCCCGATGGGTGTCACGCGGTGCCCGTACCGTATCTCCTACCAAGGAGATCACTCATGAACTACCCCATCCGAATCCTCGCGCTCCTCGCGGTCGCCGCCGCCTCCTCCAGCGCGTTGGCGGCGGGCGAGAACCCGAACGCGCGCGCGCCCAACAACTCCTTCTACTACGATTCGCTGCAGGGAATGCCACGCTCGGCGGCCACCCCCAGCTTCGGGGGCTCCAACCCGCTGGCCCAGAACGCCATGCGCCGTCCGACCATGCGCCTGGGTCCCATCACGCCCGTGCCCGAGCCGTCGACGTGGGCGCTGATGGTCGCGGGATTCAGCGTCGTCGGCTTCATCGTGCGGCGTAGCGGCCGCCGCTAGGGCCGGCCCATGTATCGCGAGCACCCGCCTTCCCGGCGGACGGCGCCTTGCTGCCCGCCGTCACGCGAACGCTTCCCAGGAGATCCCATGAACGCGATCGTCCCCGAAGTCACCGGGGCGCTCCTGCGGCGCGTTGCCGCGGGAGCGCTTTGCTTCCTCGCGCTCGGCGCTAGCGCGCAATCGCGGCCCATGGCCTCGCTCGCGGTGGCGCAGCCGCCCGGCGCCCCGGCCCCCGCTTACGACACTCCGCCGCCGCAGCCCATGGCCGAATCGCGCCTCGAGTCGCTCGGCATGGGCGACATGGTCCGCGTCACCGTCTTCCGCAATCCCGACCTCACGACCGAAGCGCGCGTCTCGGAGCGCGGCACCATCCTCTTCCCGATGGTGGGCGAGATCCCCGTCGCCGGACTCACGCCGTCGCAGGCGGGCGCGCGCATCGCCGAGAAGCTGCGCTCCGGGCGCTTCGTCGTGAATCCCGAGGTGACGGTGTCGCTCGCGCAGGTGAACAGCCGCCAGGTCTCGGTGCTCGGCAACGTCAACAAGCCGGGGCGCTATCCGCTCGATTCCACCAACGTGCGGCTCACCGACGTGCTCGCCACCGCCGGCGGCGTCGCGGCGGTCGGCTCCGACCTGGTGACCATCGTTTCCAATCGCGACGGGCGCAGCGTGAAGACCGACGTCGACCTCGCGGCGATGTTCCGCAACGGCGACCTCTCGGCCAACGTCGAGCTGCAGCCGGGCGACACCGTCTATGTGCACAAGTCGCCGATGGTCTACGTGTACGGCGAGGTGCAGAAGGGCGGCGCCTTCCGCCTCGAGCCCAACATGACCGTGATGCAGGCGATCGCGATGGGCGGCGGCATCACCCCGCGCGGCACCGAGCGCGGCGTGCGCATCAACCGGCGCCACGGCGGCTCGGTCGAGCGCATCGAGGCGCGCCTGACCGACCTCGTGCAGGCCGACGACGTCGTGTACGTCCGCGAAAGCCTCTTCTAGGCGGCCAGCGATGAACGTCCACCAATTCCTGCTCGCGCTTCGCGGCCGCTACCTGGTGTTCGCCGCGCTCTTCGCGGCGACGGTCGTGGCCGCGTTCCTCGTCACCTTGGTGATGCCCAAGACCTATGAGGCCAACACATCGGTGCTGGTGGATGTGAAGGACGAGCAGGTGCTCAATGCGCCGCTGGGCTCGGCGCGCGCGCAGCTGGGCTACATGCAGACGCAGATCGACATCATCCAGAGCCAGCGCGTCGCGCGGCAAGTGGTCGACGACCTCAAGCTCGCCGAGAACGATGGCGCGCGCGCGGCGTTCGCGCGGGCGCGGCCCAACGGCACCATCGAGGACTGGCTCGCCGGCGGCCTGCTGCTCGGCCTGAAGGTCGACAGCTCGCAGAGCAGCGTGATCCAGTTGCGCTACATCGCCAACGATCCGGTCTTCGCCGCGCAGGTGGCCAACGCGTTCGCCAAGGCGTACGTCGACACGGCGCTCAAGCTGCGCGTGGAGCCGACGAAGGAGGCGGCGGCATGGTTCGACGAGCAGTTGCAGGGGCTGCGCAAGGCGTTCGAGGACGCGCAGGCACGCCTGGGCGCCTTCCAGCGCGAAAGAGGCATCCTCACCACTGACGAGCGCCTGGACGTCGAGACCACGCGCTTGAACGAGCTGTCGAACCAGGCGCTGCAGGCCTCGGCTTCGAGCTACGACACCAGCGCGCGCCTCGGCCAGGCGCGCGGGCGCACTGCCGCGGAGAGCGTCCCCGAGGTGGTCGCCAATCCGCTGGTGCAGGGCTTGAAGGGCGACCTGCTGCGCGCCGAATCGAAGCTCTCCGAGCTTGCCACGCGCATCGGCCCGAACCATCCCCAATACCAGCAGCAGGCGGCCGAGGTGCAGGCGCTGCGCGAGCGCATCGGCTCCGAGATGCACAAGGTGATCGGCAGTGTCGCGAGCGCAAGCGCGCAGAACGCCTCGCGCGAGGCGGCCCTCAAGCGCGACCTCGAGGCCCAGCGCAAGAAGGTGGAGGCGATGCGCGACGCGCGCAGCGAGTCCGCGGTGCTGGTGCGCGACTCCGAGACCGCGCAGAAGGCCTACGAGGCGGCGCTGCAGCGCTTCCTGGTGAACAAGGTCGAGAGCCGCGCCAAGCAGACCAACGTCACGATCCTCAATCCGGCGATCGAGCCGAGCGTGCCGCTGCGCCCGCGGATGTCGCTCAACCTCGTGCTCGGCGCCTTCGTCGGCATGCTGCTCGGCTTCGCCGCGGTGTTCTTCCTAGAGCTGCTCGACCGCCGCGTGCGCTCGAGCGCCGATATCGAGCTGGGGGTCGAGGCGCCGTTGCTCGGAAACCTGCTGCCGTGGCATCCGTCGAGGCTGCCCGGGAGCGGAGAAACCCGTGCGCTGCCCAGCCCCGCGTGATGGAGGCTTCGTGAGATGAGCCCGAAGGAAAACGTCATTTCGTTCGAACCGCCGCACGCCCTGGTGCGCGCCGACCGCCCCATCGGCGCGATCCTCGCCGAGCAGGGCAAGCTCACGCCCACCGAGGTGCAGCGCGTCCTCGACAGCGCGGCGCAGCTCGGCGTGCGCTTCGGCGAGGCCGCGGTGCGCCTGGGCCTGGTGACCGAGGAGGAGGTGCGCTTCGCCCTCGCGCGCCAGTTCGATTTCCCCCACCTGGTGCACGAGCCCGAGGAAAGGGGTGCGCGCCCGAGCACCGAGCTGGTGGCCGCATTCGCCCCGTTCCATCCGCGTACCGAGGAGATGCGGGCGCTGCGCACGCAGTTGCTCATCCGCTGGTACAACCCGCAGGCGAAGCGCAACGCGCTGGTGATCGCGAGCCCGGGCGCAGCCGAGGGACGCTCGTATGTCGCCGCGAACCTCGCGGTGGTGTTCGCGCAGCTCGGCGCACGCACATTGCTGCTCGACGCCGACTTGCGCAAGCCCCGCCAGCACGCGATCTTCGGCGTGCCGCCGGGCAGCGGGCTCTCCACGCTGCTCGCCGGACGCATGGACCACGGATCGACCTATCCGGTCCCGGGCCTGAGCCGGCTGTCGCTGCTGCCCGCCGGGCCGCTGCCCCCCAATCCGCAGGAGCTGATCTCGCGTCCCGCGTTCACCACGCTGCTCAAGGACCTTCAGTCCCTCTACGACGTGGTGATCATCGACACGCCGCCAGCAGAGGCCTATGCGGACGCGCAGAGCGTGGCGTATCGCGCCGGCGACGCGATGGTAATCGCGCGCAAGGACCGCACGAAGGTGTCGGCCACGTCGAAGGTCGTCCGCGAGCTCGCCGGCACCGGCGCGCGCGTGGTCGGCACCGTCATCAACACGTTCTGACGGCGCGGACCGCCATGTCGACGGTCCTCGACGAGCGCAGCCTGCCCCGTTCCCCGGATCGCCGTGCCGCTTGGCTGGCGCTCGGCCTCGGCTTGGCATTCCTTTACATACCGACCTACGTGGGCCTCGCACAGGGCCTATGGCGCGAGGACGAGTACGCGCACGGTCCCCTCATTCTCGCGGCGGCCTTTTGGCTCGCGTGGCGCGAACGCGGGAGGATCGGGCGCGACCCGCTCTACGCCGTGGGCGCAACGACTCCATCCGTTGTCGCATTCTTGCTGCTCGCGGTCGGGCTCGCGCTCTATGTCGTCGGTCGCTCGCAGGCGCTGCCGCTCTTCGAGATGGCGTCCCAGGTTCCGGTTTTCGCCGGGTTGGCGCTCCTGATGGGTGGAACGCACGCGCTGCGGCGCCTCGCGTTCGCGTTCCTGATCCTGCTCTTCGCGATTCCCTTGCCGGGATTCGTGCTCGAGTCGGTGGCGACGCCGCTCAAGGCCCTGGTCTCGGCGCTGGTGCAGATGATCCTGCAGGCCGCGGGCTACGCGGTCGTGCGTGACGGCGTTGTGCTCGAGGTGGGCGGCTATCCGATGCTCGTGGCCGACGCCTGCTCGGGCCTGAATTCGCTCTACAGCCTCTTCGCCCTCGCGCTCGTCTACCTGCACCTCACGGGACCGTCGAGGCGCTCGCGCTGGGCGCTGGTGCTCGCCTCGGTGGTGCCGATCGCGATCGCCGCCAACGTCGTGCGCGTGCTGATCCTCGTGCTGGTGACAGTGCATTTCGGCGAGGCGGCGGGGCAGGGCGCGGTTCACGAGGCTGCGGGAATCGCGGTCTTCGTGAGCGGGCTCGCGTTGCTCCTCGGCTTCGACGCGCTTGTGCGCCGCATGCTGCGCGAGCGCGCGCCGCCTCCGGCTCGCGGTGTTTCCGGTGCGCCGGTGGCTCGCTCGCCGCGCGGCGCGCGCGCCTGGCCGGCGTACGCCGCCGCGATCGCGATGATCGGTGCCGCCGCCGCGGCACCGGCAATGAAGCCGGTCCGCGCCGAAGGCGCCGCCATCGATCTCGAATGGATCGTGCCGGCGACCTTCGGCGACTGGCGCATCGACCCCGATATCGTGCCGGTCGCGCCTTCGCCCGACGTGCAGGCGAAGCTCGACCGCATCTACCGCCAGGTCACGAGTCGCACTTACGTGAGCTCGAGCGGCGAGCGGATGATGCTCACCATCGCGCATGGCGGCGACCAGAGCGACGCGCTCAAGGCGCACCGCCAGGAAGTCTGCTACGCCGCGCAGGGATTCAGCATCGACTCGGTCGGCCACGGCACGCTCGAGGCGGCAGGCAGGGCGATTCCGGTGACGCGCATGCTCGCCGTGCGCGGCGACCGGTCGGAGCCGGTCACTTACTGGTTCACGATGGGCGATCGCGTCGTGCTCGGGCGCCTCGAGCGCCTGCGCGTGCAGCTCGGCTCGGGGCTCGCGGGGCGCATTCCCGACGGGATGCTGGTGCGGATCTCCAGCATTTCGGACGACGCCGGGCGTGCGTACGCCGCGCAGCAGGCGTTCGCTGGCGAGCTCTTCGCGGCGATGCGGCCCCAGGACGCGGCGCGCTTCGTCGGCGCGGCCGGGAGCTGAAGCGATGGCCGCCCTGGCCGCGATGACCCACGACTTCGCCGATCGCGCGCGCGATGCGACGGGCCGCCTGTTCGTCACGCCACGCTCGCGTGAGGCTGCGGTGCTCGCGGGCCTCGTCGTCTTCGGCTTGTTCTGGGGCGCGCTGGTCGCGGTGGGGGGGCTGGGCGCCGCGTTGCTCTGCGTGTCGATGATCGCGGGGCTCTATTGCCTCTTCGACTTTCGCGCCGGCGTGACGCTCCTGATCATCATCATGCCGATCTCGTCGAGCGTGCTCTTTCCGCACGCGATGTTCGGCCTGACGGGCCTGAATCCCCTCAACCTGCTGCTTGCGATTACGCTCGCCGTCTATTTGATGAGCCAGATCGGGCACGGGGCGCTCGAGGGCCTGGTGCCGCGCCCGCTCCTGTGGCTCTACATCGTGCCGTTCGTCTTCGGCGGGCTCATGGGCATGCGGCACGTGCACGAGATCCCGAACCTCTTCCACGCGACCGACATGATCTTCTTCGACACGCCGGCGAGCTACCTGCGTGACATGGTGATGAAGCCGCTCAACCTCGTCCTCTACGCGATCCTGGTGGGGGCGGCGGTCGGGCGCAGCAAGCAGCCGGAGAAGTTCGTGACCCCGATGTTCCTCTCGGTGTTCGCGATGGCGGCGCTCGCGATCACGTTCGTGGTCTCGTCGGGGGTGAGCCTGTCGCAGCTTGCCGGGACGTATTCGCGCCAGTTCTTCTCCCAGCTCGGCATGCACGCCAACGACCTCGGCCGCCTTTATGCCGTCGCCTACGCCCTGCTGCTCTTCGTCTGGGACCGCTGCGACCGCCTGGCGTTGAAGGCAGTGCTGCTGGCGGCGATGGGCTTGGTGACGCTCGCCCTGCTGCTCACGTTTTCGCGCGGCGCTTTCCTCGGATTCATCATCGTCAACCTCATCTATCTCTTCTCGCGGCGCAGCGTGAAGACCCTCGTGCTCGCCACGGTGCTGATTCCCGTGGGACTCGCCTTCGCGCCGGGCGCAATCTGGTCGCGGCTCCAGATGGGCGTCGACAAGGGCCTGGACGAGATCACCGCGGGACGCCTCGACGACATCTGGATCCCGATCATGCCCGAGGTCCTGCAGTCGCCGCCGTGGGGCAACGGCCTTGGCGCGGTGATGTGGTCGAGGGCGATGCGCTTCGAGGAGATGTTCTTCGTCACGCATCCGCACAACGCCTACCTCCAGGCCTACCTCGACCTCGGCGCCATCGGCGCGCTCCTGCTGATCGCGTTCTGGGTGCACTCGTGGTGGAGCTTCCGTGGCCTCGCGCACGACCGGCGCATCACCCCGGAGCTGCAGGGGTTCTTCGAAGGCGCCGCGGCGGGCGTGGTGAGCTTCCTCGTCGCCGGCATCGCGGGCAGCAGCCTGATGCCGGTGCCCGAGCAAAGCTTCCTGTGGCTCGCGCTTGGCGTGATGTGGGGCGTGAAGCGCCACCTCAAGCCTGTCACCCCCGCGAAGGCGGGGGGCCAATCATTGGGTCCCGGCCTTCGCCGGGACGACAACTGACATGTGCGGCATCACCGGATTCTGGGTGCGCCGCGACGATCCGGGCGCATGGCTGCGCGATCTCGACGCGTCGGTCGCGAGCCTCGCGCGGCGCGGTCCCGACGATCGCGGCGTGTGGGTCCGACCCGGCGGCCGTGTCGCGCTCGGGCACACCCGCCTTTCGATCCTCGACCTCTCGCCGCTCGGCCACCAGCCGATGCGCTCGGCCGACGGCTCGATGGTGATGGCGTTCAACGGCGAGGTCTACAACTTCGCGCACGTGCGCCGCGAGCTCGAGGCGCTCGGGCACCGCTTCCGCAGCAGCGGCGACTCCGAGGTGGTGCTGGCGGCCCTGCAGGAGTGGGGCGTGGCGGCGGCGGCGAAATTCATCGGCATGTTCGCGATCGCGGTGTGGAACGAGCGCGAGCGGCGCCTGGTGCTGCTGCGCGACCGCCTCGGCGTGAAGCCGCTCTACTACGCGTGGAACGGGCGCGCGTTTTGGTTCGGGTCGGAGCTGAAGGCGCTGCGCGCTTTCGAGGCGTGGACGGCGGAGCTCGACTGCGCTTCCGTGGGCGAATTCCTCCAATACGGCTACATCGCGGCGCCGCGGTCGATCTATCGCGGCGTCGCCAAGCTCCTGCCCGGCCATTGGCTCGAGCTGGGCGAGGTCGGCGAGCCGGCGGTGCGCGAATACTGGTCGCCGCCCGGCGATCGCGAGCCGCTCGAGGGCACCGAGGAAGAGCTCGAGCGCCGCCTCGAGGCGCTGCTGGTCGAGTCGTGCCGCTACCGCATGGTTTCCGATGTCCCGGTCGGCATCTTCCTGTCGGGCGGCCTCGACTCCTCCCTCGTGACGGCCCTGCTGCAACGCTACGGCGGGGGCGAGGTGCGCACCTTCACCATCGGCTTCGACGACCCGCGCTACGACGAGAGGCTTCACGCGCGCCGGATCGCGGCGCACCTGGGCACTCACCACACCGAGCAGGTCGCGAGCGTCGCGGACATGATCGGCGTGCTCTCGCGGTGGGGCGAGCTCTTCGATGAGCCTTTCGGCGACCAGTCTGGCGTGCCGACGTTCCTCGTCTCGCGGATGGCACGGGAGTACGTCAAGGTGGCGCTATCCGCCGACGGCGGCGACGAGCTCTTCAGCGGCTATTCGCACTACGGCGTGGTGCTCGGGCGCGAGCGCGTCCTGCGCCGCATTCCGCACTTCGCGCGCGCGGCGATCGCGGCGCTGCCGGCCGCCCGGCTGCGCGCGGCGCTCGAGCCGCTGCCCGCCACCTGGCGCCACCGCGCGCGCCGCGGCGTGACCGAGCGCATCGAGAAGCTCCAAGCGCTGCTGCCCGCATTCGACGGTCCGATGATGTACGACCTCGCGATGTCGTTCTGGACGCCGTGGGAAGCGGCGCGGCTGGTCGGCATCGAGCCCGCGCAGCGCGAGCGCGTCGTCGCGCATTCGGCCGCCGAGCAGATGGCGCGCTGCGACTTGCGCCACTACCTGCCGGACGACATCCTCGTGAAGGTCGATCGCGCGACGATGGCGGTCGGCCTCGAGGGACGCGAGCCGCTCCTCGACCATCGCCTCGCCGAGTTCGCGCTGCGCCTGCCGCTGAGTCTTCGCCGCGGGGCGCTCGGCACCAAGCACCTGTTGCGCAAGGTGCTCTATCGGCACGTGCCGCGCGAGCTGGTCGAGCGCCCCAAGCAGGGATTCGCGATTCCGCTCGGCAACTGGCTGCGCGGGGACCTGGCACCGCTTCTCGACGAATGCCTGTCGCCAGCGAGCGTGCGCGAGGCCGGCCTCTTCGATCCTGCCGAGGTGCGCACGGCGCTCGCCAACTTCCGCGAAGGCGCGGCGGCGAACGACCGCCTCGACGCGCAGAAGGTATGGCACCTCATGGCTTTCGAGATGTGGCGCCGCCGCTGGATGGGCGGGCGCCTCGACCACCGGGAATTCGACCATGCGCATGCTGTTCATCATTAGCGAGCTCACCTTCGGCGGGGCGCAGAAGCAGGTGATCGAGCTCGGCCGCGAGCTCGTGCGCCGCGGCCATGGGGTCGCGATCTACACGCTCAACCGCGACGTGCCGCGCGCCAAGGAGCTTGCGGGCTCCGGCGTCGAGCTGGTCGTGGACCAGAAGCGCTGGAAGCTCGATCCGGGCGTGCTGCTGCGGCTGCGCCGCTTCATGCTCGACTGGCACGCCGACATCGCGCATGGCTTCCTCTTCGACGGCGACTTCTACGCGCGCCTCGCGGCCCTCGGGACGGGCATCCCGGTGCTCAACTCCGAGCGCAGCGACAACTACACGCTGTCGCGCACGCAGCTCTTCGCGCACCACCTCACGCGCGCCCTGGTCGACGGCGTGGTCGCCAACAGCCGCTCCGGCAGCGCGTTCGCGCAGCGCCTCTACGGCTACGACCCGGGGCGCATGCATGTGGTGTGGAACGGGATGCGCATCGACGAGTACGCGCGCCAAGCAACCAGCGCGAACGACTACCGGCGCGAGTTCTTCGGCGACGGGGCGCGCAAGCTAGCGGTCCTGGTGGGCTCGATCAAGCCCGCGAAGGACTATCACCTCGCCATCGACGCCGCGGCGGAGCTGGTCGGCCGCGCTCCCGAGTGGCGCGTGCTTTTCCTCGGCGACCAGCTCGCCAAGGCGGCGTCGCGCTACCGGGTCGGCAAGGACTCCGACTCCGGCGACTACAAGGGCGAGGTGCTGCGGCATTACGAACGCCTGGGCATCGCCGATCGAGTGAAATTCGGCGGCGAGCGCGGCGACGTGCCCGCGATCGTCGCGCAGAGCGACGTGCTCTTCGTCACCTCGTGCCGCGAGGGATTCCCCAACGTGGTCCTCGAGGCCATGGCGCTGGGCGTTCCGGTCGCGAGCACGGATTACTCCGACATCCGCGACATCCTGCCGCGCGCGAGCCAAGTGGTCACGACGCGCACGCCGGATGCGCTCGCTCGCGCGATCCTCCTCGCCGATGCTCAGCGCGACGCGATCGCCGCCGAGCAGTCGCGATGGCTGCGGGCCAACGCCTCCATAGAGAAGGCGGCAACCAACCTCGAGAATGTCTACCGGCGCTATGTACGAGCTGATGCCATCGCCCACCCGGCCTGAGGCGCGTGCGCGCGCCAAGGTGGCGCCCCGTACCGGGGCGCGGCCGCACGTGTGCTTCGTCGCGCCGACGACGTGGCCGGTGCTCGCGCGCGACCGCGCGATCGAGGTCGTGGGCGGCGCCGAGGTGCAGCAGAGCATGATCGCGCGCGCGCTCGCATGCCGCGGCTACCGCGTGTCGATGATCTGCCACGACTACGGCCAGCCCGACGGCATCGAGGTCGACGGCATCACCATCCACAACATGCACAAGCCCGACGGAGGCATCCCGGTCGTGCGCTTCTTCCATCCGCGATTCACCTCGTTGTGGAGCGCGCTTGCCCGGGCCGACGCGGATGTGTATTACCAGCGCAGCGCCGCCGTATGGACCGGGTTCGTCGCCGCGTTTTGCCGCCGCCACGGCCGCGCGTCGATCTACGCCGGCGCCTGCGACGTGGACTTCGTCCCCGGGCAGCAGGAAATCCGCTTCGCCCGCGACCGGCGCATTTTCGAGTGGGGGCTGCGGCGCGTAAACCGGGTGGTCGTCCAGAACGCGGCGCAGGCAGAGGCACTTCGCAGGCACTTCGGCCGTGAGGGATCGCTCATTCCGAGCTGCTATGTGCCGTGCGAGGATGCGCGCGCCGACCGCGCGGGCTACGTCCTCTGGGCGGCGACGATGCGCCCGTCGAAGCAGGCGGAAAAGCTGCTCGAGATCGCGCGCCTCCTGCCCCAGCATCGCTTCGTGATGGTCGGCGGTACCGATCCGGCGGCTCGATCGTACTGCGAGGCCTTGCTCGATGCGGCGCGCGCGCTGCCCAACGTGGAGGTCGCGGGCTTCGTGCCCTACGCCGAGGTCGAGCGCTACTTCAACGGCGCGCGCGTATTCCTCAATACCTCGGACTACGAAGGCTTCCCCAATACCTTCCTGCAGTCCTGGTCGCGCGGGGTTCCGACGGTGGCGTTCTTCGACACGGGCTCGCGGCGCGCAGGCGAGCCGCCCTACGACCTGGTCGGCGACGTGGGGCAGGCCGCGCGCGCGATCGATCGCCTGATGCGTGACGACGTCCATTGGCACCAAGCCTCGCAGCGCTCGGCTGCCCATTTCCGCGAGAGCCACTCGATGGACGCGGTGATCGCGATGTACGAGCGCGAGATCGCCGCGCTCGCGGGGTCGGCATGACCGCCGCCACGCACTCGCTCGAGCGCCGCGCGATGTCGCTCGGCACCGCCAACGCGATCGATTACGCGCTGCAGTTCCTGCTGCCGGTGGTGCTTGCGCGCGCGCTCGACGCGCAAAGCTTCGGCGAATACCGGCTGCTGTGGCTCGCGGTGGGCACGGCGCTGCTCACGCCGCTGTTCATGCCGGAGAGCCTCTATTACTTCCTGCCGCGATCGACGCGCGAGGCGAAGCGCCTCTACGTGAACCAGACGCTGCTGTGGGTGTTCACGGGCGCGCTCCTCGTCGCCCTTGCCCTGAGCCCCTGGGATCCGCTGCTTCCGGCTTCGCTCGGCGAGCTCGTGCGGCGCCATTCCATCGCGCTGCCGCTGTTCGCCTTCCTCTGGGTCGCGAGCTACCTGCTCGACGTCCTGCCGACGGTCGACGAGCGGGTGGGCTGGCAGGCAAAGGTGATCGTGTCGCTTGCCGCGCTGCGTGCACTGTCGCTTTCGGCGGTGGCGATCGCGACTCGCGAGCTCGGGCCGGTGTTGTGGACCCTGGTGGCGTTTGCCGCCGTGCGCCTGGGGTTGCTGCTCATGTATGTCGCGCGCGAGCACGGCCTGGGCGGGCCGTTCTTCCGGCGCGATGCGTTCGCCGGACAGGTGCGGCACGCGGCGCCCTTCGGCATGTCGGGAGTGCTGTATGGGCTGCGCACGCAGGCCGACCAGTGGGTAGCGGCGGCGCTCTTTCCGGCCGCGCAGTTCGCTTCCTTCTCGATCGCGCTGGTGCTCGCGCCCATGGTGCAGCTCTTCCGCCAGTCGGTGAACCACGTCTTCCTGCCCAGCATGAGCCGGCTGCACTCGGGCGGCGATTTCAAGGCGATGCTCGCTCTCAACAGCCGCGCCAATGCGATGGTCGCTCTGCTCGTCTATCCGCTGCTCGGCTTCGCCTTCGTGTTCGCCGAGCCGCTGGTATCGGTCGTCTATACCAGCGCGTACCTGGGCGCGGTGCCGGTGATGCGCCTCTACACGCTGGCGCTCATCGTCTTCGTGGTGGAGTTGAACAGCATCCTGCTGCTGCTGCGCCAGGGCGCCTTCTCGGCGAAGGTGAACGCGGGCGCGCTCCTCGTGGCGGTTCCCCTGAGCTACGTCGGCGCGCTGCAGTGGGGGCTCGTG
>Ga0209647_1001271_pt1 | contig 21860 bp, 20 predicted proteins | sample GraSoi_2013_60cm_FD_185827 | JGI IMG/M metagenome (GOLD analysis project Ga0209647, IMG submission 185827) | Grasslands soil microbial communities from the Angelo Coastal Reserve, California, USA - Sample 9_17_2013_60cm (SPAdes) (version 2) | ecosystem: Environmental > Terrestrial > Soil >... | reverse complement strand
GGCGAGGTCGCGCGCGCCCTCCATGCCGCCCTTCTGCGGCGTGAGGATGATCTCGGCGCCGAAGGCGCGCATGGTCTGGCGCCGCTCGGCGGAAAGATGCTCGGGCATGATCAGCACCATGCGATAGCCGCGCGTCGCCGCCGCCATGGCAAGCGCGATGCCGGTGTTGCCCGAAGTCGGCTCGATCAGCGTGTCGCCGCGCTTGATGCGGCCGCGCTCCTCGGCGTGGCGGATCATCGAGATCGCCGGCCGGTCCTTCACCGAGCCGGCGGGATTATTCCCTTCGAGCTTGGCGAGGATCACATTCTTGCTCTGTGAACCCGGCAGGCGCTGCAGGCGCACCAGCGGCGTGTTGCCGATGAAGTCCTCGAGGGTCTTTTTCACTTGCGCTGCAGCTCCTTCACGTAAGCGGCGACGCCCTGCTCAACCGCCATGAACTCGCCTGGATAGCCCGCCGCGCGCAGCTTCGAAAGATCGGCCTCGGTGAAGCTCTGGTATTTGCCGGCGAGCTCGCGCGGGAACGGGATGTACTCGATCAGACCCTTGGCGACGGCATCGTGCAGCGTGAGGCTGGTGCCGTGCACCGCATTGATCACCGCCACCGCGACGCGGTTGAAAGTCTGGGCGCGGCCGGTGCCGCAGTTGAAGATGCCCGACGCCGTGCGCCGCTCGAGGAACCACAGGTTCACGGCGACCACGTCGTCCACGTAGACGAAATCGCGCCGCTGCTCGCCGTCGCGATAGCCTTCGGAGCCGACGAACAGCTTGACGCGGCCTTCACCCAGGAGCTGCTGATAGGCGTGCAACGCCACCGATGCCATGCGTCCCTTGTGCGCTTCGTTCGGGCCGTAGACGTTGAAGTAGCGCAGCCCGACGATCTGCGCAGTGGCCTCGGGAAGACGCAGCCGCACCAGCTGATCGAAAAGGAACTTGGAATAGCCGTAGATGTTGAGCGGACGCTCGCAGGCGCGCTCCTCGCGGTAGTCGGGGCCGGGGCCGTACACCGATGCCGAGGACGCGTAGATGAGCGGCACCTCCTCGTCCTGGCACCATTCGAGCAGGCGGCGCGAGTAGGCATAGTTGTTGTCCATCATGTAGCGCCCGTCGCTCTCCATCGTGTCGGAGCAGGCGCCCTGGTGGAACACCGCCTCGACCGCGCCTTCCCACTTTTCCAACGTGGCAAGAAATTCGGACTGGTCGACGTAGTCGGCGATCTCGCAGCCGGCGAGATTACGGAACTTGTCGGCGTGCGCGAGGTTGTCCACCGCGATGATCTCGTTGACGCCGCGGCGGTTGAGCGCTTCGACGAGCTTGGAGCCGATGAAGCCGGCGGCGCCGGTGACGATGCAGTAGTTCATGAAGCAAAGATCTCCGCGGGTGTGACCACCGCCGTGCCGAACTTGGTCACCTTGATGCCGCCGGCGCGGTTGGCGATGCGCACCGCCGATTCGAGCCCTTCGCCGGCAGCGAGCATCACCGCCAGCGCAGCGATCACGGTGTCGCCGGCGCCGGTGACGTCGGAGACTTCGTGCTTCTCGGCACGCACGCGCAACATGCGCCGCGGCCGGAAGAGCGCCATGCCGTCCTCGCCACGCGTGAGCAGCAGCGCGTCGAGGCGCAGCTTCTCGCGCAGCGCCTGCGCGCGGCTGGCGAGGTCCTTCTCGTCGCGCCAGCGTCCGACGACTTCGCGCAGCTCGGACAGGTTGGGCGTCAGGACGCTCGCGCCGCGATAGCGCGCGTAGTCGTCGCCCTTCGGGTCGACCAGCACCAGCTTCTTCGCCTTGCGTCCCTCCTTGATCATGGTCTCGATGTGCGCGAGGCCGCCTTTGCCGTAGTCGGAGAGCAGCACCACGTCGCAGTCCTCCAGCGCCTCGCGGAAATCGGCGAGCTTGGAGGCCAGTACCTCGGTCGAAGGCGGGGTCTCGAAATCGATGCGCAAGAGCTGGTGGCGGCGCGGGCCGACCACGCGCAGCTTCTGCGTGGTGCGCAGGTTCTTGTCGGTATGCAGGCGCGCGTCGAGGCCCTCCTTCTTCGCCAGCGCCGCGATGCGCCGCCCGGCTTCATCCTTGCCGATCACCGACAGGAGGCGAACCGTCGCGCCGAGCGCCTTGCAGTTGCGCGCCACGTTGCCCGCTCCGCCGAGGCGGACTTCCTCGTCCTGCTCGTTGACCAGGACGATCGGCACAGGCGCCTCGGGCGAGATGCGCGACACCTGCCCGTACCAGTAGCGATCGAGCATCACGTCGCCGACCACCAGCACGCGTGCTTTCGAGGTATCTGGTGCCCTCACTGCTTGCGGCCTATCGGGTAGTACTCGAGACCCTGGACGCGCAGCGCCGCCGGGTCGTAGAGGTTGCGGCCGTCGAAGATCGCCGGCGTCTTGAGCGCCTTCTTGATGGCGGCGAAGTCAGGGCTGCGGAACTCCTGCCATTCGGTGACGATCGCCAGCGCATCGGCGCCTTCGAGCGCGTCGAGCGCGTGCGGCACGATGGTGACGCTGCGGCTGTCGGCAAAGACCTTTTTCGCCTCCTCGCCGGCGGCCGGGTCATAGGCGCGGATGGTGGCGCCGGCGGCGACCAGATCATCGATCAGCGCGAGGCTCGGCGCTTCGCGCATGTCGTCGGTGTTCGCCTTGAAGGCGAGCCCCCAGATGGCGATGCATTTGCCGCGCAGCTGGTTGGCGAAGCGGTCGCGGATCTTGAAGCCGAGCACGTGCTTCTGCGCTTCGTTCACCTCCTCGACCGCGCCGAGCAGCCGCAGCGGCTTGCCGGCCTCCTGCGCGCTTCGCTGCAGGGCCTTCACGTCCTTGGGGAAGCACGAGCCGCCGAAGCCGGCACCGGCGTAGAGGAACTGGTAGCCGATGCGCGGATCGGAGCCGATGCCGCGGCGCACTTCCTCGATGTCGGCGCCGATCGCCTCCGACAGGTTGGCGACTTCGTTCATGAACGAGATGCGCGTGGCGAGCATCGCGTTCGCCGCGTACTTGGTGAGCTCGGCCGAGCGCACGCTCATCACGATGATGCGCTCGCGGTTTCTCTGGAACGGGGCGTACAGGCTGCGCAGCATGGCGACGGCGCGCGCATCGTCCGAGCCGACGATGATGCGGTCGGGCCGCATGAAGTCCTCGACCGCGGCGCCTTCCTTGAGGAACTCGGGATTGGACACCACGGTGAAGTCGCTGCCGAGATGGCGTTTCTTGTGCTCCTCGATGATCGCGTGCTTCACCTTGTCGGCGGTGCCCACCGGCACGGTCGACTTGGTCACCACCACCTTGTAGCCCTCCATGTGGCGGCCGATCGAGCGCGCGGCGGCGATCACGTGCTGCAGGTCGGCCGAGCCGTCCTCGCCCGGCGGCGTGCCCACGGCGATCAGCTGCAGCTCGCCGTGCGCCACGCTCGCGCCGATATCGGTCGAGAAGCGCAACCGGCCGGCTTGTTCGTTGCGCCTCACGATCGGCTCGAGGCCCGGCTCGAAGATGGGAATCTCTCCCCGGTTCAGGCGAGCGATCTTGTTCTCGTCCAGGTCGAGGCAGAAGACGTTGTTGCCGGCGTCGGCGAGGCAGGCTCCGGTGACCAGGCCCACATAGCCGGTTCCAATGACGGTAACGTTCATGGCGTTAGATCAAATTCCTCGGTTCGGCGCGGCGGATAGGTTTCCCAGCCGCCGCAGGCGGGACAGCGCCAGTAGAACTGGCGCGCCTTGAAGCCGCAGGTCTCGCAGCGGTAGCGCGCGAGGCGCCGCGTGTGGCCGTGCACCAGGTTGCGCACCAGCTCGAGATCACGCCGCCGATCGGGCGAGCCGGCGGCGATGATCTGCGCTTCGAGCAACCGGTCGAGGCCGAGCAGCGTCGGATTGCGGCGCAGCTCGTCGCGCACCAGGCGATACGCCTCCTCGTGGCCCTTCGCTTCGAGCGTGTGCTGGAACACCGTGTCGAGCAGATCGAGCGACGGATAGCGCTCGAGGTAGCCGGCGAGCAGGTGCAGCCCTTCTTCCGCGCGCCCGCCTTCCTTGTGCGCTTCGTAAAGGCGCTGCGCGGCAAGCGCGAGATACGCGGGGTTCTGCGACTCGATGCGCTTCCAGTATTCGATGGCGCGCTCAAGGCCTCCGGCCGAGCGTTCCAGATCGCCGAGCTGCAGGCTCGCGCGCACGCACTTGCGGTTCGCCTCCAGCGCCGCTTCGAGATGGCCGCGCGCCACGTCGGGGCGCGACTGCGCGGCTTCCGAGGTGGCGAGCTCGCAGTAATACTGCGCCAGCTCGCGCGGGTCGGAATCGACCTGCCGCGTCATCTCGATGGCGCGCTTCCAGTCCTTCTCCTGTTCGTAGATCTCGAGCAGATGGGTGCGCGCGAGGTTGGCCTGGGGGCTGCCTTCCAGCTTCTTGAACACCTCTTCGGCGCGATCGAGGATCCCCGCCTTGAGGTAGTCCTGGCCGAGCTCGGCGAGCGCGATCACCTTCTGGTCCGCGGCCAGGCCGGCGCGCTCGAGCAGGTTCTGGTGCATGCGGATGGCGCGGTCATACTCGCCGCGCCGGCGAAACAGGCTGCCGAGCGCGAAGTGCAGCTCGATGGTCTCGGGATCGACCTTGACCACCTCGATGAACGCCTCGATCGCCTTGTCGGGCTGCTCGTTCAGCAGGAAGTTGAGACCCTTGAAGTACGAGCGCGGCAGCGCGCGCGACTCGGTGACGATCTGCTTGATGTCGACGCGCGCCGCCATCCATCCCAGCCCGAAGAACAGCGGCAGGCCGAGCAGCCACCAGTACTCGAACTCGACCACTCACGCCCTCATCTAAAGTTCGGGCACCGGCGCGCGCGCCGGCTCCTCGGGTGGCACGCGCCTTTTCAGCAGCGTGATCTGCCGCCGCTGCCGCAGCAGCGTGCCGAGCAGCGCCAGCACGCCGAACAACGCGCCCACGGCGAACGCCGCGAACAGCAGCACCACCAGCGGCGCCTGCAGCGCGAGGTCAAAGTAGAAGCGCAGCGTCACCGGCTCGACGTTCTTCGCGGCGAACGCGATCAGGAGCACGAACACGACGATGCGGATCGCCCAGGTGACGATGCGCACCTGGGGACTACCTTACGGGCTGCGACGCGCGCTCTTGTGGCGCGGCGGACGCGTCGGGCGTGGCGCCGTCGACGCGCTCGCGCAATTCCTTGCCGGCCTTGAAGTGCGGCACGTATTTCTCCGGCACGTGCACCTTCTCGCCCGATTTGGGATTGCGGCCGGTGCGCGGCGGGCGGTAGTTGAGCCCGAAGCTGCCAAAGCCGCGGATCTCGATGCGGTGGCCGCTGAGCAGGCTCTGCGTCATCGCGTCGAGGATCATCTTCACCGCGTACTCGGCGTCCTTCGCCACCAGCTGCGGATAGCGCTGGGCGAGGCGCGCGATCAGTTCCGACTTGGTCATGCGAAGCTTCCCCCCTTCGGTCGCTCGACCCGCTTATTGCTGCGGGTTCGATCCGCCCTTGTCCTTGTCGAGCTTCGCGCGCAACAGCGCGCCCAGATTGGTGGCCCCGGCGCTCGCCGCGGCATTCTCGGTGCGCAGCTGCTTCATCGCTTCGGTCTCCTCGGAGAGGTCTTTCGCCTTCACCGAAAGGTTGATCGACCGGTTCTTGCGGTCGACGTTGATGATCATCGCCTGCACCGTGTCGCCTTCCTTCAGGTGCTTGGTCAGGTCGTCGATGCGGTCGCGCGAGAACTCGGAGGCGCGCAGATAGCCCTCGACGCCGCCGATGTCGATCACCGCGCCCTTCGCATCGACCGATTTCACGATGCCCTGCACCAGGCTGTTCTTCTCGTGGCTGGCGATGAAGTTGGTGAACGGATCGCCTTCCATCTGCTTCACACCGAGCGAGATGCGCTCGCGCTCGACGTCGATCGACAGCACCACCGCCTCGAGGTCCTCGCCCTTCTTGAAGTTCTTGACCGCTTCCTCGCCGGCTGTCGACCAGGAGAGGTCGGAGAGATGCACCAGGCCGTCGATGCCGCCGGGCAGGCCGACGAACACGCCGAAGTCGGTGATCGACTTGATCTGGCCCTTGACCTTGTCGCCCTTCTTGTACTCGCGGGCGAAGTCTTCCCATGGGTTGGGCATGCACTGCTTCATGCCGAGGGAGATGCGGCGGCGCTCCTCGTCGATCTCGAGGATCATCACCTCGACCTCGTCGCCGACCTGCACTACCTTGGACGGATGGACGTTCTTGTTCGTCCAATCCATCTCCGAGACGTGCACCAGGCCTTCGATGCCCGACTCCACCTCGACGAACGCGCCATAGTCGGTGAGGTTCGTGACCTTGCCGAAGAGGCGCGTGCCCTGCGGGTAGCGGCGTGCGATGCCGACCCATGGATCCTCGCCGAGCTGCTTCAATCCCAACGAGACGCGGTTCTTCTCCGCGTCAAACTTCAAAACCTTGGCGGTGACTTCATCGCCGACGTTGAGCACCTCGGACGGATGCTTGACGCGACGCCAGGCGAGATCGGTGATGTGCAGCAGGCCGTCGATCCCGCCCAAATCAACAAAGGCGCCGTAGTCGGTGATGTTCTTGACGATGCCCTTGACGGTGGCACCTTCCTGCAGCGAGGCGAGCAGCTGCTCGCGCTCGGCGCCCGCGGTCTCCTCGAGCACCGCGCGCCGCGACACGACCACGTTGTTGCGCTTGCGGTCGAGCTTGATGACCTTGAACTCCATCTCCTTGCCCTCGTAGGGCGTGGTGTCCTTCACCGGGCGCAGATCGACCAGCGAGCCCGGCAGGAAGGCGCGGATACCCTTGGTCATGACGGTCAGGCCGCCCTTCACCTTGCCGGTGATCACGCCCTTCACCTTCTCGGCGTTCTCGAGCGCTTTCTCGAGCTCGAGCCATGCCGCCATGCGCTTCGCCTTGTCGCGCGAAAGGCGCGTGGCGCCGAAACCGTCCTCAAGCGCCTCGATCGAGACACTCACGAAATCGCCCGGCTTGACGTCGACCTGGCCGGCGTCGTTGCGGAACTCGTCGGCCGGAATGATGCTTTCGGACTTCAGCCCGGCGTTCACCACCACGAAGTTGTCATCCACCGAGAGCACCTCGGCGGTGATCACCTCACCGACGCGCATCTCCTTGCGAGTGAGGCTCTCCTCGAAGAGAGCGGCGAACGACTCGCCGCCGGCGGCTTGCGCGGAATTCGGCGACGACTTCTGGGACGACGGTGCTGGGGAAATGCTAGCCATTAAGAGAAAACCTTTTCAAACCGCAAGCTTGCGCTCACGGGGTTAGGTTGAACACACGGGCAGCCATTAGGCCGGCCCACCCAGTTTCCTTTCCCGACACCAGCCGACGATGCGCTCCACCACCTCGTCAACCGAAAGCGCTGATGAATCGAGCACTTGCGAATCCGGCGCCGGGACCAGCGGCGCGACCGCCCGCTTGGCGTCGCGCTCGTCCCGGTCCTGAAGATCGCGGGAAAGGGCGCGAAGATTAGCATCGATTCCTTTTTCTTTCAACTGCTTATACCGCCGTTCGGCTCTTACTTCCGGCTTCGCTGTCAAGAACACCTTAAGCTCGGCATCGGGGAACACCACGGTGCCCATATCGCGGCCGTCGGCGACCAGCCCGGGCGGCCGGCGAAAGGCCCGCTGGCGCCGCAAAAGCACCTGACGCAGCGCCGGCATCTTCGCCACCTCGGAGGCCCGGATGCCTACCGGTTCGCTGCGCACCTTCTCGCTCACCGATTCGTCGTCGAGCACGATTTCGCCGTCGTCGAACAGCACGTCCATCTCCTCGGCGAGCGCGACCAGCCGGTTTTCGTCCATTGTGCCTTCGCGCAGCGAGCGCAGCGCCACCAGGCGGTAGAGCGCGCCGCTCTCGAGGTAATGGAACCCAAGGCGCTTCGCCACGCGGCTGGCGATCGTGCCTTTGCCGGAGGCGGACGGCCCGTCGATCGCGATGACCGGGACGCTCATGCGCGGATTTTTTCCAGCGCGGCAAAAAATCCAGGGAATGTCTTGGCGACGCACTGCGGATCCCTGATGCGCACCGGCGCGCCGCCGAACGCGACCAGCGAGAAGCTCATCGCCATGCGATGGTCATCGTATGTAGCAATCGTGGCATCGGGCGTGATGGAACGCGGCGGAGCGATCTGCAGGAAGTCCGCACCCTCCTCGACCTGGGCGCCCAGTTTGCGCAGCTCGGTGGCCATCGCCGCGAGCCGATCGGTCTCTTTCACCCGCCAGCTCGCGATATTGCGCAAGGTGCTCGGCCCATCGGCGAAGACTGCCAGCACCGCGGCGGTCATGGCGGCGTCGGGAATGTGATTGAGGTCGAGGTCGATGCCGCGCAGCCTGCCCTTTGCCGCGCACTCGATCCAGCCGTCTGCCATGCGCACTTCGGCGCCCATCGCCTCGAGCACCTCGGCGAAGCGCACGTCGCCCTGGAGGCTCGCGCGCCCGACGCCCTCGACGCGCACCGGCCCACCGCCGAGCGCGCCGGCGCCGAGAAAATAGGAGGCGGACGATGCATCGCCTTCGACGAATATCCGCCCGGGCGACTGGTACGCGGCATTGGGAAGCGCGAAGCGCGTCCAGCCGCTGCGCGCCACGTCGACGCCAAAGCGGCGCATCACATTGAGCGTGATTTCGACGTAGGGCTTTGAAATCAGCTCGCCTTGCACCTCGATCGCGGCAGCCTTGCCGGTCAGCGGCAGCGCCATCAGCAGCGCGCTGAGGAACTGGGAGGATACGTCGCCCTTCACCGCGACCGGCTGGGTCACGCTGACCTTCGCCGGGTGGACCATGAGCGGCGGGAAGCCCTGCTTGCCACGGTAATCGATGCGTGCGCCGATCGAGCGCAGCGCGTCGACCAGATCGCCGATCGGCCGCTCGTGCATGCGCGCCACGCCGGAAACGCAATACTCGCCTTCGGAGAGCGCCAGCGCCGCGGTCAGCGGCCGCAGCGCCGTGCCGGCGTTGCCGAGGAAGAGGTCGGCTTTCTTCTGCGCGAACGCGCCACCGCTGCCGCGGATCGTCATCCCGCCGGCGCTTTCGGAGAGCGCGACGCCCAGCCGCGACAGCGCTTCGCGCATCACGCGCGTGTCGTCGGCGTCCAGCAATCCGCCGACCTCGGTTTCCCCCTGCGCGAGAGCCGCGAGCAGCAGGACACGGTTGGAGATGCTTTTCGAGCCCGGCAGGCGCACCGTGCCGCGCGCGTGGCGCGCGGGCTTTAGCTCGAGGACTTCAGCCATTGGTCGCGCGCCTGGCGCGCTTCTGCGAAGAGCTTCTCCAGACCCGCCGCATCCCCGGCCTGCAGCAGGCGCCCGACACCGCCGAGCTTGTCCTGGTAGCGGCCGAGCTCGGCGAGCAGGCGATCGCGGTTGGCGATGCAGATATCGCGCCACATCTCGGGGTGGCTAGAGGCGATGCGGGTGAAATCGCGGAAGCCGCCGGCAGCATACGAGAAGAGCTGCTCGGCGTTGTCGCGCCGCGCGATGTCGTGTACCAGCGCGTAGGCCAGGAGATGCGGCAGGTGGCTCACCGCGGCGAGCACCGCGTCGTGCTCCTCCGGCTCCAGGCGCGTGATGCGCGCGCCGCAGGCTTCCCACAGCGCCTGGACCTTCGCCACCGTGGCGGGCGAATTTTCCTCGAGCGGTGTCAGCACCACGCGCCGCGCGCGAAACAGCTCGGCGCTCGCCGCCGCGGCGCCGCTCTTCTCCGCGCCGGCGACCGGATGCGCGGGCACGAACTGGCCGATCTTCGCGCCGAGCGCCGCGCGCGCGGCGGCGACCACGTCGCGCTTGGTACTGCCTGCATCGGTGATTATTGCCCCCGCCTTGAGGCCCGAGGCGAGGGAGCCAAAGATGGCCGTGAATTGCGCCACCGGTGCAGCGACCAGAATGACATCGGCGTCGCGCGCTGCTGCGGCGGCATCGCTCGCAATCGAATCAACGATGCCGCGCTCGTGCGCGAGATCGAGATTGGCGCGGTTGCGACCGGCGCCGACGACATGCGACACCTTGCCGGCCTTTTTGAGCGCGAGCGCGAACGAGCCGCCGATCAAGCCGACGCCGATGACGGCGAGGCGCACCTATTCCTTGAGGCTAGCCGCGAGCGCGGCGAGGAATTTCTCGTTCTCCGGCGCCGTGCCCACCGTGACGCGCAGATGCTCGGGAAGCTGATAGCCGCCGCCAACCGGGCGCACGATGACGCTGCGGCGCAGCAGGCGCTTGTAGATCTCCGGCGCCTTGCCGACACGGATGGTCAGGAAATTGCCGAAAGAAGGAATGAACTCGAGGCCCAGGCCGCGCGCGCCCTCCTCGAGCTGGCGCAGGCCGCGCAGGTTTTCGGCGTAGCTGCGCGCGACGAACTCCATGTCGTCGAGCGCAGCGGTCGCGGCGGCGAGCGCGATGCTGTTCACGTTGAAGGGCTGGCGCACGCGATTCATGATGTCGGCCACCGAAGCATGCGCGAAGGCATAGCCGACGCGCAGGCCGGCGAGGCCGTACGCCTTCGAGAAGGTGCGCGTGAGGATCAGGTTGGGATGGCGCCGCAGCCATTTCACGCTGTCGACGCGCAGCTCCGCCGGCAGGTACTCGTTGTAGGCCTCGTCCATCACCACGAGCACCCGCTCGGGGACGCGGCGCAGCAGCGCCTCGACTTCGTCCGGGCGCGCAAAGGTGCCGGTGGGGTTATTGGGATTGGCGACCCAGAGGACGTAGGTCTCGTCGTCTACGGCGCGCACCATGGCATCGAGATCGTGGGCATAGTTCTTCGCCGGCACGACGATCGAGCGCGCGCCGCGCGCCTGTGTGGCGAGCGGATACACGGCAAAGGCGTGCTGCGACATCACCGCCGCGCGGCCGGGCCCGAGGAACGCAGCCGCGACCAGCTCGAGCACGTCGTTCGAGCCGTTGCCGAGCACGATCGACGACATGTCGACGTGGTAGCGCGCCGAGAGCGCCTGCTTCAGCTCGAAGCCGTTGCCGTCGGGGTAGCGCGCGACGTCGGCGAGCGCGGCGTCGATCGCGGCGCGCGTGCGCGGGCCGATGCCGCGCGGGTTTTCGTTCGAAGCAAGCTTGACGATGCCGGCCTGGTCGAGGCCCAGCTCGCGCGCGAGCTCCGAGATCGGCTTGCCCGGCTGGTACGGCGCGATCGAGCGCACGTAGGAGGGCGACAGCTCGCAGGGATCGACGAGCATCAGCGCAGTGCGGCCGGGTATGAGCCCAGCACTTTCAAAAAGGGCGCCTTGGCCTGCAATTCGGCGAGCGCTTTCGCCACCGGCGCGTCCTTCTGGTGGCCCTCGACGTCGATAAAGAATACATATTCCCAAAGCGCTGAGCGGCTGCGGGCGGGACGCGACTCGATGCGCGTCATGCTGACGCGATGCTGCGCGAGCGGGCTAAGCAGCGCATGCACTGCGCCGGGCTTGTTCTCGGCCGACATGACGATCGAGGTGCGGTCCTTGCCCGTCGGGCCGGCATCGAGCTCGCCGAGCACGAGAAAGCGCGTGGTGTTGTTCGGCGAGTCCTCGATCGAGCGCGCGAGCAGCGTGAGGCCGTAGCGCTCCGCCGCTGCTTCACCGGCAATCGCGGCAGCGCCCTCCTCCTTCGCCGCGCGCTGCGCCGCCTCGGCGTTGGAGCCGACCGGGATGCGCTCTGCCGAGGGCAGATTCTGCGCGAGCCAGGCGGTGCACTGCGCGAGCGACTGCGCGTGCGAATAGAGCCGCCGTATGTCTTTCACGCTGCCCTTGGCCAGCAAATTCTGCTGCACGCGCAGCTCGATCTCCGCGCAGATGCGAAGCGGCGTGGTGAGCAGGAGATCGAGCGTGCGGCCGACCACGCCCTCGGTCGAATTTTCCACCGGGACGACGGTGAACTGGACCGCACCCGCCTCGCAGCGCCGGAACGCCTCGTCGACGCTCGCCACGGGAAGCGCTTCGACGGCGGCGCCGAAGTGCTTGCGCACCGCCTGCTCGCTGAAGGTGCCTTCCGGTCCGAGATAGGTCACGCGGATCGCCTCCTCGAGGCCGCGACAGGCCGAGATCACCTCGCGGAACACCGCGGTGACGCGCTCCGGCGCGAGCGGCCCGGCGCTCGCCTCGGCCACACGGCGCAGGATCTGCGTCTCGCGCTCCGGTCGATAGGCGGGCGCGCCCTGCTTGAGCGAACCGATGCGACCGGCGAGGCCGGCGCGCCGGTTGATCAGCTGCAGCAGCTCGTCGTCGACGGCATCGATTTCGCGACGCAGCTTGTCGATGTCTTCAGCCATCTGCTTTCAGGCGGCATCTAGCCATCTACGGGCAAGTACCGCACGGCGAGCACGCCGTGCGTATGGCACAGCTCGTCGATCACGTCCTTGCCGACCGGAGTGTCGGCATCGACCAGCGTGTAGGCCATGTCTCCCTTGGACTTGTTCAGCATGTTGTGGATGTTGATCTTGCGCTTGCCGAGCGCATGCGAAATGCGCCCCAGCATGTCGGGCACGTTGGCGTTGGCGATGGCGAGGCGATAGGGCGCCTCGCGCGCCATGCTGGCGTCGGGGAAGTTGACGGCGTTCTGCAGGTTGCCGTGCTCGAGATAATCGCGCAGCTCGTCGACCACCATCACGGCGGAATTGTCTTCGGCCTCCTCGGTGGAGGCGCCGAGGTGCGGCAGCGCGATCACGCCCGCCTTGCCGAGCAGCGCCGGGCTCGGGAAATCGGTCACGTACCAGCACAGGCGCTCGCTCGCCAGCCCCTTCAGCACCGCGTCGTCGTCGACCACACCTTCGCGCGAGAAATTCAACAGCACCGCGCCCGAGCGAAAGTGATCGATGTTCTTCGGGTTGACCAGATGCCTGGTCTTGTCCACGAGCGGAACATGCAGGCTGACGAAATCGCTCCCCTTGAGGATTTCATCGACCGAGTTGGCGCGGCGCACTTGCGACGGCAGGCTCCACGCCGATTCCACCGTGATGTGCGGGTCGTAGCCGAGCACATTCATGCCCAGGCGGATGGCCGCGTCGGCGACCAGGCTGCCGATCTTGCCCAGGCCGATGACGCCGAGCGTATGGCCGGGCAGCTCGAAGCCGGCGAACTGCTTCTTGCCGCTCTCGACCGTCTTGTTGAGATCACCGTTGCCGTCCAGGCCTTTCACGAACTCGAGCGCCGGACCGAGATTGCGCGCCGCGATCAGCATGCCGGCGAGCACCAGCTCCTTCACCGCGTTGGCGTTCGCGCCGGGGGCGTTGAACACCGGGATGCCGCGCTTCGAGAGCGCCGGCACCGGAATGTTGTTGACGCCGGCGCCCGCGCGGCCGACCGCGCGCAGCGACGGCCCGAACTCGAACTTGTGCAGGTCCTGCGAGCGCACCAGGATCGCCCACGGGTCCTTCGACTCCTTGACCACGGCATAACGCTCGGGCGGAAAGCGCTTCAGGCCGACCGGGGCGATCTGGTTGATCACCAGGATCTCGCACTTCTTCTTAGCCATGCTTCTTCTCGAAGTCGCGCATATAGTCGATGAGGCGCTGCACGCCCTCGATCGGCATCGCGTTGTAGATCGAGGCGCGCATGCCACCGACCGAGCGATGGCCCTTTAACTGCACCATGTTGCGCTCGACGGCGCCTTTGAGGAACAGCTCATCGAGCTTGGCATCGCGCAGCGTGAACGGCACGTTCATGCGCGAGCGGTCTTCTTTCGCCACCGGGTTGCCGTAGAACTTGGTGGCGTCGAGGAAATCGTAGAGCAGCTTCGCCTTGGCGATGTTGCGTCGCTCGATCTCGGCCACGCCGCCCAGCGCCTTCAACCATTTGAACACCAGGCCGGCGATGTACATGGAGTAGGTCGGCGGCGTGTTGAGCATCGAGTCGGCCTCGGCCTGCAGCTTGTAGTCCATCACGCTCGGCGTGCCCTTGAGCACGTGGCCAAGGAGATCGTCGCGCACGATGACGATCGTCAGGCCGGCGGGGCCGACATTCTTCTGCGCGCCGGCATAGATCAGGCCGAACTTGGCGACCTCGATCGGGCGCGAGAGGAAGTGCGACGACGCATCGGCCACCAGGGGAATTTCTGCCTTCGGCACCTGGTGGAACTCGACGCCGCCGATGGTCTCGTTCGAGCAGTAATGGACGTAGGCCGCGTCCTTGCGCAGGTTCCAGCTCTTGGGCGCGTAGCTGAAGTTCCTGTCCTCGGCGCTCGCAGCGATGTGCACGTCGCAAAAGGCCTTGGCTTCCTTGATCGCCTTCTTCGACCATTCGCCGGTCGAGATGTAATCGGCCTTGCCCTTGCCGCGCAGCAGGTTCATCGGGATCTGGGCGAACTGCAGCGTGGCGCCACCCTGCAGGAACAGCAGCTTGTAGTTCGCCGGAATTGCGAGCAGCTCGCGCAGATCCTTCTCGGCTTCGGCGGCGATGCCGACGAACTCCTTGCCGCGATGGCTCATCTCCATCACCGACATGCCGCTGCCGTGCCAGTCGAGGATCTCGTCGCCGGCGCGGGAAAGGACTTCGGCGGGCAGCATCGCGGGGCCCGCGCTGAAATTGAAAATCCTGGACATCAGTGCACCGTGGGCGGCGGTCCGTCGGAGGGAGCAGCGGGCGGGGCGTCCGGCGGCAGCTCCTCGTGGCTGTCGCCGTTGCCGCCGTTGCCATTGCCGTTGCTGAGGTCGCGCTCTTCGATGCGCTCGATGCCGGCGAGCTTCTCACCATCGGAAAGCGCGATCAGCGTCACGCCCTGGGTCGAGCGCCCCATCTCGCGGATCTGGGCGACGCTGGTGCGGATCAGCACGCCGCCGGTGGAGATCAGCATCACCTCGTCCGTGTCCTCGACCAGCACGGCACCGACCACCTTGCCATTGCGCTCCGAGGTCTGGATCGAGATCACGCCCTGCCCGCCGCGGCCATGCCGCGGGTATTCGCCAAGCGCGGTGCGCTTGCCGAAGCCGTTTTCGGTGGCGGTGAGCACGCCCTTCGAATCATTGTTGGCCGCGAGCATGCATACCACCCGCTGGCCCTCGCCAAGGCGCATGCCGCGCACGCCGGTGGCCTGGCGACCCATGGGACGCACGTCGGTCTCCTCGAAGCGCACTGCCTTGCCCTCGGAAGAGAACAGCATGACGTCGTATTTGCCGTCGGTGAGCGCGGCGCCCACGAGGTAGTCGCCCTCGTCCAGGCCTACGGCGATGATGCCGCTCGGCCGCGGCCGCGAGAATTCGTCGAGCGGCGTCTTCTTGACCGTGCCCTGCGAGGTCGCCATGAAGACGAAATGCTCCTGGTCGAATTCCTTGACCGGCACGACGGCGGTGATCTTTTCGCCTTCCTCGAGCGGGAACATGTTCACGATCGGCTTGCCGCGCGCCGAGCGGCTGCCGGCCGGCACCTCGTAGACCTTGAGCCAGTAGAGCCGCCCGCGGTTCGAGAAGCACAGCAGGTAGTCGTGCGAATGCGCGACGAACAGGCGCTCGATGAAATCGTCTTCCTTCATCGTGGTTGCCATGCGCCCCCGGCCGCCGCGTCTTTGCGCCCGGTAATCGGCGAGCGGCTGGGACTTCACATAACCGCCGTGCGAGAAGGTCACGACCATGTCCTGGGGCGCGATCAGGTCCTCGATCGAGATGTCCTCGGCGACGGTGACGATCTCGCTCTTGCGCGCGTCGCCGAAGGCCGCCTTCAGCGTGCGCAATTCGTCGCCGATCATCTTGGTGATGCGCGCCGGCTTGGCGAGCAGGTCGATCAGATCGGCGATCGTCGTCATGATCTCGCGATACTCGTCGCGGATCTTGTCGCGCTCGAGAGCGGTCAGGCGCTGCAGCCGCAGCTCGAGGATCGCCTGCGCCTGGTCTTCGCTCAGCCGGTAGCCCTCGGGCTTCAGGCCGAGCTCGGCGGCGAGGCCCTCGGGCCTGAACTGCGTGGCGGGCTTGTCGCCGATCATGGTGTGCACCAGGTCCGAAGGCCAGGCACGGCCCATCAGGCCGCGCTTCGCCTCCGCCGGCGAAGGCGCCTTCTTGATGAGCTCGATCACCTCGTCGACGTTCGAGAGCGCGACCGCCAGGCCTTCGAGCACGTGGCCGCGGGCACGCGCCTGGCGCAGCTGGAACGCCGTGCGCCGCGTGACGACCTCGCGCCGATGCGAGATGAACGCGTCGATCAGCTCCTTGAGGTTGAGGACGCGCGGCTGGCCGTCGACCAGCGCCACCATGTTCATATGGAAGGCGTCCTGCAGCTGCGTCATCTTGTAGAGGTTGTTCAGCACCACCTCCGGGATCTCGCCGCGCTTCAACTCGATCACCATGCGCATGCCGGACTTGTCGGACTCATCGCGCAGATCCGAGATGCCCTCGAGGCGCTTGTCGGTGACCAGCTCGGCGAGCTTCTCGAGCAGCGCCTTCTTGTTCACCTGGTAGGGCAGCTCGTCGACGATGATCGCCTGGCGGTCGCCCTTGCCGATCTCCTCGAAGTGGGTGCGCGCGCGCATCACGACGCGGCCGCGGCCGGTGCGGTAGCCCTCGTGCGCGCCGGCGATGCCATAGATGATTCCCGCGGTCGGAAAGTCAGGCGCCGGCATCAGCTTGATGATTTCCTCGATGGCGCAGCTCGGATTGGCGAGCACATGCAGCGCCGCATCGACCACTTCGTTCAGGTTGTGCGGCGGGATATTGGTGGCCATGCCCACCGCGATGCCGGAGGAGCCGTTGACCAGCAGGTTCGGCACCCGCGTGGGCAGCACCACCGGCTCGCGTTCCTTGCCGTCGTAATTGGGCACGAAGTCGACGGTCTCGGCCTCGATGTCGGCGAGCATCTCGCCGGCGATGCGCTCCAGGCGGCACTCGGTATAGCGATACGCCGCTGCGGCGTCGCCGTCGACCGAGCCGAAATTGCCCTGGCCGTCGATCTGCGTGTAGCGCATCGAGAAATCCTGCGCCATGCGCACCAGCGCCTCGTAGGTGGCCGAGTCGCCGTGCGGGTGGTACTTGCCGAGCACCTCGCCGACGATGCGCGCGCACTTCACATAAGGCCGGTTCCAGACGTTGTTCGACTCGTGCATCGCGAACAGCACCCTGCGGTGCACCGGCTTCAGGCCGTCGCGCACATCGGGTAGCGCGCGCCCCACGATCACGCTCATCGCGTAATCGAGGTACGAGCGCCGCATCTCCTCCTCGAGTGAAATCGGGAGGGTTTCTTTGGCGAAGGATTCCATGCGAAGGGAGCTTGAATTTTATCATGCGCGGGCGCGCCAAATGTCTCGCAAGCGACGGTTTTCCCTCGTAAAAACGCCTTGTATGCGAGCTTGCGCCTGTGTTTAAATGGCGCCCGGTCTCGATGCAAAAAAGAAGGGGGAGCAATGAATTCCAGAACGCTGATCCTGACTGCTTCGCTCGCGCTCGCGCTGGGCGCATGTGCCACGCAAGAGACGCCCAAGCCGGCCCCCGCGCCCGAGGCGAAACCGGCGCCCGCACCGGCGCCTGCGCCGGCGGCGACACAGGAGATCAAACCAGCGCCCGTGGCGAAGCCCGAGCCGAAAAAGCCGGCGGTGATCAACCTCGCATCGACCGAATTGTTCGAGTTCAACAAGGCGGCGCTGACCGAGCAGGCGAAAAGCAAGCTCGACTCCGAAGTGATCGCCAAGCTCAAGGAATTCGGCCAGGTGCGCTATATCAACGTGAATGGACATGCCGACCGGCTCGGCTCAGCGCAGTACAACCAGCGCCTGTCCGAGAAGCGCGCCGACGCGGTGCGTGCCTACCTGGTCTCCAAGGGCACCGATGCCTCGCAGGTCGAAACCTTCGGTTTCGGCAAGACCACGCCCGAGAAATCCTGCCCCGATCAGAAGGAGCGCGCGGCCCTGATCGCGTGCCTCGCGCCGAACCGGCGCGTAGTGGTGGAAATCCAGGGCACGCCGCGATAGGAACCCGCTTCCTAGTACTGCCGCGCTGGCTCGTGCCGGTCGAGCCGGCAGGCAGCGTGCTTACGGACCACGCCGTCGCGGTGCGCGACGGCAACATCGAGGCGGTGCTGCCCGCCGGTGAGGCGCGCCAGCGCTTCCCCGGCTACGAGCAGGTCGATCTGCCCGAGCACGTGCTCATCCCCGGGCTGGTCAACGCGCACACGCATGCGGCAATGACGCTGATGCGCGGGCTGGCCGACGACCTGCCGCTCATGCGCTGGCTCGAGGAGCACATCTGGCCGGCGGAGAAGCGCCATGTCTCCGCGCAGTTCGTGCGCGATGGCACGCTCGCCGCGTGCGCCGAGATGCTGCGCGGCGGCATCACCTGCTTCAACGACATGTATTTCTTCCCCGATGCCGCGCTCGAGTCGGCGCTCGAGGCCGGCATGCGCTCGGTGCACGGCATCATCGTGATCGAGTTTCCTTCTGCGTACGCGGCCGATGCCGCGGATTACCTGCGCAAGGGCCTCGAGGTGCGCGATCGCTACCGCGACGAGCGGCTCGCTTCGTTCTGCATCGCGCCGCATGCGCCTTACACGGTCGCGGATGCGAGCCTGCGCCAGGTGGCGGTGCTCGCCGCCGAGCTCGATCTGCCGGTGCACATGCATGTGCACGAGACCGAGCACGAGGTGCAAGGCTCGCTCGCCGAGCACGGCGTGCGGCCGCTCGAGCGGCTGCGGCGCCTGAATCTCCTCGGGCCGAACCTGATCGCGGTGCACGCCGTGCATCTCAACGCCGAGGAGATCGCGCTGCTCGCACACCACGCGTCTTCGGTGGTGCACTGCCCGAGCTCGAACCTCAAGCTCGCGAGCGGATTTGCGCCGGTGGCGAAGCTCGCCAAGGCGGGCGTGAACATCGCTCTGGGCACCGACGGTGCTGCAAGCAACAACCGCCTCGACATGTTCCAGGAGATGCGCACCGCGGCGCTGCTCGCCAAGGCCGTCGCGGGGGATGCGCAGGCGATGCCGGCGCATGACGTGCTGCGCGCAGCGACTCTCGGCGGCGCGCAGGCGCTCGGCCTGGGCGAGCGCATCGGCTCGATTCGCGCCGGCAAGGCCGCCGACCTCGCCGCGGTCGCACTGCGCGGCCCGGAACTCGCGCCCCTTTACGACGCCGTGTCTCATCTCGTCTACGCCGCAGGTCGCGAGCACGTAACGCATGTCTGGATCGACGGTGAGCTGCAACTCGCCGAGGGAAAATTGCGCAGTCCTGCGTTTTCTCGTTTGGACACTCGATTGCCCATATGGCAGAATGCGCTCCGCCCTCTCGCAGGGCCTTGATACAAACCGGTTTTTCGGGAAGACGGGAGAGAACAATGATGAGAAAACTGATGCTCGCGCTCGTCGTCGTGACGTTTGCGGCCGGCTGCGCTACCGAGGAGGCCGCGAAGCCTGCGCCGGCACCCGAGCCGAAACCTGCGCCGGCACCTGCACCCGCACCGGCGCCCACGCCCGTGCAAGAGGTGAAGCCGGCGCCGCCGAAGCCGAAGCCGGTAGCCGAGAAAGTCACCTTCGCCGCCGACGTGCTGTTCGATTTCGACAAGTCGGTGATCAAGCCGGAGGGCAAGTCGAAGCTCGACGACCTCGCCGCCAAGGTGCGCGGCATCAACCTCGAGGTGGTGATCGCCATCGGCCATGCCGATTCGATCGGCAGCGACGCCTATAACCAGAAACTCTCGGTGCGCCGCGCCGAGTCGGTCAAGGCCTACCTCGTGTCGAAGGGCATCGAGCCCAACCGCATCTACACCGAGGGCAAGGGCGAGAAGCAGCCGGTCGCGGACAACAAGACCCGCGAAGGCCGCGCCAAGAACCGCCGCGTCGAGATCGAAGTGATCGGTACCCGCCGCCAGTAGCGTCAATAGTCCGTCGTGCCCAACAGAACCCCGCTTCGGCGGGGTTTTTGTTTTGCGGCACGTGAATTGCTGCTCCATCTGGACCATGCCGAGCCAGTCCACCTGGCAGGGCATTTCGAGACGTTTCTACAAGGAGACGAGGATGGAGAAGCGAATTTTGGCAGTGCTCATCGCCGCGCTGGCCGGCGGTGCGTATGCTCAGACCTATCAGAACAGCAACACCGCGCCCGCGCAGAAAGCAACCGCGGCGCAACCGGCGGGCGCCACCGCGACCACCGCCAACCCGCCGCCTTCGCGCGGCTACGTCGGCTCGGGCGCCGGCGTCGTGGCGACCAACCCCTATGGCCTGTGCTGGCGCTCCGGCGCCGACTGGTCGCCCGACAAGGCGGCCGCGCCGTGCGATGCAGTGCCGCGCGCGTCGGTACCACCGGCGCCGGTCGCGCAGGCGCCTGAGCCTGTGGCCGCGCCGATCGCTGCCGCGCCTGCGCCGGAACCCGTGGTGATCGAGAAGATCACGCTCTCGACCGACGTCCTGTTCCCGTTCAACAAGGCGGAGCTGCTGCCGAGCGGCCAGCAGAAGCTCGATGAGCTCGCGAAGAGCGCGCAGGGAGCAAACGTCGAAAGGGTAGTGCTCGTCGGTCACGCCGACCGCATCGGCTCCGAGGAGTACAACCAGGAGCTCTCCGAGAAGCGCGCGCAGGCCGTCGCCGACTACCTCGCGCAGAAAGGCGTCGACTCGAGTCGTCTGCAAGTCGAGGGCAAGGGCAAGAGCGAGCCCATCACCGGCAACGAATGCGCCAAGATGGGTCCCGACAGCAACAAGAACCAGAAGCTGATCGCCTGCCTTCAACCCGACCGTCGCGTCGACGCCGAACTGCTCGGCAGCCGCGAGACCACCGCAAGCACGTCGTCGGCACCGGCGAGCGCCGGCGCCACCTCGGGCGGCTCGAGCGCCGGATCGGCGAGCGGCTCCTCCAGCGAACCCGGCGCCGGCAACACCAAGTAACGCCGCCAGGTCGCGAAACAAAGCCCCGCTTCGGCGGGGCTTTTTTTTGGGACAATGGGCCGTGAACGCCGACCCGGCAGAGCTCGAGAAGTTCAGCCAGCTCGCGCATCGCTGGTGGGATCCGCAGGGCGAGTTCCGTCCGCTGCACGAAATCAATCCGCTGCGCCTGGACTGGATCGACCAGCGCGCCGCGCTCGCCGGCAAGCGCGTGCTCGATGTCGGTTGCGGCGGCGGCATCCTCGCCGAGGCGATGGCCGGGCGCGGCGCAGCCGTCACGGGCATCGACCTGTCCGAAAAATCGCTCCGGGTAGCCGAGCTGCACCTGTTGCAGAGCAAGGCGCAGGTCAGCTACGAGTTCGCAGCCGTGGACGACTACGCCGAGCGCCATGCCGGCGCTTTCGATGTCGTGACCTGCATGGAGCTGCTCGAGCACGTGCCGGAGCCCGCAAGCATGGTCGCCGCGTGCGCCCGCCTGGTGCGGCCGGGCGGCCAGGTGTTTTTCTCGACCATCAATCGCAATCCGAAGAGCTATCTGTTCGCCGTGATCGGCGCCGAGTACCTGCTGCGCCTCCTGCCGCGCGGCACGCACGACTACCTGCGCTTCATCAAGCCCTCGGAGCTGTCGCGCTGGGCGCGCGACGCCGGCCTGCACAGCGCCGAGCTGATCGGCATGACCTATAACCCGCTCAGCCGCCGCTACCGGCTCGAGCGCGACTGCGACGTCAACTATCTCCTGCGCTGCGTGCGTGAGTAGCAGGCGACCCGCGCGCGCTGCGCTGTTCGATTTCGACGGCACGTTTGCCGACACCGCGCCCGACCTCGCGGCTGCGGTCAACGCCATGCGCGTGCAGCGCGGCATGGCGCCCCTCGCGCCCGCGACGGTGCGTCCTTACGCCTCCATGGGTGCGCGCGGCCTGCTGCGCATCGGTTTCGGCATGACGCCGGAGCACACGGACTACCTCGCGATGCGCGACGAATTCCTCGAGCGCTACGCGCAGGCGCTGTGCGTGCACACGCGCCTCTTCCCCGGCATGGTCGAGCTGGTGGAGGAGCTTGGCGCGCGCGACATCGCGTGGGGCATCGTCACCAACAAAGCCATGCGCTTCACCGCGCCGCTGGT